>RCMY010001481.1_pt1 | contig 22366 bp, 20 predicted proteins | sample 2041341 | NCBI WGS metagenome assembly RCMY01 (sample SAMN09708234, study PRJNA481090) | Marine sediment metagenome, whole genome shotgun sequencing project.
GGGGGGGGGGGGGGGAGCCGTTCGGCTTGGCGCCGGTGCGGCTCGAGGCCAGACCCGACGCACTGTCGATCGCTCATCCGGCCGGCTGAGGATCAGTCGGCCCGAGGAACCCACTTCGAGCCGGCCTTGATGTCTTCGATCTCGAGGCTGGCTGCTTCCCAACCGTCGAAGCCCGGTTCGAGGTGGGCGATGTCGGGGTAGCCCATGTCTTTCATGGTCTTGGCCGCCAACGCCGAACGCCCGCCGCCGGCGCAGTAGATGATGTAGCGACGATCGGGGCTGAAGACCTCTCGGTGATATTCGGCTGCCGGGTCGACCCAGAACTCGAGCATGCCCCGCGGGGCATGCACGGCACCGGGGATCTTGCCCTTCAGGTAAAGCTCTCGGTGGTCACGGATGTCGACGATGACCGCCGACCCCGCCTGACGCTCGGCCTCGACCTGTTCGGCCGAGAGATTCTCGATCGACTTCTTTGCCTCGGCAACCATGTCCCATGCTTTGATGATCTCGGCCATGGGGCACAGTATGTCTGCCGCTGCTCGACGGGGCCAGCGGGGGCCGGCCAAGCAGTGGGTCAGTCGTCCCACTTCTTGCTGCGACGAGCCTTGCGCTCACTGCGCTGACGTTTCTCCTTCAGCCGCCGCTCTTTCGCTCCTCGCCCGGGGCGTGTCGCTCGCCGGACCCTCCTGGGTTTCAATGCCTCGGCCAGCTTTTCGGCCATGCGCTCGAGTGCGATGTCTCGGTTGCGAGTCTGAGACCGGGTGTCGTCGGCGACGACACGAAGGCGGGGCCCGAACTCACGGTCGAGGCGATCCCGTTGATGAGCGTTGAGCGAGATCGAGTCGGCGATCTCGAACACGAGCTCGGCCCGCGTGTTGGCCGTGTTCGCGTGTTGCCCGCCCGGTCCTCCCGAGGGGCCGAACCGCCACGTCAGCTCGGACGCGGGGATGCTGAGGCCAGCATTCACACGGAGCGGATCGTCGGTTGCCATAGGGGAGGACGGTACCGGAACCGGTGCCTGGGAGGTAGGTCATTGTTGCCTGACAGGGGGGTGATTCGACCCGCCGACCTTTCGCTCACGCCTCGACCACCGCATACTGGAACCAGCGGAGCGGGAAGGTGAGCGGGACCTATGGAGTTTCCGGCGTACGAAATGAAGCGGATGGCAGGCGTTGCCGTCGTGCTGGCGGTCTTCGGAGTGAACGGCTATCTGCTGCTCTCCGGCGATGGTGATCCCGTCGATGTCGAGGCGACGACGGTCGAACCGGTGGTGCGATCGACGACCACCACGACCGAAGTCACGACGACCACTCGCCCGACCACCACCACGACTCGTCCCACCACCACGGCCGATTCGACCGAGACCTCCGACACCACGGTCGAGGAGACAAACGTCGAGGAGACCACCGTCGAGGAGACCACCACCACCGCAGCCAAGCCAGTCACAACGGCCGCGCCACGAGTGACGCAGGCGCCGACCACGCGTCGTCAGACCACACAGCCACCGGCAACACAGCCACCGACCACGGCAACGCCGACGACCGTCGGAATCCCGTCGGTGAGTGTGACCCCGCCGACCATCTACACCCCGCCTGAGGAGTAGAAGACCCGTCGAGCAGAAGCCCTACTGCTGCGGGATCAGCTGTCCGAGACCGTCTGCGGTGCTGCACCTGATCTGATCGTCGGTCACGGCCATCGTGACGTCATCGCCCATGTCGATCGGCGGGGCATCGGGGAAGAGTGGGCGGCCGTCGATGCGGACCGTCAACGACTCGGGGTCAGCGCCCTGGTCGATGAACTGCTGACGGTAGGCGTCGATGAGGACCTGCTGCGTCACGGAATAGGCCGCTTCCATGCACTGGCTCGAGCCGATCACGTTCTGGGCGTAGGCGTAGGCGAGTGGGGTCAGTCCGACATCACTGTCGACCCAGGGGAACGAGTCGGTCAGCTTGCCGATGGTTCCCTTGCCCTCGTCGACCGAGTCGGCAGTTGCGACCGCATCGACTCGAGGACGAACGAACAGAATCGACTCGCCGGGGATGATGACCTCGGTGGATCCGTCTCGGCGATAGATCACGTCGGCCGAGGTGCCCTCGACACAGGTGTCGACATCGCCGGTGGCCTGCATGGTCACGGTGTCGGTTCGGTAGACCTGGCCGAAGAGGCTGTGCTCGCGGCGTCCCTCGACCGGCACTTCGGCGTGGATCCTGGCCCGACAGTCGAGTGCGATCGGCTCGACTTCGACGATGCGAGCTTCCTCGGGCAACGACAGTTCGACCTCGACCTCCGCGAACTCAGGCAGGACCTGCCAGGGGAAACGGACGTCGATCATGTTCGACCAGACGGCGAATCCGGCGAAGGCGAGGATCCCGACGAGGGCTCCAGCAAGCGTCTTCTTCATGGTGTTCGATTCATGGTGTTCGGCTCCTTCGAGCAGGTGGCGGGTCGTCGAGTGCGGGCAGCGCCGTGAACCGTCGGACATCAGTATTGACGGTCTCGAGTCCTCAACGGTCGCGAGAACCCGTGGAGTTCCGAGAAATCGTCATCTTTGGTGGATGACGGCGTCATCGTGTTGCGGAAACGTGACACTCGCGAACCCCACGTGACATGTCTCACTTGCATGTGGGAAAGTCAGTCCATCATCAGCGACGCCGAGCGGCACGCTGAGCAAGCGGCCCCACAACCGGCAGTCACCCGAACACGAGGACGACTGTCGATCATGATTCCAGGTCTTTGCTGTCGCCGTTCGTCGGCATTCCACGGGGAGAAGACAAATGACAGCGGCGGCATTTGAACGATCAGGGCCTCGACACACCGCCGATCGGCGGTTGATCGAGGAGCTTCGGAACCAATCGACGACCAGCCTTGCGCTCGGATCGTTCGTGGTTCTCATCTTGGTGATCGGGCAGTTGACATCGACGGCCGCACTCGCCGCACTGATCGTCGTGCTGTATCTCCTGGGAATGGTCGGCCTGCTCGTCCAGGGCCGAGCCACATCGCTCCAAGCCGTGGCCATCGGCTCGATGCACCTGGGTGCCGCAATGCTTCTGGCCGGGACGGTCTGAAGCCGCGTTCTGGCACAATGGCGCTCCGCCGGTCGGTCAACAGGCCCGACCCGACTGAGGAGCAATCATGTCGACCCCAGATCCGGAGACCGTCGCCGCCGAGCTGCTGTCCCAGCTGACGATCGACGAGAAGATCTCGCTGCTGTCGGGTTCTGACAACTGGCATACCGCACCGATCGAACGTCTGGGCATCCCGGCGATGAAGGTGACCGACGGTCCGAACGGTGCCCGCGGCGATTCGATGGCCAGCGGCACCCCGGCGGTGTGTATCCCCGCTGCGGTGAGTCTGGCCGCCACGTTCGACCCGTCGATCGTTCGCGAGCTCGGTGAGCTCTTGGGCCGTGAGGCCGTTCGCAAGCAATCACAGCTCCTGCTGGCCCCCACCATCAACATCGCTCGACACCCGGTCGGCGGCCGCAACTTCGAGTGCTTTGGCGAAGACCCGTACCTGACCGGGCACCTCGGTGTCGCCTACATCGACGGGGTGCAGTCGCAAGGTGTCGGGGCGTGTGCGAAGCATTTCGTGGCGAACGACGTCGAGTACCGGCGAATGACCGCATCGTCCGAGGTCGACGAACGAACCCTCCGAGAGGTCTACCTCGCCCCGTTCGAGGCGGTGGTCGACAGTGGTGTCTGGTCGCTCATGGCGGCGTACCCGAAGCTGAACGGCACCTACTGCACCGAAAGCAGCTGGCTGCTCACCGACATCCTGCGTGACGAGTGGGGGTTCGACGGCATGGTCGTCTCCGACTGGGGTGCAACCCATCACGCGTCGATCCCCGTCGAAGCCGGGCTCGACCTCGAGATGCCGGGGCCGCCCCGAGCGCTCGGCGCCAACCTGCGTGCTGCAGTCGATGCAGGCGAGATCACCGAAGACGTGATCGACGCCCGAGCGGCACGAGTGCTGCAGTTCGTGGTCCGATCCGGCAGGCTCGGACAGTTGGACGAAGGCCCCGAGGTGTTCGAGGACCATCCCGAGGAGCGTGCTGCGGTTCGGCAGGCTGCGGCCGACGGCATGGTGCTCGCCAGGAACAACGGGCTGCTCCCGCTCATCCCCTCGGAGATCACCTCGCTTGCGGTGATCGGACCAAACGCCGACCCCGGCGTGATCTTCGGCGGCGGATCGGCGGCAGTGCGTGCGAACCACGTCGTGTCGCCGTTGGAAGGACTCTCCGAGGGCTACGCCGATGCTTCGGTCGAACATGCCGTCGGCTGTCTCACCCATCGATATCTGCCGCAGGTGACATCTCGTGCCTGGGCCAACGAAGGAGTGACGATCGAGACGTTCGACGGTCCCGACCTCGCTGGTGACCCGGTGGTCACCACGACCAGCCGGAGAATCGGGTCGGTGCTCGGCGATCTTCGCAGCGATGTCCCCGACCCTCGCTCGTGGTCACAGCGGTGGAGCGGGTCGCTCACCGTCGACGTCACAGGCAGCCACGAGTTCAGTGTGATGGCAGTCGGGCTCTCTCGAGTGTTCATCGACGGCGTCCTCCTCTGCGACAACTGGACCGCTCCCCAGCCCGGAGACGGCTTCTTCCAGATGTCCTCGCACGAGGTCGTCGGGTCGATCGAGCTCGCCGCCGGACAGACCGTCGACGTCGTCGTCGAGTGGGGTCCTCGCCTCGGCGAACTCCTCGTCGGGCTGCGGTTCGGTCATCTGAACCCCACCGACGAGAACGAGCTGTTCGACGAAGCGGTCGCCCTCGCCTCCCGGTCCGACGCGGCCGTGGTCGTCGTCGGGCTCAACGCCGATTGGGAGACCGAGAGCCACGATCGGCCGATGTTCGGCCTCCCCGGCAGGCAAGACGAACTCGTGCGAGCCGTTTCCGCCGTCAACCCGAACACGGTGATCGTCGTCAACACCGGCGCGCCCGTCGACCTGCCGTGGCTCGACGAGGCGCCCGCGGTCCTGCTCTCGTGGTACCCCGGCCAGGAGTTCGGCGGAGCACTCGCCGATGTGCTGAGCGGAGCAGCCGACCCCGGTGGCCGGCTCCCGGTGACCTTCCCGGTCGATGTCCGACAGGGGCCGACTGGCCTCGACGTCCCGGGCGACGGTGAGTCCATCCACTATCGCGAGGGGTTGTTCGTCGGATACCGCTGGTATGACGCCCGTAACATCGAGCCTCGGCTGCCGTTCGGATTCGGCCAGTCCTACACCTCGTTCGAGATGGGCGAGGCCGCTGTCGAAGCAGGCTCCATCGAAGCGGGCTCCAGCGAATCAGCCAGTGCCGGCCCGGTGACGGTGCAGATCCCGGTGACCAACACCGGAGACCGGGCGGGCAAGGCCGTGGTCCAGGCCTACCTCGAGGCGCCGGCAGGCGGGGTGACTCGGCCCTTGCGCACACTCTGCGGGTTCGCCGTTGCTCGTCTCGCTGCCGGAGACGAAGCGGTCGTGACCATCGAGATCGCCCCTCGGGCATTCGAGGTGTGGACGGCCGACGAGGGCTGGCACACACCGAGCGGCGACTACCGGCTGCGATTCGGTTGGTCGAGTCGCGACCTCGTTGCCTCGGCCGATGTGACTCGCTGAGGTGGCAGGTTCGCTCGACTCGCGGCTCGGGTGGCGTCGCCGACCCCTGACCGTCATCGGTCTGGGACTGCTCGCCGTCATCTTCTTCGGGTTCGGTTGGCTCGACCGCAACGAGGACGCTGCGCTGTCGTTCGCCGATCGTCGTCGAATCGTGATCGTGTCCGATGCCGGTCCGGTCACCATCACCAGCGGTGAAGAGAATCGGGCGAGTCACACCGACTCGTTCTTGATCCGTCGTCCGACGATCGAACTGGCCACCGACGACGACGAAGCCGTCTTCCGCATCCGGTGTGACACCGCATGGCCATGTCGCTCCACCACCGAGGTCGAGGTGAAACCCGGTGTCGAGCTCGTCGTCATCGCCACCAGTGGCACCGTCCAGGTGAACTCGTTCTCCGGAGACCTCACGATCTTCTCCGAGCACGATGACGTCTATCTCGGTCCGGTCTCCGGATCCGCACGTGTCGTGAGCGCCACCGGCGACGTCGCCGGGTTCGGACTCGAACTCGAGGCACTCACCGTCGAGGTCGATCACTCCGACATCGACCTCGATTTCGTCCAATCCCCCCGCACGGTCGTGTTGACGAACGACGAGGGCTCGATCGACCTCGCCCTCCCCGACACGGGGTATGACCTGAGCGTTCGGACCGCAGATGAGCTCGCCGATCAGGTCGAGATCGGGGTCGGTGCCGACTCGTCGACGGGAGCGACGGTCTCGATTCGCAGTGGCGGCGCGGTGACCGTGTTGCCAGGCGAAGAGCCAAATCAGTAGTCAAACCGCTGACCGGCTGATAATCGTGGACCCGTGACCCCCGAAGACCGACGCCATCGTCTCAACGCTGTGCTGTTGGAACCTGATCCCACCGAGGCCCTCTGGGAACTCTGTTCGTCGGGTGACGCCGACATCGTGATCCCGGAACTTGCCGCGCTCGAGCTCGAACAAGACCCGATCCATCGGCACAAAGATGTGCTGGCGCACACGATCGCGGTCACTGCCAAGACCCGGGCCGATCTCACACTCCGACTCGCTGCGCTCTTCCACGACATCGGCAAGCCCGACACCCGCTCGTTCGAGCACGGCGGCGTCACCTTCCGCCACCACGAGGCCGTGGGCGCCAAGATGACCAAGCGTCGCATGCGCGAGCTCGGCTACGAGTCCAGCGTCGTCAAGGACGTGGCTGAACTGGTGCGGCTGTCCGGTCGATTCAAAGGGTACGGCGACGGCTGGAGCGATTCGGCGGTTCGTCGGTACACCCGAGACGCCGGGCACCTGTTCGGGCTGCTCAACGAGCTGGTCCGAGCCGACTGCACCACACGGAATCGGGCCAAGGAAGCCCGCCTCCACGAGCTCATCGACGACCTCGAACGTCGAGTGGTGCGCCTCGCCCGTGAGGCCCAGGAGGCTGCCGAGCGTCCCCAGCTCGATGGCAAGGCCGTGATGGAGCTGCTCGATCTGCCGGCAGGCCGTGCGGTCGGCGAGGCGTTGGCATTCTTGCTCGAACTGAAGCGCTCCGATGGTGAGCTGCCTGCCGACGAGGTCGAGAACGAGCTTCGGGCCTGGTGGGAGCAGCGCTCCGGTGCCCAGGGCTGACCCGACCCCGTTCGAGGCGGCGGTCATCGCCGTCCTCGCCACCACCGAACCGGGCGACGTCATGAGCTATGGCGACGTCGCGGCCGAGGCCGGGTTCCCCGGTGCGGCCAGAGCGGTCGGAGGCGTCCTGCGACGTCATGAAGGCCTGCCATGGTGGCGGGTGGTCGCGACAAATGGCCGGCTCATTCCCCACGATCCGGATGAGCACGCCCGGCGGCTCGCCGCCGAGGGGGTCGTCGTGGTCGACGGCCGGGTTCAGCCCCGAAGCGAGTAGCCGAACTGGTGCAACACCGGTGCCGTGATCGAGGTGACGATCCGGCGTGATCGAGCATCGAGTTTCTGCTTCCATGCATCGTCGAGCCGCAGCGTCAGGTCCGCACCACCGAATCGCAACGGATTGCCGGCGATCGAGTGCATCGGCGTTCGGAGCTTCGCCTCGTTGCCGTCGAGAAAGTCGATGGGGTCGGGCCCGAGTTCGAGACCGGCAAAGGTGGCGATCGACCGAATGGTGTCGCTCGGTGCCAGAAGGAAGTCTTCGTAGCGAAGCGTCATCGTCGGGACGCCGAGGCGAGCGAGCGTGCGGAAGCCGAGGTTGTCGGTGACCCACCGCATCGCCGTACGTTCGGGTCGGTAGATGGGCATGACCTCATCGGGGCCGGCCTCCGGCCGTTTGACTTCCTTGGTCCAGGAATAGGCAACACCACGGGGGTCTCTCACCAGATGCAGCACCCTCACGTCGAGTGCCGGGTCGAGCGAGAGCAGGGCGGCGGTCGACAGATGCTTGCTCGACTCGAGCAGAACGTGCGGGCCTCCGGCGTTCTGCGCAGCAGCCAGCAGGACCCGACGCAGGTGGGAGACGTACTCGAGGTCGTCGCTAGACAAGCTGCCGGACCGATGGGCGGCGAAGATCTGGGGAAGCCGGCGGCTTCGGTCGACACTCCATCGAAGATCGATGAGCCGATCGAGGTCGATCTTGTCCCACCCACCGAACGCAGCGTCGCCGACGGCATTCCACTGCTGGCATTCGGCGAACGGCTCGCCGCACCCGCAACGCTCCTGGTCGCGAACGCCACGCTCCCAGAGGTGCACGGTCTCGCCGACGGCAAAGGTGTCGGACAGCTCGTTCAGCAGCTTCTCGATCAACGTGCTCCCCGAGCGGCCGAGGCCCCCGGTGAACAACACGGTCTGGCGGGTCACGACCAGTGCATCGGGCGGCCGAGCAGTTGCTCGAGCTCGATGACGTCGTCGTGCAGCATGGAGCGAACCCGGGCGACGACCTCGGGCTCGATCGCGTCTTTCGGTTTCATGTTCCACGCCCGGAACTGCTCGGGAGTGAACGCTCGGAGGCCGAGGAAGTCGAGTGTCTCGCCATAGACCTCCGCGGGATCGGCGTAGAAGTCTTCAGAACGAAGTACCAGGAGCTGGCTCTCGGGGAATGCCTTCATCCAACGACGCAGTCCGCGTGCATAGCGGCCCTGGTCGACATAGGAGAAGTGCTGGTGCGCAAAGCTCTGATAGCTGGGATCGGCGATCATGCGCGCTTCTTCACCTTCGAGCCGGCCGGACTCGGCCTCGATCGCCTCGGCGAAACCCAGATGCTCGACACCGTTTCGGGTTCGTTCGACCCAGTGGCTGTACGCCCGTTCCACCGGGTCTCGCAGCAGAGCGATCACCTTGGCGTCGGGCGCCAGACCGCGAGCGCGGATGGCGGCATGAGGATGATGCAGGTAGTACGGCGTCGCTTCGCCGACGGCCAGCGGGTGCTCAGATCGGCGCTGTTGCAGCGCACGGCCGAGTTTCGTCGGGAAATGCGAGCGATACCAAGCTTCGCCCCGATCGAAGTTGACGTCGAAGAAGTAGGTGCCCTTGCGGGTCTCGCGTGCCGGGAACAGGGGACGGACGTCGGGGTGGAGCAGCAGGTAGCGGGCAAGCGATGTGGTGCCGCCGCGCTTGGTTCCGATGATGAGGTAATCGGGGTCGAGGCGGAGCGAGGCGGTGGCCGACCCATACGTCCGGATGGCGTCGAGGGCGCGAGCCTTGACGATCGCCGCCGGGCCTTCGGGGGCGACGTAGCGAGCCCCGTAGGGAGTCATCTCGATGTCGGGGGTTGCAGATGCTGACGGCTGGGTCACTGACGGCGGGGTCTCTGGAGGTGTCGACGTTGTCATCTTGTTCCGTTCTGAGGCCTTCGCTCATGCACGCATCACGTCAGCGTGTCGCGTCGCGGTCCAACGGGCAATGATCCGTTGATTCCCTTTTCGGCATCCCCGGAGCCAGATTTACCCAAATGGTCGGGCTCGTGCCACCGACCGACGAAGGGGAGGGGCCTCAGCCGTTGATCGGACCGGCGGTCGAGGCCAGTGAGGTCGGTGTCCGGCCCGAGCGTGCGACCAGATACTCGGCGACGATGGCGACGGCGGTCTCCGCCGGAGTTCGGGACCCGAGGTCGAGTCCGACCGGGCCGTGAAGGCGAGCGAAGTCGTGCTGATCATGACCGAGCGCCGTCAGTCGTTCTCGGCGTTTCGCCTGGGTGCGACGCGACCCCATGGCGCCGAGGTAGCCGAGCTCGGAGCGGAGCGCCGCGTCGAGTACCGGGGTGTCGATGCGTGGATCGTGGGAGAGCACGACCAAGGCGTCAGCGGGCCCGGCAACCTCGAGAAAGGCGATCGCCGTCTCGACGGCATCGGCCGATTCGATCTCCCAGCCGAGCAACGAGCCCTGGCGAATCAGCGCTTCGGCGACCGGCCCCGATCCGACGACGAGACCTCTCGGTGTCGGGATCAGGGTGGAGACGAGGGTCTCGTGGTCGTCGTCGACGATGGTGTTCGACGCAGATTGGCCTGCGGCGATCATCGCCCGGGCCGCCTCGATGAGCTCGTCGTTGCTCGTGCCGTCGGCGGCTGTCCTGGTCACCGCAGCGGTCGGACCCGCCCCGCCCTCTGAGGTGAGGCGCGTGATGAGGGCGACGGGTTCTGCCTGCTCGAGTGCGTTCCAGAACAGCTCCGGCAGGTCGCCGACTGGCGTCAGCAGCAGCCGAGCGGTACCGCCGCACAACAGTCCGGCGGCGTCGGCGTCGGGGTCGGTGACGCTGCCCGAGATCACCTGTCGCTGCGGGCCGCCGGCGAATGCCTCGACGATCTCGTGATCGAGGATGCCGCCGAGCAGCTCGCCATGAATGCCGTGCCGATCGATCACCGCTCCATCAGAAGCATCGCGCCGGCCGAATCCGCTCAGCGAGACGACTCGGACCGTCGATGCCTCAGTTTCGAGCGGTCGCTGACGAAGGAGGGGGAGAACCATCGATTGCATGAGTCCACTCTCTCACCGATTTGGCGCGGGCAGACGATCGGCTGGCGGGTTCGATCGCACAGGAGGATCCACGAATGTCCAGGCAGAAGAAGCTAGATTCGGAAACCATGGGTCTGCGATGTGCACGATTGAGCTGCGGTATCGAAGCCGTCGCGAGTATGCAGTTCAAGAACGACATCGCCGAGGTGCACATCATCGACCTTGCCGAGGCCGTCGCCGGCATCCCGCTCTGCGCTGAGCACGCCAGGAGTCGCACGGCTCCCGTCGGATGGACCCTGGTCGACAAGCGGACCCCCACCCAAGCCGATGTCTGGGCAACCGAGGCTCCGGCTGCGGCCGATGCTGCACCTTCCGGACGCCCGAGCCGCCGCCGCTCGGTCGATGCGTCAGGTTTCGAGTTCGGCCGCGATGCCGAACCGGCTTCGTCGGGTGCACACCTCGACGCCGAGAGCCCGTTGCTGTCTCGGGCCTTCCGCGTCGTTCCCCACTGACCGCGTCAGTCGTACGCACTCATCGGCGGGCACGAACAGTTGAGATTCCGGTCGCCGTAGGCATTGTCGACGCGTCCGACGGGCGGGAAGTACTTGTCGACGGTCATGCCGGGCATCGGGAACGCCGCCTGGCGTCGGGAGTAGGCCCGTGTCCACTCGTCGGCGATGAGTACGTCGGCGGTGTGCGGTGCGTGCCGCAGCACGGACTCTTCGATGGCGACATCGCCGTTGGCGACGGCGTCGATCTCGGCCTTGATCACGATCATCGCGTCACAGAATCGATCGAGTTCGGCGAGGCTCTCGGATTCGGTCGGCTCGATCATGAGCGTGCCGGCAACCGGGAACGACATCGTCGGTGCATGGAATCCGCAGTCGGCAAGCCGCTTGGCGACGTCGTCGGCGCTGACACCGGTGGCGTCGGTGATGGGGCGGAGATCGATGATGCACTCGTGGGCGACGAGGCCGTTCGGACCGGTGTACAGCACCGGGTAGTGCTCACTGAGCCGCTTGGCGACGTAGTTGGCGGCGAGGACCGCACCCTCGGTTGCCCGACGGAGACCGTCGGCGCCCATCATCTGGATGTACATCCACGTGATCGGAAGAATGCCAGCCGACCCGAAGGGGGCGGCCGAGACCGCACCGACCGCGTGACCGTCGACCCCGGCGCCGCCGATGCCCGGGACCACGCTGTGGCCTGGCAGGAACGGGGCAAGGTGTGCACCGACCCCGACCGGGCCGACACCCGGCCCGCCACCGCCATGGGGGATGCAGAAGGTCTTGTGCAGGTTGAGGTGGCTCACGTCGGAGCCGAACGTGCCCGGCTTGGCCGCACCGACGAGGGCATTGAGGTTCGCCCCGTCGAGGTAGACCTGGCCACCGGCGGCATGGACCCGGTCGCAGATCTCGATGATCGTCCGTTCGTAGACCCCGTGCGTGGAGGGGTAGGTGACCATCAGCGCAGCGAGTGTGTCGGCGTGCTGATCGATCTTGGCGTTGAGGTCGTCGAGATCGACGTCACCACGTTCGGTGCTCGCAACCACGACCACCCGCATGCCGGCCAACACCGCTGACGCCGCGTTGGTTCCGTGGGCCGATGACGGGATGAGGCAGACGTCTCGCTGCTCGTCGCCTCGGCTCTGGTGATACGCACGAATGGCGAGCAGTCCTGCATACTCGCCCTGGCTGCCCGCATTGGGCTGAAGCGAGATGGCGTCGTAGCCGGTGACCTCGACGAGAGCGTCTTCGACCTCTTGGATCAGGGTCCGGTAACCGGCGGTCTGCTCGACCGGTGCGAACGGGTGCATGTCGGCGAACTCGGGCCAGGTGATCGGTTCCATCTCCGCTGCTGCGTTGAGCTTCATCGTGCAGCTGCCGAGCGGGATCATCGTGCGGTCGAGTGCGAGATCGCGGTCGGCGAGCTTGCGCAGCCAGCGGAGCATCTCGTGCTCGCTCTGATAGCGGTGGAAGCGCTCATCGGTCATGAACGCCGACGAACGGCGGAAACCGACGGGCACATTGGCCAGTTCGTCGTGACCGGTGGGATCGTCGAACGCATCGAGCGACAGGCCGAAGGCGGAAGCGATGGACTGCACCGTGGCCACGGTGGTGGCCTCGTCGAACGAGAGCCCGACGTGATCGGTGTCGACGAGGCGGAGGTTCACGCCGGCATCGGCCGCAGCCGACACGATGTCGGTTGCTCGGCCGGGTGTGGTGACCGTGACGGTGTCGAAGAAGGTCAGGGTCGTCTCGAGGCCGGCACCACGCGCCGATGTGGCGAACAACGAGGCGAATGCGTGGATGCGGTTGGCGATGGCGGCCAAGCCGTCAGGTCCGTGCCAGCAGGCATAGCTGGCGGCAACGTTGGCCAGAAGCGCCTGGGCGGTGCAGATGTTCGAGGTGGCCTTCTCGCGGCGGATGTGCTGCTCACGAGTCTGCAGCGCCAGGCGATACGCCTGTTTGCCGTTGGCATCGACCGAGACGCCGACGAGGCGACCAGGCAGTTGGCGGGCTCGGCCCTGGCTGGTGGCCATGAAGCCGGCGTGCGGGCCGCCGAAGCCCATCGGCACACCGAATCGTTGGGCGGAGCCGACGACGACGTCGGCCCCCATCTCGCCGGGAGGGGTCACGATGGCGCAGGCGAGCAGGTCGGTCGTTGCGGCGACGCCGGCACCGGCGGCGTGGAGCGCTTCGGCGAGCGGGGTGATGTCGAGGAGCCGGCCGGTGGTCCCGGTGTGGGCGAGGAGGGCTCCGTAGACGTCATCGGGCACCAGATCGGTGGTGGGGTCGCCGATGATCAGCTCGATGCCGAGCGGTTCGGCCCGGGTCCGGACGACGTCGATGGTCTGGGGATGGCACTCGGCGTCGACGAAGAAGGCGGTGCGCTTGGTCTTGTCACCTCGACGAAGCAGGGTCATGGCCTCGGCAGCGGAGGTGGCTTCGTCGAGCATCGACGCGTTGGCGATCTCGCATCCGGCGAGCTCGGCGACCATGGTCTGGAACACCGTGAGCATCTCGAGGCGGCCCTGGGAGATCTCGGGCTGGTACGGCGTGTAGGCGGTGTACCAGGCCGGGTTCTCGATCATGTTGCGGCGGATGACCGCAGGCGTGATGCATGCGTTCCAGCCCATGCCGATGCAGCTGGTCAGCACCTGGTTCTGGTCGGCCAACGCTCGGAGTCGGGCCAGCGCCTCGGTCTCGCTGAGGGGCGCCCCGAGATCGAGGGGCTCGCCGATCTGGATGTCGGCGGGGACGGCGGCATCGAGAAAGGCCGATGCCGATGCATGGCCGAGCCCGGCCAGCATCTTTTCGTGATCTTCGGCGGTGAGACCGAGATGGCGAGTGGAGAAGTCGTGCGGTCGAGCGGTCATGTCAGGCACCTCGGGCGTAGCGATGGGGGGTGAACGGAAGGTCGGCGACGACGCAGAAGACGTCCTTGCCTCGAACGTCGGCGATGAGTCGTGTGCCGATCTCGGCCAGTTCGGGTGGCACATACCCCATGGCCACGGGGCGGTCGACGGTCGGGCCGTGGCCACCAGACGTGACGACGCCGGCGGGATCGCCGTCCATGGTGCGGAGCGATGCACCGTCACGCACGGGGCGCTTGCCTTCTGGCGCGAGGCCGACGCGTACCCGGGCGGGGCCGGAGGCCAGTTCGTCGAGCACTCGCTGCCCGCCGAGGAAGTCGCCGGCTTCGCGGCGTCGTTTCGGCATCGACCAGACGAGGTTGGCCTCGACCGGGCTGGTGGTCTCGTCGAGGTCGTTGCCATAGAGGCAGAGGCCGGCCTCGAGGCGAAGCGCGTCTCTGGCGCCGAGCCCGGACGGTTCGACCTCGGGCTGGGCGAGCAGCAGGCGGGCGACGGCCTCGGCCGATGCCGCAGGAATCGTCAGCTCGAAGCCGTCTTCACCGGTGTAGCCCGAACGTGAAACTTCGATCTCGGTGGGTTCGAGTCCGGGACCCTCGATGGTCGTCGTGATGGCATCCATGAAAACCATCGACGCAACCGACGGAGCGAGGCGCGACAACGCATCGACCGCTTTCGGGCCCTGGAGGGCGAGCAGGGCGTAGGGAGCCCGCTCGATGACCTCGATGCCGGGGAGCGAGGCCCGGAGGTGGGGGAGGTCGGTCGAGCGCCGAGACCCGTTGACGACGAGCACGAGGTGCTCGCCCGATTCGGCCGTCAGCGGCCGGGTGACCATCATGTCGTCGATGAGTCCGCCGTCGGCGTTGGTCAACAGCGCGTACCGCATCCTGCCGGGTGTGAGCGTCGTGAGTCCGGCGGGAGTGATGGCTTCGAGTGCCTCGGCGACGTCGGGACCGACGAGATCGACGACGCCCATGTGGGAGACGTCGAACAGGCCTGCCGACGATCGCACCTGCTTCGTCTCGGCGATGGCCCCGTCGTAGTGCACCGGCAGCGACCAACCGGCGAAGTCGACCATTCGGCCGCCGAGTTCATCGTGCAACGACGCAAGCGGCGTCGTCTGGAGCGGGGGTTTGGACACAGGCGGTTCGGACACAGGGCACCTCGGAGCTCGTCGGCTGGGTGCCCCCTCTGTTCCTGATACCTGAGAGTTTGGCGGGGTGAGCCGCTTTCTCCTTCGGTGGCCGCTTGTTCCCACCGAGATGGGACGTCGACGCTCTCCAGAGTGGCCAAAGACAAACGGTACGGATGCCTGAGAGTTTCCGGGGCGGTTGCTCCTTCGGCGGGCCGGCGAACCGACCGCTCTCCCGAGCGCCTACGAGGCCAAGCGTGAGGCTAGCTCGGCTTCGGTGCCGTCAGTCACCAAGCAGTGCATCGACCCGGGAGTCGATCGCCTCAGTGTCTTCCTCGATGGCCTGGATCGGGCCGAGCCAGGTGAGAGAGACCTCGTCGGCCATGATGGCGCCGACATCGGTGCCGTTGGACTGTGGGGCTTCCTCGCCGAACTTCATGTCGACGTAGAAGCTGCCCTCGTGACCGATCTTCGGCTCGAGTACGGCGGTCGACATGGCACGGGGCGGCGTGCTCCCGACGGTGGTCCAGCGACGAGCTCCGATGTCTTCGATGTCGAGGTTCGGCACGTTGATGTTGAGGACCGACGGCTGCGACGGCGGCGAGTCGATGATTGCGGCGACGGCCTCGGCGGCGACGGCTGCTGCGCTGTCCCACTTCTGATTCGCGATGGCGTCGTCCCAGCCCTGACCTTCGGCCCCGAACCCGGTGACCGACTGGCTGACGGCGACGCCACTGATGCCGCCGTTGCGAGCGGTCAGGGCCGCACCGATGGTGCCCGAGTGATAGACCGAACGGCCGACGTTCGCTCCCGGGTTGATACCCGACACGATCAGGTCGGGTGGCGGGCCGAATGCTCCGAGTCGAGCGAAGAACACACAGAGCGCAGGAGGTCCGGACACCGTCCACACGTTGTCGAAGCCGTCGAGCTTGATCTGATGGACTTCGGGACGCGTGAGCCAGAGGGCACCGATCGCGGCGCCGGCTCCGGAGTACTCGCGGTCGGGGGCGACGATGATGACCTCGCCGAGAGGCTTCATCGCCTCGGCGAGCACGTGGAGGCCGACGGAGTCGATGCCGTCGTCGTTTGTCAGGAGCAGGCGCATGAACGCACCGTACCCGGGGCGGATCGGTGCCATGACATGCCCGGCCGTCGCCGGAGTGAACGGTGGCTGAATCTCAGGGACCGGTGACGAAGGTCTTCAGGAAGACCTCGATCTCGGCACTCGGAACGTCGTACTCGGGGGCCGGGTCGGGATCGCCCTCGGTGAAGAACGAGAACATCGGGCACCCATCGGAAGGTCCTTCGAACGACTGTTCGGCGATGATCTCGGCGGTCTTTGCGTCTCGAAGGGTGAGATCGTAGGTCGAGTCGAAGGTCTGGACCGACCAGGCGATGCCGCTCTCTTCGTCCTCATACCCCTCGCAGAGTTCGACGGGAGTCGTCGACACCCGATTCAGGCAGGCGACGAGCTCGGTGGTCTCGAAGGTCTCGTAGGCGGTCTCCCAGCCATCGGGAAGGGTGACCGAGCTGTAGCTGTACTCGGGATCCTCACCTTCCAGGACGACCAGCGGGTGCACGCCGCCTTCGGTGGAATATGACGATGCGGTCTCCAGGCCGGTGCCTCGACAGACCTGCGTGAACTCGGTCTCGGAGAAGATCGGTGCTGCAGCGGCCGCTTCGGTGGTGGCGGTGGAGCCGTCGTCTCCGGGCGAACCGGTCTCGGTGCCGTCCGAGCCACCGGAGCCGCAGGCTCCGAGGAGAAGGGTCGATCCGGTGATGAGGGAGACGAGCAGTCGTCGATTGATTCGCATGGCGCCACTTTCGGGAGGTCGCAGTCGAGGTGACGCGACGGCGGAGGTACGTCGTGGGAAACCATCGGCCGGGTGCCCCGGCTCTTGAGCCATGGCGTCGGTGGGGCCTCAGCGAGGATCTGTGTGGCGACGCTGGGCGCGCCGAACGACGTTCTTCGGGACCCGTCGGGAGCCGCCGAGCACCGAGGCGAGGACCACGCCGCTTCGAATGGCAGGCACCCAGTCGCCCTGGTCGGAGACGGGGATGGCCTCACGAATCGAGATTCGCACGGCGAGGTAGACGGCGAGGACGAGAGGTACCCCGCCGAGCATCACGAAGTACTCGCTCGGGCCGGCCAGCGCCATCAGCCCACCCGTGACGAGCGGACCGAACAGGGCGCCGACGCCGCTGAGGAACACGTAGCCAGCCGAGCCACCGACGAGGCAGTCCGCCGGAAGGTTGTCGTTGAGGAAGGCGAGCGAGATGGAGTAGAGGGGGAACGCGGTGCCACCGAGGAAGAACAGGATCACGAGTGACAACGCACTCGCAGGCTCGATGAGCAGCATCGACAGGCCCAAGAAGCCGGCGGCAGCGGAGACCACGGCGAGGGCCAGCCGGCGGCTGATCCGGTCGGACCAGTGCCCGATCGGGTACTGGAGCACGGTGGCCCCGACCAGCGGAGCGAACAGGAAGGCCGAGAGGTCGAACCCGGTGAGTCCCTGGCGGCTGGCGTAGACCGCCGCCATGCCCATGAGCGTTCCCTGGTTCAGGCCGACGAGTACGGCGGCGACCACGCCCGGCGGCATGAGGCGGTAGAGCGCTCGGATCGACAACGGCTCGGGGACTTCGACCGGCGGGGCGCTCGTGGTCGACAACGCGATCGGGATGAGCGAGAGCGACACCAGGACCGAGGCGAGGATGAACAGCGAGATCTTGGCCGGATCGGCGACGTTGAGCAGCAGCTGGCCGATGCCGATGCCGGCGGTCGAGACCATCATGTAGGCCGCCAGCAGCTGGCCCCGGGTCTGGTTGGTGGTGATCGCATTCAGCCACGACTCGACGACGACGTACAGGCCGGCGAGACACATCCCGGAGATCAGCCGAAGCAGGATCCACACCGGAGGGCTCAGAGCGATGCCGTAGATCAGTGATGCCGACGACGCGAGCGACGCGAGAGCGGCGAACACCCGGATGTGGCCGACCTGGGCCAGCGTGCGAGTCGCCACCTTGGTGCCGCCCAGGAAGCCCGCGAAGTAGGCGGCCATGATGATGGGGGTCCATGACGAGGAGAAACCCTCGATTTCGGCTCGAACACCGATCAACGAACCCTGCATGCCGTTGCCCAGCATGAGGAGCCCGAAGCCGCCGAGAAGCGCCGTTGCTGCCGCCCGGGGCGAGGGGGTCGGGACGGCCTCGTCGACGTCGAACGGCATCGCCCACTCGTCCTCGGTCGGTCCGCTGAGGACGGTCTGGACATTCGTGGCAGACATTGGCTCACAGGTATCTGTGTCGGGCTCGGAGCCGTGGGTGGAACTGGTTGAATCTAGCGCTGGTCGACGATCTCCCCACCCATCGGTTCGGGCGATGGGAACGTGAGTCGACGAACGGGTGACATGTGTCGTGCCAGATGGCTCGTGACCCGCCTGTTTCAGGCCGGAGTGAAGCTGACGGGAAGCACTTTCACCCAGTTGAGAAAGGTCGAATGGGCGCCCCTCGATTCACCGGAGACGGCGATGTCGGGAAGCCTGGTGAGGAGCTCTTTCAGCGTCGTCGCCACCGACAGGCGGCCGAGACGGGCGCCGAGGCAGAAGTGGGGTCCGACCCCGAAGGCCAGGTGGAGGTTCGGGGAACGGGTGAGGTCGAATCGCTCGGGCTCGTCGAAGACGTCTTCGTCTCGGTTGGCCGAGGGATACCACATGAGCAGCTTGTCGCCCGCTTTCACCTGGGCACCGTCGAGTTCGACGTCTCGGGTCGCGGTGCGTCGGAAGTTGAGGACGGCGTTGTTCATCCGCAGGGTCTCTTCGACAAAGCCAGGGAGATTCCCGTCGAGGTCGGAGAGCAGCAGTTCTCGTTGATCGGGCCAATCGGTCAGCGCTCGGATCGCCCCGGTCAGCGTGGAGCGAGTGGTCTCGTTGGCGGCGACCAGGAAGAGATACCACATCATCGCCACGTGGTCGTCGTCCATCGGCTCACCGGCGACCTCGGCATGGACGACGCGTGAGATGAAGTCGTCGCCGGGATTCGCTCGCTTCTCGGCGATGACGGCCCGGCCGTAGGAGAACAACGCGTCCTTGGCCTCGAGGAAGTCGGCCACGGTGCCGCCGTAGTCGGGGTCGTGGTTGCCGATGATGGCGTTCGACCAGGCATAGAACGTTCGTCGGTCGGCTTCGGCGACTCCGAGGAGGTTGGCGAGAATGCGAAGGGGGACTTCCGAGGCGACCTCGTCGACGAATTCGATCGAGCCCTTGTCGGCGATGGCGTCGACCACGTCGACCGCGATCTGATCGATGGCTGCCGACAGGCGAGCCACACCCTTGGGTCCGAACGGCTCCCGGATGGCCTTCCGTAGAGCGGTGTGCTCGGGCGGGTCCATCGCCATCAGGTTGAGCCGAGTCTCTTCGAGGATCTCACCCCGGATGTCGGCACCGGTGAACCCGCCGAGCCACGACGAGTAGGTGGCCGGGTCGGTCGAGATCGTGTGGATGTCGGCGTGCTTGGTCACACACCAGAATCCGGGACCCTCTCGCCCGCCCTCACGTTTCGGCGGCTCTCGGTGCCAGGCGACCGGGGCGTTTGCCCGCAAGGCGGCGAAGGCTTCGTACGGCGGGCCGTCGGCGAAGGTCGCCGGGCTCCACAGGTTGACGTCGATGTGATCCGCAGCGAGCGGTGACCGGTCGGGAGCAGGATCCATGGCTCGATCTTGGCAGCGATCGGGCTCGGCGACCAGGGGATGGGTTCGAGGAGACGGTTCAGCGGGTGCGAAGAACCAGCGGAAGCACCGGACCGGTGCCGGCACCGGTGAGCTCCCAGGTGGCGACGGTGAGGGTCCAGCGGGAGTCGACCTCGTCGTCGAGCAACAGGACGGGCCCGGCGAGGACGGTGGGGTCGGTCGGAAGCGCGCTCGGATCGACGACGATGCGGCCACGAACGTTGCCGACCTGATGGGCCGAGTTGGCTTGCTCGCTCTGGAAGGTGGCGTCGGGCGTCGGCTGGTCGACGAGGGCGTGGTGCACCGGGAGCTTGCCCAACTGTCCGAGGCCAGATGCGACACCGTTGATCAGCTGGTCTCGGCGTCGGGACGGCATGGGGCAGATCCAGGTCGGTCGCTCATCCCACTGCCAGGCTTTCAGCACCGCAGCGAGCGACCGAACGAGGTCGTCGGGGACGGTGATGGCGTCGGCACGGTCGCAGGCGGCAACGAGGTTGGCCAGCGGTGTGCTCCAGCCGCCATCGCCCATCCGGGCCAACGCTCGACCACTCTGAGCCTGGCGCCCGGGGGCGATCCGCCCCTTCGGTGCTCCGATCCCGGTGGGCCACTGCTTACGAGGTTCGACCACGAGTTCGCCACCGCGGAGGAAGGCATTGGCCCGGGACGTGAGATCGGGGTCTGGGTCGTGTTGCCAGTTCTCGCCGGTGCAGATGTCGCAGCGACCGCAATCGGTTGCCTCGTGGTCGTCGAGCGACTCTCGGAGGTAGCGCAGACGGCAGCGGTCGAGTGTGGCCCAGGTGAGCATCTGGTCGGATTCGGCTCGCCTCAGTTCGGTGAGCGTGGTGGCGAGTTCGTGGTCGTAGCTCCACTCGTTGCCCGAACGGAGGAAGCCGCCCCGCACTCGTTCGACGGCGCCGTCGACCTCGAGGATGTTCATGAGCGTGCTGAGTCGGCTGCGCCCGAGGTTGACCGAGGTCTCGAGTGACGCGACCGAGGTGGGTCGTGAGGAATCGAGCTGATCGAGGGCCGCTCGACAGATCGCCTCCGAAGGGAGCGAGACCGATTCGAACCAACGCCAGACGGCGGCATCTTCGACCGGACGGGGCAGGGCGATGACCTCGGCCCGTTCGATGTTTCGGCCGGCACGTCCGATCTGCTGGTAGTAGGCGACGGGTGAGGGCGGAAGGCCGAGGTGGATGCAGAAGGCCATGTCGCCCTTGTCGAAGCCCATCCCGAGCGCCGAGGTGGCGGCGAGCGCCTTCAGCTGGTTGTTGCGGAGCCCGTCTTCGAGCCGCATGCGGGTGTCGGCATCGATGCCACCGGTGTAGGACTCGACCTCGTGCCCCTGGCCCCGCAGCCAGGCTGCGGTGTCGTCGGCCTGGGCCTGGGTGAGGCAGTAGATGATGCCCGATCCCGGGAGCTTGTCGATGGTCTCGGCAAGCCAGGCGAGCCGTTGGGCGTCGTTGTCGAGATCGACGACGCTCAGCCGGAGGGATTCTCGATCGAGCGAGGTGCGAAGCACGAGGGTGTCGTCGCCGAGCTGCGAAGCGACGTCGTCGGTGACCCGTTGGTTGGCGGTGGCCGTGGTGGCGAGGACCGGAGTCCACGATGGGAGCTCGGCCAGGAGGCGGCGCAGGCGGCGGTAGTCGGGGCGGAAGTCGTGCCCCCAGTCGGAGATGCAGTGGGCCTCGTCGCACACGAGGGCGAAGGGTTGGGTCTGCATCGTGGAGAACACGCGGTCTCGGAAGCCCTTGTTGGCAAGACGCTCGGGAGCGATGAGGAGCAGATCGACCTCGTTGCGATGGATGCGGGCCTCGATGGCGTCCCAGGCGTCGAGGTTGGACGAGTTGATGGTTTCGGCTGCGAGACCGAGCTTGCCGGCGGAGGCGACCTGGTCTCGCATGAGGGCGAGGAGCGGCGAGACGACGATGGTCGGGCCCCAACCGCGATCGCGCAGCATTCGGGTGGCCGAGAAGTAGACCGCCGACTTGCCGAACCCCGTACGGGCGACCAGAAGGGTGCGTTGGCGGCCGGCGACGACCGCGGCCACGGCGTCGATCTGCTCCTGACGCGGCCGGGCGTCTGGGCCGGCGAGTGAGCGGACGTGCTCAGCCAGCTCGGCTTCGACTTCGTCCCGGGTGGGGCGGGGTGGCTCGATCGCAGTGGTCATGCCCCCACCCTACGAAGGAGGTGTGACGTACGAACGGGGTGTGACGTCAGGGGGTGACGGCTCGGGCCGAGCCGCCGTCGATGCGGTAGTTCGAGCCGGTGATCGACCCGGCATGCTCGCTGCACAGGAAGGCGACCAGGGCAGCCACTTCTTCGGGCGTGGTCATCTCGGAGGTCAACGGAGCGAGGTCGGATCCGAAGGCCTCGGCGACGGATCGCCCGGCCAGCCGCTCGAGCACCTCGGGCGTGGCGATCAACCCGGGACTCGCCAGGTTGGCCGTCACGCCGGTGCCGGCAAGGTCCTGGGCGAGGCTGACGACGAGACCGGGAAGGGCCGACTTCGCCGAGTAGTACTGGGGGCGTACCTTCGCCGGCCGGACCGAGCCGACGGTTCCGAGCAACACGATGCGCCCCCAGCCACGCCCGACCAGCGTGGGACGGAATGCCCGGATCACCCGGACGGCACTCATCACGTTGCGTTCGTAGGCCTCG
>RCMY010001482.1_pt1 | contig 22359 bp, 21 predicted proteins | sample 2041341 | NCBI WGS metagenome assembly RCMY01 (sample SAMN09708234, study PRJNA481090) | Marine sediment metagenome, whole genome shotgun sequencing project.
GCCCTCCAACCCAACTTGTTGAGCTTGTTCTTGGTCACCCCTTTACTGTGGAGGTCTACGATAAAAATACTGATGCCCTTATTCCCGGCAGTAGCGTCGGTCTTGGCGGCCAAAATGATATAATCGCCGTAGACCCCGTTGGTAATAAAGGTTTTGGACCCATTAATGACATAGGCGTCCCCTTTTTTGGTCGCGGTGGTTCGCATTCCCGCTACATCACTCCCACCAAAGGGTTCGGTCACCCCGAGGCATCCAATTTTTTCGCCGTTGATACTAGGTGTCAGAAATGCTTCTTTCTGGGTTTTGTTACCGTTCTTCCTTAAATGGGTCATGGCCAGATAGGCATGCGCCCAAATGGCAGCGGCAAATCCTCCGGAGTTTATCTTTTGGAGTTCTTCGAGCAGAATAACGGTGTAAAAAAGGTCGAGACCCAAGCCACCATCTTCTTCAGATATTGCAAGGCCGAAATAGCCCATTTCGCCAAACTTTCCCCAAATAAAGCGTTCTATTTGTCCGGATGCCTCCCACTTATCGATATAGGGCACTACTTCTTTCTGTAAAAAATCTTTGAGACTCTCCCTAAAGAGGTGATGTTCTTCGGTGAAGTACATACTTTGCATAGCTTTTTTTTAAAGGGACAAATATAAAGCTATTCTATCAATCTTATCGGGTGGGAATCCTTCAATAGTTGAAAGTTCGTCCAACGAAAGGATACCGTTATTGACATTTCGGTATTCTACGATACGCTCTGCAACCTGTTGTTGAATATATACCAAAGTCGCTATCTCTTGGGCCGAGGCCGTATTGACGTTTATTTTAGGGATATCTGGCTTTTGTCGTACCCTGAACTTTTGGAGCGTTCTTTCGACCACCTCGGGATCCAGACCATACACATCGTACAATTGGTCGTCAATAAGGAAGCCGCCCAGCCTGTCTCTGAACTTTACGATTCGGGCAGATAGTTTTTCGCCTATGCCATTGATATTTCGTAGCTCTTTGGCAGTGGCGGTGTTCAAATCTTCGATTACCACCTTTTGCGAGCCCTCACCCAAGCCTTTTCGACGAGAGGAACCCTTTTTATCAGAACGGCTCCCCACCACATACTGTTTACTCCTCACTGAAGACTGCTTACTTTTTTTCGTCCATTCCGGGAATTTGAAATACGGGGATATGGCATCCAGCAATGAATCCGATACTTCGGTGACTTTTTGGAATTCTTCGGCGGTGTTCGCGAATTTATTCTGTTTGCGGAAGGCATGTAATCTGTCGATTTCCTCCGTAGACATCCCTAAAACATATCCTTTGTAATCGGTTATAAAGTTAGGGTTGAAGGCATAGATTTTCACGGAATCCTTTTGCAGGGCCGCTTGCTTGAGGGCATCAATTTGTGCTTGCATTTCGTAGTCTACCACTAAAGCATCCATCTGTGCATCCTCAGAAAAACTTCGATAAAAAAAATAACCTACCTGTAGCGATACTATAATAAGGAGCAAAAAGAAAATCCCACTTCGTTCCTGTTTATTGAAACGAAAGTGGGATTTTAGCTTGCTCACGAGGTGTTTGTTTCTATTCAGTAATTTCTGATAACGTTTAAAGCTCCTGCTTTATTGCTTAAAACACGGAACTATAAACTACAAACATCCTAATCTTGTTTATGCTATTTATTCTGTCGATCAGCCTTTTACCACTTTCTGTTTTTTGAAAAGCTCGTTGGCTTTAAGCTTTTGCCAGTACGCATCTAAATCGGCCTTCACCTCGCCCGACATGATATAGAGACCAATGATATTGGGGAAAGACATGGCCAAGATCATCATATCGGAGAAGTCGAGTACAGCGCCTAAACTTACAGAGGCCCCGATGACTATGAATACCAAGAAAAATAATTTATAGGTCATTTCGGATTTTGTGCTTTTTCCGAACAAATAGGTCCAGGCCCGCATTCCGTAATACGACCAAGAGATCATGGTCGAAAACGCGAACAGAAATACGGCCACGCCCAAGACGTAGGGAAACCATGAAATTTGGCTTCCGAAAGCATCCGATGTCAGCTGTGCGCCGGCCATGCCCTCGACTTCATGCATTCCCGTAAAAACCAGCACTAATGCGGTCAGGGTACATACTACCACAGTGTCGATAAAAGGCTCCAATAAGGCCACAAAACCCTCGGAAGGCGGATGGTTGGTCTTTGCCGCACTATGCGCTATCGCTGCCGACCCAACTCCTGCTTCGTTGGAAAACGCCGCTCTTTGAAAGCCTACCACCAAAACACCGATGACGCCCCCCTTGAGTGCACTCGGACTAAAAGCACCATCAAAAATAGCCCCAAAAGCGGTACCCAGATTCTGAATATTCATTATGATAACCACCAGTGCGGCAAGTACGTAAATACCGGCCATTAGCGGAACTATTTTTTCCGTAACCTTGGCAATACTCCGTATTCCGCCTATAATAACTACACCGACCAGAATCGCGGTTACTATTCCGAACCATAAACCATTACCTTCCAGTACCGGAAACTGGCCGGCCAACTGTTCGAACGACTGGTTGGCCTGAAACATGTTGCCGCCGCCAAAGGAGGCCCCGATAGCTAAAACAGCAAATATAGCTGCGAGTACTTTCCCGAAACCTTTCATGTTCCGTTTTTCGAGGCCGTAGCGTAAATAGTTCATAGGCCCGCCGAAAACCCGACCATCGGGAAGGATATTTCGGTACTTGACCCCCAACGTACATTCCACGAATTTCGATGACATTCCTAAAAGTCCGCATACGATCATCCAAAAAGTCGCCCCTGCGCCACCTATGGAAACCGCAACAGCAACGCCGGCAATATTGCCAAGACCGACCGTACCGGACACGGCAGTGGCTAGGGCCTGAAAATGCGTGACTTGCCCCGGAGCTTCGGGGTCGTCGTATTTGCCTTTGGCCAGATCAAGGGAATGTTTAAACCCGCGAACATTAATGAACCCCATGCGAATGGTGAAGAAAAGAGCCCCAAGAACTAGCCATATTACAATAAAGGGTATCGGTTTCGTTACCGGATCTCCGTTAGGGTGTAACAAGGCCTCGGGTTTGTCATATTTAATTTCGGCCAAAAAATGGGCACCTTGTGCGATGACATGTTTGGCATTTTCAGAGTTATAGATGGCCTTGCCCTCTTGCACTAGATACTTTAGCTTTCCGTTAGCAGAGGCGATGACAGTTGCGTCAGCCCCATTATCGCGGGATACCACTGCGATTTTATCACCTTTCTTTATTTCTGAACCCTCAGCTTTCAACCATTTTTTCAATACAAATTTGTCCTCTACGCTGGCAGACCATCCGGGCGTAGCAACTAATTTAACGTCGGCATAAGCAACGGGGTCATAGATACCTATAGCCGCAAAAGGATCCCAAAATAGTACGGAGCCCAAAGCATCGACCGCAGGGGTCATTACGCCATTGAAAATTTCGGTTATCGCTTGGGTCTTGACTTCATACTTTTTGGTGACCGAAGCTCCTTTTGCATCGGTAACCGTTACCGAATACTCGATTCCTTCGGTCAGACCGACCGCCATATTACTCGATAGCGGCGTCTCTTCGTTGCTCCACTTATAGGTATACGGGGGTGTGCCGCCAAGCACCTGTAGCTCAATCGCCCCATCGTTAATTACATCCGACGGATTCATTACCGCTCCATTGACCCTAAGCTCTTGTGCGTTGACCGCAAAAGCGAACAGCGTTAAACATAAAAAAAGATAATTTTTCATAGGGTATACCATGTTTGGTCTTTGTGAAACGGTTATTAAATCTATGGGATGCTTTTGTTAAGGAAAGCCCAATATCATAAAAATATGCAGAACAATCAAATAATACTTCCGAATTAACCTAAAAGTGTCACTAAAATTCCTTCTCGAAGCTACCATTGAATTACTCAATTTGGAACATCTCGTGCAGTTTTCGTATCTGCTCGGGCCGTCCCAAAACAATTACCTTGCTCTTGGGCTGCAGCTGCAAATCCGCTTCGGGGTTGATAATATAATTACCATCAGGCTCAATGTATCCTATAATAGTACAGCCTGTTTTTTTTCGAAGGTCAAGGTCGCGCAGGGAATTACAGTCTACCTGGTCTTTAAAATCTTCTATGGCCACTTCTTCGAGGTTCGTGGTATTTTTGCCTTCGGTACCGAGTTGATCCATAAATGTGATCAGGTCGGGCATGACCACCAACGAGGCCATATGGTCGCCCCCGATACGATCGGGCATTATTACCTTATCCGCACCTGCCAACAGCAATTTTTTATACGAGGTTATCAAAGAAGCCCTACTGATGATGAACAGGCTTTTGTTCATTTGCCTGGCGGACAGCACCACGAAAAGGTTCGCCGCATCATCGGGCATTGCGGCTATAAGATATTGTGCACGCTCAATTCCGGCCTCGCTCAAAATATCGTCTTCATTGGCATCGCCCTCTACGAAAAGAATGTCTTCCTCGGCAAATTTTTCGATGACTTCCTTATCTCTTTCAATGACGACAAAAGGTTTTTTATAGGTCGTTAAACGCTCGGCCGCCTGCATACCGTTACGTCCGAAACCACATACGATTACATGATCGGACAACCTGTTGATTCTGTCTTTCACTTTTTTCTTTTTTAAAAGTTGTAGGGAGTTTCTGCTTAAGATGTATTCCGAGATTAACGAAATGGAAAAGGCGAATATAAAAACGCTTGAGATTATTAAAAATACGGTAAAAATTTTACCCTCGCTACTTAGAGGCCCTACTTCCGAAAACCCGACGGTAGTAATCGTGATCGCGGTCATATACACAGAATCCATCCATGAGAAGTCGGTGATATATCGATATCCTAAAATGCCTGTGGTCAGAACCAGCACTATTAATCCCAACGCGAGATAGATTCTAGATCGAAAGATGTTCAATAGATTCATAGGTCAAATACCGAGGTGCGTTTGGTGTAGACCAGATCTTTGATACGCAACCAAAAGGCCAAGAAAAGATATAGGGCAAAGCCAAAACCTAGTGTCACGAATGTAAGGTAGATAAACGACGTACGCACTACCCGGGCCCTGATTCCTAAACGTTCGGCAATGCGCCGGCAGACCTCGAAGCCGCGTTTTTGGAAGTAATATAGAAGTTGGTATAGAATGTTCATGTTTAAAGTTCAAGCGCAAGTTCCCCCGATGCCGAAATTTTGGGACGGGGCAAAAAAGTGTATAGGCCCGCCTGCAGGACCAACAGGTTTATGGGTTTAGTTCAAAACTTCGTCCTTCGTAAAATTAAACATTTCCCTGCAATAAACTGTTCCCAACTGCGCATTGCAAGCATTTGTTTTGGGTGCAGTATTCGTTATATAAATGTAAGATGGCTTGGCTTTCCTTGGCATTACCAATGGAAATACCGTGATGTTTAAAGTTGGTGATAATACTGTTTTCTTCCTTTTTTATTTGGGATATGATTTGGATAATCTCTTCGTTGGCCTCCTTGCCCTGATATTGCGCATAGCAGAATTTCAGGGGCAACAGGGAATTTATGATTAAAAGATCGATAAATTCTTTGGTTAGTCTTTTGATACTTTTTTTGGATGTTTTTCCGAACGTGAAATGGTCGTTCCAATAGGCACTTGCCGAAACTTCGAATATCTCATATAGCTCTTCTAGCCGGGATGCGTGTATCACCTTACTGAAAAGATTTTGACGGTCGCCATACAGGTTCGCCAACTGTGATAGCCGGATGGTGGGGAAGTTCGGGGGCCTCAGTTTAAAGAATTCCGGTTTTTGCACGCTTCCTTCTTCAAAACCGAACTTGTTCTTTAGATGAGCATATTCTTTTTTTAGTTGGATGTAATAATCGTCAAGAATTTCTTCAGAATCCAATAAATGTGACATTCCATACAAAACACTTTCAAGCTGCAAGGTTCCGAATTGCAGTTTTCGCACCGTCGAAAAATCCAAGGTTTGCGCTAAGCTTAAAAAGGATGCTGCATTTATTTTTAAGCCGAAATTCTTGAGCAGCAAGGCAAACAGCACTTGCTCCCAATCGTTTTTGGAGTTTTCTAAAAGCTCAATAACGCATTTAGACTTCCGCTCCAGCCGCTCGAAATACAAACGTTCCAGCCAATTTTCGAACAGGAAGCTATCCACCTGCGCGATATTTTTCTCGCAATTGATGAACGTAACGCCGTTTTTATCGAACAGATTCTGATAAGCGTCCAAAAGACTTTTCGGAATGTAGTTTCGGAGTTCAAGTGTAGGAATTTCGGAATTGTCACTGCGAAATACCGCAGCATCATCTTCCCAAACCACGTGGAGTATCACATTATTATAGTTGGCATCCTTTTCGTGGTGATGCGCATACCAGTCCGAAGATTTCAGGTGGATTTCGACATTGCCCGCCCAAAGCTGTCCGTCGATGTTCACCTTAGCATTGAAAAAATCCGGCCCTGCCAAATGGTTGTGCGTGCCGGTATCGACGATAGTAATACATTCGTTGTTTGTGCCGACCAGATCATCCAGTTGCAACTTTTTGTATTTCCAGATGAAATGTAGCAGATCTTCTTTCAAGGTGTTTGTGGTTTGGTTTGTGAAAATTCAAGGTATAGGTGGAAGTCTGCCGCAAAGATTCAAGGTTTAATCGCTACTTCGTAGCTGTTTAAAGTTCAAGGTTGTGGTAGGTAGGTTGAAAATAAATAGGTTACCTTGAACGGTTATAAAAAGAACCTTGAACATTGAACCTGAACGTGCCACCGGAATTCTTGAACCTTAAACCCTTCTCAGTGGGTATACTTTAAACCGCTAATTTTACTGCCAACCGCAACTGCCACTGCCTACTCCCCCTCGACCTCGCCTTCCCAGTTCATAAAGCCACCTTCCAAATTGTAGGCGTTCTTAAAACCTATGCTGTTCATGATGGCACAGGCCTGACCGCTGCGGTTTCCACTTCGACAGTAGACGTAAAAATTTTTGCTCTTGTCGAGTTTTTCGACCTCGTTGAGAAAATCCTGCCCCAGATAAAAATCGATATTGGTGGCATTGGGTATGTAACCTTCCTCAATTTCTTCTTGCGTGCGCACGTCTAGGATAAAGGCGTTATCGTCCTTTTCTAGTTGGTCTTCCCATACTTGCTGTGATAGATTCATTTTAATAGATATTAGAATTTAGATATGAGATGTGAGATTTCAGTTGCCCGATGCCCGATGCCGGATTTCAAATGTAACTTTTTTATGGCAATTCCGCTTAGTGAAGTTTAACAAAACATTGGCTCAGCTCCCATCCCTTATTTCAAAAAGAGAATATATATTTGTCTATACAATTGTTGTCGTTACATGAATGTAGAGAAAATCATTAAAACGGAAAAAGAAATTCCACTTAAAAGTAGAACGATCATCCATTTTATGTTGGTAGATGCCAAAATCAACGAGACCATCTCTACCATGCTCAAGCCATACGAGGTATCATTGCAACAGTTTAATGTATTACGGATTTTGAGGGGGCAAAATGGCAAACCTGCCAACCTCTCTACCTTGAACGAACGCATGGTAACCAAAATGAGCAATACAACCCGATTGGTCGACAAACTTTTGTCGAAAGGCTACCTACAACGTCGTACATGCCCCTCGAACCGAAGAAAAATCGAAATCACGATTACGGAGCAAGGGAAGGGACAATTGGGGAAAATGGATAGGGCGATGAAAGATGCCGAGGATAAAATACTCGCAAACCTGTCCCAAAAAGAATTGGAACAACTAAACATTTTGTTCGACAAATTTTAATATAAATACTGATTATGAACAAATTCCCGCATTCGCGGGAATGACAAATAAATTAATTTAATTATGAAAAAAGGAGTATTTAGTTTAGCAATGGCCTTAGTTTTTGGCGTAGCCACCGCCACCGAACCCGTCGCCGACGCAAAGAAAGAAGTAAAAACCGACGCAAGTACGGTAACTTGGAAAGCCTATAAAGTAACTGGCTCGCACACGGGAACCCTAAAACTGGAGCAAGGGTCATTGATGTTCGATGGTGAAAAACTTACCGGCGGCGAATTTACGGTCGATATGTCTAGCTTAGTCTCGACAGATCTTGCCGACGATCCAGAAAACAAGGGGAAGTTGGAAGGGCACCTGAATTCCGATGATTTCTTCCATACCGAGAAACATGCCACCTCAAAATTGGTCTTTACCAAGGTAAAATCTACGGGCAAAAATTCGTATAAAGTAACTGGAGACCTTACAATTAAAGGTATTACCAAACCGGTAATTTTTGACGTATCCGTTTACGGAAGCAAGGCTACCGCAACCGTTAAAGTTGATCGAACCGACTATGACATCAAATACGGTTCAGGTAACTTTTTCGAAAATTTGGGCGATAAGACCATCTATGACGAGTTTGACTTAGTCGTCGATTTGGAATTCTAGTATTTCAATACATTTAATATAATAAGTAGGGGCTGAAAATTTTCAGCCCTTACTTTTTTTACGTCATCGGCTTGTCATTTTAAAAATGATTTCTATATTTGACGAATGATTTACAATAGCATACAAACTTGGTGGTGGAACAACTTTCGATAAGCATCGTGAGCTGAGCATCATTGTAGTATAACTATATAGGGCCTGTCATCACGACAGGCCTTTTTTATTTTTAAATATTTAATCATTTCCGCACTTCGGCAAAGTTTATCTTGAGCGTAGTCGAAAGGCTCAGTGTAAACTCCGGCGGAAATCTTTTGAACCCGATCAAAATGAAATTCAAACTAAAAACACATTTCAAGAAAATCCTCGCGGACACCATCACCCCTGTAAGCGTCTACCTGAAAATACGAGATCGCTTTCCCAATAGCATCCTGTTGGAAAGTAGCGATTATCACGCCAATGACAACAGCTTTTCCTATATCTGCTGTAATCCTATTGCCTCGATCAAAATCGAGAATGAAACTATTGTGCAGCAATTTCCCGATGGTACTTCCGAAGAAATTTCCATTGAAACGGACACCGATGTCGTTAACATCATCGACGAATTCAGCCAAAGGTTCGAAACCGAAAACAAGGATTTCAAATTTATCGTCAATGGACTTTTCGGGTATATGGCTTATGACGCGGTACGGTATTTTGAAGATGTGCAGCTAGAAAAGAAAGAAAACAGTATCGCAATCCCCGATATTTACTACGCCGTTTATAAGAACGTTATCGCCATCGACCATTTTAAGAACGAGGCCTATATTTTTTCGCATTGTTTCGAAGCCGATGAAAATACCACCGAAATCGAACGTATTTTAAATGTTCGCAATTTCGCTTCTTACAATTTTTCGATGGATGGCGAGGCTACTTCCAATCTGAAGGACGAAGAATACAAAGAACACGTACAATTGGCCAAAAAGCACTGTCAACGTGGCGATGTATTTCAATTGGTACTTTCACGCCGGTTTTCCCAGAATTTTAAAGGGGATGAATTCAACGTCTATCGGGCCTTACGCTCCGTAAATCCTTCGCCGTATCTGTTCTATTTCGATTATGGGGATTTTAAGATATTCGGAAGTTCTCCAGAAGCCCAATTAGTAGTCAAGGATGGAATAGCGGAAATCCACCCCATCGCCGGCACCTTCAAACGAACCGGCAACGATGAAAAAGATGCCATTTTGGCCAAACAACTGACCGAAGATGATAAGGAAAATAGCGAACATGTGATGCTCGTCGACCTCGCTCGCAACGACCTCAGCCGCAACGGTAGTATGGTCGAGGTTACCAATTATCGCGAAGTGCAGTTCTTTTCGCACGTCATTCATTTGGTATCGAAAGTAACGGGACAAATAAAAAAGGATATCCCGACACTTAAAGTGGTCGCCGACACCTTCCCCGCCGGCACATTGAGCGGCGCCCCGAAGCACAGGGCCATGCAGCTTATCGAGCAATATGAAAAAACAAGCCGCGGCTATTACGGCGGAGCCATAGGTTTTATGGATTTTAACGGCAATTTCAACCATGCTATCATGATTCGAACCTTTCTGAGCAAAAACCATCAACTGCACTATCAAGCTGGCGCGGGATTGGTGGCCGCCTCGGACCCGACCGATGAACTGGAAGAAACCTATAGCAAACTGGGTGCGTTGACAAAAGCCTTGGAAATTGCGGAGGGGATATAGGTCCCCTCCCTAGCCCTCCCCGAGGGGGAGGGAAGTACTATCCAATGTTTTTAAAAATGAAAGTTATTCAGGGTATTACAAGACTTGATAACCTTGCTGATTATAGAATTTAATTTACGATCACATTTAAAATGAGCGAAAATAACAAAGCAAAAGAACGAACGAGCTCCCTCCCCACACCTGCCTCCGACGAGCGCATGCGAGAGGAAGGCACGGGTTGGGGAGGGGACATTCTCGTCATCGACAACTACGACAGTTTCACCTACAACCTCGTACACTATCTTGAAGACCTGGGCTGTACGGTGACCGTAAAGCGAAACGACCGCTTGACCCTTGAAGAGGTCGATGTCTTCGATAAAATCGTACTATCGCCCGGGCCCGGAATTCCCGATGAAGCGGGGCTCCTTAAAGAAATCATTGCCAAATACGCCCCGACCAAAAGTATTCTTGGGGTATGCCTAGGGCAACAAGCCATTGGCGAGGTATTTGGCGGAACGCTTATTAATTTGGATGAAGTACACCACGGTGTCGCCACTCAAATAAGAATTATTAAAGAGGATCCGATTTTTGCGGGACTTCCAAAAGAAATCGAAGTAGGCAGATACCATTCATGGGTAGTAAATCCCGATTTACCGGATGTCTTGGAGGCTACTTCGGTCGATGAAAACGGACAGGTGATGTCTCTTCGCCACAAAGAATACGACGTCTGCGCGGTGCAATTTCATCCGGAGTCGGTTTTAACGCCCGAGGGGAAGAAGATATTGGGGAATTGGATACGCCCCCTGACCCCCAAAGGGGAAACTTAAAGCCTAGCATTGTGATTATCTTAGCCAAGAATTCGACTATTAATTAAAAATAAACTCCCTCCCTTCGGGGAGGGCTGGGGAGGGGACTTATGAAAGAAACACTAAACAAACTAATAAACCACGACATCCTCTCGAAAGCGGATGCCAAAAAAATATTGGTCAACATGGCTAAAGGTGACTACAACACCAGTCAGATTGCGGCCTTTGTTACCGTATATATGATGCGTAGTATCACCATTGAAGAACTCGAAGGCTTCCGCGATGCGTTATTGGAGCTGTGCTTGGCTGTAGACCTTTCCGCATACAACCCCATCGACCTCTGTGGTACGGGCGGCGATGGCAAGGACACCTTTAATATTTCGACCTTGGCTTCGTTCGTGACCGCCGGAGCCGGAGTAAAAGTCACTAAACACGGGAATTACGGAGTTTCCAGCAAATGTGGCAGCAGTAACGTCATGGAATTCCTAGGTGTCAAGTTCAGCAGCGAAAAAGATTTTTTGGAAAAATCTATCGATAAAGCGGGCATCTGCGTGCTGCATGCGCCGTTGTTTCATCCCGCGATGAAAAACGTAGCTCCGATACGCCGCGATCTGGCGGTAAAGACATTTTTCAATATGCTGGGGCCGATGGTCAACCCCGCCTTCCCAAAAAATCAGATGGTCGGCGTTTTTAACCTCGAACTCGCCCGCATGTACGGTTACCTCTATCAGAACACTGATAAAAAATTCACCGTATTGCATGCCCTTGACGGTTACGATGAAATCTCCTTGACCGGAAATACCAAAACCATTTCAAACCACTCCGAAGGCATGCTAAAACCCGAAGATTTTGGTGTAAAAACCATCAAACAATCCGAAATTACCGGAGGCGATAGCATCGAAGCATCTGCGCGAATATTTTTGGATGTACTGAATGGTAAGGGCACCGAGGCCCAGAACAACGTGGTCTGCGCCAATGCCGGCGTGGCTATTGCTACGGTCAAAAATTTGAAGGTCAAAGAAGGGTTTGAACAGGCGAAAGAATCGCTCTTGAGCGGTAGTGGGCTACAAGCTTTGAAGAAATTGCAGGAGTTGAGTGCATAATTCCGGAAAACTGTTTCCTGTAGAAATAAAAGAAGATAATATATTTTGCTAGATTGAAGTTTACCACGAAAGCATCTAATTACTAAAACAAACTCCCTCCCCACATTGCATCCGACGAACCGTCATTTAGCGGTGAGAGGAATGCACGGGCTGGGGAGGGGACCATTAAAGTATGAACATCCTTAACAAAATAGTAACTGACAAACGTAAAGAAGTCGATCTTAAAAAATCGCTGATCCCGGTTTCACAACTGGAAAAATCGGTGTTGTTCAATCGCCAGACCGTTTCATTGGCCGATGCCCTTCGCAACAGTGAAACGGGCATCATTGCCGAACACAAAAGGCGGTCGCCCTCCAAATCGGAAATCAACCAAAGCCTTAACGTACAAGATGTGGCCAAAGGATATGAAAATGCGGGTGTTTGCGGCATGTCCGTTTTGACCGATGGCAAATACTTCGGCGGCTCCTTGGATGACTTATTACTAGCAAGGGCAGCCGTTAAAATGCCTTTATTGCGCAAGGAGTTCATCATTGACAAATATCAAATTTTAGAAGCCAAAGCCCACGGCGCCGATGTCATTCTTTTAATTGCCGCCATTTTGGACAAAAAAGAAATCAAGCGTTTTTCGGAACTGGCAAAAAGCTTGCATCTCGATGTGCTGCTCGAGGTACACAATGAAGAAGAGCTCCATAAATCCATCATGCCAAGTCTCGATATGCTGGGCGTCAACAACCGGAATCTCAAGACCTTCGAGGTCAGCTTAGAGACCAGTAAAACGCTCTCGAAACTGATTCCCGATGATTTTGTTAAAGTTTCGGAGAGTGGCATCAGTAGTATCGAAGCCATAATGGATTTGAAACCTTACGGGTATCAAGGTTTTTTAATCGGAGAGAATTTTATGCGGACCGAAAATCCAGGGATTGCTGCGCAGGAATTTATTAGTAATTTAAGCTAAAGACGGAAAATTTATGCGAACGCATGATCCAGGGGACACCGCCAAAGATTTTATAACCAGTGTTAAGTTAAAGCTGAAATGGCGTATAAGGCAATCGCGTATTTTGGCTTAACTTAACACTAATTCACTGAAATAATCATTTAAAATCAAAACACACAATGGAAACAACTACACTCCCCGAGCGGCTCTATTCACTAGATGCACTTCGGGGTTTTGACATGTTCTGGATTATCGGTGGTGAGGAACTATTTAAAAACCTGGCAGAAATCACTGGTTCCCCCTTTTGGGAGACCATTTCTGGACAACTACACCACCCGGGCTGGCACGGGTTTGCGGCCTACGACCTTATTTTTCCCTTGTTTTTGTTCATGGCGGGCGTAGCCACCCCCTTTTCCATCGGCAAACAATTACAAAAGGGCACGGATCGAAAACAACTACTTTTTAAGGTCATCAAGCGGGGACTTATTTTAGTGATTTTAGGAATCATCTTTAATAACGGACTGGAGCTGAAACCCTTGGCGGAAATCCGTTTCGGTAGCGTGCTGGGGCGCATCGGCCTGGCCTATATGTTCGCCAATATCATTTATCTGTACAGCAAACAGCGCACGCAGGTCATTTGGTTTGTAGGAATACTTTTAGGATATTGGATTGCCCTAACCCTTGGGTCAGCACCCGGTTTCCCGGCAGGGGATATGAGTATGGAGGGCAACTTCGCTTCCTATATCGATCGGCTGCTCATGCCCGGCAAGCTCTATCTGGGCATTCACGACCCCGAAGGCCTTTTCAGCACGGTTCCTGCAATTGCCACCGCTTTGCTAGGTATATTCACGGGGAATCTATTGCGCAGCACATCCCCGGACAGTAAGATGAAAGCCGTATATAAGATGATAGGTGCTGGGATTGTTTGTATCGTATTGGCCCAAATTTGGAACCTGTCTTTTCCCATCAACAAAAATTTGTGGACCAGCTCGTTCGTTTTACAGTGCGGGGGGATAAGCCTGCTACTGATGGCTCTTTTTTACTACATCATCGATATTTTGGGCCATCGCCAATGGGCCTTCTTTTTCAAGGTCATCGGTATGAACTCCATTTTGATCTATATGTCTCCCAGATTTATTGATTGGAACTATTCCACCGAGGCAATTTTCGGATGGCTCGGGCAGCTTGCCGGCAATCCTTGGAACGTACTTGCTCTGGCATTTGCCCTGATTGCCGTAAAATGGGTGTTTTTGTACGTGCTTTATAAACAGAAGCTATTTTTGAAGGTATGATGAGGTTGAAAGTAATGGGCAGGCGGGATGATTTGGAATTAAAAAACGGTAACTTTTGTCTTCTCGACATGGTCACTGAGCCGGTCGAAGTGTAGGAGGGAACTAGCGGAATGTTTCGGTTTTGAGCGTTGGGTCCTTGAACGTTTCGATGTTGAAGGTATCCAAATAAGAAAAGGCAAACTTTGAAGCAGATTCCTCCTGCGTCGGAATGACAAATAAAAGTCGAAGTGAAAAATTAGCGTCATGAAACTAAAAATCTGCGGAATGAAATTGAATACCGAGGAAGTTGCGGAATTACGCCCCGACTATCTAGGTTTTATTTTCTGGGAACCTTCCAGTAGGTTTTTTAATGGCGAGATTCTCGAATTACCAAGCAGCATTCAGAAGGTAGGCGTCTTTGTAGATGCTTCAGTGGATGAAATTCTAGGCAAGGTTGAAAAGTACGATTTACAGGCGGTACAGTTGCATGGTAATGAAAGTCCCGAGTTTTGTGGAGAGTTGCGTGTCAGGTCGAGCGCAGTCGAGACCTCCCTCGCGAGTACAAATTTCAAAATCATCAAAGTTTTTTCCATAAAAGACAATTTCGATTTCAGCATTTTAAAATCCTACGAAGAGGTCTGCGATTATTATCTCTTCGACACTAAAGGAAAACTCCCCGGCGGAAACGGCTATGCCTTTGATTGGAGCGTACTCAAAAACTACCCTTCGCCCAAACCTTACTTTTTAAGTGGGGGCATCGGTTTAGAGGATGTGGAGACCATCAAAGAATTTATGCAACGGCCGGAAGCGGAGTATTGTTATGCTATTGATGTGAATAGCCGGTTTGAGATTGAGCCGGGGTTGAAGGATATTGGGAGATTGAAAAAGCTTAAAGAAACATTACAATTGTAAGAGGGATACTGTTATTGAAGATATTTCTATTTTATCATTTATTATCTATGAAAATTGTTACTTGGAATTGTAGTGGAGCGTTAAGAAAGAAATTGGAACGTATTTCCTATTTCAATGCAGATATATACATAATCCAAGAGTGTGAAGACCCTTCACGAACAAGTGATATAGTTTACCAAAAATGGAGTGACAATTATTTATGGATTGGTGACTCAAAAAATAAAGGCTTAGGAATCTTTGCAAAACCAAGTGTAGAGTTGGAATTACTTGATTGGCCCGATCTATATAGAGACCATTCGGTCAAGTACTTTTTACCTTGTATGGTGAACAAAAGTTTTCAACTTTTGGGAGTTTGGACTCATAGAAATAATTCACCAAACTTTGGATATATGGGGCAATTCTGGAAGTATCTTCAAACCAATATAGAGATGTTCGAAGACATTGTAATTGCAGGGGATTTTAATAGCAATCCTATCTGGGACCAATGGGATCGTTGGTGGAATCATTCAGATGTGGTTAAAATACTTGAAGAAAAGAACATTAAAAGTGTCTACCACTTAAGTACTTTGGAAGAACAAGGTAAAGAATCAAGGCCAACCTTCTACCTGCAGAAGAAAGAGGAAAAGCCTTATCACATAGATTATATCTTTGTTAGTAAAGACTTTCAAAAACCAAAAGAATTTCGAATCGAGCAGCGTAATGACTGGATTGAAATCAGTGATCATGTTCCACTACTAATTGAACTACAATGGGAAAGAAACTAACTGTCTATATGATTGATGGAACCGCATATGGACCAAGACTTAGTGAAATTGGAAATTGGGTTGGTAAAGCAATTTATTCGCCTCGTGCATCGGTGAATAAAATTATGACTCGACCAGAATTTGACAATCCGGGTATTTACTGCTTGAAAGGAGACCCAACGGATGATGCCTTTGATGAAAAAATCTATATAGGTGAAGCTGAAAATATTAGGTCCAGATTGAAACAACATTTAAGCGATCCCAATAAAGATTTTAAGGAGTTGATTTTCTTTGTAAGTAAGGACGAATTATTGACCAAAACCCAGATTAGATATTTAGAATCAAGGCTTGTTCAAATTGCGTTAGAAGCGAAAACAGCTCAAATTGATAACGGCAACTCCCCTAGCCTTCCTACTCTTCATGAAGCTGATATTTCAGACATGGAATATTTTTTAGAACAGATAAAACTGATTCTGCCCGTAATGGGATTCAAATTTCTGATTCCGTCTACAGTATCATCTGATAGCGTTTTGGAATCAAAGACAAAGAATGAGGTTCATGAGAGGTATTTCATTAAAACAAAATCTTTTAGAGCTACAATGACAGAAACTGACCAGGGATATATAGTTGCAAAAGGAAGCGAGGCGAAAAAAACATTATCACCCTCTTGCACCGACACGTATCGGAACATGAGAAGAAAATTGATGGAGACCGCGATTATGGTAGAAAACGGAGAAAAATTAGCTTTTGCGGAGGATGCCGTTTTCAATAGCCCGAGTGCCGCTTCCAATATGGTATTAGGAAGGAATTCAAATGGTTTTACCGAATGGGTAAACAAACAGGGGTTGTCATTTAAAGAAGTTCAAGAAAAGCTCAATAACTAAAATCGTTAACATCTTGTCTATAGCAACTATCTTTAAACACATGTGCCATAGATTGATTCATAACGCTTATGATTTCAAAAAAATCCCATAAATCACCTCTTTCTGTTCAGGAAATTGTTTCAAAAAGACAATAAGAAATATGACATACCACGCAAAACGAAAAAGACTACTACAGCAAATTTATCAAAGTATTCATCCACGAAAAACTTTACCCGAATTGTGAGGAACTGTCCCATGATTACATCCACATTATGGAAGAACCTTCCTTTAAAAAAGAGTTCGACCAGTTGTTAAAGGATTATGTCGGCCGTTCTACCCCACTCTATTTCGTCAAACTCATATCCGAAAAATACGCGACAGTTCAATAATTTAAAATGAATAAGGAAAACCAAATAGAAATCTATCAAGACAAAGATGGTACTACTCAAATTAATGTGCATTTTGAGCAAGAAACGGTTTGGCTTACCCAAGCACAAATGGCCGAGCTTTTTAATAAAGGCAGAACTACTATTACCGAACATATTAATAATATTTTCACCGAAGGAGAGCTTATACAAGAAGTGGTATGTCGGAAATTCCGACATACCACTCAACATGGCGCTATTAAAGGGAAAAAGCAATCTAAAAATATCAAATATTATAATCTAGATATAATAATATCTGTAGGCTATAGAGTCAAATCGCAAAGAGGAACGCAATTCAGAATATGGGCAAATAGTGTTTTAAAAGAATACCTAGTAAAAGGATATACCATCAACGAAAACCGTTTAGCTCAAAAAGAACAAGAAGTCCAGATATTAAAAAACGGTATTCAAATTTTAAGCAGAGCCATTGAAGAAAAGACGGCAGACAATGAATGGCTAACCGTATTTGCTAAAGGTTTGAGCTTGTTGGATGATTACGACCACGAACAATTAGATGCTAAAGGTTTAACTGAAAAAAAAGCAGATTACCCGAGTTTAGATGATTATCAAAAACTCATCAATCAAATGCTATCTGAATTTGATTCCGACGTGTTTGGCAAAGAAAAAGATAAAAGTTTTCAAAGTTCCGTAGCACAAATAGGAAAGGGGTTTGGAAAAGAGGATTTTTATCCAACACTAGAAGAAAAAGCCACAATGCTTTTGTATTTGATAGTAAAAAACCATTCGTTCGTAGATGGCAATAAACGAATTGCAGCAGCCTGTTTTTTGAAATTCTTACAGCAAAATAACATGCTTTTTAATAGCCAAGAACAGCCCATAATTAGCAACGACACGCTAGCCAGTTTGACTCTTTTTATAGCTTCGAGCAAACCGGAAGAAATGGAAACCGTAAAACGATTAGTGATTAGCGTTTTGAATAGAAATAACTCGAGCTTCCTTACTAGACAAACACAAGTTGATTAAAAAATATAAAATGACATATCAAGCGGACAATAAAGGCTACTACGGCGAATTCGGCGGCGCTTATATCCCCGAAATGCTCTACCCGAATTGTGAGGAGCTACGCCAGAATTACATTCGTATTATGGAAGAACCTTCCTTTAAAAAGGAATTCGACCAACTATTGAAAGACTATGTTGGCCGCCCTACCCCACTGTATTTCGCCAAACGGCTGTCCGAAAAATACAAGACCAAAATCTATCTCAAAAGAGAAGATCTCTGCCATACTGGCGCCCACAAAGTAAACAACACCATCGGCCAAATTTTGATGGCGCAAAAACTGGGCAAAAATCGGATTATCGCAGAGACGGGCGCAGGGCAACACGGAGTCGCCACGGCTACGGTCTGCGCCCTGATGGGTATCGAATGTATCGTTTATATGGGGGAAATCGATATCGCCCGTCAAGCCCCCAATGTAGCACGAATGAAAATGTTGGGTGCGGAAGTCCGGCCGGCACTTTCCGGAAGTCGCACCTTAAAAGATGCCACCAACGAGGCCATTCGCGATTGGATCAATAATCCAGTGGATACTCATTACATTATCGGTTCGGTGGTCGGGCCTCATCCCTATCCTGATATGGTGGCGCGGTTTCAGTCCGTTATATCCGAGGAAATTAAATGGCAGTTGAAGGAAAAAGAAGGGCGTGAACATCCTGATTATGTGGTAGCCTGTGTTGGTGGGGGCAGCAACGCGGCTGGTGCCTATTACCATTATCTTGATAACCCCGATGTGGGTATCATCGCGGTGGAGGCAGCGGGGAAAGGAGTGAACTCCGGGGAAAGTGCCGCTACCTCGGCTCTTGGCAAAGTGGGTATCATCCATGGCAGTAAAACTTTGTTGATGCAAACGACAGACGGACAAATAACAGAACCCTATTCCATTTCCGCAGGACTCGATTATCCCGGCGTCGGCCCCATGCATGCCCATCTGTTCAAGTCAGGCCGTGGGGAATTCATTTCCATCACCGACGACGAGGCCATGACTGCTGGATTGGAAATGGCGCAGTTGGAAGGTATCATTCCCGCAATTGAAACCTCGCATGCCTTTGCAATTTTTAATCACAGGAAGTTTAATGAAAACGACGTTGTGGTAGTCAACTTATCGGGACGCGGTGATAAAGATTTGGAAACCTATATTGACTACTTTAAACTTTAAAAGGCGAAGGACCGGAAGGGTTATAATAAAAAATACAATCGCATGAATCGCATTATCAATAAAATGGCCTCCAAAGGCAAACTACTCTCCATCTACTTCACGGCGGGCTACCCCGCCCTGAACGACACCGCTAAAATCATCCGGGACCTGGAGAAAAACGGCGTCGATATGATAGAAATCGGATTACCTTTTAGCGACCCCTTGGCCGATGGGCCAACCATACAGGCTAGCTCGACGGCGGCCCTAAAAAACGGAATGACCAGCGAAATCCTTTTTGAACAGCTCAAAGATATCCGGGAATCCGTTTCGATTCCGCTGATTATTATGGGGTACTTCAATCCCATCCTGCAATACGGTGTGGAGGCGTTTTGCAAAAAATGCCAGGAAACCGGTGTTGACGGACTCATTATTCCCGATCTACCGGTCGATGTATATCATGAAGAATATCAGGAGACCTTCGAAAAATACGGACTTATCAATGTTTTCTTGATTACACCACAGACCTCCGAAGGGCGTATCCGGTTTATTGATAAGGTATCGAAGGGTTTTATTTATATGGTCAGTTCAGCAAGCGTTACCGGGTCGGGCAAGGGATTTGGTGACACACAGACCGAGTATTTCGAACGTATAAACAATATGAATCTTTCCAACCCACAAATTGTAGGTTTTGGCATCAAAGATTCCGAGACTTTTGATCAGGCTACCAAAACTGCGAAAGGCGCAATTATCGGATCGGCATTTATCAAGCACCTAACCGAGTATGGAGTAAATTCCGGTTCCGACTTTGTTGGACACATCCGATAAATTGAAAGTTTACAACCATGAAATATCTGATATTTCTATCCTTCGTTCTTTGCACTTATTCTGCCGGAGCCCAAGGTTACAATCGCAGCTTCAGTTTTATACCCAATTAAATATGGATTGGACTAGAAAAAGTATTAATACAATACCTCACTACAACAAATGAAAAAATTAATTAACAATTGGAAAGTCGTCATTCTACTTTGCCTGACATTGGGTTTGGCCCCATTCTTTCCAGAACCCCATATTTTGGGTAAGATCAAATGGATTTCCGGAGGAGCTACAGGCATGAAATTTCAGGATTGGTTTGATGTTCTCTTTCACGGGTTTCCCTTTTTATTATTACTACGCCTTTTTATATTGAAAGTCAGCAAAAACCGTTCTCTATAGTACGAAAGCCCTAAACTGAAATTGGTTTTAAAAATATATATTTTGCTTTTGTAAATTGTTACGCCATGAAACAACATCTAAGCATAATACTATTTTTAATTACATACTGTAGCATCGCACAAGACCTTCAAATAATTGATGTCGAAGACCATTCCCCTATACCTTTCGCTACCATCTCATTTGGTGATGGACTAGGCTCCTTTGCCGATGAAGAGGGTCTTTTTACCTATTCCGCAAAAAAGTATGCTGATGTAGATACACTTTATATTTCTGCGATGGGCTATGCTGAAAAGGCTGTTTCAACAACTTTTGGAACTGAATCCACCCTGAAAATAATTGCATTGAACCCAGAGGTTTCCCAACTGGAAGAAATTATAGTTTCCGCCCCAAAAGAGGGCAAATTTCGATTCCGAAAACAAAAAGCGCTTACACATTCCGACATCTTTGCTTGTTGGCTTCCTACCGTAGAAAGCGAAGTGGCCGTGCTCTTTCAACGGTATGAGAAAAAGGTGACTCAAATTTCAAAACTGTATCTACCCGTCAATGCCGAATCAGAATACAAATCAAAGGGGAAAGGAAAGTTTGCTACGCTATTTAGGATTCAGTTTTACGAAAACAACAATGGATTTCCAAGTGCCGGGATTCCTTATAAAAACATAGTTTTTGCCATGGACGAAAAGGCGGACAGAGTTTTTGAGCTTGATCTACTATCGAAATCTATCTTTATCCCAAGTACAGGTATTTTCGTTTCCTTTCAAGTTTTAGGCTATGCCAGAAAGGATGGAAAACTACTAGAAACCAAAAAATATCGTGAAATAAAGACCTCAAGAGGCATTCAAAAAATATCAACTGCCTTCCGGCCGTTATTGCCTTTTGTAAAAGGGGAAGCCGATAAGAACACCTTTGTACGCCGTATATTCTTCAATGATAAAAAATGGCAGATCTTTGACCTTACGTACAACCCAAATTCAAAACTCATTCAGACCGGGCATCGTAATTATGGTATGGGGGCAGAGTTTAAAGTTTGGGAAGATTGAAGTCGGGGCTTTCAGTTCCTTATGACTGCGGGAGACCACAAAGGTTTCGGTTATCAGAACCATTGCAGTAGAAAAAACATAGACAGGTAATATATGCCATTTAGGTTACGTCAAAAAAACCTTTGGGGTCTTTACGCGCCAATACCCGTAGCCTTCAAACTACGCCGAATTCCGACTAGCATTAATATTACCGTACAGGGACCGGGTTACAATTTTCTCGTACTCCTCTTTAAAATTGGCATTTTGTCCAATTTTTTGCAGGGCATATTGTTGGATGACCAACAGCGGCAAAACAATATTCTCCCGAATCTTGACCGATTCACGGGATATGCCCTCATTCTGCATCAAGATGTCGAATCCGCTGATGAGCAACAGCATTTCTTTGGAAAGTTCGTACTCCTTATGCAAGATTTTCCAGAAATCGCCGTACTCCGGGTCTTCCTTCATATAACTGGTGAGTTCGAAATAGCACTTGGTCAGTGACATCATACTGTTGAGCATCAGGGCCTCGAAAAAAGGCACCTCTTGGTACAGGGTTTTTACCTCTTTGATCCTGCCTTCATCCTTCAGTGTCTCAATGGCAGTGCCGATTCCGAAATAGCCGGGTACGTTCTGTTTTAATTGGCTCCAGGAGCCTACAAAGGAAATAGCGCGGAGATCGGTCAATTCCAACTTGGCCTTATTGCCTCTTTTGCCGGGCCTACTACCGATGTTGGCTTTGGTATAGTACTTTAACGTACTCTTATTTTCTAGATACGGAATGAACATCTCGTGCTTTTTTAGGGCATCG
>RCMY010001483.1_pt1 | contig 22357 bp, 18 predicted proteins | sample 2041341 | NCBI WGS metagenome assembly RCMY01 (sample SAMN09708234, study PRJNA481090) | Marine sediment metagenome, whole genome shotgun sequencing project.
TACCATGGCTTCAAGTTCCGGTAATGAGAAGGGGATTTTATCATCAGCAGCCAATCGTCCAAACAGATCATTTTCTCTGCCAAGTTCCTTGACAACCTTGCCGGCTGCAAGTGAGTGTTCCTTGACAATTTCATGCATTTCTTGCCGACTTTCCCCTTTTTTAACAGCCTCCATAAGAATTTTTTCGGTGGCCATAAAAGGCAGTTCCGCCATAAGGTGCCTTTTTATTTGGGCAGGAAAAACAACCATATCAGAGGTAATGTTTATAAAAAGCTTTAATATAGCATCAGCAAGCAGAAAACATTGTGGAATATCCATTCTTCTGATGGCTGAATCGTCGAGTGTTCTTTCAAACCATTGATTGCTATAGGTAGCGGCAAAATTTTGCGGCAGCGTCATCAACTTCCGAGCCAAGCCGGTAAGTCTTTCGGAACGCATTGGATTTCTTTTATAGGCCATGGCGGAAGATCCGGTTTGATTTTTTTCAAACGGTTCTTCCTGCACCTTGAGGTTTGACAGCAGGCGAAGATCAACAGCGAATTTATGAGAGGTCGCACCAACCCCAGCCAGTGTTTCTGACAGTTTCATATCGAGTTTTCGCGTGTATGTTTGCCCGGTGACCGCAAAAACTTCGTCAAATCCAAGTTTTTTGGCGACCAGCATATCAAGTTGACGAACCTTTTGGTGATCACCTTTAAACAATTCCAGAAAAGTGGCCTGCGTTCCAACAGTACCTTTGGCTCCTCGCGCCTTAATTTGTTGCAAATACATATCAATATATTCAAGATCCATAATAAGATCCTGGAGATATAAGGTGTTGCGCTTGCCTACGGTTGTTGGTTGCGCAGGCTGGTAATGCGTAAAACCAAGTGTTGGCAGGGCCTTATATTGCTGACAAAATCCTGCAAGATTCTTAATAACCTGCAGAACAGAAGAGCGGATAAACTGCATAGCGGATCTTTGAATAATCAGATCAGTGTTGCATACGACAAACTGCGATGTCGCTCCAAGATGAATAATGCCAGCAGCTTTTGGGCATTTGCAACCGAATTCATAGACATGCGCCATGACATCATGGCGTATTTCTTTTTCTTTTTGAGCAGCCAAGTCATAATCAATGTTGGAAATATTTGCCCGCATCTCCTTTAACATTTCTTCACTGACGATATCAGTCAAGCCAAGTTCGAACTGAGCTTCAGCAAGGGCGAGCCAACATTTACGCCAGGTCGTGAATTTAGTTTTTTCCGAAAAAAGCTGTTGAATTTCAGGACTGGTGTATCGGCTGACAAGGGGCTCCTGATATATTTCGCGGGACATAAAACTCTCCAAATGACTTTAAGAATAACGTAAGAACCAATAATTTTTTTCTAAATTAGATAGTTACAGATAGAGTATGCCAAATTTCATAAATTCTCTCCAGGCATGCATATCTATAGCATTTTTGCCTTAATAAACAAACCAAAGATAAATTGCTTTTTGGTATAAAAACCGATCAAATCACAAATAGCATCAATGTCGCATAATGTATATTATGTATAGAAATTTAAATACCATACAATTACAACAATATATACTCACTCTCGATGAACTTTTTCAGCAAACTTGTGCTGCCGGGAAGCATTTATTCTTCAACCCTGCCGCTTGTAATAAAAAACTTCAGAAAGTACTCTAAGAAAAGATTGAGGTAAACAGCTCTGAAAATAACTTACGATTGAGACAAACTTCATGAAGAACCGAGGTTTTTTCGATTCGATTCTAATCGCTTCGTAATGGCGTAATTCATTTTAAAATACTTTTAATTGTTCTTTTCTTGATTCTAAGTGGGTTAAATTTCAATGACTCTGACCTGCCAACTTACGTTACCGCGAAATCTGTTCATGGTCGGAGTATAAATCATGCTTCTTTTGGGCTGTCTCTGGATGTCTGCCAGGAGCTTACCGAGACTAAAACCTATTCCTTTCAGGTTAGTATATTTACCTCGGATCGTTACCTGTAAATGTTCGGACTCCCTACCGACAGCCCGAGAATCCAAAATTGTAGCCGAGATTTCCTGAAAAATCGGCTGAGGATTACCTGGCCCGAAAGGTTCGAGAAGCTGCAGGCAACGCAAATGCTCAGGGTTCAAAATTAACTCGGAAGAGCAGCGGATATCGTACTGTTTTTTTGGTATAATCTGCTTTTCACTCATTGCCCTTTCGACCAGATTTGTAAAATGAGCTGCAAATTGTTCGAAATTATCAGCATGCACGGTTAACCCTGCGGCCATTTCATGGCCACCAAATCGTTCGATCCATTGTGAGCATCTCGCTAATAATGCGATAATATTGACTCCGACGACAGATCTCGCAGACCCAACATAGGATATCTGTCCGTTTGAGTGATTCTTTTTGGCAAAAACGATAGCTGGCACTCTGAACATATCAACGAGCCTTGATGCGACTATGCCCGCGACTCCTTGGTGCAAGTCCCCTTTCACAATAACAAATTTATTTTGCTCTATCAACGACTTGCTTATGGAATTCAATGCAATATCTAGATTATCACTGCTAATTCTTTTCCTTTCATCATTCAGTTCCGTTAATGTTTGGGCCAAACGCTTGGCCCTTGTGTGATCCGTCATGGTGAGAAGCTCCACTACAACTTTGCTCTCCCCCAGCCGACCAGCTGCGTTTATCTTAGGACCAATAAGATAGCCAATATCTTCAGAGCTTACTTGTCCTCCTGTAATTCCACAGGAGAATAGCAACTCAGCAAGCCCAACGAATTGTGGCTCTAATAGCGCTTCAAGACCTGCCCTGACCAATATCCTGTTGGTTGGTGTGAGATTGACAACATCGGCTATTGTCCCAAGAGCAACAAAGGCAAGATACTTTTTAAGATTAAGGCGACTGGCCTCTTCTGCTAAACTGTTTGCGTTCGATTGAAAAGAAAGTTCGGCTCTTATTCCGGCAGCCAGATAAAAGGCAACCCCAACGCCGGCAAGGTGTTTTCCGTGAAATCCACATAAGGGCTGCGATGGATTAAGCACGAGACAATCAGGAACGCCCTCTTCCGGCAGATTGTGATGGTCGGTAACAATAACTTTCCCGCCAATTTTTTTGATAACAGCGATTTGCTGCGCGTTCGAGATACCACAATCCACAGTGATAAGTAAAAATTCGTCGGCTAAACTGATATTTTTCTTATCAGTAAACCACTCCGCGTTCAAACCATATCCTTCGTGTATTCTGTCGGGAATATGCCATCTGGCCGCCGTCCCCAATTCTTTGAAAAAGTTTACCAGGAGTGCAGTTCCGGTGGTCCCATCTACATCATAATCGCCCCAGACGATAATTTGTTTTCCGGCAACGACATACTCAGCAGCCAGTCGTGCCGCCGCTGGAAGATTGAGCATCACCTCCGGTTTTGGGAGGTCGGCAAGGGTTGGGTAGAGAAATTTATAGGCCTCTTCGTCCCCCACTATTCCTTTTGATTTAAGGTATTCGATAAATACTGCTGGGATTGCCGATATTCTTGCGGCGATATGGTTCTCGATTTTGCTGTTCATGTATTATTGTTGAGAAAATTTGGTGAACCAGGAATCAACAGTATGGACAATATTTTGTTGTTCGTTAACATCAAACCACCGCAGGTCGGGTAATTTAGAGAACCAGGTGTACTGCCTTTTGGCGTATCTTCTGGTGTCTCTTGCCAGAAGGTGTATGGTCTCGTCCCAGGTCCATTGTTCATCTATATAATTGATCATATGGCGATAACCTATTGAACCAAAAGCATTGAGGCTTCGGTCATAGCCCATGGCCAAAAGATTTCTGACCTCTTCTTCCAATCCGGATTTGAGCATTATTGCACATCGCGCATTTATTCGCTGGTAAAGATTGGCACGATCCGTGGTTAATCCCAATTGCAGCGCATTCGCAAAAAGCCCCCCTGCGGTCTCTTGTTTATGGCGATGTATATGTTCCGACCAGGGGATTCCGGATACATAAAAAACTTCTAATGCCCGCAACAAGCGCTGTGTGTCGTTTTCGTGGATTCTTGTAGCGGAAATACGGTCACATAAAGACAATTCCTCATGTAGCCTCGATGAGCCTTCAACTAGCAATCTTTCCTTTAGCATATTCCTTATTTGTTCATCTACAGGAACGCCGGGAAAAATTCCATCAAGCAACGCTCGAAGATAGAGGCCGGTTCCTCCGGTCAGTAAAGGTATTTTATTACGTGAGTGAATATTTCGTATAGCCTGTAGTCCATCTTCGGCAAAGCGAGCAGAGTCATACGGTTCATCCGGATCGACAATATCAATCAGATGGTGTGGGATCTCTGCCCGCTCATCACAGGAAGCCTTTGCTGTACCGATATCCATATATCTGTAGACTTGCATGGAATCGACACTGACAATCTCGCAACCATAACGACGGGCAAGGGTCAGAGAAAGATCGGTTTTGCCGATGGCAGTTGGACCCACCAGCACCAGACAAGGCTGTTCAATACGTTCGACTGTCACGGTCTTTCGCTAAATGTAAATGCTTCGGCAAACTTTGCTGCCCGTTTTGGACCTATCCCCGGAATATTCAGCAGATCGCTGCTGCTGGTAAAATGTCCAGATTGGCGACGGTATACAAGAATATCTTCGGCCAGGGCCCGGCCGATGCCATCAACCGTCATAAGCATGTCCTTGTCTGCGCTGTTAATTGGCATCGCGGCAAATAAAAATGGGCTGATTTGTGCAGGAACTGCGTTCATTCCACCCTCTTTCTCCGTATATAAACAGTTTTCTACAACGAGTTTATTCGGCTGGACGTGATGCAGTTGTTGACAGGAACCATTTTCTTTATTTTTCTCAAAAGAGAAAAAATTATACCCCTTCGCGAGATCAAATACCAGAAGGCCAAATAAAAGCAAAAGTACGACTGTTCGGCGCCCATCGCTTGAAATGTTTTTGTTCGAATTACTCACTGTGCATTCCTTACTCCATCTTGAAGAGTTCTACCTCAACGAGCCTGAAAATGTATCCAGTTATGATCAAAATGCAACTTTTTCTGGTCGCTCACCTGACTTTCTGCCTGTTTTTCGTTGTTTTCATCTAGCGCAGTGAGTATAAACGTTATTCCTTTAATCATTGAGTTCCTTACTCCTAGAAGTTTGTCACTCTTTTTCGTATGGATTTGAAAGGAGTAAAAAGAGTCCCAGCTTATTTCCCGTTTACCGAGGTTAGTTTTCTTTCAAACATGCATACATCCCGTCCTTTCAATATAGTTCTGGTGGAACCTGAAATCCCCCCGAATACCGGATCCATTGCAAGGCTGTGCGGCGCAACCAATTCAGTGCTGCATCTGGTGCATCCCCTTGGTTTTTCAACCGACGATAAACACCTTAAACGGGCCGGGCTTGATTATTGGCATCATGTCAATATTCAATATTGGGATGATTTTGATACATTTCTTGCGGCTCAAAATGAACTCGATCTCTTTTTCTTTACCACCAAAGTGACTACAGTGTACAGTTCTGCACAGTTTAAACCGGGGTGTTTTATGATTTTTGGCAAGGAGACAAAAGGCTTACCCGAAGACGTACTGCACTTGTATCAAGACAGATGCTATACTTTGCCGATGCAAAACCCTCATATCCGAAGTTTGAATCTTGCCATGACTGCCGGGATAGTCTTATATGAAGCAATTCGGCAATGTGCAATTGACTAATTCGTTTCCTGAAGTAGACACTCTACAATAGATCTTTTAGATATCTTCTCATTAAAAAACAACAACAGGAGAAATGAGCAATGGCTGATCGTGTATTTAATTTTAGTCCCGGACCTGCAACCCTTCCCTATGAAGTGCTTGAAAAAGCAGGCCGGGATGTCGTTAATTTTCAGGAAACTGGTATTGGCCTTATTGAAATCAGTCACCGTTCCAAAGAATTTATGGCCGTGGCAGACGAAGCTGAAAAAAATCTACGCGACCTGATACAAATCCCTGACAATTACAAAGTTTTATTTTTGCAGGGTGGTGCTTCAAGCCAGTTTTTCATGATCCCCATGAATTTATTGGGCAAGGATAAAAAAGCGACCTATCTCAACACCGGTACCTGGGCCAAAAAAGCTATTAAAGAAGCCCAGTTGTTTGGTGAGATCGAAGTCGCCTACTCCAGCGAAAAAGCCAACTTTAATAGAGTGCCCAAACAGGGTGAGTACTCGGTCGCAGATGATTCTGAGTATCTCTATTACGTCTCTAATAATACCATTTACGGCACAGAGTTTGCCGAACTGCCACAAACAGACAAAATGCTCATCAGTGATATGAGCTCGGATATCCTGTCACGACCGATCGATGTGTCGAAGTTCGGGCTCATTTTTGCGGGCGCCCAAAAAAATCTAGGACCGGCGGGGGTGACCATCGTTATTATTCGCGACGATCTCCTCGACAGGACACCGGCCAATACCCCAACCATGCTCAGCTACAAAACACACGCCGATAAAGGATCGATGTTTAATACCCCACCCTGCTTTGCCGTATATGTTGTCGGTGAGGTGTTAAAGTGGTTGAAAAAAATGGGCGGTATTGCGGCAATGGAAAAAATCAACAGAGAGAAAGCGACTCTTCTTTACGGGGCGATAGACAGCAGCGACTATTACCGTGGCCATGCCGAAAAAGATTCCCGCTCCTTGATGAATGTTACTTTCAATCTTGCTACCCCGGATCTTGAGGCAAAATTTATAGCAGAGGCTGCGGCAATCGGCCTCAATGGCCTGAAAGGGCACCGGTCAATCGGCGGCTGTCGCGCCTCCATCTACAACGCTTTTCCTGTCGAAGGTGTTGCCAAGCTGGTTGGATTTATGAAGGATTTTGCAGTGAAAAATCCAGTGGCCTGAAGCCATTACCAATAAAGTATCCATGAATTATGCAGGAAATGTCATCCGACCGCCCAGCGAGGCAAACTCGATCATCCTCCAGGTGACGGTCGGATGTTCCTATAATAAATGCACCTTCTGTGGTGCCTATAAAAACACACCTTTTCAACTCAAAGCACCAGAGACGATAGACGCCGACCTCCATTTCGCTCAAAAATTTTGCCGCGGCCAAAAACGGGTTTTCCTGGCCGATGGTGATGTGCTTATATTGTCACAGAAAAGGCTCATGGAGCTTTTCCATAAAATCCGCCAACAACTCCCGTGGATTACCAGAATTTCCCTGTACGGTACTGCACGGGCTGTGCGAAATAAGAGTGAAGAGCAGCTGTCAGCATTAAAAGCAATGGGTCTTGATCGAGTATATATGGGGTTGGAGAGCGGTTGCGATGCGGTTTTACATTCTGTACAAAAAGGCGAAACTGCGGCATCTATGCTAGCAGCCGGAAAAAAAATTAGAGCAGCCGGACTTTTTCTGTCGGTCACTCTCCTGCTCGGTCTCGGCGGCACCGCGCTGTCAACGCAGCACGCCATTGATACCGCAGAAGTATTAAATAAAATGGCGCCGCATCAGATTGCCGCCCTTACCCTGATGCCGCTTGAAAACACCATACTTGGCAGAGAGGTGGCAACAGGTACCTTTACCCTGCTCTCCCCTTCTGAAATTTTACAGGAACTCCAGTTGCTTATTTCTCACTTACAGAACGTCAAATGCCAATTTCATGCCAACCATGCATCGAGTTATCTGCCGCTTGCGGGGCGATTGCCACGTGATAAAAATGCTTTTCTCGCATCTATTGCAATGGCGTTGCATGGTACCACACCTCTTATCCCGGAACACAGGAGGGCACTATGAGTCTTTTGCCAAAAACAGACCTGAAGAATCTCACACAAGAAGGTTTAATTGAGTATGCTGAGAGCCTTGGCCAATCGACTTTTCGTGGCAAACAGATTATGGGATGGTTGTACCGGCCGGGAATCTCCGAATTCTCGCAGATGACCGATCTGGCTAAAGTGTTTCGGGCATTGCTGGAGGAGAACGCTTCTATCTCAAGATTTTCAGATCCGATTATCGAAAAAGCCGGCGATGGCTGCGTTAAATTTGGTTTTCGACTTGATGATGGCCATATAATTGAATCGGTTTTCATCCCTGAACCGGATAGAAATACGCTTTGTATTTCCTCCCAGGTAGGTTGCGCTATGGGGTGCACGTTCTGCCTCACAGGAACCATGGGTTTTATAAGAAACCTGACAGTAGCAGAAATCGTCAACCAGGTCTGCAGTGTCCGTGATTATCTGCTAACCCAGCCCAAAGAGAGCTTGATCGGACCCGACAGGATAACCAATGTGGTGTATATGGGGATGGGGGAACCTCTCAACAATCTGGATAATGTGCTTGCCTCCCTCTCCATCATCATGGAACAGAAGGGACTGGATATATCTGCCAGGAAAATCACCGTATCGACATGTGGAATAGTACCGAAAATCAAAGATTTCGGAGATAAATCTCCAGTAAATTTAGCTATTTCGCTGCACGCCGTAAATGATGCAGTGCGCAGCCAACTCATGCCTGTTAATAACCGTTATTCGGTGGAAGAGCTGCTTGCTGCCTGCCGTGATTTTCCCATGCCGAAAAGAAAAAGAATCATGTTTGAATACATTATTCTTAAAGACATCAACGATGCAGACAAAGACGCCTATGAGTTAGCCCGGAAACTTGAAGGAATCCCCTGCAAAATCAATCTGATTCCCTATAACGAATCTCCGGCACTTCCCTTTAAAAGCCCAAGTAGGGAGAGGCTGATCAGATTTCAAAATATTCTTATCAATGCTCATTACACAGTATTTATCAGAAATAGCCGTGGCACGGATATCTCGGCCGCCTGCGGACAGCTTGCCACTGGCAAGAGCTGATATCTTATCAACTGTTGCGAAGAGTTCGTTTAGGTATTTTTTCGATTGTCTTCTGATTCATTTCTACTCAGAAAACTTAATGTTGGCTCACAGCCGCTTGGCAGAATTCCACAGGGCTCTTCGAAGCTTTTATGGCTTGACGAGGCTGCCTTTTTTCTGCTGACTCTCATTTTTTAATTGATTTTCTCGAGTTGGCAGACGCCAATCGGTCAATCCATATTTATCCAGAATATTCTGCAGTTTCCCATTCGTCCTGAGTTGCGCAATACCATCGGATAATATTTTTGCATAGATTGGCGAGTCGGCTCTCTTGGGTGAGAAGGCAATATAACAAAATGCTGGCTCACCTCCATAACCGGCAGATTCAATTTCATTTAAAAAGCCTAAGCGTTTCGCCTCCCAAAGAATTGCGGCTTCAGTATCCACAACAACATCAATTCTATCCAACATGAGTTTTTGCAGACTTCTTTGTAAAGGGACATTCCCGGTAAGAATTTGAACCTTACTTGCATTGTTCCTGTTTTCTTTGATGTACTCGTTGAGCCACTGCCGATAATCATAGCCGGCAATTACCCCTAAAGTAATCTGTCGAATTGAATCGACTCCTTGAAATCTCCAGCTGTTTCCTTTTTTCACATAAAAAGCTAATGTGTTGCGAGCCAGTTCTTCTTCCGGAAAGACAAAGCCAGCCGCATCTCTTTTTGATGCACCAACTACAGCGGTATAGACTCCCTGCCTGGTTCCTGCAATAGCTCGTTTCCATGGCATTGTAACATATTTCACATCGATCCCTTTGTCCTCAAAGATCATTCGTGCAATATCAACCATGTAGCCTTCATCCCGGCTTTTCGCCCTGCCATTAAATGGCGGCCATTCATCCGCCACAATTGTAATGGTTTCGGCAATACAAGATGTTGCCAGCGCTATAAATAAAAAGAGACTAAAAAAATATTTCATAGAACCTGAGGATATGCAAACCTGAAACATGCTTGATTTCGATGAGATTTACCAAGTGCATTACGGATAAAAATAGTGCAAACTATTGATATCATCAAATAATAAGGAAATCGGATGATTGTAATGTGTTCTCTTGCCAGTTTACCTCCTGTGTATCAGAAACGGAACAAAGCTTATGGCTACTGTTCAATACTTCGCAGGGAGCAGTCAGAGATCTGGCTGTCGACTTGTTAAGTTTGATGGAAACTAACAAGTCAACAGCCTGCGCTTCCTTCAGCTGATTGAGTTTATAATATTTTATTGCCGAAATCATGCCGCATCTGTTTCTTGTTCAATTTTCCGACACTGGTTTTGGCTATCTGCTCTACCAGGGTGACCGTTTCCGGCATGGCATATTTGGGCAAAATACCTTTATCGATGGCGACCTGAACTGCGGCTCTGATATCATCTTCCGTCAGCGGTTTTTCCGTGACCTCCTTCGGTACCACCAGGGCCATCGGCCGTTCTCCCCATTTACGGTCTTTTATGCCGATCACTGCCACCTCGCTGACCCCTGGGTGCTGGCTGATTATATCCTCGAGTTCTAGTGATGAAATCCACTCTCCTCCGGTTTTGATCACATCCTTGAGACGGTCGGTGATCTGTAGATAGCCGTCCTGATCGATGTAGCCGATATCTCCGGTGTGCAACCAACCACCTTCCCAGAGTTCCTTGCTCTTTTCTGCATCTTTTAAATAACCCTGGGTCAACCATGGAGATCGAACTACCACTTCCCCCGTCGACTTTCCGTCATGGGGAATTGGTTGCCCATCGGGATCAAGCAGTTTTAGCTCAACATTACTAATAGGCAGTCCAGTACGGCACCGAATCGTTATCTGTTCCTCCTCTGACCATTGCAGCATATGCGGTTTTAAATTAGCGAGGGTGAGTATTGGACAGGTTTCCGACATCCCGTACCCGGTAAAGACATTTATGCCATGACCTAAGGCCTGCTTGCATAAACCTTTTGAAAGGGCGGAACCTCCGATAATAACCTTCCAGTCGGTCAGATCACAGCCTGCTGCTGCCGGATGTGAGAGCAGCATATGGAGAATTGTTGGAACGCAATGGGAAAAAGTCACCTTATATTCTGAGGCAAATTCCAGCAACGAGACGGGATCATATTTCCCCGGATAGACTTGTTTTGCTCCAAGAAGAGTCATGAGATACGGCATTCCCCAGGCGTGAACATGGAACATTGGAGTCATCGGCATATAGACATCGTCAGAGCTGAGTTGAGCCCCGGATTCAAAGCTGGACACAGCAGAGAGTACCCCATAGGTGTGCAGCACCAACTGTCGGTGGCTGAAGAAAACGCCTTTGGGCAAGCCGGTGGTGCCGGTGGTGTAAAACGTTGTGGCAATACTGTTTTCATCAAAATTTTGGAAATCATATAATTCTGGTTGATTCTGCAACATTGCCTCGTATTCCTCATCAATAACGAGGCTGGTCGCAGGCTTTTCTCCTGAATCCGTCAGGAACACAATTTTTTTCACTGTCAGCAGTTTATCCTTGATGGCCTCAAGCATCGGCACGAATTCACTATTTACCAGCAAGACATCGTCTTCGGCATGGTTGATGGTATAGAGCAATTGTTCGCTCGACAGCCGGACATTTACCGTATGCAGAACCGCACCAATCATCGGCACGGCAAAATAGCACTCGAGGTAACGATGTGAATCCCAGTCCATTACCGCCACTGTATCTCCGGCTTTGACGCCGAGAGCGCCGAGGGCGTGAGCAAGTTGAGCCACCCTCTTGCCAAACTGGCGGTAGGTAAATTCCCGCTGATCCCGGTAAATGATTTTCTGGTCTGGATGATTGCTTAACGGGGAGGCAAGTAAATTTTTGATAAGCAGTGGATAGGAATAAGCTTCAGGGGTCGGATCGATGAATTTCGTCTTCATAAGTACTCCTTTAGGTTGAAGATTAATTGGCGAAGAAAACATAGATCACTGGATTACTAGCAAACCTTGTGCCACAATAAATTATCCCGCTATCTCCCTTGATTATGCTGGTGTTGGCCTTCCTCAAAGTGGAGAATAGTCTTCATCTGTGTCGTTATTTCGATTGTTCTATCATTACAATTCGCTCTAACAATCTGAAATAATATAGCAATATTACACATCGCAGATGAAATTCATTTAAAATCATCAAGGATTTTAAATGAATTTATGAGATGACCAGTTAGAGAGTATCTTATTTTACCGTAGAGGCAAAATTTCCCCAGGTGAGTATAAAATTACTCAACGGAAAAATAAAAAAACGTATCACATTGTTATGTTTAAATAATTATGCCTCCCATAACTTCGCCTACATATACCTCACAGTGAGTAAAAAACTACTCACCGTGACCATCTTCCAGCTGATATTGCTGCATCTTCAAATAGAGGGTTTTGCGTTGAATGCCAAGTCGTCGCGCAACTCGAGTTCTATTCCAACGGCAAGCCTGGAGATGCTCAAAAATAAGCACTCGTTCGAATTGTCTCATCGATTCACGTAAGGGTAAGGCAGTTGCATCGGTGCAGCCTCCAACCAAGAACTGGCTCCCCCTGGGGCCGCTTTCTTCACCGGCAAATTCAAGAACTTTGAGATTGACATAACGCTGGATAGTATTTTCAAGTTCTCTGACGTTCCCTGGCCAATGGTGACGGAGAAGCCTGTCGATATCACGGCCTTGAAGAGGTTGGCTCAATCCCGCCTCAGTGGTGTATTTTTGCAAAAAATGTTCGACCAGCAGCGGAATATCCTCCTGACGCTCGCGCAACGGCGGCAGGGAAATAGGGATGATATGGATCCGATAAAAGAAATCTTCTCTCATCCTGCCCTCATCAAGCAAGTTACGAATATTGCGGTTTGTTGCCGTAATGATACGCACATCAGTTTTACCGGATTGCGAGCCCCCTAAAGGGGTATAGCCATAGCCTTCCAGGACGCGGAGCAGTTTGACCTGCATTGCTTCGTCAATTTCACCGAGTTCATCAAGAAAGAGGGTTCCACCATTGGCTCTGTCGAACAAACCCGGCTTGTTCTTCTCGGCTCCAGTGAAGGCACCTTTTCGATAACCAAAATATTCACTTTCCATCAAACCAGCAGGAATAGCACCACAATTTACCGCCACAAAAGGGCGTTCTGCCCGATCTCCAATTTCGTGAATCGCCCTGGCAACAAGCTCTTTGCCTGTTCCCGATTCTCCGTAAATGATAACATTGGCAGTGGTACCTGCAGCGCGAAGAATAAGTTCATAGACCTTTTGCATGGCCTTGCTTTTGCCGATAATAGAGCCGAATTTATACCGATCATGGATATTTTCCCGCAGCCGGAGATTTTCCCTGGCCAGATACAATTCCCGTTCTCTCAGGGCTTCTTCTCTCATCCGTCTCTCATGGATATCGATAATAACCGTCTGCTTTTGAGAAATACGATTTTCCTCTTCGTATATCGGTGAACTGACGGCATAATACCAGCGTCCATCGTTGGGATTGTTAAATTCAAACTTCACCGTCGCACCCGCAAAAACCTTCTTTCCATCACACCATTCACACGCTTGGTCAAGATTGTAGAGACGCTTATGACATGGTTCATTTGTCACAACCGGGGCGGCCAGGGATTCTTTTAATTTGCGGTTCATAAAGATCAGTTGATGATCCTCTGAGCAGATATAGATAAAACCGTCAAATGCTTCCAGGATTCCATGCAACCGCGACTCGCTTTCCCGGAAACTACGCCGAACGTTTTTAAGGGAAGTAATATCCAGCAGAGAGGCGACGCTGGCCTGTGAGCCAGTAATCATGTCAACACGAAGGAAAACATCCTTCAAGTTCCCGTTTTTGTCGCGGAGCGTAAATTCATATTCGATAGGAATCTTATTGGCAGAGGTCCGTCGAGCCGCGTGGTAATGCAGCATCCGTGTTCGATCTGCGCTATTGGCAATCAGAACCGGCCAGCGCAATTTTCCCTCTATATCCTCTTTGCTGTAACCGGTAAGGGCGGTAAATCTTTCATTGGCAAGAGACACCGTGGTGTCGTTTTCGATTATTATTGTGGCGGTGCCGGTATTTTCAAATACACTCCGATAGCTTTCGGCACTCTCTTGTAGAGCCTCCTCAATTTTTTTCTGTCGGCTAATATCCTCGATAAAGCCTTCAAAAAACTGAGATACGCCGTTTTTGTCAACGCCTCTGCGCACATGGAGGCGACAATGACACTCTTGCCCGCCCTTTTTCCGCCACCGGGCATCAAAATGAAATGGCGTACCGCTTTGCCGACTATGGGTGAGCAAACGCCTTCGGCCTTCGGGGTCTTCATAGAGGCCGGAGATCTTCTTTCCCGCAAGCTCCACCAACTCGGAAAAACTAGCATAGCCAAGCATTTCGGCAAAAGCCTGGTTACCAAGGAGAATCTCTCCGTCAATAGTGGTACGCACGATGCCGATGGGCGCAAACCTGAACAGATCCCGGTATCGCAGCAGCTCATCGCTGCCAGCTGCGATATCGTTATCCAGAAATTGTTCCATCAACTCCTCCAACACACTCTTCTGCATGATAACCAGCACTTAAGGGTAGAGCACAACCACCCCTCTCCTGTCAGCACTGTAAGTACTGTCTGTCGGCTAGATCTGGTTGGGTGATGTTGCTGTAAACGTTCAAGTCCGCATGTCTCAGTACCACTTAGCAGCTTAGGGGTACTTATTTATACCCCATACAAAAAAACAATATTCAGACAACCTAGCAAAAAACCAAGCAAAGCCCCAAACAGATTAATATATTTAAACTGTTCTTCCATGATCGACAGCAACAGTCCTTCCAGTTTCAAAATATCCAGAGAATTCACCCTTTCCGTAACGATTTGTCGGATATTAAGAGATTGAACCAGGCCGGGAACTTCGTTTTCGAGCATCGTCGAAGCCATCTTCTGCAGAGATTTTGACCAGCCTTCCCGTACCCCGACTGGGACAAAATTGGCCAGCTTGCCTATTTTCTTCTGCAGGAGCGATTCAATCAGGGTATCAACCAGAGAATCGACAGTTTGGAGGGTCTTTTGGGCCTGAAGCAGTTGGCGGATTTCTTTTTTGATCCAATCCTTGCCGGCAGACATGGATTGTTCGCCAAGTAGGGTGAGAAGTGCCTGTCGCAGACTCACCTCACCCAAATCGATATGATTTTCCATGTTTGTTTTAAACATGGAAATAAGCGTAGAGCTTACCTCCTCACCCCGGATCAGCAGCAGGATCTGCTTTGTGCACTGGGAACAAAAATCTTCGACAGCGTGTTCATTTTCTTCTTTAATAAAGCTGACAATGGGCTTTTGAGAAAATTGCTGACTCCTTTCACGAATAATGGTCGCCACACGAAGCTGCAACTCCTCGGATTGGAGCCAGGTTACGATCGCATCATTTTTGTCTATAAGATATTCGCGAATTTTATCTTCCACCGTCTCCATCGGCAAGAAGCCCCGTACCATATCGGCCATCGTGCCCAGGGAATTGATAAAATTTTCCACCCCGCCACGAGCACCGGTAATTATTTTTTCACGGACGTCAGGCTCACTGACAATAAGAGCGATTTTGCTGAGAAATGCAGGCACCTGTTTCTCCAGCATGACCATAAACAGCTCCTGCAGAGATGGTGGCAAAATATCGGCAAGAGCCTTTTCCTGCTGCAGAGTGCCGTACACCTTCTGATGGACAAAGTCTTCTACCCATTGCTCCATCGCTTCGCTGGCAAACATCCTCTCAACGCTTTCTTCAATGAAATGATAGGTCTTTTCCCGGTTGGCCCCGGTAATGATCGTGCCGACATTCTGATCCAGAAAGAGCTCCAGTCGATTGTCAATGGCCTTGTCAACCGTTTCGGCAAATTCCTCCGAATGAATGACCGTATGAACATGTTCTTTGAGCTGGTATCGTATCGTTTTCGTGCCTAAATCAAAATAGATTCTAAATTTCTGCGGAATAGTAGATGCCAGGGTGCCAAGGTTTTTTTGCACGACACCTTCCACCCTTTCCTGGATAAGATTGTAGAGATGATTCTGGAAAACCTCCTGCTGTAGTCCTTTAGCGATTTCCTTGCTGGTGAGGAGGTGATCGCCGACAACCTCTCCCATGTTCACCGCCAGTTCGACTCTTTTAGACGGAATGACTCCCGGGGTCATCGGCACCCGAAGTCCTCCTATCTTCCAGGCTTTTAAAGGACGAAAAAGCATTCTTATAGCGACTCGATTAGTCAGGTAACCGATGAAGGCGCCCACTACCGGTGGAGTTAGGTATTTAACATAAGGTGCCAGTTCAGGTGGAAAATAAGACATATTGTTCTAACTCCAATGGATGGTGGACTATTATATCAGCGTTGTTATCAGTTAATTCCTGCACACTCCGAAATCCCCAAGATACTCCGGCTGCGGCCATGCCCGCAGCTTTTCCGGTCATCATATCGACCCCTGAATCGCCGACAAAAACAGTGTCTTGTGGACGATTGCCCAGGCGCTCAGCAATTTCCAGCGCCACAGTTGGGTCCGGCTTTCGAGGAAAACCTTCACGCTGTCCATAGACGACGGAAAACAGCCCCTGCGGAAAAAACGCATCTACAAAAAGTTTTGTGAATTCATGCGGTTTGTTGGATAACACGGCAAGCGAAACCCTCTGGTTCTTGAGCGTCGCCAACATAGCATTAATGCCCCCATATGGGCAACTCTTTCTCTTCCAGTTGCAAGCGTATCGTTCGGTAAATAACGTGCAGCATTGTTGCAGGACGATATCAGCTGTGCCGGTCGGGGTTATTTTTCGGATGAGGTTTTGTAGACCATCACCGACAAAGGTTTTATACGCAGGCGTCGGATGGGTCGGAAAATGATGCAAGGTGAGCACTTCATTGCAGGTTTCCGCGAGATCGTCGAGGGTATCAAGAAGAGTCCCGTCAAGGTCAAATATTATTGATAAATATGGCATATTTCAAAGTATTTAGGAATTTTAAGGGGTTAGTTGGCCAGGTCCGCCAAGACGAAAGCACCAAATTCGAAATCCTTATGGTGAAGCCGGAAAAAAATAACTTTTTCCTTTTCTTTTTCATTTTTTTCTATATTATCAAGGCAATTAAAAAATTACATCCACTCATAAATTTTCACCGAAGGTGTGCTTATGTGGTTTGTCAGATTCTTAACTTCATCAATTGGCAAGAAATTCTTAATGGCAAGCACGGGTTTGCTATTGTTTTTATTTCTCTGCACCCATGTGGCGGGGAACGCTACTATCTTCATGAGCAGCGAAGTTTTTCAAGGCTATGCCGATGAACTTCACAGCCATCCTCTGATTGTTCTGGTCTTCAGCTTTTCACTCCTTTTTGTTTTCCTGGCCCACATTGTCGTCGGACTGTATCTCTTTTATGAGAACCGACAAGTAAGTAATTCCAGATACGAAGTGACGACCAGGGTTGTTAAAAACTCGTTTGCCTCGGCAACAATGCCCTACACAGGCTTATTCATCCTGGCATTTCTCATGGTTCACATCTTTGGCTTTACTTTTGCGCCTCATGATTCGCTTATCTCAGTTACCGTCAAAGATTTGCTCAGTAATTTCTTTTATTCTCTCTTTTATGTACTCGCCTTTATTGCCTTAACTATCCACCTTAGTCATGGTTTCTGGAGTATGTTACAGACATTTGGCGTAAACCATCCCCGCTATAACACACTTATTGCCCGACTTACTCTAATTATTCCAGTGTTTTTCTTGTTGGTTTTCGGCGGCATTGCCTTCTACTTCATGTTTGGATTTGGGGCATCTTTTTAATAGTAGTATAGAAGCCCTGGGCATGCAAAGTGTTTGTCGGTCAACGATGTACAGGAAATTCACTAAAAGAAATTAGCCAAGGTTTTGAAAATATGGAACTTAATCCTCGTGTACCTGCCGGCCCTCTTGAAGAAAAATGGAATAATCACCGTTTTTCTAATAAACTCGTCAACCCTGCCAACAGAAGAAAATACAGCGCAATAGTTGTGGGTACCGGCCTTGCCGGCGCATCGGCAGCGGCGACCCTTGCCGAACAGGGGTACCAAGTTAAGAATTTCTGTATACAGGACAGCCCCAGACGAGCCCACTCAATCGCCGCTCAGGGCGGGATCAATGGAGCCAAAAATTATCAGAATGACGGCGATTCGGTGTATCGTTTGTTCTACGACACCATTAAAGGTGGAGACTTCCGGGCCAGAGAAGCAAACGTCTACAGGCTGGCAGAAGTAAGCAACGAAATAATAGACCAATGCGTCGCCCAGGGAGTACCTTTCGCCCGGGAATATGGCGGAACGCTTGCCAACAGATCTTTTGGTGGAGCCCAGGTCTCAAGGACATTTTATGCCCGAGGGCAGACCGGGCAGCAGCTTCTCCTTGGCGCCTATGGTGCATTGTCGAGACAGATCCACGCAGGGCGAGTGCAGATGTTTACCCGTCGAGAAATGATGGATGTGGTCGTGGCAGATGGCCGGGCTCGTGGCATCACCACCCGCAACATCATGACCGGAGAAATCGAAAGTTTTGCTGCCGATGTGGTTATATTGGCCACAGGCGGCTACGGCAATGTCTATTTTCTTTCGACCAATGCCATGGCATCTAACGTTACCGCGGCTTGGCGAGCGTGTAAACGCGGCGCGGGATTCGCAAATCCTTCCTTTGTCCAGATTCACCCCACCTGTATTCCGATGCACGGTGATTACCAGTCAAAGCTCACTCTGATGAGTGAAAGTCTGCGTAATGACGGCCGGGTCTGGGTTCCTAAAAAAATTGGAGATACGCGTAAACCAGCTGATATTCCGGAAGCTGAACGGGATTATTATCTGGAAAATAAATATCCCAGTTTTGGTAATCTTGTCCCCCGTGACGTTGCCTCCAGGAACGCCAAAGAACAATGCGATCTTGGCAAAGGGGTTGGTGGAACAGGACTTGCTGTGTACCTTGATTTTGCTGAAGCCATTAAACGAGACGGCAAAGAAACCATCTTTAAAAAATATGGTAACCTTTTCCAGATGTATGAAAAGATCACCGATAGTAATCCGATGCTTGAGCCGATGATGATCTACCCTGCTGTGCATTATGCTATGGGTGGACTCTGGGTGGATTATGACCTGATGACCACGATCCCCGGCTTGTTTGCCATTGGCGAGTGTAACTTTTCCGATCACGGGGCCAACCGACTGGGTGCCAGTGCGCTCATGCAGGGACTGGCCGACGGCTATTTTGTCATCGCCACGTCGATTGCCCATTATCTCGGCACCAATAAACTGGAAAAAATCAGTGAGCATGAGACACCTTTTCTTGAATCGAAACGTGAAGTAGAAGATAGAATTGCCAAGCTGCTCAAAAACAGTAGCGGTGGCCCTGCAGGTAAGTTTACCGTTGATGAAATTCATAAAGAACTTGGCAAACTGTTGTGGGACAACTGCGGTATGGCCAGAAACAAAGAGGATTTAGAGAAGGCGCTGACTGAGTTGCCTGCTATCAAAAAGAAATTCTGGGATTACGTATATATTCCCGGCACCAAAAAAGAAATTAATCAGTCGCTGGAAAGAGCAGGCCGTGTCGCTGATTTTCTTGAATTTGCCGAAATTTTGATCCGGGATGCGCTGGCAAGGGAAGAATCCTGCGGCTGCCATCTGAGAGAAGAAAGCCAGACTGAAGAAAATGAAGCAAAACGGGATGATGCTAATTACTCGCACGTTTCCGTCTGGGAGCACCTCGGCGACGATAAAGAGCCGGCAATGCATAAAGAATCACTTACTTTTGAATTTGTAACTCCCAGTCAGAGAAGTTATAAGTAAGGCTCCGGGAAGGTAATGGCGCCTATAAACTGAACTCTTAAGGTATAACATCATGAGCAGCATTAACCTGACGCTAAAGATCTGGCGACAACCCAATAGTGACGCATTGGGCAATTTAGAAACCTACTCTCTCGATTCTATCAGTACAGATATGTCTTTTCTCGAGATGCTCGACGTACTGAATGAAAAACTCACCAAGGAAGGAAAGGATCCCGTCGCCTTTGACCATGACTGCCGAGAGGGCATTTGCGGAATGTGTGGGGCTATTGTTGATGGCGTCGCCCATGGCCCTGAAAAAGAAGTCACTCTTTGTCAATTGCACATGCGGCATTTTGCCAGTGGCGACACCATAGTCATCGAGCCTTTTCGATCAAGAGCCTTTCCTATTAAAAAAGATTTGCTTATAGATCGTTCTGCACTTGACCGTATAATTCAAGCAGGTGGTTATGTCTCGGTAAATACTGGTGGAACCCCAGATGGCAACAGTATCCCCATCCCCTCCGCCCAGGCTGAACTGGCAATGGATGCAGCTGCGTGCATTGGCTGTGGGGCCTGTGTCGCCAGTTGTCCCAATGGGGCGGCGATGCTTTTTACCAGCGCAAAAATATCTCAACTTTGTCAGCTTCCACAAGGACAGGTCGAACGGAAAGAACGCGCTCTGGACATGGTTAGCCAAATGGATAAAGAAGGATTTGGTAACTGTACCAACTTCAAAGAATGTGAAGCGGTCTGTCCTAAGGGCATATCGATTCGAAATATTGCCAGATTAAACAAAGAATATTTAAAAGCTATGCTGGCGGAAGGCTGAAATACTCCTCTATTGTCGTAATTGAGAGACTGACCTGCTCGGTGCAATGCAACGCACCGAGCAGGTTTTTTTATGAGAGCTACTTTTTCTCTCGCCGTGAGCTCTGTGTGACTATTTTTTTCCTTATTCTGAGCCAGGTTGAACGATCTTGCCAAACCACCAATATTTTAAGCTAGCTCACTAAAAAACTTCATATGTCCTTTGATGTTATTATTGTCGGTGCCGGTCCTGGAGGACTGGCATGTGCCGAAAAGACCGCCTCCCAGGGACTTAAAACTCTCGTCCTTGAAAAACAGCCAATTTTAGGTAAAAAAGTATGTGCCGGGGGAGTTACTTGGAATGGTTTGGTTAAAAGCGTACCAAGCGATATTTTTGAGAGACAATTTGCGATCCAGCATGTTTTCACCCGATTGCAACATATCAGCGTGTCTGCACCCACACCGATAATTGCCACAGTGAACCGGGAAAAATTGGGGCAAATGATGAGCCACAAGGCTCAGCAGGCTGGGGCACTTATTCGTCCCAGCTGCCAGGTGCGCTCAATCGCCAACAATGAAATCATTTTTCACGATAAAATAACTGGGAAAATTGAGCGTCAGAGGTTCACATACCTGGTCGGAGCCGACGGTTCTTCGTCTCTTGTCAGAAGGCACCTGAATCTTCCCTTGCGCGATATCGGCATCGGCATTAACTATCAGCTCCCCGGGTGGTATCCCCAGATGCAATGGCATCTGGACAGCACTTTTTTTTCCAGTGGTTATGCCTGGGTTTTTCCCCACCAACAAACAGCCTCCATTGGTGCATATGTCGATGCCAGAGTGATGAAAGCCAAAGTGTTACAGAACAATCTTCTCAAATGGGGCGATAAGTTGGGGTATAAACTCGCCGATTACCAGGGTAAAGCAGAATTAATCAACTTTGACTATCGGGGGTATCGGTTTAATAACATTTTTCTAGTTGGCGATGCCGCCGGACTTGCTTCCGGTCTGACCGGCGAGGGAATTTACCCGGCTATAGTCTCCGGCAAGGCGGTAGCTGGATGCATAATCAACCCACATATATTTCCTGAAAATTTACACAAAATGATTAAAAATCACACTCGTCACAGAAGAATGGTTACCCTTCTTGGCAAAAGTACGTTTATCGCAACCACTCTTGCGGAATTGATTGCTTTTTCTTTAGAGAAAAAGTTACTAAACTTTAGTGCTGCTGAAATGGCCCATTAATTTCACCGTGTACATAAAATACCCAGAAAGCTCATGAACCGACCGAAAAACCGTAAACTGCTTGCCGTCAATATACTTTTTATCCTTCTCTGCATAGGTATTCTGGTTTTTCTCCTCAATGCTCCGAAAGAGACAACCTCCCCTCTTCCCCATGATGACATCCATACCCCATTTTATAAGATCGCCGGAAAAAAAGAGGCTGAAAAATCCTGTCTCGAGTGCCACGACCAAGATAAAGAAGCCCCTCTTCCTGCAAGCCACCCACCCAAATATCGCTGTTTGTTCTGTCACAAAAGGCTCTAAGCTGGACATAAAAAGCTGGAACTGAAATCTGATCTGACGCACCTCAGTGGCGGAATCGACTACAACTGGCAATCAGCATGACACGCAACCATGTCGAAAGCCTCAGAGGAAAGTATTATCGAACGGCTGCGCTCGTCCTTGAAAAAAAAAGAATCCTGACAAAGCGTATGTTGCAACGGTACTGAAAACAATCTATTTAGTTTCCATCCTGAAACTGCAGGCCAATTCTCACCATGAAGATAATGGATTGAGGTGCTTACGCTAGTTAACTGAAGACATATGTTTGTATGGTCGCCATTTAAAAGTATCCCTCTATTCAGTAATATCCGGTTAGGAACTTGCATGTGGTTTCTTTAATCGTTTAAGGAGCTTTCTTCGTTTCCGATTTTGTTTTGCTGTTTG
>RCMY010001484.1_pt1 | contig 22356 bp, 15 predicted proteins | sample 2041341 | NCBI WGS metagenome assembly RCMY01 (sample SAMN09708234, study PRJNA481090) | Marine sediment metagenome, whole genome shotgun sequencing project.
ACGCAGATCAATGCCGGACAGCGCGATCAGATAGCCGGTCAGCAGGATTGCGCCAAAACCTTTCCAGCCGCCCTGCCGCGCCGAGCGCCGATAGCGCGCGGCCGTGCGGCGTGCCTGCCGCAGCCAGCGCCGCTGCACCCGCGCGGCCGGCGGCTCGGCGGCATAAAGCCAATGCTCGTATTCATCCAAAAGCCGCACCAATTGCACATCGTCGATACCATGCTGCCGCAACAAGGCTTTGATTTCGCCGGCGCTGGCGACGGCCACCTGCTCGTTGTCATCGCCCAACAAGGCCGCTTTCAACAGCATAAAGCCTTCGTTCAACACATCGCGCCGCCGCCCGGCCGTCCACCAGCGCAAAAGCGGCAACAGCGCCAGCAGCAGCCCCACGGGCAGCACCAACAGCAGCGTTTTCCAATTAAAGCCGCCTAAGCCCAGCGCGGCAAACAGGCTGTTTTGCTTGCTTTGGTCATAATTCACCACCCATTGCTGCCAATAATATTGGCCGGTTTCGCTCCAGCGCGCCCAAGCGCCGCTGCGGCCGGCCAGCAAAGCACGCTCACTTTCCGGCAAGGCTTCTTCCAAATCGGCACCGGGGCGCACCGAAGCGGCAGCAGCAGTGGGATCCACCCGCAACCAAGCTGCTTCACCGGCCAGCCACACTTCTGCCCAAGCATGCGCATCTTTGCTGCGCAGCTGCCAAAAGCCGCCGGCCTGATGGTATTCGCCGCCGTGATAGCCGGTGACCACCCGCGCGGGCAGGCCGGCGGCGCGCATCATCACCACGAAGCTTTGCGCATAATGTTCGCAAAAGCCGCGCCGCACTTGAAACATAAATTCATCGATGCCGTTGCTGCCGGGCATTTTCGGCGGCTGCAAAGTGTAGGCAAACGATTGGCGCCGGTAATAATGCAGCACATTATCGATAAACTGGCGTTCGTGCGCCGATTGCTGCCACAAGCGCTCGGCCAGCAGCCGCGTTTGCAGATTGCCCTCGGGCAGGCGGGTGTAATAAGCGCGCTCGCCCTCATTCAAACGATGCGGCAAGGTGTCGCTCAAAGCGGCGGCCAATTCGATGCGGCGCAAACCTTCGCGGCTGCGCTCGGCGCGCACCACCCGCCCCAGGCGGCCGGTCAGGCCCGGCGGCACATCGGTCGGATAATCCAACGCGGGCAGCACGCCCTGCTGATCGCGCACTATCATTTGATAATGCACGCTGCGCGGCGCGGCCGGCACTTCGGCGCTGTCGATATAAGTGCCGTCAAACGCCTGCCAGCGCGTGCCGTCAAACGCGCCCATAATAATGGCGCGCCAATATAAATCGCCCGGCTGCGGCATATGGCCGTCTGAAAACGTGATATTCGCCACCCATTCATTGCTTTGCACAAGATTACTGATGCTGCCCGGCTGCATGGTGTCGGACAAACCCGTTTGCGCTTCTGCACCGCTTTGCTGCGGAATGCGCCACAAAGGCTCGCTTAAGCGTGGCACGCTCACAAACAGCAGCGCCATCAAAGGCAGCGTGAGCAACAAAGCCCAAGCGCCGCGCCGCGCCGCCTGCACGGGCGGCAGCCCGCCCAGCATCGCCATGCAGGCGCCCACCGCCGCGAGCGTGAGCACGAGCCAAATGCCCACCGGCAGGCTTTGGTTCAGCAAAACACCCGCACCCGCCAAAAAAAGCATCGCCAAAAGCAACACCTGCCAATCGCGCCGCGTGTTGCCTTCAAATGCTTTAAGCATCACCATCAGCAGCAAAAAAGCAATGCCGCCCTCACGCCCGAAAAGCGTGCCCAGCTGCTGCCACACCAACACCGCGGCCATCACCATCAGCAGCAGCATGGCCGCCAGCGGGATTTTGCTGATGTTCAGGCGCAACAAAGCCAGCCGCAGCAGCCACAGGCCGCCAAACAGCGCCATCACCACCAGCGGCAACGAAGCGGCCAGCGGCAGCGCCGAGCACAACAACACCAGCAGCACGGCAAATTGCGTGCGCCGCGGCGGCGTTTGGCGCAGAAAAGGCGGATTGAGGATATACATGGAAACCATCGGTTTGAAAAAACTCAAAATGTATAGCGACACGGTTTAAATCAAAACCAAGCAGCAAGCTGGGGTCTGCATAGATAACACGGCAAAGCAGAAAAGCGCTGTGCCGGTTTAAATCGTGCCACCATAAAAAACAGGCCGTCTGATACCCATTCAAAAAAGTAAGCTAACAAGGCGGCGAGCCTGCGACAGCACAGATAGTACGGCAAGGCGAGACAACGAAGTTAGGTTATTTTTTGGATTGGTATGAAAGCCTGCGGAATGCCTACCACAAAGCCAGCGCACTCAAGCAGCGTTCGCGCCGGCCGTTTTGCGGCGCAATCACGCGCTCGGGCAATTGCAGCGAATAAGCCAGCCCGCGCCGCTCGGCTTCGAGCACACGGTGGCAGAGCAGGCCGGCCAGGCGCTCTTTGGGCGTGTCGGGCGGATAATCGAGATAAGACAACACCGTGTTATCCACCGCCGCCGGCTCGCTCTCAAAACGCTTGTCGAGCATTTCGCCGGTTTTGGCATAGCTTTTCCAAGCCACATGCTGCAACGATGCGCCGGGCTGGTGCGCCTGCAAATAAGCCAAATCCTCGCCGCCGCTCAAAGGCGCCCGCGTGCGGTCGGTGTCATCGGTGCCGGCGGCGCGGGCAGGCACATCATGCGGGATGGGGGCGGGATACACCAGCGCATCGCTCGGCCAATGCCATACACATTGCACCATGCTCAGGCCGAAAGGCGCAATGGCGGCGGTGCGCAGCGGCGGCACACGCAAATAGCCGCGCCGCCCGGCCGGCACACGCCATTCAAATGCCGCTTCGCCGCCGAAAGCCTGCGCATGCCAAGGCTGCCACAAAGCACTTTCAGACGGCCTTTGCAGATAATCGTCTTCATTGCAAAGCCACAGCCAGCGCGCACGCACATTATCCGGCATGCTCAGGCGCAAACAGGCCTCGCCGCCGGCAAACACTTCCTGCGGCAGCGCCACATCAATCTGCACGCCCAAAAGCTGGCGCAGATTCATCAACACCGCCACAAGCGCAAAGCCCGCCAGCCAAAAAGCCGCCGCATAAGCCAGATTCACCTGATAATTGAGCCCCACCAGCCACAAAAGCCCCACCATCACCGCCAGCCCCACGCCCAGCCCGGTGGGGCGGCAATGCAGATCGCGCAAAGCCGGTGTGCGCCCCGCCGCCAGCGGCGGCTGCGGCTTAGGCAACGGCCACATGCTGGAGCAAATCCGCCAAAATCTGCGCGCTGGCAGGCCCTTGCTGCAGCGGCTGCAAGCGGTGGTTCGCCACCGCCACCCACACCGCCTTGATGTCGTCGGGCAACACATGCCCCCTGCCCTGCATAAACGCCCACGCCTTGGCCGCATTCACCACCGCCAGCCCCGCCCGCGGGCTCAAACCCAACACAAAGCGCCCCGGCTGGCGCGTGGCCTGCACCAGTCGATACACATAATCGGCCGCCGCCGGCGCAAATTTCACCTCTGCCGCCTGCCGCTGCCATTGCTGCAACAGCGACGCATCACACACCGCCTGCAAAGCCGGCAGCGCACGGCGGCGGTCGCCGTGGACATAAAGCTGCTTTTCGGCCGCCGCATCCGGATAGCCCAAACTCAAGCGCATCATAAAGCGGTCGAGCTGCGATTCGGGCAGCGCAAACGTGCCCAGCTGCTCGCTCGGATTTTGCGTGGCCACCACCACAAAAGGCGCGGGCAGCATATAAGTTTGCCCGTCCACCGACACCTGGCGCTCCTCCATCGCTTCGAGCAGCGCCGATTGCAGCTTGGGCGAGGCGCGGTTGATTTCGTCGGCCAGCAAAAATGAATGAAACACCGGCCCCGGATGAAACTCAAAGCGCCCTTCATTGGGGCGGTAAACATTCACGCCGAGCAAATCGGCCGGCAGCATATCGTTGGTAAACTGCACCCGCCGGTAATCCAGCCCCAGCACCGCCGCCAGCGCATGCGCCAGCGTGGTTTTGCCCACGCCCGGCACATCTTCGAGCAGCACATGGCCGCCGGCTAAAATGCAGGCGAGCAACTGGCGCAACACCGCCTGCTTGCCCAAAATCAGGCCGTCGAGCTGCTGCAACGCTTTTTCGATAGAAACATTCATATCAAATCAACCCATCATTAATTGAGGCCGTCTGAAACCCAACCTAAAAAACAACCCACGTGCGTTGCCTCACCTTGCCGTATTCGCTGTACTGTCTGCGGCGCGGCGCCTTATTATCTTATTTTTTTAGGTTGGGTATGAAATAATTTCAGACGGCATATATTTGCATAATCTTAACACAAAGCGTTTGCCCACCGCATCACACACGCATAAAAAGGCCGTCTGAAGCCTTTCTTTCAGACGGCCTGCTATCCATTCTATAGTGAAAGTGAAGCCAAAGAAAAACGGCCGCAAAAAATAAATCTCAAACCGTGTGTAGCGTGTGTGGTGCAGCCGCGCACGCGGGTCAAACGGCTTATGCGTGTATGGTTTGCCACACACAGCCCGTATCGTTTTTCATGCATTCCACGATAACTTTCATGCTAACTGCTGATGTCTTCCAGCGTGCGCCCGCGCGTTTCCTCGCCCAAAAGCACAATCACCGCCACCACCGCCAGCAACACACCGGTAAACATCATAAAGATTTTGCTGAAGCCCTCAGGCTGCGTGATCAGCGCGGCCACGGCCATCGGCGCGAGAATGCCGCCCACGCGCCCCACCGCGCCCGCCCAGCCCGAGCCGAAAGCGCGAAAGCGCACCGGATAAAGCTCGGGCGTGTAAGTGTAGAGCACGCCCCAGGCGCCGAGGTTGAAAAACGACATCAAACAGCCCCACACCACCACCGCCGTCACGCTGCCGCCTTGGCCGAAAAAATAAGCGCAGATGGCGCAGGCAAACAAAAAGCCCGCCAGCGTGGCCTTGCGGCCGATTTTTTCCACCAACACCGCCGCCGCAAAATAGCCCGGCAGCTGCGCCAGAATCATCACCAACACATATTCGAAGGTTTTGATTACCGTGTAGCCCTGGTCCACCAAAAGCTTGGGCAGCCAAGTGAAAATGCCGTAATACGAAAACACAATGCCAAACCAAATCAGCCACAACATCAACGTGCGCTTGGCAAACGGCGGCTGCCAGAGTTGCCCGAAGCGCAACGGCTCTTTTGAAGCCGCCTGCGCCACCAGCGCTTTTTCCGCCACCGGCAAGCCCGCCTCGGCTTCAAGCCGGCTCACAATCGCATGAGCCTCGTCCACCCGGCCTTTATTAATCAGATAAGGCACCGATTCGGGAATGTATTTCCAAATGAAAAACACATAAAAAATCGGCAAGCCGCCGATTAAAAACGCGCTGTGCCAGCCATATTGCGGAATGAAAAAGTAAGACACCAGCGCCGCCGCCAGCCAGCCCAAGCCCCAAAAACTCTCCAGCAGCACAATAAAGCGCCCGCGCACCTTGGCCGGCACATATTCGCTCACCAGCGTCACCGCCACCGGCAATTGCGCCCCCAGCCCCACGCCCACAAAAAAGCGAAACACCAACAGCCAGCCCAAATCCGGCGCCACGGCACACAAAGCCGTGGCAATGCTATACACCACCAAGCTCACCGCAAACACGGTTTTACGGCCGATTTTATCCGCCGTGCGCCCGCCCATCACCGCGCCGATGGCCATGCCCACAAAGCCGATGCTCACCACCCAGCCCAATTCTTTCGGGCTCAAGCCCCATTCCTTGCCCAGCGTGGCCAACACAAACGACACCATGCCCGTGTCCATCGCATCAAACAGCCAGCCCAAGCCCACCAGCACCAAAAGCTTGTAGTGAAACCTGCCCACCGGCAGGCTTTGCAGCCGCGCAACAATATCCATTGATTTTCCGCCCTCTTGTTGTGTTGATATTAATATTTACCAACAAAACGGTTTATATATGATTTATCAAATAGTTGCAATCTTAAAAAAGATTCAGACGGTCTTAATGGGAAAGGCCGTCTGAAACAATATGCCCGATATGCACCATTGCGCAACCGAAGCTGCCGCAACAGATAGCCGATACCGTGACAAACAACCCGTATTGCGGCGGCAACACAACACAAGGCCGTCTGAAAATTTTTCAGACGGCCTCCGCTTCCTTCTCGCAAAACAAATTTCAGGCAAAAATCCGCAGCGGCTACCCGCCCATCTGCGCCTGAATCCAAGCCAAAAAGCGCTGTTTGCGCTCATCTGCCTCAAATGGCTCGGCCGAGAGCAGATAATAAGCCGAGCCGTCGGGTTTGAAGCCTTCGGGTGCTGCCAACACCCCGTTTTCAATTTCATCGGCCACCATCCATTGCGAAGCCATCGCCACGCCCAGCCCGGCCACCGCGGCCTGTATTGACAGGTAAAAATGCTCGAAATACATGTCTTCCGCCATTTCCGCGCCTGCGCCGCCGTGTTGCAGCCACGCATTCCAGGCTTCGGGGCGGCTGTGGCTGTGCAGCCGTCTGAAATGCGCCAAAGCGGGAATCTGCACCGCGCCCATTTTTTCATCGCCCAAGCGCTCTGCCGCGATGCCTGCCGGCCAAGCAAAATCGTTGCGCCGAATCGCCACATCCACCGATTGCCGCCCGAAATCCACCGCGCCGCCGGCCGCCAAAATCACCACGTTGAAACCCGCATCTTGCGGAAACGCGGTGATGCGCGGAATCAGCCATTTCATCGCCAAAGTCGGCTCGCACGACACCACCAAATCACGGCTTTTGCCGCCCTGCAAGCGCCCCAGCACCTCGTCCAACCCGGCAAACGCCTCGCCGCAAGCCGCTTGCAACTGCCGCCCCGCCGGCGACAGCCGCAGCCGGCGGCCTTCTTTCAACCACAAAGCCGTGCCCAAATGCGCTTCCAACAGCTTCAGCTGCTTGCTCACCGCCCCGTGGGTAACGTGCAAAGCCTCCGCTGCCGCCGTGAGGCTGCCGTGTTTGGCGGTAAAAAAGAAAAACTTCAGCGCCTTGAGCGGCAGCCGTTTAATCTGTTCCAAAATCTCACCTTTGTATTGAAAATATATCGATTTTCATAAGGCTTATCTTAAAGCAAAATTCGGTTTTAGAACATATTCAGTTTGTAGCGTAGGCTCTGCCCACGAGATTGCTGCGGCTTGTTCGCAGAATAAACATCAGGGCGGTGACAAATGTCGGATTCGAGAATCCGACCTACAGCGACTTGATGCGAGCGAGAGGTACAAACCGCAACTTGCCTTTCCCCGACAAAATCAACCCCCAAAGGACCCCTGCCATGCAAGAGCTTTTCGCCGTTGCCGCCATCACCCTGCTTGCCGTTGTCAGCCCCGGCGGCGATTTCGCCATGGTCACGCGCAACAGCTATCTTTACGGCCGCCGCGCCGGCATTTTCACCGCCATCGGCATTGCCGCCGCAGTGTGGATACACGTGGGCTACACGCTTTTGGGCGTGAGCATTCTGCTGCTGCAATCGCCCAATCTTTTCCACGCGGTGAAACTCTTGGGTGCGGCTTATTTGGTGTATATCGGCTACACCACTTTCCGCCACCGCCCCGTATCGGCCGCAATGCAGGCCGGCGGGCAGGCCATCGGCGATTGGGCGGCCTTTAAAAACGGCTTGGCCACCAATGCGCTCAACCCGAAAACCACGCTGTTTGTGCTCAGCACCTTCACCCAAATCGTCAGCCCCGCCACGCCTTTGGGCATTCAAATCGGCTACGGCGCGTTTATGTCCGCCGCGCATTTGCTGTGGTTTGCCTTTGTGGCCGTGGTGCTCTCCAGCCCCGCCGTGCGCAACCGTTTGCTGCAAAAACAGCAAGTGGTCAACCGCATTATCGGCATATTGCTGATGGGTTTGGGCTTGATGCTGATGGTTGCAGCAGCGGGTTGATTGGTATTGAAAAACCTGTTTGAAAGGTTTTCAGACAGGCTTTTTCTGTGTCAATCACATTGAGATAAATCAGCAAACAGGCCGTCTGAAACCCATTCAAACAGTAAGCTTACAAGGCGGCGCGCCTGCGACAATACAGATAGTATGGCAAGGCGAGACAACGCAGTTAGGTTATTTTTCGAATTGGTATAAGGTGATTTTTTGGGGATAGGCATGATGCCAATTCAAAAAATAACCTTATAAAATACAATAAGTTCAACAGCACCATCCGCGTAGGTCGGCTTCTTGAATCCGACGTTTGGCCGGCGGCCAAAGCGATTTGCGTGTCTTGTTCTGAGAACAAGTGTCGGATTCGAGAATCCGACCTACGGGCTGCCTGTTTGTATCTTACTTTTGAGGTTTGGTATGAAACCTCTTTCGGCTGAAATCCAAACCCAAGAGGGCTTTGGCAAGCCGATTTAAGGCTTATTCCGATACCAAACCCAAGTTTTTACCACCACCCCACAATAGCGATAAATCAGCGCCGCTGATGGCGCTATCAACCACAGGCCAAATCAATTGCAATGCCTGAATGCTGTCAACAGCAGCAATGTGAAAATTCAAATCCTTTCCGGCGCCAACAATCCGATAAGGGCAATGCCATTCATTCAGATCATATTGCACCGGCTTGCCGATGAATACTTGCACTTCTTCTCCCGGTTTGTCTGCAACTTCGTATATCCTGTGGGCAATTGCCGTTTCCATCGTAAGCTTTTCCAGCATCATCCATCCTTTTCATTTGTTATATCAATCCAAAAAAATAATCCGATACCAATCTGAAGTGAAGCAAACAGGCCGTCTGAAACCCTTTTCAGACGGCCTGTTGCTTCACTTCAAAAGTTTAACACATCACTTCTTCAAGCGTCCGCACAATTCTTTGCACGCTGTACATGCCCATATTGTTCAGCAAGGTAGAGGAATTAGTGCTAACGCAACCCAACAAACGGCGGCGTTTGCCCAAGCTGCCCGTCACCCTGAAAACATTGGGTGATGACCTGATTAGTTCTTCTGTCAGCGAGCCGTAAAATAATCCACTTTTGTCACCGAATCCATCTCCAGCCGCCAAAACACGGCCTGTACTTCATACACCGCCGGATCAGGCAATAAATCCAAATTAAAAATCCGCAACCAGCTTTGTTGCTTGGCCTGCTCTAGTTCATCTGCCGCCAGTTCAGTTTCCAGCCGTTCATGATATTCATATTCTTCATCATCCAGCGAGAAAAAATGATGGTTCAACACGGCGTGCCAACCGTCAAAACTGCTGAGCAACACCTGCTCTTGCGGCAGCGAAAATTCAATGCGCACCCCTGCCTCACCTTTTTCCAAATGCCCGCGCTTTCGCAAATCGGGTCTGGATTTCCGGTTGCCGTGTGCATGCCGCCATGCCCACAAAGGCAAATCAACACCTGCCGGAGCAGGTGTTTTTGCCGCCAGTTGCCGAGCCATCCATTGGTAGGCAGCACGTCTTTCCGGCATCACATAAACGTTGTCCGCCGTGTAAAACCCTTGTTGCTGCAGCAGGGAGAAATCGCTTTCTGGTCGGACGGTCCATAATTTAATCAGCATTGTGCATTGATGACTTTAATAATTGAACGACAAGTGTTGTTATCTTTCACGCTGTTTGGGATTTCAGTAACTTTAATACCCGCTTTATTATATACAAGCTTGTGCCCTTTTCCCTCTTTCATATAACAACCATTTTTTTGCGCTGCTGTTTCCAAAACTTTATTTTTGCAATCAGAAGGATATTTGAGGTTCTGTGCAGCAACCGCTGAACCTGATGCCATGCACACACCCAATAAAACAAGTACATTCATCTTGTTTATCATTTCACACATCTTCTAATATATTGATAATACATTATATTAGTACTTAATATTTACAATTAGTTCCAAATTTCAACCGACTTGATAAATTTACTTATCATAATTTTGATGGCATTAACATTAAATATATCAAAGGCCGTCTGAAACCCTTTTCAGACGGCCTGTTGCTTCACTTCAAAAGTTTAAAACATCACTTCTTCAAGCGTCCGTGCAATTCCTGCACACTATACACGCCCATATTGTTCAGGCTTTTGGCGCCTTCGCTCAGGGCTTCGCCGCCGGCGATGGTGGTGTATTGCGGCACGCGTTGGGTGAGCGAGGTGCGGCGGATGCTGTGGCTGTCTTTCACGCCTTGCGCATCGCTGCTCACGGTGTTGATCACCACGGCGATTTCGCCGTTTTTAATCGCGTCGACAATGTGCGGGCGGCCTTCTGCCACCTTGTTGACCACTTCCACATTGTCCACGCCGTTGGCTTTCAGGTAGCCTGCGGTGCCGCGCGTGGCGATTAAATCGTAGCCCAGCGCTTGGAAGTTTTTCGCGGTTTTGACGGTGAGCGGTTTGTCTTCATCGCGCACGGCGATAAACACTTTGCCGTTTTCAGGCAGCCTTTCGCCCGCACCCAATTGTGCTTTCAGGTAGGCTTCGGAGAAGGTGGCGCCCACGCCCATCACTTCGCCGGTGGAGCGCATTTCGGGGCCGAGAATGGTGTCTACGCCGGGGAATTTGATAAACGGGAACACGGCTTCTTTCACCGCATAAAAATCAGGAATCACTTCTTTTTCAATTCCTTGCGTTTGCAAGCTGATGCCGGCCATGGCGCGTGCGCCCACTTTGGCCAGCGGCACGCTGGTGGCTTTGGACACAAAAGGCACGGTGCGGCTGGCGCGCGGGTTGACCTCGAGCACATACACCACGCCGTCTTGCACGGCAAATTGCACGTTCATCAAGCCCACCACGCCCAAGGCTTCGGCCATGGCGCGGGTTTGGCGGCGGATTTCGTCTTGCACTTCTTCGCTGAGCGAATAAGGCGGCAACGAGCAGCCCGAATCGCCAGAGTGAATACCCGCCTGCTCCACGTGCTGCATAATGCCGCCAATCACCACTTGTTGGCCGTCTGAAACGCAATCCACGTCCACTTCGATGGCGTTGTTTAAGAAAAAGTCGAGCAGCACCGGGCTGTCGTTCGACACCTGCACGGCTTCGCGCATATAGGTTTTCAAATCATCGGCAGAATGCACCACCTGCATGGCGCGGCCGCCGAGCACGTATGACGGGCGCACCACCAGCGGGTAGCCGATTTCTTCGGCCAACACCAGCGCTTCTTCTTCGGCGCGGGCGGTGCGGTTGGGCGGCTGGCGCAAGCCCAAATCGTTGAGCACTTTTTGGAAGCGCTCGCGGTCTTCGGCGGCATCAATCGAATCGGCGGAGGTGCCGATAATGTTCACGCCGTTTTCCACCAGCGCGTTGGCCAATTTGAGCGGAGTTTGGCCGCCATAATGCACAATCACGCCCCACGGGTTTTCGGTGCGCACGATTTCGAGCACGTCTTCCAGCGTGAGCGGCTCGAAATAGAGGCGGTCGGAAGTGTCGAAATCGGTGGACACGGTTTCGGGGTTGCAGTTGACCATAATGGTTTCAAAGCCCGATTCGCGCAACGCCAAAGCGGCATGCACACAGCAATAGTCAAACTCGATGCCCTGGCCGATGCGGTTGGGGCCGCCGCCTAAAATCATCACTTTTTTGTTTTCAGACGGCCTCGCTTCGCATTCTTCTTCATAAGTGGAATAAAGATAAGCGGTGTCGGATTGGAACTCGGCCGCGCAGGTGTCGACACGTTTGTAAACCGGGTGCAGATTCAAACCATAGCGGTGTGCGCGCACTTCGGCTTCGCTGATATTGAGCAATTGCGCCAAGCGCTGGTCGGCAAAGCCTTTACGTTTCAAGCGGCGCAAGGCGGCATAATCCAAATCGCTTAACAGGCCGTCTGAAACTTTTTGCTCTTCTTGCACAATGTCTTCGATTTGCGCCAAAAACCACGGGTCGATGGCGCAAATCTCGAAAATATCTTCAATGCTGAAACCGGCGCGGAACGCATCGGCCACATATAAAATACGGTCGGGGCCGGGGTTGGCCAATTCGCTGCGAATCAGCGATTTGTCGGCACTTTTCGGGTTGAAGCCGCACAAGCCGGTTTCCAGGCCGCGCAAGGCTTTCTGCATTGATTCTTGAATGGTACGCCCCATCGCCATCACCTCGCCCACCGATTTCATCTGCGTGGTGAGGCGGTCGTCGGCAGCGGGGAATTTTTCAAACGCAAAACGCGGAATTTTAGTCACTACATAATCAATACTCGGCTCAAACGAAGCCGGGGTGCGCCCGCCGGTGATGTCGTTTTGCAATTCATTGAGCGTGTAGCCCACCGCCAATTTGGCCGCCACTTTGGCAATCGGGAAACCGGTGGCTTTCGAGGCCAGCGCAGAAGAGCGGCTCACGCGCGGGTTCATCTCAATCACAATCATCTCGCCGTTGGCCGGGTTTACCGCAAACTGCACATTGGAGCCGCCGGTGTCGACACCGATTTCACGCAACACCGCCAAGCTGGCATTGCGCATGATTTGGTATTCTTTGTCGGTGAGCGTTTGCGCGGGGGCCACCGTAATCGAGTCGCCGGTGTGCACGCCCATCGGGTCGAAGTTTTCAATCGAGCAGATGATGATACAGTTGTCGTTGCGGTCGCGCACCACTTCCATTTCATACTCTTTCCAGCCCAACACCGATTGCTCAATCAGCAATTCATGCGTGGGCGACGCATCGAAACCGCGCTCGCAAATGGCCAGAAATTCGTCTTTATTGTAAGCAATGCCGCCACCCGAGCCGCCCATGGTGAAAGACGGGCGAATCAGCGTGGGAAAACCCACTTCGGCCTGCGCCACCAGCGACTCTTCCATGGTGTGGCACACAAACGACTGCGGCGTGTGCAGGCCGATTTTCGCCATCGCCTCTTTAAAGCGGCCGCGGTCTTCGGCTTTATCAATCGCATCTTCCGTGGCGCCAATCAGCTCCACATCGTATTTCGCCAACACGCCGTGTTTGGCCAAATCCAGCGCGCAATTGAGCGCCGTTTGCCCGCCCATGGTGGGCAAAATGGCATCGGGGCGCTCTTTGGCGATAATCTTTTCCACCGTTTGCCACATAATCGGCTCGATATAGGTGACATCGGCCATATCGGGGTCGGTCATAATCGTGGCCGGATTGGAATTGACGAGGATGACTTTATAGCCCTCTTCGCGCAAAGCCTTACAGGCCTGCGCGCCGGAATAGTCGAATTCACAGGCTTGGCCGATAACAATAGGGCCGGCGCCGATGATGAGGATGGATTTTAGGTCGGTACGTTTGGGCATTTTTTTCTCTCGCTTCGGGTTATTTCAATTTTATCGGTTTCAGGCTACCTGAAAAATATTGTTACTCAGCCGTAGGTCGGATACTCGTATCCGACACTTGTCCGCAGAACAAGCTTTCCCGCCATGGCCGCTAATCTTTGGCCTAGCGGCCAAATGTCGGATTCAAGAATCCGACCTACACGTTGGCCGATACCGGCTATTCTCTACACAGTAGCAACCGTAGGTCGGATACTTGTATCCGACACTTGTTCGCAGAACAAGCTTTCCTACCATTGCCGCTAATCTTTGGCCTAGCGGCCAAACTACCTCTTCTTCAATCATCCGCCCGACAAACCTGCGCGGCAACAAACCCCGCCGGATCAAGCAAATAATCGGCCACTTGTTTATCCACACACTCGCTTAAGCCGTTTAGCGCCAGCGTATGGCCGGTGCCTTCGCGGGTGAGCAGGTGGCCGCCAAAGGCGGCGGCCATGGCCTGGGCATTGCGGTAAGGCGTGGTGCCGTCGTGGGTTTGTGCCACAAAAAGCAGCTTGGGCAGGCTCGGATCGGGCTTGGGCGTGTGCGCAATATCGGTGCCTGCATGCGGCCAATAGGAGCAAGGCTCCAGCAATTCTTCGTCGCTTTTGGCGCGGTAGTTGTCAAAGCGCGAAGCATCATCGATTTGGCGCAGGCGCTGCAATTCTTGCTCGCGCGGCAGCTGCAGGGCGGCATCGGCGCAGCTGATCACGGTGAGCGCATCGTCTTCGTGCTCGCCCGTCGGGCTTTGGTATTTCAGGCGGTTGTAGCTGCCGGTGCGGCCTTTTTGCAAATCGCGCAGGGTTTGGGCCAAATCCGGCCAGCCTTCCTGCCACAATATTTCGGTGCTCATCAGCCCGATTAAGGCATCGCTGTCGATGGCTTCGCCTTGTTTGTCGGTGAGCGGATGCGCATTCAGCTTGGCCAATAAAGTGTGCATGCGCTGGTTGGCGGCTTCAGGCTCGGCGGCCAAGGGGCAATCTTGGCGGTTGTGCGCGCACCAAGCGGCAAATTGTTCAAACGTATGCTGATAGCCTTGCTCTTGGGTTAAGCGCTGCGTGGTGTAGTCTTCGGCCAAATCCACCACGCCGTCGAGCACGGCGCTGCGCACATGGGCGGGATAGCGTTGGGCATAAAGCGCGGCCACTTTGGTGCCGTAGGAATAGCTCACCAAATTCAGGCGCTCGTTGCCCAGCGCGCGGCGGATCGATTCCACATCTTCCACCGCATCGCGGGTGCTCATGTATTTCAGTGTGTCCTCGCCCATATGCTTCACGCAGCTCTCTACAAACGATTTGCCCTCATACACTTGCGCATTTTTGTCCGGTGCCGGGCAGGCAATGGTGGGCAGCGAGGGCGCCACGCCGCGCGGGGAATAGCCGATAATATCGTATTCACTCAATAATTGCTGCGTGGCCGCGCTTTTACTCGCCAGCGGGTTAATCCCCGCCTGCCCCGGCCCGCCGGCAATAAACAACAATGCGCCGTGGCTGTTTTTAGCCCGCTGGCGGGTAAGCGCCAGCTTCACTTCGCGCTGATGTGCGGCCTCTTGCGGCTGGTAAGACAAAGGCACTGCCAACACCGCACACTCCAAGCCGCGCGCGCCGGCGCCTCTTTGCTGAACCAGCCTTTAAACGCCGGCGCACGGCAGCTTTGCCATGCCACAGCGGCAACGCTCGGCGCTGCATGGGCGCTCGGCAACGCGCCTGCCGACAACAAAGCCAGCAAACAGGCTGCAGCCGCTTTTTTCTTTTGATGACGGATTATCAAACTTTGTTTCTTTTCTTTTTCAGACGGCCTCAAGCCTGCTTTCAACCATTCAGGGCAAACGGAACACACCCTCGCCCACCGCCACCACCTGCCCGCCGACAAAAATATGCTGCTCTGCATCCACGCGCAAATACAGGCGGTTGGGGCGGCCCATTTCATCGCCTTGGTAAATATGGCGCACCAACGGCACACAGCCTTGGGCGGCATAATAAGCGCCGAGATTGGCGGCGGCCGAACCGGTGCCACTGTCTTCAATCAACGCCCCGTTTACTTCGGCAAACAGGCGCACGAATGCTTTTTCACCTTGCTCGCACCATAAATAAACCACCGTGCAATGGCCATCGGCTTGGCAAATTTCACGCAAAGCGCGCAAATCGGGGCGCGCATGTTGCAAAGCCGCTAAATCATACACTTGCAGCAATAATTGCGCCGAGCCGCTGTTTACCCAAAATGCTTGTGCAGCCATCTTATCCGCATCAATACCTGTCGCTGCTGCCAATGGCGCAGCGCCGGTGGCACTGGCTTCACAGGTATAGCCGCTGATGTGCAATGTTATGCTGCCATTTACACCATGCAACTTGACCGGTTTGGCGCGGGTATTCAGCACAAAATTTTCAGGTAGCCCGCGCTGTTGTTGCAACACAAACGCCGCGCCCAGCGTGGGATGGCCGGCCAGCGGCAATTCGCCACCGGGCGTGAAAATGCGCAAATCTGCCGCCGCGCCCGCGCTGCCGCCAAAGGCAAACACGGTTTCGCTCAAATTAAACTGGCGCGCAATTTGCAGCATATCACCATCGCTCAAACCCGCCGCATCGGGGAACACCGCCAGCGGGTTGCCGCCGAAATGGCTTTCGGCAAACACATTCACCAATTGAAACGGATATTCGCGCATCGCTTTCTTTTCCTTTTCAGACGGCCTCACAAAGTGGCCGTCCACATTTTCACCGCAAAGCCGATAAAGGCCGCGCCCACGATGCCCATGCCGGCGGCGGCGGTTTTTTGATGCCGTCTGAACACCTGCGTGAGGTGGAAGCCGGCAAACACCAGCACGCTCAGGTAAATAAAGCTGATGATTTGCAAAATCAGCGCCAGCGCCAAAAAGGTCAGCCCCGGGTGGGCATAGGCCGGGTCGACAAACTGCACGAAAAACGACAGCAAAAACAATATCGCCTTAGGGTTGGTAAGGCTCAGCAGCAAAGCGCGTTTAAACACATGTGCAGGTGCCGTGTTATGCACGCTCAGTGCGGCGCTTTCAGACGGCCTTAAATGCGCCTGCCATTTTTTCACCGCGCCGCGCAGCAGATTCCAACCGATATAGGCCAAATACAAGCCGCCGACAAGCTTCACCGCGTGAAACAATTCCGGCACCGCTTTGAGCAACGCGCCCGCGCCCAGCGCCGTGGCCAGCATCAACACATTGTCGCCCAGCAAAATGCCCGCCACCGAGCGATAGGCCGCCCGCACGCCGTGTTGCCCCGCCATTGCCAGGCAATACATCGAATTGGGGCCGGGCAGCAGAATCACGGCAATGGTGCCGATAATATAAGTGGGTAAATCGGTGATGCCGAACATGGTAATGCGTTTCTTTTCAGACGGCCTTTAAGCGTATTTTAAAATCAGATTCTCGAATCCGACCTGCTTTAACTGTCAAACAATATGGGCAAACGCGTGCGTGGCTGCGCCACACACCCTACCGCGGTGCAGCAGTTTTGGTTTTGCGCGTAGGGTGTGTGCCATAGGCACGCACGCGTTCTGCGGGATAATGCCTTAAGCCTGCCCGCCCGCTTTGTTTTCAGACGGCCTTGGCCGCTTTCATGCTGTCGATAAACTTATCAAACAAATATGCCACATCGTTCGGGCCGGGGCTGGCTTCGGGGTGGCCCTGGAATGAAAATGCCGCCTGATCTGCTAGCTCGATGCCTTGCAGCGAGCCGTCAAACAACGATTTGTGCGTGATGCGCACATTCTGCGGCAGGCTGGCCGCATCCACTTCAAAACCGTGGTTTTGGCTGGTGATCATCACTTTTTCACTATCTAAATCCTGCACCGGATGGTTGGCACCGTGATGGCCAAACGGCATTTTGCGGGTTTGGCCGCCCACCGCCAAGCCCAATAATTGGTGGCCTAAGCAAATGCCGAACAGCGGCTTTTTCGTCGCCAAAATCTCTTGCACCGCCGCAATGGCGTAATCGCACGGCTCGGGGTCGCCCGGGCCGTTGGATAAAAACACGCCGTCGGGGTTCATCGCCAACACGTCTTTCGCCGGTGTTTGCGCCGGCACCACGGTGAGGCGGCAGCCGCGCTCGGCCAGCATGCGCAAGATATTGGTTTTCACGCCGAAATCATAAGCCACCACATGAAATTGCTTGGCCGGATTGCCAAAGCCTTCGCCGAGCTTCCATTCGCCTTCGTTCCATTCATAAGCCTGATTGCAGCTCACTTCTTTGGCCAAATCCTTGCCCACCATGCTGCCGAATTCGGCAATCAGCGCTTGCGCTTTTTCTTCAGTGGCGTCCGCACCGGTGAGAATCGCACCGGCTTGTGCACCTTTGTCGCGCAGAATGCGGGTGAGACGGCGGGTGTCGATGTCGGCAATGGCCACAGTTTGGTGGCGCACCAAATATTCCTGCAGGCTTTCGCTGGCGCGGAAATTGCTGTGCAACAGCGGCAGGTCGCGGATAATCAGGCCGGCGGCAAACACGCCGCGGCTTTCTTCATCTTCGCCGTTGGTGCCGGTGTTGCCGATGTGCGGATAAGTGAGGGTAACGATTTGCTTGGCATAAGAGGGGTCGGTGAGAATTTCCTGATAGCCGGTCATCGAAGTGTTGAACACCACCTCGCCCGAAGTGGTGCCGTGGTGGCCGACCGAAGTGCCGTGAAACACGCTGCCGTCTGCCAATACAAGAATGGCGCTCGTTGTCATGATGATTTCCTGTGCCTGATGTTTGTCGATGGTATGCCTAGGGCGTCCTGACATTTCGTTTATGAGGAGGATTTTGCTCCTGAAAATGCAGATGCAAGGCAAAAAACGCAGCAAGGCTGAACACCTTGCGAGGCTTTTTTAACGCAGCAGATGCATTTTCAGGGGCGACACCACCCATAAATCAAAATGCCAGAATGCCCTAGAACAGGCCGTCTGAAAATATTTGCGCAAGCAGGCTTCAGACGGCCTCAAAATATTTGGCTAAAAAAAAACACGCGCCGCCATTTCGAAAATGGGGTGACGTGCTTTTTGGGGCATGGCGCGCATGCCGTAGAAGCAATGCATTTTAAACGAAATCGCGACAAGGCTCAAGGAAAGAATCGCAGGCCGTCTGAAAAGCGTGCGCGGCGGCCTTTCTATTTCAAATCAGCTCCCGCCAAGAAATGCGCTTGATTTGCTTGTTGCCGCTGCACAATGGCGACTCCACATCAAACACACGCACGCCATTTTGATCGGCCACCACGGCGGTGTAGTCGTTGCGGTTAACGCATTGGTTGCCGGTGTTTGGACGGTGGTTGATTTCCCCATCCACACCGGATTGCCCTTGGCCCTCAACGTTAATCGACGACTCCAAACCTCCCGAGCGCGATATCAGGCTGATGCTGGAAGAAGCGCCTTTCAAGCGCAGCGAAGCCGGATAATAGCCGCTCACAATTGAAGCTTCAGGCAATTTGAAGCGGGAAGCATCACTGGCAGGCGATGAGCCGGTGAGCACATTCAATTGCAATGCCCGGGCCGAGCCGCTGGTGGTTGTGGTTTCCAGATAGCCGCAGGTATATTCAGCCTTGAGGGGCGGCGTGTCGGATTTGACCGTTTCCGGGCTGTAGCCGCGCGTGGTGACGTATACGGTTTTCGCGTGCACATCGGCCATGCCCACAATGCGCTCGGCCGTGGCGCTGTCCAATGCCAGCACCCAGCCTTTGGCATTTGCCGCCACAGCACGGTTGCTCACATAATCGTAAGCGCCTTCGCGGGATGAAGTGGTGGTGAAGCTCTGCTCAACCAAATCCGATTGCGCAACCGGCGCTGCGGCTACGGCTGCGGGGTCATCAAAAATACCCAACATCACCTGCCGGCGGGTGTTTTTCAAATCTGAAGCAAAAATATCCGAGCCCGTGCCGACCAACACCACATAAGTGTCGTCTGTTTTGCGGTAAACCGCCGGTGCGGCCGTAATCGGCTGGGTGGCCACAGAACGGCCTTTGCTGTTGCGCTCGGTGGCACCGCTGTAAATCTTCACCGCCTGCCAGCTGTCGGTACTGCCTTTCAAGCTGAAACGGTAAAGGTTGCCGCCACTGTCGCCGGCATAAGCGGTGTCGAAAATATTATCGGCATTGGTGTCGACCAAAGTCGGCGTGGATAAAGCCGTGTAGTTGCGGTCAAAGCCGGCGGCCATTGTGTAGGCATCGTGCACCGCAATGGTGGCAACCAGCTTGCCCGGCGCGCTGTTTGCCGGCTCGGTCGCACCTGCGGTGCCGAATTCCTGCCCCAAAATATCGTAAACATAAAGCGTAGGCACGCCATCGTGCGGTACGGTGCTGTTGTTGGCGGCATAACCATTGGCTAAAAACAGATAATTGCGCACGCCACGGCTTTTCACCGGCACATTGCCGGCCGCATCCGCCCACTCGGTTGCCACCAAACCGATGCGCGGCGTGCTGACGGTGTAGCCTAATTTGTTGGCCGCGCTTTTATCGGTTTCAAACACCGGCACCGAATTTGCCCAATTGGCCGCACCCGCATCCAGCCCCACATCCTTGCCGTTGCGCCTGTCTTTGCCGCCGATATTCACCACATACGCACCGCGCCCGCCCTGCCCCAGCGCTGCCGCCACAAAGGTTTGCGCCGCTGCGCCGCCGGTGGTGGCAGTGGTGCGGTATTCCATGCCGCCGTTGTGCAGATAAAGATGCGGCTGCAGGCTCGAGCCGCCATAGCCGCTTGCGGCCACATCAGGCAACGCTTTGGCCACGGTGTCGCTGCCATCGGTGCTTTCGCGCTGCATGGCCGCCGGCATATAGTTTAATGCCAATTTATAGGGATATTCGCCATTGCCGTTATATTTAAAGGCATAAAGCATGCCGTCGTTTGCCGCCGTCACCATATAGCGCTTGTGGCCGCCACCGCCATCCAGCATATTCAACACCGGCGCACCGATCACATCACCCATCATGCGCGCATCATCGTTTGCAGAATCGGTGCGCACGCGATATTCCGGCACCGTACGCTGCGCTGCATCCGGCAAACGTGCGGCCACATCGGCTTCAATCACCTCATCAGAGCGCTCAGCCGGCCGCTTCAGCCAGGGAATCAAGCCGTAAACCAATTCCTCTTTGCTTTTCAGGCCGAACAATGCCGCATCGGTTTGATCGATATCCACTACACTGCGGCCATTGTTCACCAGAATCGTACGCGCCGAATAATCCGGCACTTGCGCGGTTTCCGCCGGATTCAGCAGATTTTGATACAGCAATTGGCTGCCCCAAGTGGCGGTGTTTAAGGTCAGATAGGCGGCATAATTGCTCAGGCCGCTCTCTTGAGCCGACATCGATACCGCCGGCGAGGCCGTAGAAATGCCTTCGCTGCTGATGTTGACACGCGGCTCCTGCTTTTTAATCTCTTCGATAATTTTGTCGAACGCCTGCGTCAACGCCGCCTGAGAGCCGGCCGTATAGTAGCCGGGCACGCCCATTCTTTCCGAAGCCGCCACCTGGTTGGCTACTGATGTGCGGATATCGCGCTCATAAGCCGGTGGCGTTAATGCCGATGACGTGGCCAAATAGTAATGTGCATTACCGCTCAGCGAGCTGTCGGTAAACGCAATCGAATAGGTTTGCACCACTTGCTTGGGAAAGAGATCATTATTCCAAGAGCGGCCTTCTTTGTCTGTGCCGCTGCTCTTCACATCTTTCACCGCCAGAATATGGCTGAAATAAGACACGCCGTCCCGATAATTGAGTGCATTCGCATTATTGTCGGTCAGCCTGTAGCCACTGCCGTTGGTAAAAAAGCGCCACCTTTATTGATGGTGTGTCCGTCGTTTGCGCTTCTTGAATTGTCAATATCATAGCCGTTACTGGCCGAGCCCACGCTGCTGTAAGTTGAGGCAGACCATGTTTGCGTCGATACGGGGCTGGGCCAGGGGCGGTCTGAATTGTGGGAAATGCTGCGGGCATTGGCCGCGCCAAAAGAATAATTGGAGCGTTGAACGGCGGTTTGGCTGCCGCAAAAATAGCGCGCACGCCAAGGATAGCCGTTTTCCCAGCTAGTGCAGTAGTTTGCCGGCAGGGCGCCGAAATAATCCGACAAACGCCGGCTGTCGTTAAGGCGATAGTTGTCCAGCTTATTTCTGATCGCCGGCCAAGTGTTTTGACCGGTTTCACCATCCGACATCAGCACAATATAACTGCGCTGGCAGCTGTATTCTATGCCGTTGATGGCCGTTTGCGCCGCATCCAGATAGCGGCTGTGCCGTAATTAACGGTAATGCCGTCCAGCAGGCCGCTGATGCGGCTGCCGGTGGTGTAGCCGCCCTTAATTGCATTATCAACGCTCGGCACACTGGGCACAGTAACCATAGACCAATTGAATTCATTGTTGTAGCGGCCGATAATGGATTTCAGCGAAGCTTTGGCTGCCCCCAACCGCGTGCCGCCGCCGGGCATGGGGTTGCCCATCGTGTTGGACGCATCAAACACAAACAAAAAATTCGGCTTGGGCGGATTATCGTTCACAAAACGCGACCCGCTCGCCTCCACACTGAAAGGCCGCTCCGCAAACGGAGAAGCCGGCGCCGCCGCCCAAGCAGGCAGCGAAAAAGCCGCACCCAAGCCCGCAATCAGGCAGTGCAGCTTATTCAACCGCATCACAAGCGGCAAGTAATTCATTTCCCGAACGATCATATTTTTTTGTTTTTTTTTCAAAGAGAGATAATGTAGATACAGCAACGACAAACATTACATGAGCATTTATTATACACAAGCTTATCATCCCACAATCATTAAACCACCTGAAAAATAAAAATCCATAAAACCATATCAATTGAAAAAATCAAACCAGTTACTCCATTTATCTGTTATTTCAACCGTTTATTTAATTGCATTTATCTTCACTTTCTACATCTATATTGTTATATTCTAGCCACGAAATATCTGCTAAACGAACAAAACCGCACACAACATTTTAGCCACACCCAAGCATAAGAAGAAATAAACACATAACAAGCCAAAAGATATACTAAAATTACTCTAGAATAACATTCACAATATTCACGGAAGTGCCAGGCAAACATCTGCCAGCATATGCCTTCAATACCCAACTCCCAAAACAACTTATACCCATTCAAAAAAATAATATACAAACAGGCAGCCTGTAGGTCGGATTCTCGAATCCGACACTTGTTCGCAGAACAAGGCACGCA
>RCMY010004355.1_pt1 | contig 22351 bp, 8 predicted proteins | sample 2041341 | NCBI WGS metagenome assembly RCMY01 (sample SAMN09708234, study PRJNA481090) | Marine sediment metagenome, whole genome shotgun sequencing project.
GTATTGAGCACATCACCTAAGTAAAGTATCAAATGATAAAAGGTTGCTAATTAACAACAGTGTAGTGGTGCTGCTAGGTAATGACAAGTGATGTAGGAAGACGTAATGTAAGTCAATTCAGGGGCTGTAGCGGATTGGGGTAATGCGAGGTTATGTCTAAAGATAATAATTGGCGCGCCCACCACGCATCGACTATTTGTATGTAAAGTTCTATATATATAGTTTTTTTATTTATATTTAATAATTTTAACAACATATTTAACAACTTGTATAGTGTTATCGATTTGCCATACTATTTATATTAGCTTTTACGTTGTGAATAACCTGATTTGATAATTCTTTCTCGATGTCACAGTCGCTAATAACTGTCAAAAAATCCTCGGCCACTGATGTAACCTGCTCAATAATAGCCTGTTCCTTGTTTTGAGCTATGCTGAAGAAGCTGTAGAGGCAATACATGGGTTAATGGAGGGCTTCGATTATAAGCGCGTGCAAATATGAGTAGATGACTAATTGGTAAGATGAGTTGGGATAAGAAATATCAATTTTATTAGTATAACTCCTTATGCACTGTCCGAGTTTATTATGCCACTACACTTAACTAATGGGCGTGCCTTTAGACTATTTAACGTCATTGATGATTACAACGGTGAAGCTCTAACCGTTGAGATTGACTTCTCACTGCCCGCTAAAAGAGTCATACGCAGTCTGAATCAGCTGATTGAATGTCGAGGTAAGCCTGTTCAAGTAAGATGTGAATGTGATAATGGACCTGAATACATTAGCAACGCGCTTAAAGATTGGACTTGTGATCAGGGTATTATAATCAGTTATATTAAGCCTGGCAATCCATAGCAGAATGCTTATGTTGAGCGCTATAACAGAACGATGCGCTATGATTGGTTGAACCAAGAGTTGTTTACAGATTTAGACCAAGTCCGTCAGCAAGCAGAGGACTGGTTATATCACCACAATCACGAGCGCCCGAATATGGGCAATGGCGGCTTTACGCCAATACAGAAACTAAACCACGCAGCTTAATTCTATTTAATAAGTGTCTTATGGTTGGGATGATTACCATACACCAGCTCATTCTTCAATATGCCCCAGAAGCTTTCTATCAGTACGTTACCAAAGCATTTGCAACAACTTTCACCATGTCATTACTGGCATTCAATCTCTCAATAGGAATGCGAACTTAGTCTCTCTGTACCTCTAAATCTTGTAAGAAGTCCTCAAAACATTGTTTAATGCTGTTGTATTGCGCACGCTCTGCTTTGTCGGGTCACATAATAAAGCCACCATGGCTTGATTGGCGCTTCTGAAATCCGCGGTCATTACTTGAGTGATATGCTGGTAATACTCAGTCAGCTCTTTACCTATGATTTTTTGGAAATTGCTTTGGTCGTAATGTGGACAATTGCCATAATGAGTTACCGAAGTTTTTAGCTGTTTTTCATACCACGTTTTTTTGGTGGTATGAAGTGCTTGGGGTATCCCCAACGAAGAAGGATCCTAGATAGTTGAGCATACCGCAGTGGGCTCAAAGATCGCATCGCACATTAGAATAATCGTACCGCTGACGTATATAAAGTTTTATACAATACATTTCTTTCCTATAAAAAAATTAAGGGGCTGTAGTAGATGAGCACAATGCTAGCCTAATTTTATGAAGATAACCCGTTGTAAACTAAGTAAAAAAGTACAGCGAAGGCTATTAGAGTTTTTTACGGCTAAAGTAACCGCTAGAACAGCCGCAGATTTACTCAATATCCAGCCTAACACTGCTGCGCTTTTTTATCATAAAATTAGACTTGTTATAGATCATCATCTCTCCTTGCAAGCTGACGAGCTTTTTGATGGTGAAGTCGAATTAGATGAAAGTTACTTTGGCGGCGTACGCAAAGGCAAAAGAGGTCGTGGGGCCGCAGGTAAAACAGCTGTATTTGGTATTCTAAAACGAAATGGTAAGGTTTATACCATTGTCGTAGCAGACACCAAACAGACTACTCTAATGCCTGTTATCAAGCGTAAAATCAAGCCTGACAGCTTTGTTTATACTGATAGCTATCGAAGTTACAATGCATTGGATGTGAGCGAATTCAAACATCTCAGAGTCAATCACTCCAAAGAGTTTACTTATGGTAAAAACAATCACATCAATGGTATTGAGAATTTCTGGAATCAGTCTAAGCGAACACTTAGAAAATATAATGTGATTGATAAAAAGAACTTCCATTTGTTTTTGAAAGAGTGTGAGTTTAGATTTGACTATGGGACGCCGTATAATCAGCTTAAAACTCTGAGAAAATGGTGTGATATTTAATCCTTATCTACTACAGCCCCAAAATTTATCTTATAATTCATAGTTACAAATATATATATCCATATTGAAGAATTCAATAGATTTCATCTTAGTTAAAGCCTATTATTTCTATAATGAAACTAAATAGTCATTGTTTAGGCTTTACACTGTAAAAAATTTGTTATGGGAGTTTTTGGATTTAGTTTAGAACTATTTTTCAGGGAGTGAAAATATGACTACTCAATTTAGAAACTTGGTTTTCGAAGGTGGCGGCATGAAGGGCCTTGCCTATTTAGGTGCTATGCAGGTATTAGAAGAAAAAGGATATCTCTCGGATATTAAGAGAGTGGCCGGAACAAGTGCGGGTGCAATTAACGCACTTATATTTGCATTAGGCTACTCAGTAGAAGAGCAGCGTGGAATTATAGAATCTAAAAACTTCAAGGAGTTTATGGATGATTCACCAATTGCAAGCACAAACATATATCGCTTGGTAACTGACTTTGGTTGGAACAAAGGTGATGGATTTTTAGTTTGGATTGATGAGAAAATAGAGAAAAAACTAGGTAAAAAGAAAGCAACCTTTAAAGATTTAATTGATGCTAACAGACCAGAACTTTATGTAACTGGAACTAACCTTTCCACTGGATATGTTGAGTTTTTTTCAGCGGAGAGTCATTCTAATATGCCAATAGCCGATGCTTTGCGAATTACTATGGCCATACCAATATATTTTTCTGCAGTGAGATTTTTTAAAGATAAGGACTGTACGGTAAAATCTTCTAACAATAAGGGTTGTCATGTGTACGTTGATGGCGGAGTGATTTTGAACTATCCGATAAAAATCTTTGATAGAGAGTTTTATATTAATGACAATGAAGAAAAAGCTAAGCGAGAAGTAGGTTATTACGCTCGAGAAAACGAAACTATTTCTGATAATGATACTGAAACTAAAAGAGGCTTATATATTTATAATCGTCAAACATTAGGGCTGCGTCTAGATACTGAAAAAGAAATCGCAGTATTCAGACATAGAGAAAGAGTACCATCTTTAGAAAAAGATATAGAAGATAAAAATGAAGAACCAGAGAAAATAGGTAAATTTACTTACTTTATAAAAACGTTAGTTTCAAAGATTAAAAAAGAAAAAGACCTAGAAGATATTAATAAATTTACTGACTACCTGAAAGCTTTAGTTTCTGCCGGCAGAAGTGTTCAGGAAAACCAGCATCTTCATTCAGATGATTGGCATCGTACTATCTATATCGATATATTAAAAGTTAAAACGACTGATTTTGATATAGATGAGGAAATGAAAAAAAAGCTAATTAAACAAGGAGTAGATAGTGCTGAAGAATACTTTAGATGGTTTGAGGATCCAAATTCAGTTCCAAAACCTGAAAATAGAATATGAAAGTTTTTCGATTTAAGTAGACAATGATTATGATATTTAATTGAAACTATTTTTTACAAAAAACATAAGGGTGATAAAAAGTGACACATTCACCAAGGAATATATGAACAAAAATATAACTTCTTTTCTAGGAGAGTAATTATGAGCATAGACGATTTCTTCGTGTGGCTCAGGTCACAAAAAGGTGGCGTTTTACTTCAATCAGAAGTTGATGCTGCTAACATATTACTGCTTACAGTTTCCCCAAAAACTCTTAAAGACTCGCTATCTACATTAGCAGGTTGGTCTACTCTCACAAAGGGTACTAGCAAGAAGCTTAGCAAAGATGATGTGTTAATTGCTGCTTTTGAGCTAGGGGTTGAACCTGCTGCTTTGAAAGCTGTAATCGATATTGAAGCTGCCTCAAGTGGTTTTGATGAGCAAGGTAGACCAACTATCTTATTTGAAAGACATAAAATGTGGAGTGAATTAACTAAAATTGATTGGATAATTAAACGCGATGAACTCGCAGCAAAATGCCCAGATATTTGTAGTGAGAGTTCTGGTGCATATAATGCAAGATCTCCCTATGAAAAGCTTAGAATTGCCTCAGAATTAAACTGGGATGTTGCACATAAATCTGCATCATGGGGTTTAGGTCAAGTGATGGGGTTTCACGCTATTAGCCTAGGCTATACGGACCTGAAAGAGTTTATTGATGCAATGCATGAAAGTGAAGCAAAGCAGTTAGATGCTATGTGTAGGTTCATTAAAGTCAATAAATTAGCTTCAGCTCTCAAAAATCATAACTGGGCTGTTTTTGCTAAGGGTTATAACGGCTCTGACTATGCAAAGAACAAGTATGATTTGAAGTTGGCTGCTGCTTATGAAAAAGCTAAGAAGGAGGGATACTAATGTTTACAGTAGCTTTACCAAAAATAATAAAATAGCACTGGATACTTATTCTAGCTGCTCTTTTATCTGACGTAGTGGTGGATCAGGACTATATGAATAAAAATATTAAAAAGAAAGTTCTTGAGCATATGCAATCCATGAAGCGCTATAACTAACTACGATAATTAAAAAATTAGTATACACATATTTTATGTTAAATTTTTCAGTGACCAAAATAATCTCAGATAATGTTGTTGTGACCACTTAAATGCGCTACCGCTGTTTATTAGAATAATAGTTCTATTAAATATATTGACAGAGAATTAATAATATGGCGACAGCAAAATTGTGTTAATTATTAATTAGAAAAAGTGTTTATTCTAAACAAATAAGGGGACGCAAAATGCCAAATCTAACCCAAGAGCAAGTTACAAACCTTACAGCTGAAGATATGCGTAATCATATGTACGGCGAAATACAATCGATGATTGAAGGAAATGCACCTGAAAATATAGCATTCCACTATTTTATGCCACCAATTCCTTTTGGCCCTGAATTGGCATCTTTTATGGACATTGGTTTTAAAGCAAAAGAGTGGAAAGATACAGGATTTACGAATAATGATCTAATGCGCGCTGCGGTTAACTTTGCGGCAATCGTTGATAACGTTCCAGAAATTAGTAAGAGCAAGGAAGGGCAAGTCATTGATCTCAACACTCTTATTTCCAGTGGGGTAACAGTTTCTAATGTATATGACTCGATTCTTAAAAATTGTCGAGTATTTAATAACTCCCGCTCGGAAGAAGATGAAGAAGAACTTGAGAAATTAAGAGCTTTGTTATACAAAATCCCCAAAGTGAAAAAGGCAGATGCAGTTAGCGAGTCTTCTTCATCAAAACATCATTCACTTGAAGATACATTATCAAGTTCAGAGGATAAAACTGTGAATCTGGATAAAATATTTGCTGAAGATGCATTTACATCTACAAAGAGTATTATCCTAGATCCGGACAGCATTTCCGACCCCACAACGGCAACAATACTTTATGATGCACTTAAGTTAAATTACGAAACAGTTGTTTTGACTGTACTCGACCAACTTAAAAATATTAGTCCTAACGATCCTAATGCAGGGTTACGAAAAAAGATTCTTTTAGGTAAAATTAAATCAGCAAAACAACGCTGGGAAGTGCAAGGTAAAAAAACACAAGTTGAAAGTATCAAAGCACGTATTCTGCAAATGTCCCAAGGCGGTATGCCTGAATATTTATCAGAGTTAAGAGACCGTTTTGAAGGCAGTGAGATGTTAGCATCAATTTTTATGGATGAGAAAGCCGGACCATCACTTTCATCAGAATCTGCTTATTATACTGCCCTACGTCCGAATGGAATTTTGAGTGCTGCTGGACTGATAAAAATTAATATTAGCTCTAGTAGTATTAATAGTGAGAGCAAATTTAAAAATTCCTCTACATCGGCAGGGGTTGCTATTCCTTTCAGTTTCGGTTTATTAGTAGACGGTAAGATTACTAAAGCAAATACAATTAACGAGACAGAGTTCTATAAGAATAATTTTGAAATTAGCTTTCAAATTGTTCAAGGTTTGATCGACCGACCGTGGTTTGAAAAGGCTTTTATCGAATCTAGAGCATATACGACAGTTGATCCTCGAACTAGACAGCCGCTTGATCCAGTGGCTCAAATAACTAAATTGTCTGATGGTAAAATTCCTCCGCAAGAAGGCATTGTTAAAGCTATTCCGATGACTGTTTACTTCATTAAAGACCTTAAAGTTCGTTCGAAAGTATTTAAGAGCTTATCAGGTACTGATCAAGATTCTCTTTCTGGTAAAGCAGGAGTATCTATATTTGGGTTTGGCGTTAATGCTGGACACGAAAATACAACTATTAACACCAACTTCTTAGAAGCTGAAAATATGGGTGAGATTAGTGCTGATGGTATTTACTTAATTGGAATGTCTAGTGTTTATCTCAAAAATTCACCAAATCCAGACTTCGATAGTTTCCCCTCCGAACAGTGGATATAAGAGATTAGATGACATGAGTGACTCTATTCAGGAATCAGAAGCTGCAAGTAAAGTGATAAGAGCCGCATTTTCTGCGGCTCTATCTGAGCGAGAGCAGATTGATATTGCGAGAAAAAATGCAGTTCGGAGCGTAGACTTTCCTGAAAAGCAGTTTTTATCATTTTTGGATTTTAAACCGATGGGTTATCCGATGGGTGATGAATTAGATGCGATTGCTGCAATGTATTCTGGAAATACTGTCTTTTCCGAAATCACTAATGATAACCCTAAAATCAACATCCATGAAATTGCATTAGATGATGCAAAAGCTCGCTTGTATGATAAATTACTTAACATATCACCAGATATTGAGCCTTTTGTATCGCTCGAGAAGGATTATCCAATATTAAACCGAGTGTATGAAAAGTTTCTTCGTTATTCTGAATTCGCTGGAAAATTTAGTTCTAATTCAGAGGAGTTAGAAGAGGCGGAGGGGTTTTTGTTTCCAAAAAATGAAGAAGGAACCCCAGAAGAAAGTGATGCTTATAAGCTATACGATGATTATAAAACTAAATGTTCTGAGCTTGAGTTGAAGATAGCAGAAGCTAGTAACTCTGGTTCTATCTCAGATGTTGATAGATTAAAGAGAAGTCTAAAACAAGCTCAGGCTGAGTGGAACACTTTAGGGAGAAAAGGTAAGGTAGAAGAGGCTATTGACGTTATAAACAGATATAATACTGAAGCTGGTTATGAGGATGAACGTAATGCCTTTATTGATTTATTAGAATCTAGTCTTAAAGACAGACTTGGCTCATCCAACAATTATGCCACAGTCACTATTTCACCATTAACACCTTTACTGGACCCAAAAGAAGATGCGCAATGGCAACGATTTTCACTGACAGTAACAGATATTAAACGTTATCTAACTCCAGATATTTGTCAATTGTTCAGTATTAATGAAGAAGAGCTTTCTTATGTTTTGAGAAATTTCAAATCTGCTTCGATACAATATATTCGTGTTGTCTTAACTCGTGAATGGTTAAGTAAAGATTTTTTAACAGCACGTTATTGGAAAAACAAATCTTCTCTGTCGGATGGAAATGGTTTTGGGGAGTTACCAACCTTTATTTCTAGTGCCTTTTTTATCAAATCAGCCAAGTTTGAAATGCATCAAGGAATAAATGTTTATGAGGTTAGACATAATAACTATCGAAATGAAAATATAAAAGATTTTTTTACTTATAATGTGATTGAAATTCCCTTGATGAAAGCAGTTATTCAAGAAGATATGTTGAAGATTTCGGATGTAGAAAAGAAACTAATTACTGAAAAAGATATTAGTAATTTAAATACTAGTGATATTCTTCAGTCACAAGAGAAGTTAAGACATAAAGAAGCAGAGAAAATTGAGTTACCTTCTAAAATGTTACAAGCTGACTTTAAGCCAGCTATAAGAGATCATAGAAGAATAGATCAATTAGGGGAATTTGAAAAAAATCTTCAATTAAATGATAGAATTATCAATCACCGAAATAATGCTATGACAGAAAACGTTATTGGGTCTCCAGATGTGAATAGTTCTAAACAGATAAAAGCACTAAATATTTTAGGAAGGATTAAGCATAACAAAAATTTAGATGAAAAAGATTTAAAAGTTGAACTAATATTTCTGGATAAAAACAATGATGCATCAAGAACAAAGGATATTCAGTTATCGATTCAAAGTGATAAGATAGTTTTTAGAATTAATGTTAGTAATCCTCAGGGTATTAATTTTTTTGGCTTTCCCACTAAAGTTCCATTTTTCCAATCAATTATAATCAAATTAACAGACAAAGATGGTAATGATTTAATACAAAAAAAAATTGAATTTATAGATAAGAGCAAAGACATAATCTTGGATTGGGATGTCAGTTTAAGCTCTGTAGTAATTGAGCTATCAAGCCCTGTAACCTCAACGTTATTTGCTTATAGTTTACAGTTGATGCCGAAATCACCAAATCCAGATGAATCAATATTTAATAGTTAAATTTGTTATAGTAAAGCCTTTATAAAAGTAGTACAGTCGTTTTAAAAAAAAGTAAAAAGATTATGACTTATTCAGCAGACTTTCGTGCTCAAGTGATTAAAAGTGTAGAACAACAAGGCATGACCATCAGACAAGCTTGTGCATTTTATGACCTTAGTAAGGCCAAGCTACAGAATTGGCTCAAAGATCTTAGTATCAAATCCCAGTATCAATGAAGCCACCTGAGTATTTCTAAAAACAGTAAGAAGCCGCTAAGACATACCGGAAAATGTTTAGAGAGTTTTATATATATAACCAAGCTTATTGGTTTGATTTCTATAAAGCTCTTGTTAATAATGCTATACCTTGAAAAACCATAATATTGCTACCTAAGAAGTAAGGATTATATTGTCAAGATACTTGTTCTTTATGAATAAAAGTTAATTTTTATACTCTGATGTAGTTAGGATAAATACATTCTAAGCTCTGAAGAAATGATTTTAAACTTCACCTTTTCAAAGTTTTTCATTATTTTTCTTATCTATGACAGCTCCTAGAAATCTACTTTAAGGGGTTTATGAATAGAATTAGAGAGTGCAAAATTCTGGTTCCATCGGGCTATATTCAGAACTAATTTTGATAATGTCAGCCATTTAATAATGGCATAAGCCCATGTATATCAAAGATCTCGATTATGTTTATATTTAAAGGATCTAAAATGTGTTTAGGCTGGTGTAGAAAAGGCTATAAAAACAGAAAATAACTGAGATTTGCGATGAATAAGAAAGTTGGACTATATATAAATTATTGATAAATATGTTTATATTTCTAATTAATAGTGTTAGAGGTTGTTTTATGTGCTAACTTTATAGATGAAATAAATAAGCGTAAGTCTGTACTAAGAAATTACGCGCTCGGAGCTCAGTCGCTCCACATGATATAAACATATCATGACTTCCTGTGGGAAGCATTGCGGGGTGGTTTATGCCTGACTTCAAAGAGATACTTTCATCCGCTGCAGCTAATGGTGGAGCCTATAACGCACAAGGAATCGATCAGAAAAAAGGCTCTGCTTTGTTGATTTCACTTCCCAAAGGTGGCGGTGCAATTCAGAGTATTGGAGAGAAGTTTGCTACTAACCCAGTGACGGGTACAGGTTCTATGTCTGTACCAATCGCGACCAGCCCTGGCCGCTCTGGTTTTGGTCCTCAACTCGCTCTTTCCTATGACTCTGGGTCTGGTAACGGAATTTATGGTTTCGGTTGGACGCTTTCCTTACCGTCGATCACGCGCAAAACAGCAAAAGGCTTACCGCGATACCACGACGCTGAAGACTCTGATGTTTTCGTGCTCTCTGGTGCGGAAGATCTAGTACCGCTACTTAATTCCGATGGTACAAGTTTTGAAGATAAGTCATCTGTGTCAGGTTACCTTATTCACAGGTATCGTCCTCGTATTGAAGGTCTGTTTGCACATATCGAACGCTGGACTCGGCTGAGTGACCGGGATGTACACTGGCGCTCAATATCCCAAGACAATATTTTGACCCTATATGGCAAGGATCCCAGCTCCCGAATCGTTGATCCTGAGGATGTGAGCCGTATTTTTAGCTGGCTGATCTGCGAAACCCGCGACGCTCAAGGCAATGCCATTCAGTACGGGTACAAATCGGAAGATGGAGTCGGTGTCGATTTAACCCAAGCGCACGAACGCAACCGAGGCTATCATAATGATCCTCGACGCACCGCCAACCGTTATCTTAAACGTATTCATTACGGCAATCAGACATCGTTATTGGATGTTGCAGGATCTCGGCCGCTATTTTTGAGTAGCGCACAGATCCAGAATGCTGATTGGATGTTCGAGGTGGTCCTTGATTATGGGGAGCACGATACCGACGCACCTACGCCAAACGGGATTAAGCCGTGGGTCTTTCGCGACGATCCTTTCTCAACCTATCATGCCGGTTTCGAGGTGCGCACCACGCGACTTTGTCAGCGGGTGCTGATGTTCCATCATTTCGAGGGTGAGGAAGATGTTGGCAACGATTGTTTAGTACGTTCCACAGACTTTACCTACTCTCACGATCAAGATCCGACCAGCGTCCGTAATCCTATTTATAGCTTTCTGGGTACCTTTACACAAACAGGGTATAAGCGCGAGAGTGATGGCTACAAAAAGCGTAGTTTGCCACCGGTTGAGTTCGAATACACCAAGCCCATCGTGCAGGACATGGTAGAGGAGGTCGACCCTAAAAGTCTTGAAAACCTTCCGATTGGTCTGGATGGCATGACTTACCAATGGACGGATCTACACGGTGAAGGTCTGCCCGGTATTCTGACTGAGCAAGCTAATGCTTGGTATTACAAGCGCAATATTAGTCCGATCAGCCCTAGACTAGTTGAGTTCGCACCGCTTGAACGTGTCGTTTTAAAGCCAAATCTCGCCCTGGCTAGCGGCGCACAATTTATGGATCTTGCTGGCGACGGTGAGCCCGACGTGGTTGTCATGGATGGTCCCATGCCTGGCCTGTACGAACATGACGGCGCTGAAGGTTGGCAGTCATTTCGGCCGTTCACATCTCGCCTTAACCGTGCCATGCGCGATCCTAACCTAAAATTTATTGACCTCAACGGTGACGGTCATGCCGATGTGCTTATTACTGAAGATGATGCGTTTGTCTGGCATCCGTCGCTAGCGGAGGAAGGATTTGGTCCAGCCATGCGTGTTGCTAAAGTGCTGGATGAGAATAAAGGTCCTCGTATCGTTTTTGCTGACGGCACTCAGTCCATCTATCTGGCTGATTTGAGTGGCGATGGCCTTACCGATTTAGTACGTATCCGCAACGGTGAAGTCTGCTACTGGCCGAATTTGGGCTACGGCCGTTTCGGAGCTAAAATTACCATGGATCAGGCACCGTGGTTTGACCATAGTGACCAATTCGACCAAGTTCGTATCCGGCTGGCTGATATCGACGGTAGTGGAACTACAGATATCATTTACCTGCACCGCGATGGCATACGCCTGTACTTCAATCAATCGGGCAACAGCTGGAGCACAGTACAGGTATTGCGAGTTTTCCCACGTATAGATGATTTGGTCAATATCGTGCCTGTCGATCTGCTCGGCAACGGCACTGCTTGCCTAGTCTGGTCATCGCCACTGCCCGGCGATGCAAGCCAGCCGATGCGCTATATTAATTTGATGGGTGAGCAAAAACCTCATCTACTCATCAAGACTGTCAACAACCTCGGCGCGGAGACTCGCATTCAGTACGCGCCTTCTACAAAATTCTATTTACAGGGCAAGTGCGCTGGTCGTCCATGGATTACCCGACTGCCGTTCCCAGTGCACGTGGTCGAGCGCGTTGAGACGTATGACCACATCAGCCGCAACCGCTTCGTCACACGCTACGCCTATCACCACGGCTACTTTGATGGTGAAGAGAGAGAATTTCGTGGTTTCGGGATGGTTGAGCAGTTTGATACGGAGGAGCTTTCTGCATTAACAACAAACGGCACGCTATCCGCAGCAACCAACATTGATGGCGCCTCTCACGTGCCTCCGGTGCATACCAAAACCTGGTTCCATACCGGTGTCTATCTAGGTCGTGAGCATTTATCTGATTTTTTTGCTGGTATACTGGTGAGTACTATCGTGAACCGGGGCTGACTAATGCAGAAGCTAAGGCACTGTTGCTCCCAGATACCATATTGCCCTCAAATTTGTCTCTTGAAGAAGAACGCGAGGCCAGCCGCTCCCTCAAGGGATCCATGCTGCGTCAGGAGGTCTACGCCCTCGATGATACACCTGAGGCTTTGCATCCTTACAAAGTCACCGAGCAGAATTTCACCATTCACCATCTGCAATCTCGCCATAGCAACCGCCACGCGGTCTTCTTTACTCATCCACGTGAAGCCATCAGCTATCATTATGAACGCAATCCAGCTGATCCCCGTATCCAGCACGCGCTGACGTTCGAAGTAGATGATTTTGGCAATGTGCTTAAGCAAGCGGCTATCGGTTATGGCCGCCGTGAAACTATCCGCATTGTCAATGAACAAGGACAGGTGACGACGGTCCAAAACCCTGGCCTGGCAGAACTTGATCTAAGCGATCGCAAGAAGCAGACGCAAACGCTTGTTACTTACGCTGAAAATAGTGTGACTAATACTATCAATGCTGTCGGCAACTGCCGCACACCGCTTCCAGCTGAAGCACGTAGCTATGAATTGACCGGTTTTAAGCCAGAAAATAACGCTGCACGCTTCAGCTTCGATGAGTGGATACGTAATGATTTCACTGTGCTGTTATCGGCTGTGGAAATCGCTTACGAGCAGCAGACAGATTATAGTATTCAACAAAAACGGCTCATCGAACAGGTTCGTACCTTGTACCGCAAAGATGATCTGACAGCGCTGCTACCGCTCGGTGAAGTCGAGCTGTTGGCCCTGCCTGGCGAGAGTTATCAGCTCGCTTTCACGCTGGGGCTATTAGCGCAGGTCTTTCATCGTGACGGCCAACCACTACTTTCAAATCCTGCTGATATACTTGGTGGTCAAGGAACCGACCGTGGCGGCTACGTCGATCTAGATGCTGATGGACACTGGTGGATACCTTCGGGACGAGTATTCTTATCACCGAACAGTACGGATAGACCGACCCAAGAGTTAGCCTATGCTCGCCAGCACTTTTTCCTACCGCATCGCTCCCGTGATCCGTTTCATACTAGCCAAGTCAGCACCGAGAGCACCATCGTTTATGACGACTACGACCTATTAATGTTGGAAACTCGCGATGCTCTGGGTAACTGCGTTACCGTGGGTGAGCGTTTGCCGAGCGGAGATCTCGATCTCACTAAGCCTAGTAACGACTATCGCGTGCTGCAACCACGGCTAGTAATGGACCCTAACCGTAACTGCGCCGAAGTGACCTTTGACATCCTCGGTCTGGTAGTGGGCACCGCAGTGATGGGCAAGCCAGAGGAAAACCTGGGTGATTCGCTTGATGGTTTCATCACCGATCTAACGGATGCTGAAATCCACGACCATCTTGCTAATCCGCTTGCCAATCCACACGCTATTTTGGGACGGGCTACTACGCGGCTGGTTTATGATCTATTCGCTTATCAGCGCAGCAAGAAGCAGGCCGAGCCGCAATCTGCTGTCGTTTATGCGTTGGTACGTGAGACCCACGACGCTGATTTGCAACTTGGTGAACAGACAAAAATTCAGCACAGCTTCTCTTACTCCGACGGCTTTAGTCGTGAGATCCAGCGGAAAATCCAGGCAGAGCCCGAAAAGATTAATGGAATCGTCGGTCCACCACGCTGGGTCGGTAGTGGCTGGACCATCTTCAATAATAAGGGCAAGCCAGTTCGTCAGTACGAGCCGTTCTTTACCGACACCCATCACTTCGAATTTGGGGTACAGGTTGGCGTCAGCCCAATCTTGTTCTACGATCCTGTTGAGCGCGTTGTGGCCACGCTGCATCCTAATCATACTTACGAGAAGGTGGTGTTCGATCCATGGCAGCAAACGAGCTGGGACGTTAATGACACCGTGCTTAGCGATCCGCGCGTCGACGCCGATATTCGGGGCTACACCGCTGGTTATTTCTCCAGTCATCTAACGTTATCGTGGCATACCTGGCACACACAGCGAAAAAATGGCGTGCTTGGCTTGCAAGAGCAGGCGGCAGCGAACAAGGCAGCGGCTCATGCTGATACTCCGACGATAGCTTTTTTTGATACATTGGGGAGACCGTTCCTTACCATCAGTCATAACAAAGTGGTGGCTTCGGGCCACGATCTTAACGGTACGGAAGATAAATATCATAGCCGTGTCGAGCTGGACATTGAAGGCAACCAACGTGCTGTGCGCGATGCCATTGTACAGGACGGCGATGACCAAGGTCGTATCGTTATGCGCTACAGCTACAACATGCTTGGCCCCGTTATTTACCAAATCAGCATGGAAGCAGGCGCGCGCTGGATATTGAGTGATGTGGCCGGGCAACCAATTCGCGCTTGGGATAGTCGAAATCATGAGTTTCGCACCACCTACGATGCGCTGCGGCGGCCTGTTGGGTCATACCTGGTCGAAAGCACAAAGCCAGAGTTACTGGTGGGACGCACGATTTATGGCGAGAGCCAACCTAACGCGGAGACCAAGAACCTACGAGGGCAGGTTGTTCAGGTTTTTGATCAAGCAGGTGTCATAACTAATCTTCAATGCGATTTCAAGGGTAATCCTTTACATAATCAACGTCAACTCGCCCAAGAATACAAAAAAGCACTCGATTGGTCAGCCGCTGTGCCGTTGGAAGCGGATATCTTCAACAGCAGCATCCAGTACGATGCTTTGAATCGTCCGACGCAAACCACTGCGCCGGACAAAAGCGTTATTCGCCATACCTATAACGAAGCCAATCTGCTAGAGCGTGTCGAAGCCAACCTGCGCGGCGATGCCGTCGTCACCTTGTTCGTGACTAATATTGACTACGATGCCAAGGGTCAGCGCCAGCATATTGACTATGGCAACGGCACCAGCACCACGTATGAGTACGACCCGCTGACGTTTCGCTTGACCAATCTACGAACTCGACGCAGCACCGAATCGCTTCAGGACCTCAGTTACACCTACGATCCGTTCGGCAACATTACTCATATTCGCGACGATGCTCAGCAGACGATTTTCTTCCGTAACCAGCACGTCGAGCCGAGTAATGAATATATCTACGATGCCCTTTACCGATTGATCGAGGCCACCGGACGCGAGCATCTGGGACAGATCGGTGGTGCACCGACTCCGCACTCGCACAGCGATGCCTTAAATGTTGGCCTGCTGCATCGCGGTGATGGCAATGCCATGGGTACCTATATTGAGCGCTATGTCTACGACGCCGTAGGTAACTTTCTGCAGATGCAGCATCGCGGTAGTGACCCTGCCCATTCTGGTTGGACACGTAACTATGCTTATCACGAAGCCAGCTTAATCGAGCCTAGAAAACAGAGTAATCGCCTGAGCCAGACTGCCACCGGTAATGGCAACACAATCTTGGAAACTTACACTCACGATACGCATGGCAATATGCTACAAATGCCGCACCTGCCGCTGATGCAATGGGACTACCGCGACCAGCTACAAGCCACGTCGAAGCAGATTATTAGCACAGGTGGCGTACCGGAAAAAACTTGGTATGTCTACGATGCTGGCGGTCAGCGCATACGCAAGGTGACCGAGCGCCAATCCGCCTCTGGTCAAATGCCAACGCGCATGAAAGAACGCATCTATCTCGGTGATTTTGAGATCTATCGTGAGTACGAATACGATGGCGATACGCTGGAATTGGAACGCGAGACGCTGCACATTATGGATGACCAACAGCGCATCGCTCTTGTCAAAACTCGCATCCTAGGAAATGACAACTCACCGTCTCAGTTAATCCGCTATCAACTCAATAACCATCTTGGCTCGGCAAGTCTGGAATTGGATGAGCAGGCGCAGATCATTTCCTATGAAGAGTATGCGCCCTACGGTAGTTCGACTTACCAAGCGGTGCGTAGCCAGACAGAGACGGCGAAACGATACAGATATACAGGGAAGGAGCGGGATGAGGAGAGTGGGTTATATTATCACGGGGCCAGGTATTACGCAGCTTGGCTAATGCGGTGGACAAGCACTGACCCTAAAGGCCCTCGAAGTGGACATGAGAATCTATATGAGTATGTTTGTTGTAATCCCATAACTTTCTATGACCCGGATGGGATGGAAGAGCAGAACATAGTAAACGAAATAGTAAAGGGCGACTTCTATGAGGGAGAGACCACTTGGTCTGGGGTAGTTTCAAGTATCGGAATTGGCATGATTCCAGTTGTTGGTCAAGTCGCCGATGCGCGAGACACTGTTGCCGCGACTAATAATATGTGGAAGGCTCCGAGTTGGGGAAATGCAGGGATGTTGACCATAGCTGCCATCGGATGGGTTCCCTTGTTTGGAGATGCCATAAAAGGCGGTGGAAAAATTGGGAAGAAAGTTGTCAAAGGTGCTACAAAGGAAGTTACCGAGAAGACGGTTAAGGAAGTTGTTGAGAAGACAGAAAAGGCTGCTGCTGGGAAGGCCGCGAAGCAGGGCACGGAGAAAACTGCGCTGGAAATTGCTGACGCGAAAGACGCGGTGACAAGAAAAAGTGAATATGGCACATACACAAACACTCACGAGTCAGGAAAGACATATTCAGGAATGGGTGGCAAGGAGCGTTCGCAGAAATCCGCCGAAGCGAAAGCAAAGCAGTACAATGATCCTCATACCGCCACTGATTGGACACCAGCGGAAACAAAGAGTCAACAAAGATTTGATGAGGCACTCCGCATACATGAAGGCGGGGGGAAGAGCAGCAAATCTAACTATAATAAGATCGAGACGGGGAAGAATGTTGATCGGGATCTCTATGAGGATTTTTTAATCTATATTTTTCGAAAATAGTAATATTCCTTAACAAAATCCCGCGCGCGTTGATGTGCCAATTAATCGATCTAAGTTCAATTGTAAAGGAGTGTAAGAAAGGAAATCGCAATATGTTACGGCTAGAATATGAGAAGCGCAAAAATGAAATACAATCGCTAGTCAGGGAGATTCATAAGCCTCGATTCTGCAAAATTTTTCAGCGAACTGATGGACTTCTTTAACATCTTGCTATTAGGCGCGCTGCTCACTTATCTGCTTACGAAGGAGGTAGGGCTTGAAACAGCTTGCGCAGTCCGTCAAACATTTATTGAAGCAAGTTGAAGCGCTTGCTTCTACTAAAGATTGTTAGAGAAAGGTAATAGGTAAGAAAATGATCTAAATAAGATTGTGGAGGCACCCAATGAGCTTGAAAAAACGCGATATTAAACTTGACCTAAGCGGCGCAGACGTGCGGCAGCTGCAATTTGAATTAGGTCTGCTTGAACTAAACATTCCTGACGAAGAAGTCGCCGCTAATTACTTTGGTAAAGGCACGCGTGAAGCGGTGCTGAAATTTCAGGATGAGTTCGTTCTGAAGATTGATGGCATCGTCGGTAGCGACACGGCCAAGCGGATTGACGCGGAGGTGAAGAGGCGCGTGCCAGTTGACAGCGGTCTTGAACAGCTGGAGCAGGCGGTTAAGCGCCTACTGGAGCAAATTGATACGCTCGACCCTGCAGCGGACGACCTACGTGACCAGATCAAGCAGTTTTCTGAGACAATTGAAGCGTTTACGTTTGTCCTAGATAAACTTTTACAACTGGATGCCCCGAAAGATCGAGTAGAGCAGATCGAAAAAATGCTTATCACTGGACAGAAACAACTCGCCAGCTCATTAGAAGATGAATTGGAAGAGTTTAAAGAACGATCCAGCATAGTTAGCGGTAAGGTTCAGCGCGAAGATAGCTTGCCATTACAGAGCATACAGGTACGAGTGAGCCAGGAAACTGAACGTGGCTCCATCCGTCTGGGCGAAGATACAACCGATGCGCAAGGGCAATATACCATTCGCTACGAGGTGCTTCCAGGGTTAGAGAACCTCAACCTTCGCGTCTTAGCCATCAGCGAGGCTGGGAAAATATTGCAGTCATCCGATCTGGTTCAAAAGACTAATTCTCTGGAGATTATCGATTTAGTCACGCCGATGACCGAAAAGCCGACTATTGAGCAACGTATCGAAGGTACCATCATAATGGAGTACGGGGTGCCAGCCAATGACTTAGCACTGCGTCTGTACCGACATGACCTAGGCGGCAAGGTCACATTGCTGGATGTGACCACTACGCTGGAGGGCGGGCAGTATGCTTTCACTTATGATTCGGGTGGTAAATTGCCAAGTCTGGAGGTGCGTACTGTCAATGACGCAGGCGAAGAAATACCGCTTTCTAAACCGCTGGATGATTTGGGTCGCGAGTCGCGTGCGGTATTGAATCTGATTGCTCCCGCGCAGCTTAAGCCACAGGCGGCAGAGTATCGTCGTCTCTCGGATGATCTTATGCCACATCTGGGCAATATGGCGAAATTGGCCAACGTCAAAGAGAATGATGAACAGCAGGATCTTACTGTACTTAACCGTGCCACCGGTTGGGATGCGCGACTGATTGCACTGGCGGCAATCACCGAACGGCTTAGCGCCGACCCAGAAGTTGCCCTGCCGACGGAGGCAGTTTATGGCTTGCTACGCGCAGGGCTACCTTCTGAAAAATTGCTGCTGGCGCAGGTAGAGCCGGACGTGGCCGAGCAAGCGCTGAAGGCAGTTCGTGATGTGGGCATTATTAATTTTACCGACCAGGAAATTAGCAAAATCAAGCAGACATTCACTACTTTCAATAACACTGTGCGTTTAGATCTCCCAGTGCCGGGATCGCGCTCAACTTATAGAGAATTGCTGAACACGTCTGGTTTGCCTGAGGACAGCCAGGATAAGTTTGTCGCACTGTACCTCAATTATCGCGGCGATGGTGCCCAAATTTGGGATAAGGCGCGTGAGGCCGGTCTCGACGAGGCTCAAATCAGCAAGCTACAATTGCAAGGTAAGTTTGCGTTTCTGGCCGGTAACAGTGCGACAATGACCGACCGGCTGCTGCGAAAAGAAATTGATGATCCCGCCGCGTTGGTGGAGCAGGATTTTCACCGAGCTGAGGCTTGGGTCACGGAAGTGCTTGCGCAGGTAGGGGTTCCCAAGAACCGGCACGATAGTCTGACCGACACGGAAAAACAAAAGCTTGATGAGTTGATTCCTGTTGCCCATATTGCTGAAGATTTGGAAGGCCGTCTGAATAACTACGCCGAGGACATGGCGCGTAAGATACGGCTGAGCTACCCTACTCAAGTAGTGGCACAGCTGGTGGAGAAAGACGATAATTTCCGACGGCTTGCCACAAACGATACCACCGTTATGCTGTTGAAAAAGGCCTCGGCGCATGGGTTCCGCCTGGGGGAAACGCCGATCACTAAATTTTTAAAAACCAACGAAAAGGTCGCTGGCGACATTAATGGCGCTGACTTTCAAATAGCTCGGCAAGAGTTGCAAACGTTGCAACGCATTTATCAAATAACGCCCAGTAATGAGGCAATGCCTGTCTTGAGCCAACTGGCCATGACGTCTGCTCACGATGTGTTGGCGTACGAAGAAGCTGAGTTCGTTGAGCTTTACGAGCGTGCGTACCTTGATTTGTATAACAAAGTTTCGCCAAAAGGAGAGCCTCAGCTCGTCCACCACAAGGCCAAGCAGGTGATCAGCGTCACCCATAATATACTTACGATCGCCAGGAAGATGGCTAGCGAGCCATTGGTAGCGGCTATCTCTGCCTCCAAAGAGGCTCGTGAAAACGTGCGTAACGAACTTATCAAACACATTCCCACCCTTGAGTCGCTGTTTGGATCTATGGATTTCTGCGAATGTGAGCATTGTCGTTCGGTGCTCAGTCCAGCGGCGTATCTCGTAGACCTGCTACAATTCATTGATCTAGAATCAGGTGAGAAGGCAGATGTGTGGGGCAATTTTTTAGCGCAGTGGAAAGACAAGCACAACGGCAAAGACTATCCGCACCAAGACAAAATCGGAAAAGCGATGACGCCTTACGACGTACTTGTAGAACGTCGTCCGGACCTGCCTCATATCTCTCTGACGTGCGAGAATACGCACACGGCACTGCCGTATATTGATGTCGTTAACGAGATACTAGAGTACTACGTTGCTAACGACAATAAGCTGACAGAATATGCAGCACATAACACCGGAGAAGCGACGACAGAAGAACTGCTGGCCGAGCCGCAGAACGTGATCCGAGAGGCGTATGACAAGCTGCGAACGGCACATTACCCCATGAACCTATCATTCGATCTGTGGATCGAGACCGTGCGACAATTTAGCCACTACTTCGAGACGCCTTTGCCAAGGATTTTGGAAATATTCCGCACTAGCGACGCGCTATTTGCACCCGCACAAACGTACGACCGTGCTGGCATCTTCATGGAAATATTGGGCCTGTCACCAGCGGAAACTGCTCTGTTTACGAATCCTGATCCGCTTACTAATTGGTATGAGCTGTACGGCTTCCCTACCGCGCTTGGTGTAGCGACCGGTCTAAGCTCTGCCAAAGTACTGTCTCGGCGTTTAGGCGTGACATACAGGGAGATCACTGAGATCGTTCAGACTGGCTTCGTCAACCCCGAACTGACCCAATTACGTTTGCTCTACAAGCTGGACGTCAGCATTCGCGACGCGCGATTCTATTTCGATCACAAACCGCTGCTGGAACAAGAATCGGCTACGCTTTTACGTGAAGATCAGGAGCGTCAGTTGGAAGTGAAGGCCTTCGCGGAGACGCTGGCAACTCTCGCCGAGACATTCGGGACCACCCCCGCGCAGCTAGAAAGCGAGCTTCATGCGATCCCCTTCGATAAAATTCTAGTGTTGGAGGATCCTGATACAGGCTGCAATTTCGACCTAACTACTCTGCAATACGTTAATGGAGAACCGGCACGGCCGATAGATTTCCTCCGTATCAACCTTTTCGTGCGGTTGTGGCGTAAGCTGGGTTGGAGCATCGAGGAAACCGCCCATGCGCTTACTACCTTCATTCCCTTGTCCGCGCCGTACGATGAAAATCCGACCAACCTTGAAAAAAAACCGCTCAAGACAGCGCTGATCTACTTGGCGCACCTTAGAACACTGGATGAGAAAATTCAAGCTGGTAAACAGAGTTTGCTCAAGCTCACCACGCTGTGGTCAGATCTCGCAACTACAGGCAAAAACCCCCTTTATGCTCAGCTTTTTCTCAACCGCAGCGTCCTGGAGAGCGCCTCAGTTTTTGACGACCCGCTGGGCCAGTACTTAGAAACGAACCCAGCAATCGAGCTCAAAAACCACTTATTGGCGGTGCAGGGTGCGTTGGGTCTCACAGCCGACGAGATCACTCTCATTCTTGAAAATAATGACCATACTCTCGACAGTACAGAACTATCGTTGTCCACAATCTCTTTGCTCTACCGATACAATCTTTTGGCCAATGCGCTCAAACTGACGATGTCTGAGTTAATCGCACTCAAGCAGTTCTCCGGCCTCGACCCGTTTAAACCTTTACATCCTTATCCACTGACGACGATTGAGGAGGATCATCCGTTTTCTCAGACCTTACGTTTCGTCGAAGTCGTTGAAGAAATTAAGGATAGCGGTCTAAAAATTGAAGACTTAGACTACCTACTGCATCATCGCTTCAATGATACGGGAATCTACCATTCTGACCATGATGCCAGGATGGCTCTACTGAAAACTCTGGCTGAAGGCGTTCGCGCCATCTATGCCGAGCACGCGTTACCGGACGAACTAGGCGCACTCAGCGACGAGTTGCTGCGTCAGAAGCTTAGCCTGATCTTGCCTGCCGATGTTGTCGAACGTTTCCTAGCGATGATGAACGCCACCGTTGAATTTACAGCCACTAAGAACGGGGTGGCTACGACAGATCAACTCATAGCTGAGATGTTCACCGACCAACCTGCCATCCGTAACGTGCACTATAACGCGACGCGCCAAGAGCAGAAACTCACGTTCCGCGGGGTATTATTTGATGACCAAAAAAATGAATTGGAGACAATAGTACAGACGACTGTATTCGCTGACGTGCTCAAAGACATACAGCAACAGGCGAGGTCGTTCTTTGAAAAATACCTGCAGAAGCAAGCTTCCAAGGTTCAGCCTGCGTACGGTTTC
>RCMY010005261.1_pt1 | contig 22347 bp, 19 predicted proteins | sample 2041341 | NCBI WGS metagenome assembly RCMY01 (sample SAMN09708234, study PRJNA481090) | Marine sediment metagenome, whole genome shotgun sequencing project.
CCCATGTCGTGAATCAGTGCGGCATTGCCCAAGGCGACGGCTTTACCATCCACGCGGCCCTTGACGCCCTTGCCGGTCACCGCCTCGAACTCCTCGGCCTTGGCAAACTCGACGCCGCGCTCTTCGGCGCCGCGCACAATGGCTTCGGCCAGCGGGTGTTCCGAGCCGCGTTCCAGTGACGCCGCCAGCCTCAGTACCTCGGCCTCGTCATGCCCGGCTTCTGGCAGAACCGCCACGAGCGTGGGCTTGCCTTCTGTCAACGTTCCAGTCTTATCTACTATCAGAACATCCACTGTCTCCAGGCTCTCGAGTGCCTCCGCGTTCTTGATCAGAACACCCATCTGAGCGCCCCGCCCCGTGGCTGTCATAATGGATATCGGCGTGGCCAGACCCAGCGCGCAAGGACACGCAATGATGAGTACCGCTATCGCCGAGACCAGCCCATAGGCCAGCGCGGGTGCCGGTCCCCACAGTGCCCACGCAGCAAAGGATGCGATCGCAACACCGATAACAGCGGGCACGAAATAGCCCGCCACCTGATCGGCATATTTTTGTATCGGAGCGCAAGAACGCTGTGCGTTGGCGACCATCTGTACGATTTGACGCAGTAACGTAGCGTTGCCAACGCGGGTCGCCTCGATCACCAATGAACCAGTGCCGTTGATCGTCGCGCTGGTTACCGATTCACCAGAAACTTTTTCCACCGGTACCGGTTCACCCGAGATCATGGATTCATCCACCGACGAGCGGCCTTCGAGAACCACACCATCGACTGGAACCTTGTCGCCGGGGCGCACACGCAGGTGATCGCCCAACTGCACCTGATCAAGCTCAATCTCTTCTTCGGCGCCATCGGGGCGGATCACCAGCGCGGTCTTGGCAGCCAAGTTGAGCAGTGCCCGGATGGCCTTGCCGGTGCCCTCGCGGGCGCGAAGCTCCATCACCTGACCCAGCAATGCCAGAGTGACAATCACCGCGCCAACTTCGAAATAAACGCCAACCTGACCGCTTGAATTGCGTAAGCCGGCTGGCAAGAGCCCGGGGGCCAGTACCGCCACGACACTGAACAGATACGCGGTACCAACACCCAGACTCATCAAACTGAACATGTTCAGGTTCCGACTCTTGAACGACTGATAGCCGCGCTCGAAAATCGGCCACCCTGACCACAGAATGACTGGCGGAGCCAGCGCATATTCCAGCCACAGCGACAGACGCTTACCGAATACACTGTTAGCATACTCAAAACCCAACAGTGGACCTATCAACAGTATTAGCAGCGGCACACTGAGCGCGATTCCCACCCATAAGCGTCGTGTGAAATCGACTAATTCCGGATTCGGGCCCTCATCCTCCAGGCTGACTTGCTCAGGCTCGAGTCCCATGCCGCACAAGGGGCAGGCACCGGGGCCCGGATGACGGACTTCGGCATGCATCGGACAGGTGTAGACCGTGCCCTCATACACATCAGGGACGCTGTCAAACTGCCCTTCGTTCAGGGGCCTGACACGCGTAGCCCCCGTATGATGATAGTGCTCATGCACAGCTATTCGTTGATCAATGAGAGCCATGTTGCAGACAGGGCAGTTTCCAAGAAGTTCGCTGACAAATCCTGGGGGTATCGGACACGCGCAGACGGGAACACTTCCTATCCTGGCAACATTCACAGCTTCTGTGGTTACCGGATGCACTCGCATCGGCCGACCGGTCGTGATATTTCATGTGTTCTACCGCACTCTATCCACTCGGCTCTGCACCGGATCATGACTTGGCAAGTCACCTCACAAGCCACCCTCTTACAGTCATTGTCGAGTATACGAAGCGCACATTACTGCCAACCAACACGGTAATTACATTAGTGACGGTTACGCAGTTTTCGATATTCCTCAATGCATCAGAATTCGCAACCTGTGCCGCAAGTTATGCAACCTGGACGTCTTTGGGCAATATCAGAACGCTTCCAGAGCAATCACTACTGCCCGGCACCTGACTCTCCCCTCACCGCCTATCATCATCAAAAGTAATGCGAATGTAATCTCACAGATCGCTGGGTGTCAGACAGAAACACTACTGTGGGAAGTGGCAATGCTGCTAAGGCAATTGCAGATAACAGCATGACCACGAATACAGTGCCCCCCGGTAGGTGCACCGAATTACTTCACTTCTTCAACGGAAATTACCTATGAAAACGTTAGTTGCTGCTTCAATCATCACTTTGCTGTTTTCCGCTGTGCCCGCTTACGCTGAACATGATCTTGCGCAGAAACCAGCCCAGCAGGAACCCGCTGACCCTCATATCTCATGGCATGAGTTCAGGCACGAACTGGTGTCCTACGCCGGTATAACAGCATCCATTGACCACCACGGCGTCATCACATTGGCCGGGCACGCCGATTCGTCTCCCGAAAAACAGACAGTCAACAACCTCGCCAAGAAAGTCAGGGGAGCTACCAATGTGATCAATCTTATCGGGACGGACTGAAAGCACAGTACAGACTATTCCATCGACCTTGGGTTGTGCCGATGCACCGGCGGCACAAACTATGATCAAGTGAAGGCAGACGCAGGGTTTCGATGTCAATCGGGCCCAATCGACGTCTCCACGCCCTCACAACCCAACCGTCAGGCAACACGGCGCTGACAACATAAGCGTTGGGACGAGAGCGTGCATGTGGAGGGGACAAGGATTGGTGTCGAACGGATTATCTACCCGTTATAAGTATCTCAATCAAGTGCACTACGAATCCAACGACATGTAATCTGAATGTAATCCCCATGATCGTTGTTTGTTAACTTGGTGCGTTATCTTGCTGAGATAGGTACTTACGACACTCGGAGTCTGTCGCAACGACAGTGGCCTGCGTTCATTTTCCTCTGGCCTACCTGTCACCGATTCCACTTCTCAGGACACTACTTATGAAAGCTCTTATCATCGCTTCTGTACTTACCTTGCTGGTGACGATTGGCAATGCCTTCGCTTCCCATGAACTTGTGCAACCTCCAGCCGACCAAAAACCGGTTAACACTCACATTTCTTGGCATGAGTTCAAACACGACCTGGGCTCCTACCCGAGTGTGATCGCTTCTATGGATGAGAATGGCATCATCACACTATCAGGACACACAGACAGTGCTTATGAGAAAGCGCAACTCGATAGGCTGGCGAAGCGGGTGTTGGGAGCATCCGACGTAAAAAACCGGATTTTGACCGACTAATCTGATTCCTGCATTGAGCTTATGCCTCAGGGTCCTGCGAGCACACAACAAGCAGGACCCTATGATGTTCCCCCTCGATAGGCGCATAAACACATTCGCACTGGGTCTGCTACTGGACGCTATTATTCGGCCGACACAGCGACGGACCCTTTCATGCCTGCTTCAAAGTGCCCCGCTTTGAGACAAGCGATGTCAACGACGCCTGTGTTAGTGAACGACCAGATAACCGAACCGGATTCCTTCGGTTCGAGCGACACAGAATTGGGCTCATCATGTTCCATGCCCGGGAATTTCTGCATCAGCGCATGATGCTCCATCAGCTCGTCGGTAGAGCCTAGAACGAACTCATGCACGAGCTCTCCCTCGTTCACCACATCAAATTTTATGGTCTCACCGGCAACGACGTCGAAACTATCAGGTATGAATTTCATGGTGTCATCCATGACAACCGAGATGACACGATCCACTGAATCGACATCACCTGGTTTGCCAATGCTACTGTTGTGATGATCACGACCAGCATCATCGTGATTATCGGCATGTCCATGAGATGGCTGATCGGACTCTTCCGAGTGGTGATCGTCGCCCCCTTCGTGTGGATCATGACCGAGTGAGCATCCAGTCATGAAAAGCATCGGGGTGAGTAGTAAGGGCACGTAAATAGAATGGCGCATATGAGATAGTGTTTACCAAGCAAGGGAGTTGAGCGATTATCGGCACCGCAGCGGCACAGCGTAGTGTCACCAGATGTCGATATACCGACAGCCAGATTACTTTTTTGTTATCTGGAAAGACAGTCGACTGATTCCCTGCAGAGTTAACACCCCTGCGGACAGTAAATTGTCAGTGATTTGTAATCTTAATGGAGCTGAAATGTAAGGTGAATGCGCCAATATTAGGCGCTGTTGTGCCGCTATGAATGAGCAGTGGCACATGCCCTGCTGGCTTATGCCTGATCATCAACCAGAAATGTAACGGACCCATGTTCTTGACAATGCCACACAACCTACCGATCAGATTCTCAAGCGCCATGATCACGCTTGCACTGTCGATATCCACTCTCGGAGTCTCGCTGATCAATCCCGTGTTCGCAGAATCACACCCGACAACACCGCCAGCACCAAGTGCACTCGGTTACGAATCCGCGTTGACCGGTTACAAGACACTGGATGGCGGCGAACGCAGCACCTGGAAAGAGTCCAACGATACGGTGGGGCAGATCGGTGGATGGAAAAGCTACGCCAATGAGGCCTATCAGGCGAATCAAGCTGAAGCTAACGCGAAGAGCGATGCCGAGGCCCGTGTTGAGGCTGAGGCCATGGAGTCTGCTGTTGTTACCACACCCATCCCGGACGCAACTGCCAAGCGAATCGATTCCACTGAAATGGCTTCGAAGATGGAAACACCGGTCGCCAAGCGTGCTATCACTCGCCCACTGACGATATCCTACCAGTCGGCAATGACCGACTACCGCCTTTATGACGACAACCCACCAGGGGATTGGCAAGCCGCCAACGATCGTGTCCGGGAAATCGGCGGTTGGAGAACTTACGCGAAAGAGGCCTACGAGGCTACCAAACGTAAAGCTCAGACGGACGCCGAATCCGGGAGTCCGCAATGAACCTCACACGCAGAGGAGTTGTAAAACCGCTGACCCTTGCGTTTCTGACGACCACAGTATTGAGCGGTTGTGCCACCTTTGATGTTAATGAATCGATCGCCTGGACCAATGACGAGGCGGCAGCATTCACCGGTGGCAATCTGGAATTAGCCCGTACAAATCGGCAACGAGCAGCTCGCTCGGAAGCTGCCGGTGACTTGTTGGCAGAACCGCTGACTCGTGACAGCGCTGTGCAATTGGCACTCGCCAACAGCCCCTCCATTCAGGCTTTGATCGCACGAGGCTGGGAAAATGGTGCGAGCGCCGCGCAATCAGGTCGAATTCCCAATCCGGTATTCTCCTTTGAACGCCTGGTGTCTGACGATAATGCGACGAAAGATGTCGAGCGATTTATCGCCTTCGGATTGCTGGATGTGCTGCTGCTGCCGATGAAACAAGGTGTGGCGAAACGCGGTATGGAAGGTGCCCGTATCCAGCTGACTGCAGACGTCGTATCGGAAGTCACCGCCGTGCGACAGGCATGGACACAGGCAGTTGCCGCCCAGCAGCTGGTCGCGTTCGCTGAGCAGGTCAGAACCAGCGCCGATGCGTCTGCTGAAATGGGTCGCCGACTGGAAAGTGTTGGCAACTTCAGCCGCCTGCAGCGAGCTCGTCAGCAAGTGTTCTATGCGGATGCCACGATTCAGCTGGTAACCGCTCGACACGATGCTATGGCGGCCAGAGAGAAGCTCATCCGGGCGCTTGGATTGGACGATCTGCAGGCGGCTAGTCTGAAACTTCCAGAACAGCTACCCGATCTGCCGACTCAACCGATATTGCCCGGCGAAGCCAGTGAGACACTCGGGGACCGACGTCTGGATATCCGGATGGCCAAAGCCTCTCTCGAGCGCGCTGCTCGATCTGAAGGTATTACCAATATTACCTCGTACACGGACATCGAGTTGGGCTATCGGAAGACAGAGGCCAGTGGCCCTGAAGAGTCTGAGAAACTGAGTGGCTACGAGGTCGAGGTGAGCGTGCCCTTATTTGATTGGGGCGGCATGAAGCGTGAAGCCATGAGTGCTCGAACCCTGGCAGCGGCTAACGAGTACGCCGCGACCCTGCGCAATGCATCGTCCAACCTTCGCGAAACTTACTCTGCGTACCGAACCAGCTATGACTTGTCGAGCTTCTACCGCGATGAGGTCGTCCCCCTGCGTGGCTTGATCGCTGAGGAGAACGTCATGCAGTACAACGGCATGTTGATTGGTGTGTTCGAACTACTGGCCGAATCGCGCACACAGATCTCATCGGTGATGTCTGCCATCAAGGCCTCCGAGCAGTTCTGGATGGCCGATTCCGCCCTGCAGGCAGCCATGATGGGACGCCCGATGGATGTCTCTGTTGGCGCGATGGCCGCCGCCGGGGGCGGCGAGGGAGCGGGCCACTAGTGCATGAACATCGAGTCAACGACTTCATTCAAATTAGCTGTGCCTGTTTACGCTTTCTGGACAGCCTTGATTACCAAATCAGATTACACGGATAACGAGAAACCATGAGTTCAAGACGTGATTTCATGAAGTACGCCACCATGACTGGTGGGGCGGTGGCGGCGGGTAGCGTCAGCCGTAATCTGATGGCAGCGTTGCCGGAACCCGTCATGCAAACGGAGGTGAGTACAATGCCACCGCTGTTTCCAGACAGCGGGCCTGGCTACAATCCGGTGATTACACCCAACGGCTGGACATTGCCCTTTCGCATGCGCAACAACGTCAAGGAATTCCATCTGATTGCGGAGCCTGTGGTGCGCGAGATGACACCGGGATTCAACGCCAACCTGTGGGGGTACAACGGACAGAGCCCGGGCCCTACGATTGAAGTTGTTGAAGGTGACCGGGTCCGGATCTATGTGACCAACAATCTGCCTGAGCACACGAGTATTCACTGGCATGGCCAACGCCTGCCCAACGGCATGGACGGGGTGTCCGGGCTGAACCAACCTGCCATACCCGTGGGCAAGACCTACGTTTACGAATTTGTAGCAAAACGCCCTGGCACGTTCATGTACCACCCGCACGGTGATGAAATGGTCCAGATGGCCATGGGCATGATGGGCTCCTGGGTCACGCACCCCAAAGGGCAAAACAATCTGATCAGCAATGTCGATCGGGATTTTTGCGTGATCCTGAATGCTTATGACATCGAGCCGGGCGCCGCGACACCCAAGATCATGACCATGACCGATTTCAATCTATGGTCTTGGAACAGTAGAATTTTCCCCGGTATCGATTCGTTCAACGTACGTCAGGGCGACAAGGTCCGCATGCGTTTCGGGAACTTGACCATGACCAATCATCCCATTCATCTACATGGCCATGAATTTGTCGTATCCGGAACAGACGGTGGCCCTATCCAGCACTCGGCCAGACAATGGGAGGTGACAACCGATGTTGCCGTTGGGCAAATGAGACAGATCGAATTTGTGGCTGATGAGCCAGGAGATTGGGCATTGCACTGTCACAAGAGCCATCACACCATGAACGCCATGGGTCACGACGTGCCTACGATGATTGGCGTTGACCATTCGGGCATGGCTCAACAGATCGGCAGCATCATACCCGACTACATGGTGATGGGCGAGCGCGGCATGGCCGATATGACGGAGATGGACATGCCAATACCCGACAACACCGCAAAAATGATGACGGGAGACGGGCAGTTCGGTTCGATCGAGATGGGCGGCATGTTGTCCGTACTTAAAGTGCGCGCAGATCAGCCTCGTGGGGACTACACGGATCCGGGTTGGTACGAGCATCCTCCAGGCACCGTTGCCTGGGAATACACGGGCGAACTGGATCAGCCAGCACGCTTCAAATCCGAAGTTTCCTCATCGGGCATGGCACCGTCATCACCAACCGAAACTGTCGAGTTTGATGTCAGAAAACCAAAAAAGCGACTCGGTTAGGTACCAATACCAACTATTTACATACCAGAGCAATAACTATGAAATTCACTGTATTAACTGCGTTAACACTGATTGCGGTCGCATCAGCACCTATTGCCTACGCTCATGGAGATAAGGCGGGAAAAGACGACCACATGGCCAACATGGAAATCGTTAAAGAACAGAAACCCTGGGGAATTGCAGGCGACGCAGATCAGGTGTCACGCACCATCGATGTTTCGATGATGGACAGTATGAAATTCGATCCCGGCACACTGGAGATCAAGCAAGGTGAGACCATCCGTTTTACGGCGAAAAATGATGGAGGGGTACTGCACGAATTTGTACTGGGCACCACCGAGACCAACGACCAGCACGCCGAAATGATGATCAAGTTCCCAGGCATGGAACACGATGAGCCCTACATGACGCATGTTGCCGCCGGCGAGCAAGGTGAAATCATTTGGACCTTCAACCGAGCGGGTGATTTTGATTTTGCGTGCCTTATCGCCGGCCACTATCAAGCTGGCATGAAAGGCACTATATCAGTCGGCACAGATAGTTGATTCACCCTTATTTCCCAGACCACCACTCACAATTGACCAGGAATTATCACACCATGAAGATCCGTACTTTACTGCTACCACTTACGTTGTTTGCATCCCTTGTCGCCACACCAGCAGCTTTCGCCGCCGGCGATAATCCGATGACTGAAGGTGTCATCAAGAAAATCGATACGAACACGGGAAAAATTACCATCAAGCATGGACCTATCGTGAACCTGGATATGCCACCTATGAGCATGGTGTTTGGCGTCCAGGATACGGCCATGTTGGAGGGTCTGGCAAAGGGGGATAATGTAAAGTTCTATGTGGTGGACAAGGATGGCAAGATGATTATTGAAGAGCTGGAAGCTGCAAACTAAGATTTAGTCTCAGGTTTATACCACTACTCGACATGCGCACACGTCATGCTGGTACCCACGTGTGCGCATGTCATTATAGGTACCTTACGTGCATCCTATGAACTGACCGCCAGGCCAACAGGAAGCTCAATCAGAGCAGTTTAGTTTGAACTTCACTGAACCACGACGGCCCGTCGTGCCCACCAGATTGCTGCCGAAGGTACTACAATCCATTGCAGCAAAGGTGACAGTCCAACTTCCAGTACGGGTACGACAGGCATGTTCTCACTGTACGCCCAACTTTGACGGATCACGATATTCAACCATTCGCTGAATACGGTATACCCGATTCCCAGAATGATCATCGACAACGTTACCGCTCCAAAGGTCTCGCTTGGCCACTGATTATTGCCAAACAACAACAGTGCCACGAGCAACGCTGCCGAAGCGATCAACAAATCTCCACCGGTACAGTGCACCGCAGCAAATACAATTTGATTTCGAGTCCCCGTCTCCCATAGCGTATACAGCGGCATATGGGCAAACTCCCAGACCAAATGACCGAATGCTGTGACGAGAAAGAAGCGGCGAAGGGAAGTATGCCAGGCGCGGTCTGAACTTTTGACAGTGGCCTGGAGAACGGTGTCTACACTATTCATAGTGGTCAGCGGTTAGGGAGCTTTATACGGATGTCAGATTCAGGATGCCATTGCAGACGCCTTGAAGATAAAATCATGAAACGATTGGATGATAGTATTTCAGGATGATGGCGTTGCAAACTGCGATTAGGCTATCACCCGGAATGAACATTGTAGCCCCTCTCGCGAGCAAAGCTTTTTCATACAGAGCGTGGACCTTCCCAGTACTACTGAGTGTCATGCTTGTTGCTATCCGTTGCCTGCAGTGATGTCCAGCACTACGAACGTAGAGGAATTTCTGATTGACCCACTTTGTTCTATTCGCAGTGGTTGGTTCAACCTGACTACTAGTGACTCTGGCAGTCGGTCTGATCGTATTATCCAGTTCGAATCATCAGCCGATCCAGTGCCCTTATCAGGTAGCACACAAGAGATAATTACGCATTCAGATAGGCCGAGATTACCACATGACTGATGAGTACAAAAAAGGCAGCTTAAGTCTGACAAGCACCGTTGCCATGGGCACCGGCGTCATGATCGGAGCGGGCATCTTTGCGCTAACCGGGCAAGTAGCCGAGCTGGCAGGCACCTGGTTTCCAATGGCATTCGTTATTGGTGCAATCATCAGTGCCTTCAGCGCATACAGTTATATAAAAGTGTCAAGTGCCTATCCGTCCTCGGGCGGGGTAGCCATGATATTGCACAAGGCTTACGGAAGCACGACGATAACCGGTGCAGCGGCACTGCTGATGACATTCTCAATGATTATCAACGAAAGCCTCGTAGCACGCACATTTGGCAGTTACTCAGCAAAGGCCCTCAATATTGATTCTGGTAGCCTATGGGTGCCTGTACTTGCCGTAGGCTTGGTGGTATTTGCCTTTGGTGTGAATATGGCCGGTAACAAAGTGATCGGTGCGATATCCAAACTGACCTCAGTGCTCAAGGTCGGAGGAATTCTCGGATTTGCGCTGATCACTTTGTGGGCAACAGATCTAACGATTGATCTCAATGCGAGCAGTGATACGAGCACTACTTCGTTAAGTGGTTTCGTGGCAGCAGTCGCACTCGCCATACTGGCCTACAAAGGGTTTACCACGATCACTAATAGTGGAGACGAGATTGCCGATCCGAAGCGAAACATCGGTCGCGCGATTGTGATATCTCTGCTGATTTGTCTGGTTATCTATTTGGCTGTCAGCGTAGCAGTCCTGCTTTCGCTTTCCATAGAGTCGATCGTGCAGTCAAAGGACTATGCATTGGCTGAGGCAGCAAGGCCAGTAATGGGACAGGCCGGCGTCTGGTTCACCGTGATAATTGCAATCATTGCCACCACTTCCGGTCTGTTAGCCAGCATGTTCGCGGTATCGCGTATGCTTGCCATGCTCACACGAATGAACCTGATTCCACACCGACATTTTGGAATGCCAGGCACCGTACAGAATCACACCCTGGTGTACACCATGATAGCTGCAGGGCTATTAGCGGCATTTTTTGATCTGAGCCGGATTGCATCCCTGGGTGCGATATTCTATTTGTTGATGGATATTGTTATTCATTGGGGTGTGCTCCGATATCTGGCAGCAGAAGTCAATGCCCACAAGGGCATACTCGCAACCGCCATCATCCTGGATGTTGTGGTGCTCCTTGTTTTTCTAACGATCAAAGGCACAAGTGATCCATCGATCATCGTCATAGCTGCGGTCGGCATCGGAATCATCATATATTTATATTCCTCCGAAAAATGCGGGGAGAGCAAGGCATCACATCTCCCCACTCACAGGGTTGATTCCCAGGCGATGCCGGAATCGCCGTACTCGTTCGTTAGCGATCGCCGGTGCTCAGGCTAACAGGCGGCGCAACCAGTCAAGCAACACGCCGGGTAGCAATTCCGGCCGATGCAACAATGCGTAGCGGTGCGGGCCGAAAACGAATGGCATGTACCTGGCTGCCTGCCGGTCAACGGTCAGGCAAAACGGCGCTATACCCTGCAGGCTTGCCTCCTGCACGGCCTGACGCATGTCTTCGACGCCAGCCCTGCCTTCATAATCATCAACATCGTTTGGCTTTCCGTCTGAGAGCATCAGCAGCAAGCGACGCTCCGCAGGCTCTCGCATCAGCAAGGCGGTAGCGTGACGTATTGCCGCGCCCGCCCGCGTATAAAGTTCCGGCTCGAGTCCCGCAATCTTGCGCCCAACCTGTTCGCTATAGCGCTCGGCAAAGGATTTGACGGATCGCATTGTCACGCCCTGGGGGCCTTCTCCGGAAAACGCCTGTACGCTGAATGGTGCATTCAGGCCATCGAGCGCCAGACAAACCAGCAACAAGGCTTCCCGTTCAATATCGATGATGCGCTTACCGCCGCTAATCAGGCTATCCGTCGACCCACTGACATCGACCAGTAGCAATACGGCCAGATCGCGCCGGGTGCGCTTCTCATTCGTATACAGTCGCTGGTCCAGTGGTTGTCCGGCCCGGTAAGCGGCCTGGTTCTCGACATAGGCAGCCAGATCGATATTGTCGCCATCGTGCTGACGGTACAGGCGCGTTCGTGTGTTTCGTAAAAACTCAAAGCGCCGACGTATTTCGTGCAGCACCGAGCTGTGGGCGATGAGCGTATCCTCGAGCCACTGCCCGGGGCCAGACACCGCTGGCAATAACCGCACGGTCGCCCCGGGGTATCGATAATTACCGGTGCGCCAGTTCCATTCCGGGTAAGTCAGGGTGTGAATCGTATCGATGGTGGTCTGCACCGCGGTAGGTCGGCTGCGCGCGTCCGGAGGATCGTCGGACAGCAAATACTCTTTCGGCTTTCCCGGTGTGCAAACCAGGCGCGCCTCGGGTAGTTCCGACAAGGCATCGGCGAAATCCCCGGCTTCGGTGTCGGTATCGCGATCTGTCGGACGGGAAAGGCCCATCGGATCTGCCGCTGTCTCGTGCGGAGCGGCGGTTTGCACCATCCAGGCGCCCGGGCTTGGATCGTCCTCGTCGTCGTTGCCGTCCCGTACCTCGGGGCGACGCTTCAGACGTGCGCTGCGCGGCTGTGAATCTTGCTCGTCGTCAAATTCGTGTTCGTTAAACCGGGTCGGCTTGCCGGTCACGCCCTGCCCCGGTACTCGCAACTCACCTGTCCACTGATCCCGCCAGAGCCATGGCTCCGAACCAGCCGCCGACGTCGAATCCAACCAGACGCGGCAAGCAGCCTGTGCAAGAGCCAGTGTCGCGACCGGTGTTGCTGGTACCGACACCGGTGCAAGTCCTTTACATCCGAATAAACAGCCGACATCCACTGCCTGGTCGAGCGACGTAGACAGTAATTGACGGACTCCTCGCTCAAAACTTTGGCAGAGCGGCGAAAAGGCGTCAAGCGAGGGTCTTTGCAACAGTGCATCGCGCCGGAAAGCCAGCAATGATGGGGCAGTGCCGGGCAACAGCACAGCAAGTGCATCATCACAGGCCAGTGCCTCGAGCAACAGATACATATCACGCACCATAGGGGTTTGCGTTGCCGGAAACGATAGCGCACTGCCGCGCACTGCCCGGATCGCCTGGCGCAGCGCAAGTAGACGAAAACGCTCAGTGGCCATCGCCGTGGATCCATGTTCGCCAAGGGTTGCCGGCAACCACAGACTCAGCCCGTCGGTAGCACCAATTGCCTCGTGCCATACCGGCATTGCGTGGCGGCGTACCAGGCGGGCCAGCACGGTCCGGCGGGCTGGCAACTGGGCGGTCCGGATCGTGAAACTGCGCCCGAAAACCGCTTCGAGCAACAAATCCAGACGTCGGCTCACATCGGCCAGTTGGAGCGGCGCCTCACTGACACGCGCGGACCGCCGACGGCGCCACAGATCCTGCGCAAAAATCGTCGCGTGACGCGCAGCATCGGTGATGACGTCTTCAGCTTCCGCCATGGAGTCGTCCTTTACTCAGACAAACGTTGCGTCGACCAGATCGCACATGGCGGCTCCGAGCGTCGGATCGTCCGAAAGCGGCGCAACGATCGCTGTTCGGCAGGCCAGCCGCACGTGAATACCGCTATCGATCAGCTTTGCTGCAGCGATTAACAAACGGGTGCTCGGCACCTCGGCCAGACCGCGATCACGCAACGCTCGCAAGCGCGCGGCAAGACTTACCAGCGCATGAGCAATCGCGTATTCAACCCCGCCTTCGCATTCAACGATTCGCACTTCCTGCTCGGGTGGCGGAAAATCGAAATCAAGGCCGACGAAGCGCTGCCGCGTACTGGGTTTCAGGTCTTTGAGCATGCGCTGGTAGCCCGGATTATAGGAGATGACCAGTTGAAAGCCTGCAGCCGCCGCTACCGTTTCACCGGTTTTGTCGATAGGCAAGACGCGCCGGTGATCGGCCAGCGGATGCAACACCACAATCGTGTCCTGTCGGGCCTCGACCACTTCGTCCAGATAGCAAATGGCGCCCTCACGCAAAGCTCGGGTCAGTGGTCCATCCTGCCACTGTGTGCCGTCATGACGCACCAGAAATCGACCAACCAGATCGCTGGCAGTCAGGTCATCGTGGCAGGCAATGGTAACCAGCGGTCGCTTGAGTCGCCACGCCATATACTCGACGAAACGCGTCTTGCCACAGCCGGTCGGCCCCTTGAGCAATACTGCAAGCTCGCGCTTATGGCATTGTTCGAAGATCCCAACCTCTTCGCCAGTCGGCAAATACCATGGCTCGTCTGGGTCTGGTTGCAACGGCAGATCAGGGTGACCCGCAGCGTTCATGCCTGTACGGACTCGCCGGTGTGCACACGACCAGATTTCGGGTGACCCTGACCGGCATCGCTGACCAATTCAAACCTTGGCGGATGGCGAAAGAAATCAATGATGAACAAGGCCACACCTGTCGTAAAAAGCGAGGCAGTCGCAATCAGCATGACGAAGTGAATCTGGATACGTAGCTGCGCATCGAGGTATCCCATGCCCATGATGCGCTCCAGGTAAACCTGTCCAATCCCTGCCGTGGCAAACGACAGCGTCATCCCGAACATGCCGGCAATTTGCAGCCAGAACGACCAGTACCCCATTGCGGTACCCTCCTCCGGCCGGCGTGTGATCGCTGGCAGTGCATAGCTGATCATTGCCATCACGATCATTGCGTAGGCGCCGTAAAAAGCCGCATGCCCGTGCATGGCGGTAATCAAGGTGCCATGCGTCCATTTGTTGACAGCAGGGAAGGTATGAGCCAGGCCAAGCAGGCCTGCGCCAAAGAGCGTGAAGAACGCACTGCCAACTGCCCAGTGCAAGGCAAGCTTGTTCGGGTGCGACAGTCCGGAACGCCGGATGGCTGAGTACGCATAAACCGCCATACCGACGAGGGCGACAGGTTCGAGTGCACTGAAAATACCGCCAATAGGCAGCCAGTAGGACGGCACGCCAACCCAATAGTAATGGTGTGCGGTACCCAGAACGCCGGCAATGAACACCAGCCCGACAATGACATACAGCCACTTGTCCATGACTTCGCGATCGGCACCCGACAGCCGAATCAACAGGTAGGCCAGAAAACCACCCTGAATCATCTCCCACACGCCCTCGACCCACAAGTGGATCGTCCACCAGCGGTAAAAAATGGCAATCGTGTAATTCTCAAAATGTAGAAGGGCTGGCAGATACAGCACCGCCGCCAGGCCCAGACCCGCAACCAGCACGCCCTCCGGCGTCGTCAGGCGGCCCGACTTCCAGATCGTCATGCCGATGTTGTAGAGGAACATCAGCATCACGATGACGATCACGATCTTCGAGGGCAGTGGTTGCTCCAGAAGCTTGTTCCCGGTGCCATAACGAAACAGGTACCCGGTGACGGTAACGACGCCCATGAGTGTCCAGAGCACTAGTTGAACGTAAGCCAGCTTAGTGCTGTACAACTCGGTGCGCGACTCATCCGGCACCATCCAGTAGGTTGCGCCCATGAAGCCGGTGAGCACCCAGACGATCAGCAGATTGGTATGAATGACTTTCGTGACATCGAATGGCAGGATGTACAGAAGAGGATCTGGGCCGAGATACTTGGTTGCGGACAACAGGCCGAAGACAAGTTGCAAACCGAACAGGGCGATGGCAACGGCGAAGTACCAGTAGGCGACGGATTGAGATTTGTATCGCATGAGAAGTGACCCGACGGGTTATTTGAACGACGACAAATACGCGACGAGTTGATCGACTTGCTCCGTCGTCAGATCCTCGTAAGTGGGCGGCATAAAGGAAGTGCCACCGGCCGAGAACATGGAGCCAGGTACCAGATAAGCACTGGGGGCAACGATGGATTCACGCAGATACCCCTGCAGATCTTCCGCCTGTCCCGAATAGTCCTCGGATGCAAGCAATTCCTCTACGCGACTGGTGACCCCGGCAAGACTCGGACCGGCCATGTTCACGTCTGGCAGAGTTGAATGGCAGGCCGTACACGACGGCGTTGCCGTTTTGAAAACCTGTTCGCCCAGCGCAATGGGGTTATTGCCCGCGTTCGCCGTGCTGCTCGCCGCACCTGCCGGACTTTCCGACTGCGATGTTGGCGCGTCAGCAATTCCACCGCCCGGCATCCCGCTACCGGTAACCAGAATCGGCCGTGGCGGCCAGCCGTTGTTATCGACGTTGCTGACCCAGTCAAGAAACGCAATCAGATTGCTGATGTCGGCTTCACTCAGATCTTGTTGGGGCATTAGCCGCCGGTGTCGTTTTTCGTCATAAAACTGGGAGGGATCGCGCAAATATGCCGTCAGATAGGCATCGCCGCGGTGCTGGGTGATTTTCGTCAGATCTGGCGCGTAGTACGCACCTTCGCCGAAAATAGTGTGACAGTTAATGCAGTTGTTCTTGTGCCAGGCAGCCTGACCCATTTTGACTTCTTCCGTGATCTTGTCAGCGTTGGTGAGTTCGCCGAACTGGCGGTGACTGTCGACGGTGAGGCCGAGAAAGATCAGTACGGAAAGCACGGTGGAACCAATCGCAAATAGGCGGGTCTGGCGCTAGTTCATTGCGGGCTCCTAGACGGAAATCTCTGAGTACAGCAAGAGCGCCGTGATACCGGCATAGAGCATCGCAATCATCATCAGAGAAATGACGACCCATCCGACTACGCGAAATGACTTGATCCAGTTTTGCACAGAAAAACACTCCAGATTGGCCTGTCAGGGCTTGATCACCGGCACTCGTCCGGCACTTTTCATTCGAGAAACAAGCAGGCACGCCAGCCCGCACCGTCAATTCGATTGCGTCTTGTATATGAGTCAAATGGCATTGGCTACTTTCCCTGCTGTCGACTACATCGATCAGCGAAACAGAGGCAGAACCCAGGCATATCAACTTCCCATGCCTGTATTAATCGCCTGTTAACAATTTCGAGCCGAATATTGCCCGGGAGCGGCGTTCAGTTCAACGAGGTGCCGCTCGGCATCTGCGCGAGCTTACTGCAGGGTATGAAGTGTTAGCACTGATCCAGGTTAATACAATCGGTCTTAAAGCGGCGCATTGTGTCCCGTCGTTCGACCTATATCTTGCAGAGACGTCAATATGAAACTGATTTCTTGTTGTTGGCTACTAGCAATCGTAATCGGACTCGGCGTCAGCAGCGTCAACTACGCTGCTGATCAACCGGCCGCCACAGTGACTGCGAGTGATACCGGGGGGTCGCTGAAAGGTGATTTCGGACCGCCACAGGGCGAGCCGATTGAAGCGATTCTGACCTCACCGCCAAACGTGCCGCCACCAACCGGTCGTCACGCACCCGCCAAGGTGATTGTCAAGCTGGACGTGGTAGAGAAAGTCATGCCGATTTCCGAAGGTGTCGACTACACCTTCTGGACATTCGGCGGTACCGTGCCAGGCAATTTCATCCGCGTGCGTCAGGGCGATACGGTGGAGTTGCACCTGAGCAACATGCCCGATAGCAAGATGCCGCATAATATCGATCTGCATGGCGTGACCGGCCCCGGTGGCGGTGCAGCGTCGAGTTTTACAGCGCCTGGTCACGTCAGCCAGTTTACGTTCAAGGCTCTCAATGCGGGGCTGTATGTCTATCACTGCGCAACTGCACCAGTAGGCATGCATGTCGCCAATGGCATGTACGGGATGATTCTGGTCGAACCGCCTGAAGGCCTGCCAGAGGTTGATCACGAATACTACGTGATGCAGGGAGATTTCTACACCACAGGAAAATACCGCGAGAAAGGACTGCAACCGTTCGACATGGAAAAAGCGATCGACGAGCGTCCTACCTACGTGCTGTTCAACGGTAGCGAAGGATCGCTTACCGGCGACAAGGCATTGAAGGCGAAAGTCGGTGACAACGTTCGATTGTTCATTGGCAATGGCGGTCCGAACCTGGTCTCGAGCTTCCATGTCATTGGCGAGATATTTGACAAGGTCTGGTACGAGGGTGGCACCCATTTTCAGGAAAATGTGCAGACCACACTGATCCCTGCGGGCGGTGCGGCGATGATGCAATTCCATCTCGAGGTACCGGGCAGCTACATCTTGGTGGATCACTCGATTTTCCGTGCTTTCAACAAGGGCGCTCTGGCAATCCTCAAGGCCGATGGCCCGGAAGACAAGACCATCTACTCCGGTAAGGAGGTCGATGCGATATACATCGGTGATCGTGTTGCTCCGAACCTCGATGCGGTCAGCAAGGCGGCGAGCGCCAAGGCCGAAGGCAATCTCACCATTGAAGAACAGATCATGGCCGGCGAATTGTTGTTCGCAGGCACATGTTCTACCTGTCACCAGGGCAATGGGGAAGGCTTGGCCGGTGTATTCCCGCCATTAGCGAAGTCTAGTTTCATTGCCGACTATCCCGAGCGCCTGTCGGAGGTCATTCTGCATGGCTTGCAAGGCTCGGTGACGGTCAACGGTCAGGACTACAACTCGGTGATGCCTCCAATGAGTCAGCTGACCGATGATGAGGTCGCGAACATCGCCACCTACGTGCTCAACAGTTGGGGAAATCCGGGTGGCGCGGTGAGCAAGGAAGAGGCAGCGGAGATGCGAGCTAGCACATCGGGCGGCGACACACAGGGGCATTGACTGATGCGCCAGCAGTAGGCTCAGAGTGATAGCTGTTTGCGCGCAAGCAATTCCCGGTGCATGGCCCGTTGATCGATGCCAGTGCATCAATGAAATTGTTCGTGCCGGATGCACCTTCTATCTCTGTCACTGCCAAACTTAGTATTTCAGGTCAGAACTACCCACAGATTCTTCAGACGAGCCTAAAAAAAAGACCGCTCCAAAGCGGGGGAAAATATTGGTTTGAAGTCTGATACGGTGTTTTCATGTCCATATTACGACATCAAACTACGACTGCCTGACAGCTACGTATTCAGCTGCGTGGGATATGTCCACTGATTTGGCGACGGCTGTTGATCTCGGTCACCTCAACGATCATCAACCTGCATGGGACAATCCAGGCGGCCATGGGGTGGGAAGACACCCATCTCAAGCGGTTCACAATCCGGGGGCAGCTTTCAAGATTGCTGCAAGCATTTTCGGGTCGTTTCGAGTTCACCGTGCAATGTTGGATCGTGATTAATCACGGAACGGTTAATGCCTTCGCCAACGATTTTCCCATCCATGACAAGAACAGCGCCAAAAGGCTCGATATCTGGAGTGTTCAGCGTCTGCACCGATATTTCGACCGTCCATGAAGGTAGTCAGAAACAGCGCTTACCACAAACAAAAGTCTATTGAAGTGTTTTGACGCTTGTGCTCAGGACGCAAAATACCTATATTGCCAGTGTTGACGGTTCCAGGAGAAATTTTAGAGTCGTCTGCGTTAGCGACTCGACGCGTATTTACGTGAAAAGTTATTGTTAGAGACAGGTCTGGACTGAAGGTATTGGTAGTTTCAAATTGCCTGTTTTTCAGACGGCCTATCCATTTTGTAGTTCTTTATAGACAGGGTATTATTTTGAGTACTGGTACAGTTAAGTGGTTCGACGCGGCGAAGGGCTTCGGCTTTATCTCTCCTGAAGATGGCGGTAAGGACATACGTTCATCACACCGCTATCACTGGCGATGGATACAAATCGCTTGATGAAGGTCAAAAAGTCAGCTTCGACATTGAGCAGGGTCAAAAAGGCCCAGCAGCGGTTAACGTCTCCGCAATGTAAACCTGTCAATAAACACGGTATTACTTCAAGCCCCGCCCTTAGTGGGGTTTGCTGGTTTCTGGGATAGGAGTTGGGTCCCAATTAGCAGTCTCGACGGCATTTGCTGGCGCCGCTTTGGTCGCATCTTTTAAGTGCGTGACTATCGCGCGAAGACCGGCCATGATGGGCTCCTCGAGAAAGAGCTGCGCCTACGCACCGGGTAAATCACGAAACGATTTTTCCTTCCCGTGTCTGATGGACAGAATGTAAACGGTCTCGCGCTCATAGCGATAGCGTAGGACATAACCATAGGAACCAAATGGGATAGGCAAATCCCGATATTCTCCATCGTCAATCATGTCTTCGACAACCTTGCCTGCTTGAGGATTATCTGCCAACATTTCGGTGGCTTTTATTAACGTCAGGGCCGCCCGTCGTGCTGCATCTGGATTCTTCGGAGCAATGAATTCATGCAACCGATCAAGGTCTTTAAGGGCACTGCCAGCCCATTCAGCTGGTGTCAGCATCGAGGTCGTGCTTTCTGGCTATCGCCCCCCCATGTTTCCAACCACTCAACTACGCGGTCATTGTCAACCGTCTTACCCGCCTCCACTTCTTCCCAACGCGCGAGCGTCTCTTGACGCAGCGTGTCACTACGCTCCTCGTTGTCGACATAGGCCTCAATGGCTTGCTTCATAAGCCAATGAACCGACCGCTCACGAGATTCGCTGAGAGCTACAAGCCGCTGACGCAAGGTGTCTGTCAACTTCACACTCAATGGTGATTTACTTTCTGATTCCTGCACGAAGTCTCCCAGGTAATACTTCTTACTAATAAGTATTACCTGTTATCGACAATACTGTCCAGAACAAAATTCGATGGGGTTTGATTTGGGTTCAAAAAAGACTTTCTCCTGCGCATAGCAAATGACAAACCATCGAAGAGAGACAGCTTTTTTAATGACTTGATTGCGGGGCGAGGCTACCTACTTCGCCCCGCAGTGTCCAATTCTTGACCAGACGAAAAACCTGTGTACGGTCAACCACTTTCTGCCCTTATTCACAGAGTTATCCCGACAAATTGTGGATAACTCGTGGGGTCGTCCTCGCCAGCTCTTCAATCACGTAAAGAGAGGCCATCACCCCAACCCTTCAGACGCCACCGGTATCGTTCTCAACGGGTGCATCCGGATCGCTGGGTGGTTCGGCAATCTGTCGCTGGAGGCTGGCAATCAGCTCATCCTTGTCCGCGAGTCGCGACGTCATCATGCTCTGAAGCGCCTCCCCTTCCCGTTGCTCGGCCGTGCGCTGCGCCTTGAGTGCCGACAACTGAGCGTCGGTACTTGCCAGCGACGACTGTGTGTTGTCGATCCGCACTGACAGGCCACTGTTGAGGGTGGTTAGATTGGTGTTCTCCCGCTGCAGGGCATCAAGCTGACTGCGCTGTTCAGCCAGGCTTGTTCGCGCCGTCGCCGCAGATTCATTGAGCGCATCCACTCGTTTTTCATGGGCCGTGCGATGTTCATCGATCTCCCGGCGCAGTGCCTGGGTCGCTTCATCGGATCCACGACGGACGCTGTCCAATTCGACTCGCAATCCGTCGCGCTCGGCCAAGGCTTCATCGCGTAACTGCTGCCGCTCGACGGCCAGTGCCTCGGCCGCCTCTCGCTGGGTGTCGGTGCGGGTATGGGCCAGGCGTTCCTGTTCCAAGGCCGCGGTGGTTTGCTCGCGAGCGCTCTGCTCAAAGGCCAAGGCTTTTTCCAGGCCAATGAGCGTAGTCTGTGCCGCCTGCAGGTGCTCCTGTGTGCGCACCGTCGCGGCTTCCGCCTGGGCCCGTGCCGCCTGCTCCGCTTTGAGATCCCGCTCGAATTGTTGCCGCGCGTCATTGACCACGCGATCGGCTTCAAGGCCCAACGCCCGCCACAGCCCCTCGATCGCCTCGGTCAAGGCAGCGTTAAGCGGTTCAGTCAGCGCACTGCCTGCCACCTCCCCAGCCTCACTCTCCAATTCACGCAGCAGCGGGCCCACCTGGGAAAAGCTGCCACCGCCCAGGTGCTTGATCACCGCCCGCTGGGAGGCTTTGCGCCCCTGCGCCAGGAGCGCCTGCCGGGCACGAGCCACGGAGTCGCGGGTGATGAGCGGTGTGTCGACCATGGGAAATTCCTCGAAAGTAGCCATCGCTGCCGGTAGTAGGCGATTCGTCCAGCACGACAAACGGGTGTCTGACGGCCATCAGGATCGCTGCAGCATCGACGATAAATGTATCATTATCGCTACGTGTAGCGCTACTGCTATCAATAAGGCGCGAGAAGTTTCCCTTCTCAGGTGTTATATTTGCGGACAATTTCCCCTATCAGGAATCAACGATGTCGAGTAGGACCGAAACCATATTCTGGCCGGAATGGCCATAATTTGGTTTCAAGAAAGGAAAATCTGGCCAATCGAACAAAAAATGCTGCCGGCGAGTGATGCTGGTCTTTCGCAACCCCCCGCCCATGCGACATTCTCCGTTTCTCCCTGATCGCCTAAGCCAACGATCTATCCAATAAATGAATCAGTGAGGTCGGAATGGTCAGGGCGTTGCGACAGAAATGGCCATAATATGCTTTCAATGTTGGCCACATTTTCCTTATGTTCGTATCCTTCCTAGTGAAACTCAGGTCGATTCGGGAATGAAAGTCAGGATTCCGCGATCAAAAATCAGCACTTCAGGTAGAAAACGCGATGAAAACCGGGACTTGGGGGAGGTTGAACGAATGAAACTCAGGACTCGGGGTAGATTGAATCAGTGACACTCAGGACACCGGTGTAGCTCTTGGTTAAACCCGAGACGATTCGGGAATAACCGTCGGGCTATCAGGAAGTAATACCAGACACGTCTATTTGAAATCGTTAAGAAAACCGATGTTTGAGGAAAACCGAGGGAGTTAAACGGAGAATG
>RCMY010001485.1_pt1 | contig 22337 bp, 16 predicted proteins | sample 2041341 | NCBI WGS metagenome assembly RCMY01 (sample SAMN09708234, study PRJNA481090) | Marine sediment metagenome, whole genome shotgun sequencing project.
CGGGAAGTCTCAACGCCTTGGGCGTCGGCCATGTCCCAGAGATGGCTCGACTTGTCGTGGGCGACGTCCTGTTCCGGTTGGTCGGTGACAAGCATTTCCATGACGAGTTTGCGGGCTTGGGTTTCGCGCGCGCCTTGGCTTGAGACGTTCATGCCTTCTGACGGTGTGCGGATGCAGGAGGCGGCAAGAACGCGTTCGCCGTCGATGGAGACCATGCAAGCGCGACAGTTCCCGTCCGAGCGATAACCCGGCGCATCTTTGTGGCACAGGTGCGGGATCAGGGTGCCGGACCGTTTGGCGACTTCCCAGATGGTTTCGTCGCCGCGCGCTTCCACGTCCCGGCCATCCAGTGTGAATTTGATTGTGTCGCTCATACGTCGGCTCCCTTTGCAGGAAGGTTAGACCACTCGTGCGGCAATCGGAACGTCTCAAAGGCGACAGAGGCGGGCGAAAATACGGCGTTGCGGGAAACGCTTGGGCCAGATCGGACGCAGAGTGGCGGTTGCGTTGGGGATCGGCTGATTGGCAAGTCTGCTTTGATCCGCTATCGCCCATTGGAAAGGAGACCTCATGGGCGAGATTATCTTGGTCCGGCATGGACAGGCGAATTCTACGGCAAAGACCGAAGTCGATTACGACCGTTTGAGCGATCTTGGTGTGACCCAAGCCAATTGGTTGGGCGCGTGGATGCGCGATCACGAGTATGCATTTGACCACGTATTGTCCGGCACGTTGACCCGCCATCGCCAAACCGTTGCGGCCATGGGCTGGGAGGCCGACGAGGACGCCCGATTGAATGAGATCGACTATTATACGCTGAGCGATCAGATGCATACGGTGAAGGGGGAGCCGCTTCCGACGCCGGACACATTCGCGGATCACATGCCAAAAGTGTTCGAGGCGTGGAGGAAGGCCGAGATTGAGGGGCAGGAAACCTACGCTAATTTTGAGACCCGCGTTGCGGCGCTTTTGGAAGAAGCGTCTGTGCCCGGGCGGCGGTTGCTTTGTGTTACGTCCGGCGGTGTGATCGGGATGGTTTTGCGCCATATCCTTGACCTTGATCTCGTTCGGCTTGGCCATGTGATGCTTCCGATTTGGAATACTTCGGTGCATCGTCTTGCAGTGCGAGATGGTGCTGCCTTTCTGGCCGGGTTCAATGCAATCCCACATCTTGATCGCCCAGAGCGCGCAGATGCACGAACACATTATTAAAGGAGACACGGGATGTTGAAGCTTTATTGGGCGTCCAACACAATCGCCTCGGCGACGGGCATTGTTCTCAATGAGGGCAATGTTCATTGGGAGGGTATCCGTGTTGATTTCGCCGACGGTGAGCAAACAAAATCGCCGTATCTCTCCATAAATTCGAAAGGGCGCGTACCTGCCTTGGTGACGCCTGAAGGTGTGCTGACGGAAACAGGTGCAATCCTTGAATATCTCGCGGCGACGGCAGTGCCGGGCCTGGTGCCGACCGATCCACTGCACGCTGCACGGATGCGGGAAGTGATGTATTATCTCGCCTCAACGATGCACATAAACCATGCTCACAAGATGCGCGGCTCTCGTTGGGCCAACGATGAAAGTTCGTGGGCCGACATGAAAGCAAAAGTGCCGGAAACGATGGCCGCAAGTTGCGCCTATATTGAAGATCTGATCGTTGGGCCGTTCCTGTTCGGCGCAGATGTGACTTTGGCGGATGCGTGGTTATATTCGACTTCCTGCTGGTTGGAAGGTGACGGTGTGGACGTTGCGCAATTCCCGAAGCTTGGGGCATTTCGTGACGCAATGAACAGTCGCCCGTCTGTTGTTGCTGTCCGCGAGATGGGGATGATTGGATGACCCACTTTTGGGTGCGCGAGGAGTCCCGGGCCAACGAAACGCGGGTTGGTGTATCGCCTAAGGGCGTGGCCGCTTTGATCAGTGCCGGGCATGATGTCACCGTCGAGGACGACGCAACGCGCGCGATCCCGACTGAGGCGTATCGTAACACTGGCGCTAAGGTAGTCGCCGCTGGGACTTGGAAAGACGCGCCTTTGGATGCCGTAATCTGCGGTTTGAAAGAGTTGCCGGAAGATGGCTCACCGCTTCGGCACCGCCACATCATGTTTGGACATGCCTACAAGGGGCAGGCCGATGGTCCAGCCCTGATGCGGCGGTTTCGCGACGGTGGTGGAGCGCTTTTTGATCTTGAGTATCTCACCCATCCAAATGGCCGACGGGTTGCAGCGTTCGGGGTCTGGGCTGGCTTTGCCGGGGCTGCGGTGTCGCTTGAGGCGTGGGCGGCAAGCCGAGCAGGACGGGTGTGTCCGCCGGGGCGTACTTTTGCCTCGTCCCAGGCCATGACTGAAGCCGTAGCAGCCGCGCTTGATGGCGCGCGCCCCCGCGTGATCGTGATCGGTGCGCTGGGCCGTGTCGGAAGTGGTGCGCAGGATTTGTGTGATCGATTGGGCCTGCATGTGACGGCTTGGGACATGAACGAAACGGCCTCGGGTGGGCCGTTTCCAGAAATTCTTGAGCATGATGTGTTCCTCAATTGCATTCTTGCGGGGCCGAACGTGCCTGTCTTTGTGCCGCTTTCCGCGAAGACATCCCCGCGACAATTGACGGTCATTGGCGATATCGCGTGTGATCCATCGAGTGCGTTCAATCCGATCAAGGTTTATGACCGGATCACCACATGGGATGCGCCAGTCGTCCGCGTGCACGACACGCCGCCATTGGATGTGATGGCGATTGATAATTTGCCGTCGATGCTACCTCGCGAGGCCTCTGAAGACTTCGCAAGTCAGCTATTGGAGCACCTTTTGGACTTTGAGGCGGACGTGAATGGTGTCTGGGGGCGTGCATTGGGCGTATTCCAAGACCACCTCAGTTGACCTTGGCACGTAGCGCCGGGCCAGCCGCGCAAACATAATACCAAGCATTTTATCCAAATTGTTTCTCAGGCAGAGTCGCGACCGAAATCCGGCGATTGCGCTCTCTTGTATGTGGCCGGGATGCGACCACAAGATTTGGCATCAAATACGTCTACAATTCTAAAAATGCCGCAGGATTGGATACGTATTGACCCGGTCACGCCACATTATGGGCAAGATCTGCCGATAGCTCTGATCAGGTCGCAGCACTCAGGAGGCGGCTTTTCGGTTTAAGTTTCGTACTTAGCTGGGAATCCAACGCCTGACGAAGAGAGCGACGAGATTTTGGGTGAGAGATGAACGCAGGGCAGCAAAATTACGATCCGGGGCTCTCTGAGAGCTTTGCGGATGCGTTAAAGCCCGGCACACAGTTGCTGCACGGCCAGTTCAGGATTGAAAAGTTCCTGAACGCTGGCGGTTTCGGCATGACTTATCTCGCCCGCGACAGTCTGGATCGGATTGTCGTTATCAAGGAATGTTTCCCGTCTTCGATGTGTTGCCGTAACAACGGTAGCGTCATGGCGCGTTCGCGTCAGCATCAGGCGGAATTCGATGCGGTAGTGAAGCACTTTGGTGCCGAGGCCCGCCGCCTGTCGAAATTGAACCACCCACATATTGTGGGCATCCACCAAGTTTTTGAGGACAATCAGACCGCCTATATGGCGCTTGATTTCGTTCGCGGTCGTGATCTGCTCGACACGATTGAAGATCCGCGGATGAAATTGCACCCCCGGGACGTGAAGGACATCCTTCTGAAATGTCTTGAGGCGGTCCACTACATCCACACGAACGACGTGCTGCACCGTGACATTTCGCCCGATAACATCCTGATCGATGGTAAAGGCAATCCGGTCCTGATCGACTTTGGTGCCGCCAAGGAAGAAGCCACGCGCGCGAGCCGTGCGCTTTCGGCGCTGCATGTCGTTAAAGATGGCTACAGCCCGCATGAATTCTATATCGCAGGGTCCACCCAGGATGCATCCTCGGATCTCTATTCGCTGGGTGCCACTTTCTATCACGTTCTGACCGGCATGGCGCCGCCAGATGCGCAGGCCCGTGTCAGCGCAATCGCGGGTGATCGCCCGGACCCGTACAAGCCGGTGACTGGCAAATTCCCGCAATTCGAAGATGCCTTCTTGCATGCTGTGGACAAAGCGCTGAGCGTGTTCCCTCCGGACCGCATTCAGACTGCGCGCGATTGGATGGAACTGGTCGATACCGAGCGTCGCCGGTCTGCCGCCCTGCAACAGGCCGAACTTGATCGCCAAATCGAACTCTCAATCTCGCGCCTTGTTCAGGAAACCAACAAGGCTGTCGAGGAAGATATTGCTGAACACGAGGCCAAATCGAAGGTCGAGAAGAAAGAAGCCCAGCGGTTACAGAAACTTGCTGAAGAACAGATGCGCCAGCGCAAGAAGACGTTGGATGAATTGGCCATGCTCGATGATCAGGTGTTCCTGGAAGAGCAAAGCCGCAATGCGGACAATGCCGCAAGACGTTCAGCGACAGGCGCTGGGCATGACGAAGCTGGTCGGAAACGAAAGAGATCGATTCTGAGCCGCTTGCTCCCATTCGGATTGCTGCGCGGAACCTTCCGCGGCAACGGTCCCTCGGACTATCTCTAGAGAGGCAGAACCATGAAATTATTCAAGAATATCATGTCGAGAAAGCCCGATCCCGATGAGGCGGTCGGCAAAATTGACCTAGAGATGGATGTCGAGCCATTGCGTCGCCGCAGCGAGCCGCTTGCCGACGATTCTGGTCGGATGAACTCTAGTCGCCGAACCGCTGACTTTGACGATCCGCTGATGGCGGACCGGTCCAAGCCAACGTACGAGCGCAGCGATGAGCCTGAAGTTGTCGCTGGTGCCGGTTGGGGTGACACGGACTGGGATGACCAGGACGATTGGGAAGATGACGACGATGATTGGGGTGAAGATGAAGACGTTTTGGATGCGGCTGGTGCCGATAAATCTCATCTCGTTGAAGAAATTCGCGGCGCAGTTCACTCAATGAGTCATGTGTCTTCTGAGGATGCAGCTGACGACGATGCGTCGGATGACGATTTCCCGGCAAGCCGCTGGTCTAACGATGCCGAATTTGGTCGCAAGGCAATTGCCCGCAGCCAGTTGGGATCGCAGGTGGACGGTGCGCAAGATCGCTTGCTTCGCGAAACAAATTCGAAGCTGGTGGACCATGAAAGCAGCCGCCGCCGCTCGGCGATGGCGCATCTGAAGGCCGCCGCACAAGCGACGAAAGCCGACCGTGTTCTAAAACATGTCGCTGAGCGCGATCCGACCGCTGATCCCGAAGAGCAAAGCCCTTACCGTGACGATCTGGCCAAAGTTGTGCGTCCTCGGACCACAAGCCGTCCGATCAGTCGCCCTGTAAGTCGCCCTCGGTCGGAACCCGCGGCTTGGGATCAAGGGACGGCTGACGAAGATGCGGCCCTCTTCGCAGCAAGCGATGCGGATGATGCAGGCATCGATCAAGACGCTGAAGACGACTTTGCAGAAATGGAGGCCCGTGCGCCCGCAGATCTGAGTGCTGCTGACTTCGCGGACGAAAGTGCTTTTGACGACGAGCCTTCGGCCTTTGGAGGCGACGCAGAAGAGGAAGCGTCCGATTGGGGCAATCGATTTGCCACAGACGATGACGTGACACCCGAGCCCGCAGCGCCTGAGCCAGAAGAAGTTTTTGCTGAACAAGCACCGGGTGAACAGGCGCCAGCCGAATCTGAAAATGATGGATTTGATATGGCCATGGACGAAGATGGTCCCGTTGCCAGCAGGATTGTATCCGATGTCGTGGCATCCGCAAATGCGCCCGAAGCGGACGATGAGCCAGCTGAAGACGATAACTTTGTACGTCGCCAGATTGCCGAAATGTCCGGCGTCTCCGAGGCGGCTGCTGAAGTGGCCCCAGTGGGCGACGGTGAAAATTATGTGAATATTGCTGCCGCCGTCTCAGGGCGCGCCGGGCGCAGTGCGGGACGAGTGAAAACCCGACTTCTGGGCTTCCAAACACCGGAAGACGCGCCAGAAGATGTGTTCGAGGCCGCCAAATCGGCAAGCGAGTCTAACAAATCGGAATTTCCGGTTGGGTGGATCATCGTGGTCAGTGGCCCCGGCCGCGGCTCGTGCTTCACAATGTTCTCTGGCGTCAGTCAGATCGGTCGCGGCGAAGATCAGGCGGTTCGTTTGGACTTTGGCGACACGTCGATCTCGCGGAATAATCACGCCGCAGTCGCTTACGACGACGAGCAGGGGAAGTTTTTCCTTGGCCATGGCGGTAAGTCGAACCTCGTTCGCCTGAATGGCCGCCCCGTTCTTTCCACGGAAGAGCTTGCGACCGGAGATATGGTGCGCATTGGCGAAACCACACTGAAATTTGTAGCGCTTTGCAGTGAAGAGTTCACTTGGGCGTCTAGCGAAGGCGAAGGGGCGGCAGCCGAGTAATGACCAAGTCGCCTGACATAAGGTTTGACGTTGCATCAGTCCTCAATCGCGGTCGCCGTGATTACCAGGAAGATGCAATCGCGACGGATTTCCCGCAGGGCGCGGAGTTCGGCTATGCTGTCCTATCGGATGGTATGGGCGGGCATGCGGCCGGGGATGTCGCGTCGAAGATCGTCGTGACCGAAATGTTCAGCGAGTTAAAGTTTCAGTCGTCTGACACAAAGACGTTCGTCGATAACGTATGCGATGTTCTCAGGGGTGCTGCGGTATCCGCAAACGCCTGCATGGCGGCGCATACGTCCAGCAATCCCGATACGGCTGGTATGGGTGCAACTTTGGTCGCGCCGGTTCTCATCCGGGACAAGCTTTTCTGGATTTCGATTGGTGACAGTCCGCTTTATCTCTTTCGCGGCGGGCAATTGCGCCAATTGAACGAAGATCATTCGCTAGGGCCGCACATCGACTATATGGTCCGATCTGGCATGATGTCCGAAGACGTGGGGCGCAATCACCCTGATCGCAATGCTCTTACATCAGTCCTTATCGGTGAAACCATCGAGCGGATCGACTGTCCTGAGGTGCCCTTCCAATTGCGCAGCGGTGATATTCTTGTGGTCGCTAGCGATGGGTTGCAGTTCCTGTCCAACGGCAAGATCCGCAAGATTTTGCGCGAAAGCGACGAAATGACATCCACGCGGATTGCAGATCGACTTATGGGGGAATTGCGCACTTTGGCAGATCCTGAACAGGACAACATCTGTTTTTCGGTCATCAAAGTTCGCTTCAAGGCGCAACTTGAAGAGAATGCAAATATCTTCACTCCTGAGTTTGAGAACCGGGGACAAAGACGGCGTCAGGTTACAACCAGGCCTATCAAGCCGCAGCATGCTGCGAGCGAAGACGTGGTGGCGACCGCTCGAAATACGGCTGAAAACGAGGCTCCGCCGCCGCCTCAGCAACCAAATAAATCAACCGGTGAAGGCGCTCCGATCTTCTTGCGTCGTCGCTGGCTCGCTTCGGACGGTGGGGCATGAAAGACAACGTAGCGGATGAGAATGTAATCGAGCGGCTCCGGCACGCTTTAGCCGCCGAAGCGCTTCCGACGGCTGCGCGTGAACATGCATCGCTCTTGCTAAAGCGGCTGTCATCGCCGGTACGTGTGACCGTCTTGGGCCTGCCGAGTTCCGGCAAGTCCGAACTCCTTAATATGTTTATTGGTCAACGGCTTTTGCCAAAAGACAGCAAATTGCCGACGACCGAACTGACCTATGGCAGCACCGAACGGATCATCGTGACCGACGCCGCTGGGGGTCGCAATGTCATCGAGGGCCTGGATTTCGCCGCAGCGCGGGCTGTTTCTCCGGCGTTCATGCGAGTCGAAATGCCGATTTCGCTATTGCAGCGCATCAGCCTGCTGGAGGTCGTCACCGACGGGTCATCAACCGAATTTCAATCAGCCATTGATTGGGCTGTGCGGCGGACAGACATAGCGCTTTGGTGCACCCAAACCTTTGGGCCGGCAGAGGCCAAGCTTTGGGCGCGGGTACCTGACAGCTTGAAAGATCACGCATTTTTGGTACTCTCAAAGGCTGACGTTCTGTCTGCCAAAAGCGCACTGACCTCGCGAATCGCTGACCTTGAAACCGTCGTTGCGGAAGAATTTCACTCGCTTTTCGCAGTGGCGACGTTGCAGGCGATCAAAGCGCACGGACCCCAAGGACGTGTGGATGAAGCGATTTATCACGCGTCAGGCGGCGGTGCTCTGAGTGCCGAGATCCTTCGTCACGCCGAGCGTGGACGCAGGGCCGACGTCGACAGCGCTCATTTGTTCTTGGCACGGTATCAAATCCGCATCCCTGAACAACCCGCTGTGAGCAAGGCTGCCGTAGAAGAGACGCCCCCCATAGCGACCGCTCCCGTAGAACCTGTCGTGCAGACTCCCGTCGATGTCGCTCCTCTTCCCGTAACTGAGGTTGAGCAGGTAGTTGAAAACATTGATATATTCTCAGATTCAGTTCGGTTTCTTCGACGCCGCGGCGATGGACTTGCGCAAGCGGCTACCACCTTAGGCAAGGGCCACGCAGACGGTATGATCTCGCAATGTGTCGATGCAGTTGAGCACCTGGTCGATCTGTTCAGCGACGACGATTCCGGTTGTCCGGTGGCTGATGAATTTCTTGATGATTTGACCGAAGCATCTGACTTGATGGTGCTTATGCAGGTCGAAAATGGCGACGCTCCAGCCGCAGATGCGGTGACACTCTTGCTTCAGCTTCGACGCGAGATGGAAATGAAATTGGCAGCATAGAAAGGATGAACACACTTCATTGACCGAGAATACGTCACAAAAAGGCCAGATTGGCCGGGAATTCTAGCGCAGGTCGAAACGATGGCGCCAGAGGATCAATGTGTGACCGGTCAAATGGCCCATCAGGCGTGTGTGTTCGTTAGGTAGTAGATATGAAAGTTGATACGAGGATTATGGAAGAAGGTGCCGCCCCAGCTGCAGGCAATGCACACCTCCTCGGACGCGGGTTCGAGGGGCTTGAACCCTATCTGAATAAGTCGCGTGACTTGCGCCAAGCATTGGTGCGTCTCGGCAAGATGGGCGACAAATCCACCAATCGAACCGCGCGCCGTCTACACCACCAATTGAAACATGCGGAACCCTCAATCACGATGATCGGTCAGGTTAAGGCCGGAAAAACCTCGCTTGTTAATGCGATGGTCGGTTTCCCCGACCTGTTGCCTGCGGACGTCAATCCATGGACCAGCGTTGTCACATCGCTTCATTTGAACCCGCACGTTGGTGCCGAAGAGAACCGAGCAAGTTTTCGTTTCTTCGACATGGAAGAATGGAGCCGGCTTTTGGATCGCGGCGGACGAATTGGTGAGTTGGCCAGTCGAGCAGGTGCAGAGGATGAGCTGGAAAAGGTGCGCGCGCAAGTAATCGAAATGCGTGAAAAGTCTCGTGAGCGACTTGGCGACAAATTCGAGTTGATGCTCGGACAGCAACATGACTACGGCTACTTCGACCATGAGTTGATCGAACGCTACGTCTGCCTTGGCGACGACTTCGAAGACGACTTCGAGACCAGCCAGGCGCAAGGGCGTTTCGCCGATATCACAAAATCCGCCGAAATTTTTATGCACCGGCCGGAAATGCCGATGCCGCTGTGCATCCGCGATACTCCAGGCGTGAATGATACATTCATGATCCGCGAGCAGATCACCATCCGCGCGATCCGTGAAAGCCGGATATGTGTGGTTGTTCTCGCTGCACACCAGGCACTGAGCTCGGTTGATATGGCCCTGATCCGTCTCATTGCTAACGTGAAGTCGCGCGAAGTGATCATCGCAGTCAATCGCTGCGACGAGTTGAGCGATCCTGTGCGTCAGATCCCACAAATTCGCGAAAGCATTCGAAAAACGTTGATCGAACATGACGGTCCGAAAGAAGCGCAGATCATCTTTTCGTCGGCCTATTGTGCTACGGCTGCGTTGACCGGCAATGTCGACGCGGTGGATCCAGAAACTCTGGAAGCCATGACGGAGTGGGCTGTCGAAGATGGTCGCGTGACCAACCCGGGCGACCTGACTCCCGAAGAACTGCTATGGGACATCTCCGGGCTGCCAAGTATTTACGCCGCCTTGAGCGAGCGCATCGCTGACGGAGCAGGCCAAGACATGCTGGATCGCGTGGCTAAATCAGCCATGAACCTGGCAAATGGATTGAACGCGGCGACGCAAGTTGTCTCTCGTCGTGACTCCGATGCCGCTCTGCCTCCGCTTGAGAAGGGGCAGCTTGAGAATGAATTACGGCGCATTGAAGAGCAGGCATTGGCCGCCATGGAGACCTCATTTGAGGATGTGATTGGCGAGTTCCATAAGCGTCTGGAGCGCTCGCACCGCAGTTTCCTCGAGCGCGCTACCGGCTCGCTTTTGAAGCACCTTGACGAGAACGGCGAAAGCGAAGTTTGGGAATACGACCCAAGCGGTCTGCGTATCTTGCTGCGCACAGCTTATCAGGTCTTTGGTCGCAAGGCGCAAAAGTCCACCAAGGATACTCTGATCGCAACGGCAGAGACTTACGCCAGCGTCTATTTCCGGCTCTTTGACGTCTCTGAGGACGACTTTGGCATTGAAGCACCGACACCACCCTTGGTGCCGTCGCCAGTTCTTCTCGGACAAACGATTGCACTCGATCTGAAGGGCACATGGTGGTCCCGATGGTGGCACAAGCGCCGTGGATTCCGATCCTTTGCGACAGAATTTGCCGACATGATTAAGTCGGAGACAGACCCAATTGTCGAAAGCCTAAGCGGTGCACACGCCAATTCGATCCGTGACTCGTCACTTGATGTTTTGCGCGAATTCATGGGCGAACAGCGGGCAATTCTAATCCGGTTGGCAGAAGAAGCAGACAATGTGCCCGGCGGTGCTGCCGCTTTGTTAGATGCGGAAGGGGCGGCTGTGAAGCGCGCTCAATTGAAGCAAACGATGGCAACACTGACAGAAATAGCGGCCTAAGGGGGATAATATGGAAGATCACGACGACAACGCGCCGAAGCCTGTTCAAAGCGTATCGCATTCGGTGTTCCGGGTATTGGAAGCCGAGAGCGAGGCCCATACCGCATCACAAAAGGCCGGTGACGAACAAGAGAATTCAGCCAATACGGATGAGGGGACGCTGTCATCGGCTAGGGTCACTTCTGATTTTGCATCTGATTTCGCCGATCCTTCGTTGCTGTACCATCCCCCAACCGAAACGAAGACCGTTGAGACGGCTTCAGAGGATAATTCTGTTGACGAGACCCCTGAGGAAGAGCCCGCCTCGCTTGATTTAGGCGGCTATCAGGTTCTTGAAGCCGACGAGGCCTATTCTGAGGAGCCAGAACCTGAGCCCGAAATCGTTGGTCCGGGACTTGTCGCAAAACCCATTGGCGGTAAGCCGATCTTATGCTTGATGGGCGAGTTCAGTGCCGGGAAATCGACACTGACAAACCTGCTGATCGGGACGGCGGCTTTGCCGGTGAATGTCACGGCCACGCAGTTGCCACCGGTTTGGATCTCAAAAGGAAATGACGCGCCCTATCGCGTTGGCCCTGATGGGCAGGAATTTGATATCGAACTTGAGCGACTGGAAGAGGTTTCAGTAGACGACACGGCCTATATCCGGATTTTCCACGACTCCGCTCTTTTGGACCATTGCGATCTGATCGATATGCCAGGCATTTCTGATCCAAACATGGACGCCGAGGTTTGGCAGCGCGTTATCCACTACGCGGATGCTGTGATCTGGTGCTCCCATGCGACTCAGGCGTGGCGCCAGTCTGAGGCTGCTGTTTGGTCCATGCTGCCACCAGAACTTTATGCAAAAAGCTTTCTGCTTTTGACGCGGATGGACAAGATTTTGTCTGATCGCGATCAGATGCGAGTGGTCAAGCGCGTCGGGCGCGAAACCGTCGGGTTGTTCAAAGAGATTTTCCCAATTTCGCTGACCCGTGCGCTTGCCGCAGACGATGATGTCGAAAAGTTGCAAGCAAGCGGTGCGGCAGATTTCTCCGAAGCGCTTCAGGCACTGCTTGAAGAGATCGCCGCAGAGAAGGTCGGAGACGCCGCTGAGAACCTTGCTGTTGATCCAGACGAACCTGCAAAGTTCGTGTTGCCGTCGCGCATTCAACCCAAGCCTTTGCTTGCACGCCGCTCAAACAGCCGTCCTGCGCCGGAGCCACTACCACCGTTCTGACGTGTCATCCCGTCTAGACAGCCAGCGTCCAAACCCGTGAGGGCTTGCACACAGCCGTGTTGCTGCGCATTAAGGAGCAGGCATATGGCTCGTCCATATGGTTGCGTGGTAAAGGGCAAAAGATGGACGTCACCAAGGAACTGGACGGCTTCAGAGCGAAAGTAGAGGGCTGCGATCTCGCTGCTTTTGCAGATCTGAACACCCGAATGATCCTGTGCGTCAGTTCGGCAAGCCGCCATGCTCAGGAAGAATTGGATACTTTGACCCAGACCGCAGCGATTGTGCTGGGCGGAGCGGTCGCAGAAGGCGCCGAGGCACTTTTGGATGACCAGAAAGCACTAAGCGCAATCACTATGACGCAGGTTGATGCGCGCGTTTATTTGCGCGCAACCGCGTCCGATAATGAAGCGTTGATTTGCGTTTGTGCACCAGACGCCGACCTAGCAAAAGTGATGGCGGTCGGAACAGCCACGCTTGGCCACATCATGGCGACGGCCTAACGGTGGGAACCTCAATGGACGACTTTTTGCGCCTTGAGGCCAAACTTGCCAAACTGCGCCAACGCGAGCGCAGCCCCGGCGAAAAGCGACTGATCCGCGGCACACCCGAACGACTTCTGGCGGCTGTAACCACAGAAATCGACGAGGTGATCTTGCCGCGCGAGATCGGATTTACATCTCAAAGCGGAGCGTCTTTCCACCTTGCCGTCGCCAATCGCCGCCTTCAGGCGCTTGTGGCAACGTCATCGGATTTCGAAGGGTCACAAAACCTCACCGGAGTGCCGATAACCGACGCCAGCGATGAAAACCTCGTCCTAATGCGCAACCTTTTGTTAGATGTCTTGAAAGAGGAAGAGGCTTGGGCCGTGTCCAGCCGCCGCCAGACCAGTGACGGATTTGCCTCTGACATTGGTGTGCCAAATGAGCCGCTTCTGCGCGCCTGGAAGATTGCCGCCGCAGCACTTGGGCAGGCTGATCCAACGCGCCTGCTTGAGGATTTTATGGGGTCTCTCGGTTCAAATGCCAAGGCGTGGATTCGTATCGAAGGCGAAGAGGTCAAAGATCAATCCGGGCCTGCGGAGATTGTCGGTTCGCTTGGCGACAAAGCCGCTGTTTTTCTGGACGGCTATTTCAGCAAGAAAGACCTGCTTTTCCAAGGCGAGACGGGGCCAAGTGGCTTGGTCTTTTCGGCTGCGAGCGATGGCCCCGCCATATTCTTTGTCGATTGCGGAACGTCGATGGCGTTCATCCTATCGGATGGTGCGCATGTGGCGACGCTCGCCAGCGATTGGCAGGCGCGCGTCGTTCTTTAAGACCTTCTCCGGTTTCTTCAATCTGCTCCCGCCACTCGAATTTGCGCGTCTGGCGCAGGCTTGAACACTTTCTGTACCATGTAGGTAGCGACCGTAAGGCCAATCCCGATAAGGTCCGTCACCAATCCACCTGCAATCATGCAAAGCGCTGCAAGGAGAAGCGCCATTCGGATGAACCACGCGGTGCGTCCCCCCATGAACCAGCCCTGAACACCAGACGACAACAGATATACACCAAACACAGCCGTGACGCCGGCTCGGATGACCTCGAACCACGTACCATCCATCAAGAGCGCGCCGTTGTAGAAGAACATAAACGGCACGATGAACGCAGCGATTCCGATTTTGAAGCTGGCGACACTGGTCTCCATCGGGTTCGCCCCCGATATTCCCGCGGCGGCGTAGCTTGCAAGCGCCACGGGTGGGGTGATCGCTGAGAGCACGGCAAAGTAAAACACAAAGAAATGCGCCGTCAGTTGCGGAATGCCAAGCTGCACAAGTCCCGGCGCCACGACAGAGGCCGCAACGGCATAGGCGGCTGTGGTTGGCATGCCCATTCCCAAGAGGATCGAGATACACATTGCAAAGAACAGGGCAAGAAGCTGCGAGTTCTCTGCGATCCCAAGGAGAAGCGAGGAGAACCTTGCTCCAACCCCGGTAAGGCTAATAACGCCAACGATGATACCGGCGCAGGCACAGACCGCGATTATCTGGATCGACATGATCCCGGCAAGCTCGAAGGCCTTTAAGATAGATCGGGGACCCATTCGGAAAGGTGTTAGCCAAGAGACCACGGCAGCTGCCACAGTGGCCAGAGTTCCGGCACGGATCACTGAATACCCGGCGAATAATGCATAGATGAGAATGATAATCGGCAGGAACAGGTATACTTGTCGGATCATCTTGTTGAATTTCGGAAGCTCGTCCTCTCGCATGCCGCGCATGCCGAGTTTGGCGGCTTCAAAGTCGACCATGAAGTAGACTGACACGAAGTAGAGAACCGCCGGAATGATCGCGGCAACTGCGATGTCCGTGTAAGCAATGCCAGTGATCTCGGCCATGATGAAGGCGCCCGCCCCCATAATCGGTGGCATGATTTGACCGCCAGTCGAAGCGGCAGCTTCTACAGCGCCGGCGGTTTTGCGGTGGTAGCCGACCTTTTTCATCAGCGGAATTGTAAGCGATCCTGTCGCGACGACGTTGCCAGCCGAAGTTCCGTTGATCATACCCATTAAACCGGAGGCGAAAATCGCCACTTTAGCAGGCCCGCCACGCGAACGGCCTGCGGCGGCGAAAGCGAAGTTTATAAAATAGTCTCCCACTTTTGACGCCTGCAGGAAGGCCGCGAAAATGATGAAGAGGATGATATAAGTCGACGAAACCGCGGTTGTTGGTCCGAGGATCCCAGCGTCAGTATAGACTTGGCTGAAGAAACGCGCCCAATCAATTTGGGGCGAGTTCAGGAACCCCGGCATCAAATGACCGGTAAAGACATAGACGAGAAAAATCCCCGCAATAATAATCAAGGCAAGGCCCGCTACGCGCCGCGTCAACTCCATGATCAGGGCAGTGCCCGCCACCGCGGCGAGCGAAATACCGATCGGGGCAAAAGGCGTTCCGGTCGAGTTTCTCATGAGCGTGCCGTAGATAGTAATCAGATACGCAGCGACGGCGATTCCGCAAATGCCGAGGACAATGTCCGGCATTGAATAGCGCTCGCGAGGGCCGCGGTGCAGCCATCCAAGGATGATCCCACCGAACGTCGCAATCAATAGTGGAACACCGAACCAGTAGATTTCAGGGCTGCGAAACTCGTCTGCAATTCCGTTCCACATTTCGCCGCCCGAGATGCGGGATGCGAAATTCAACGCGGCGGCACAGGCCAAAACGGCCGGTATCAACAGAGCGTACCCGGCGTAGGTCCACAGCGGTGTCTCTTCGCTCTTGTCGCTGGCGAATTTGAGGTGCGCCCCAAAAAACAAAAATCCCAAGAACAACGCTCCGGCTACGTGAACGATGCGAAAATTCCATGTTTCAAGAGGGAACGTCGGCAAGAGTGGAATTGTCACGCCAGTCCATTCGGAAATGGACAATCCATTCAGGGCGGCCATGTGAAATGCGGCGTAAAATGCCGCAAGACCAGCCATAAGCGTAAGTCGCCAACCATCAAACTGGCGGCGGTTCGCTTCCACAGGCTCGTCGTCAACGCCCTCAACAATGACAGGTCCTTCGGTTTGTGCGGATGTGTCAGTCATGGGGTCCCTCCCGGCATAGCTTCGCTATCTGGTGCCACTGTAACGCAGCATCGCGTCGTGTCATTCTTCTTGGTGGAAATAATTCGGGGCTCCGGGGCAGAGCCCTCGGGTGGGTCGCCGCGCCGAAAGGCGCGGCGACATCGTTTTTACATTCCGTGGATCATGCTGTCCGGAATATCGGCGCCAGCGTTCTCTTTGAACCACTTGGCCGCACCTGGGTGCCACATCAGAACACCATTTTTGGTGTAGTTCTCAGGGATCGTCGAACGTGCCGCTTTGTGGATGTTCATCAGGCGGGCATTGTCAGACATGACCACATCTACAACCGCCTCAACGAACGTCTCTGGCAGGTCACAATTGGCAATCGCAAAGTTCCACATGCTGACCGAACGCGCATCACTTTCAAGCGTCGAATATGTACTCGCAGCGATTTCGAACGGGCTAACGGGGAAAGCTTCAAGGATTTTGGCTTGCTCTGCTTCAGTAAACTCAATGATGTTCACGTCCGTCTGAACTTCCAGTTGGCTCACCGCAGGAACCGGGACACCGGCTGCGAAAGCGATAACGTCCAGAAGACCGTCCTGAAGTTGTCCGCCAAGGTCGGTCCAGCCGCCGTTGCGACGCTCAAAGTCAACGCCAAGCGTTTCCATCATGCGCGGAAAGTAGGTGTCAGACGTTGATCCAGCCGGACCAAAGCCAATTTTCGCACCTGCTGGGATATCAGCGATAGATGTGATGCCGGACGAGGCCAAAGCCGTGACCGAGAACGGTGTTTGATACATCGGGAACATTGCACAAGCGCCGGTCATTTGCAGGCCGGGTGCGATTGGATTGGTGCCAGCCAATGATTCTGCAGCAGGGCCCATTGTCGTCATGCCGAACTGTGCGTCACCCGTGTGGACGAGCGCCATGTTCTGCATAGGACCACCGGTGACTTCGCCACCACCAGACATACCAAGTTCTTCCGCAACGAGGTTCGCCCAACCAGAACCATAGGCGAAGTAAGTGCCGCCTTGCGATGCTGTTCCAACGGTAAAGCTCTCGGGCCAACCAGTTTTATCGATGTGCCCATCTGCGGATGCGAAAGTTGCGGTGACGGCGACTGCAACGGCCGTCATTGCGACGTTTTTCATAGAGTATCCTCCCATATCGGCCAGCCGATCCGGCGGGCCATCTCCCAAATGCCGGAACCAAGTCCAACATATCCATGTCGACGTAGTGCGAGGCCTCCAGCGCCAAACGCAAGCGATTTAGCCTAGGTGTTTGCGCAAACACAGCCCCGAGGCCCGCCAATGTGCGTAATTCAGCCCAACGAAGCGCAAACGATGGGGCGAATTCCGCCCATCTGAGCCTATTCGCTTTCCTCATCGACAAAATCCAGACGGGCGAGGCCATGTTTCTGCATCTTTTCGTAAAGCGCGCGGCGCGACAGGCCCAAAGCTTCGTAGGTCGCTTTCAGGCTGCCACCTTTTGCTGTGATAGCGGCCGCAATCAAGCTTTTTTCATACGCGGCAATCTGATCCGCGAGCGTAGGCGAAGCGGTGGCTTTTGGATCTCCGATGTCCAAATCAAGCCCCAACGCAAACCGATCCGCTACGTTGCGAAGCTCGCGGACATTGCCCGGCCAGTCACGAGAACTGATGCGGGCGAGAACGGCCCCCGGAATGATCAGCGAAGGTCGCTTGTCGCGTAGGCAGGCCTCTTCGACGAGTTGTACAAAGAGACGTGGGATATCCTCGCGGCGCTCTGACAGCGGCGGAAGTCGCAGCGTCACGACGTTCAGTCGATACAACAAATCACTGCGAAAGTCGCCACTTGCCGCCGCCGCTACAAGGTCTTTCTTGGAGGCCGCAATAAACCGCACATCTAAGGCAATCGGATCGTTCGAGCCAAGCCGCGTGACTTCTCGATCCTGCACCGCGCGCAGCAGTTTCGCTTGCATCGGTTGGGTCAGACTGTCGATCTCGTCAAGAAAGATAGTGCCACCGCGGGCGTGTTCGAACTTACCGTATCGCGCTCGCGCCGCGCCGAGGAATGCGCCGGCTTCGTGCCCGAAAAGCTCGTTTTCGATGAGATCGGTGGGCAGGGCGGCGCAGTTGATGGCGACGAAGGGTTGGTCGGCGCGCGCACTTGCCCGGTGCAAAGCACGGGCCGCGACTTCTTTTCCTGTGCCTGTCGCACCGACGATCAGGACATCCGCATCGGTGGCGGCGACAGCGCGGATTTGTTGGCGAATTGCAACCATTTCCGCCGTGCGTCCGGCAAGACGGGCCTCAATCACATCCCGCCCGCCGACTTCATTGCGCAGAGTTCGGTTTTCAAGTGTGAGGCGGCGTTTTTCCAAAGCACGACGTGCAGTTTCCACCAATCGTACAGGATCGTAGGGCTTTTCGAGAAAGTCGTAGGCGCCGTCACGCATCGACTGGACGGCCAGATCGACATCTCCGTGCCCAGTTACCAAAACAACCGGGAATTCGGGATCGATCTCGAGGGCGCGCTTCATGAGCATCAACCCGTCCATCCCTGCCATTCGAATATCAGTAATCAAAATGCCCTTAAAATTGCGACTGACTCGCGCCAAAGCTGCGTCTGCTTGCGGAAATAGCTTCACGTTAAGGTCGGCAAGCTCAAGCGTTTGACACGCAGCCCGGCGCAAGTCCTCTTCGTCGTCAACAAATAGGATTAGGTCGTCGGTCATTCTGCCGCCAGTCCTTCGTTCTCGCCACGCCGACTTTCACGGACCAGATCAACAACGAAAGTCGCGCCCCCGCCGTTACGAGCCTTCGCAGAGAGCCGGCCGCCGAAATCCTCGACGATATTAAAGGAAATCGACAACCCAAGACCAAGCCCTTGGCCGGGCTCCTTTGTTGTGAAAAAGGGGTCGAAAAGCTGGTTCATGATCTCTTGCGGTATCCCCGGTCCGCGATCCGATACCGAAACCAGAACGCGCCCTGACGCGAGACTTTCAACAGTGATCTCAATCGTTGGAGCCGCGACGCTGTCCATTGCGTCGAGCGCATTTGACAAAAGGTTCACAAACACCTGCTGCAATCTCACGCGCCCTCCGCGCACCAAGGCAGGTTCACTTGGCGGATCGTAAGTAAGCGTGGCTTGCGCGGCACTGACCCGCGTTTCCATCAGTTCGATTGCATCATTCAGAATCAGACCAATATCGACAGGCCCGACACTGTCTTGAGGGCGGCGCGCAAAGTTGCGCAAGTGACCTGATAGGGCCGCCATCCGGTCTGCCATTTTCGATATGCGGGCCACGTTCTCACGAGCATCCGCAACGCGGTTGCGGTCTAAGAAAGTTGCGGCGTTGTCGGCGTAGGATTTTACGGCTGTAAGCGGTTGGTTTAGCTCGTGGCTGAGGGCTGCAGACATTTGCCCAAGTGCAGCCAGTTTGCCGGCCTGAACCAGCTCCTTTTGAGTGTTGCGAAGTCGAACTTCGGTGGCCGTGCGGTCAGCCACTTCACGTTTGAGATTGGCATTCGCGGCATTAAGATCTGAGGTGCGCTGAGCGACGCGTTGCTCCAATACTTCGTTCGTGCGCTCTTGTTCCTGCATTCGCTCTGTGACCCGGATGCGGCGCTGCAGCAGGATGGCTCCGGTCAAGACGGCAAGCAGGACAAGAAGCCCCGCTATCGACATCAAGATAAGGGCCTGCGTCCGCGCTGGTCCCGCAGGCGTCAGGTGAAGAACGCGCCAGCCGACCTCCGGCAAGGTCTGCGCACTCAGCACGAAGTCTTCGCCGTCGATCGAGATCAGCTCGAAGTCGGGGCTGATGCGCCGGCGCTCGGCGTTTAGGGGCAGGATGCGGTCCAGCGGATATTGGCGCGTTTGCGCGATGATGCTGGAGACCTCTTCGCGCAGTGGCGTCAGCGTCTTAAAGTGCCATTCGTCACGGTTTGACATGAAAATGATGTCGGAGAGATCAGTAACGATGATGTCGCTCGCCCCACCCCGCCAAGCGTCCTCGAAAGGGCGCACATTAAACTTGATCGCGATCACCCCAAGAATGCGCGTGTTGTCGATCACGGGCGCGGCGAAGAAATAACCACGTTCGCCGCTGGTAGTCCCCATCGCGAAGTATCGTCCAAGACCACCTTCGACGGCCTGAACAAAGTAGGGTCGAAAGTTGAAATTCCGTCCAACAAACGAGCGTTCTTTGCGATATGAACTGGCGGCAATCGTGGTGCCGCCCACATCCATCAAGTAGACGTCCGAAACGCCAAGGCTCATGGATGTAAGCCGGAGTTGTTCGTTTACAAAAGGCAAAAGACCTTGATTGGTGGGGTCTTTAAGCAAGCTGGTCAGGATCGGGCGCTCCGCGATCAGTTTGGGAAGTGGCTGAAACCTATCAAGCGTCGCATCAAGGCCCTCAACCGCAATTCTAAGCGTTGCTTCGCCCTGAACCCCGGCGCGGTCCAAAAAGTTGCGCTCTAACGCGGGCAACGTCGTCAGTGCCAGAATCACAATAACCACCAAACCCACAATTCCCCGAAGAATCGCTGGCCGCATCCACCCTGAATTGGTCCCAAAACCTATCATCGGTAGAATATGCCCGGTCCATTCCGCCTTGCCCAGAGGGGGTGCTTTGCCGCATCGCAGAAAAGCATGTCGCGAATTGTTCGTTATTCGGTCACAATGGTGCCGATATTTAGGGTTTGATATAGAATCGTAGTTAATCACATGTGATAGCAGCGGCAGATTCGCGCCGGTCGGGTTGATCTTTCCCTTTCGGAGCATTCACGCTGAGCCTATAACACGAGCGTCCGCTGACAGGCACATTCAGGCGGGCCAACAAACGAATGGATTGGGGCGACGGAAATGGCCTTTGGCGGTTTGTTTTCCACAGATATGGCAATCGACCTCGGGACGGCGAATACTCTTGTCTATGTTAAGGGCAAGGGCATCATCCTGAACGAGCCCTCTGTGGTCGCGTATCATGTAAAAGACGGCGTGAAAACGGTTCTCGCCGTCGGTGCAGATGCGAAATTAATGCTGGGCCGCACGCCCGGTTCCATCGAGGCGATCCGCCCGATGCGCGAAGGCGTGATCGCCGATTTTGACGTCGCAGAGGCGATGATCAAGGCGTTCATTCGTAAGGTCCACAAGCGTACGACATTCTGGAAACCGAAAGTGATCGTTTGCGTACCGCACGGTGCGACGCCGGTTGAAAAACGGGCGATCCGTCAATCGGTGCTTTCGGCAGGCGCGCGTCGCGCAGGTCTCATCGCAGAACCCATTGCAGCCGCTATCGGTGCGGGCATGCCCATCACGGATCCGACCGGCAATATGGTCGTCGACATCGGTGGTGGTACCACTGAGGTCGCAGTCCTGTCGCTTGGCGACATCGTCTACGCGCGTTCAGTGCGCGTTGGTGGCGATCGTATGGACGAAGCGATTATCAGCTATTTACGGCGCCAGCATAATCTGCTCATCGGCGAACAGACAGCCGAGCGGATCAAGACATCTATCGGCACAGCAAGGATGCCCGATGACGGGCGTGGCCAGTCGATGCAAATTCGCGGGCGCGACCTTTTGAATGGTGTCCCGAAAGAGACCGAGATCAATCAAGCACAGGTCGCTGAGGCCTTGGCCGAACCGGTGCAGCAAATATGCGAGGCCGTCATGACGGCCCTTGAGGCAACCCCACCTGATTTGGCGGCCGATATCGTTGACCGCGGTGTGATGCTGACCGGCGGAGGAGCGCTTTTGGGCGAGCTGGATTTGGCATTGCGCGAGCAAACGGGTCTTGCGGTCAGTGTGGCCGACGAGTCGTTGAATTGCGTGGCGCTTGGCACTGGCAAAGCGCTTGAGTACGAGAAACAACTTCGGCACGTGATCGATTACGACAGTTAACACACTCGGGGCTCCGAGTTTTCCACGGATCGTGGTAGTCTCGCGCCCTGGGGGGACGGACCAGGAAACGACGTGGCACGGCAAAGCGGTTCATCTGAGGACTTTGCACGCCCCCTTCGACGGTTTTTCGTCGGCGGGCTTGTGCTGATTCTATTTGCGATATTCATACTTTGGCGCATCGAAAGTCCCCGCGCTGAGCGATTTCGCGCAGCCTTGGTAGATGCAGTGGTTCCGCAGATGGATTGGGCATTGGTTCCGGTCACCAAGACGGTTGAGTTGGTTGAAGGCGTACAATCATACGCGCGACTTCAGCAACAAAATCAGGATCTGCGTCGCGAATTGCAGCAGATGAAGGCTTGGAAAGAAGCGGCTCTGCAGCTTGAACAGGAGAACGCCAAACTTCTTGATTTGAACAAGGTACGGCTGGATCCGGCACTTACCGTGGTGACTGGACAAGTTCTGGCCGACAGCGGGTCGCCATTTCGTCAGTCAATTATCTTGAACGTCGGGGCCGGACGTGACGGGATCAAGGATGGATGGGCAGTTACCGATGGCCTTGGTCTTGTGGGCCGCATTTCTGGTGTCGGACAACGGTCAAGCCGCGTGCTTTTGCTGACCGACAGCGCAAGTCGAGTGCCGGTTACGATCCAGCCTTCGGGCCAGCAGGCCATGCTTTCGGGAGACAACTCTGCGCTCCCTGTGCTTGACTTCATCGAAGAACCAGAAGTGGTGCGCCCCGGAGACCGTGTCGTGTGGTCCGGGAACGGGGGCGTTTTCCCGCGG
>RCMY010003510.1_pt1 | contig 22336 bp, 21 predicted proteins | sample 2041341 | NCBI WGS metagenome assembly RCMY01 (sample SAMN09708234, study PRJNA481090) | Marine sediment metagenome, whole genome shotgun sequencing project.
GCTGTTAGAGATTAGCATCATTGATTACAACTTGCCATTATTCTTGTACAATTCTGCGGAGTTACGTTCATCTTCGTCTAAAATTTCAAGAACTTCCATTAAGCCTTTATCTCCAATCTCTAATTTTGTATTAAGAAGATAATTCCTGAACTGATAATTATCAGTTCAGGAATTCACGATTTATCATAACTTTCGTATTGTTTGTAACTAATAATGAAAATGTTAAGTCAGAAAAATACACCGGAAGAAATATTAACGGAATTCCACCGGGATACGCTGAGTTGGAAGTCGATTATCGGATTTAAGGAAAATGAGATTTTGTTCCTAAACAGGCTATTGAACTCTAAAGCTTTTAAGGAAACACCAAATCTTTATGAAAGATTGGAAAAATTTAAACATGAATTAAAGACCAGAACAAGGGAAGTAAAAAATTTAAAGAAAGACATTGAGGAATATGAGGCTAAGCTCAAGGGAATATTGGAATGTGATGATATTAGTTGTGACACCTATTACTTGGAAAATCATCAACAATTCAGGGATGATTTTGATCAATTTTATACTGATTTCAATTTATTTAAGAGCAAAGTTTTCAATCTAACTGGTAGTGTTTTGTAAAATACTGATACCCATAAAGCAGATATTACCGTTTTAATGTTCATTAGTAAAAACAATTAAAACATAGAAAGGATGAAAACAAAATTGATGACATGTATAGCCTTTACAGTGTTCTTATCAGTAGAAAGGGAATAGGACATATCCAAAATTGAAGCAAATTTTTAACATATATGGTGATGACCTGGAGCATATAGAATAAGCTGTCCCCACGTGACTATAAAAAATTAATGTAAGAACTGATATTGAGGTTTTCGCATGTCAGCAAGGTAGTAAGGATTCCTAAAGATTCTTAAAAGATAGGTAGCACAGAAGATAGTTGCAAAGTTAATTCATAATCTAAAAACAGTGAATATATGTCTATTTCAGATTTACATCCATCCGGTGAACACGTCAACAATATGGCTCAATTCGCTGCCATTTTAAACTTAGCAAGGGTAGACGGTACCATAAATCCACATGAAGAAAAAAGCTTAAAGCGTTTTGCGAACAAACTGGATATTTCCGACGAGGAATATAAGACAGTTTCAAAAAATCCGGATAAGTTTCCCCTCGAAGCAATATATGGTTCAGATGAAAGACTTGAGCGTCTGTACGATTTGTTTATGATTATCTATTCGGACAATCATATAGATGAATCAGAGCAAAAACTAGTTCTAAAGTATGCCATAGCCTTAGGCTATAAAAATGATGAGGCACTCCGTATTATTCAAAGATCCATTAGATTATTTGGAGGAGAAATAGATTTGGAGGATTATCAATATTTGATTAAAAAATGATATTTTCTGAAACCGAAGTAAGATTCATTAATGATGAAATTGGTTATGGGTTTTATTGCATAAAAAAATCCCGACTTTTATATCGAGATTCTATCTCACTATGTGACCTGGCTGGGACTCGAAACACTTTCGTAATCATTGGATATACATAAAGTTACAATCTACATTTTCAAAATATGCGCCGAATAGCTTTTCTTTTAGATAGTCAATTCCTTTTCCAAACAATTTGAAAAATCCAAGATTGATTCCTCCAAAGATAATCTGAATAAGACTTTTACCAGAAATTCGATTATCTATATACAAAATAATTTTATACATTATTTTGTGTAATTATTTGCGTACATATATGGTGATTAGGGCAATTTAAAAGCAGCCATTGAGCGAAACCATTTGGAGCCTGTTTAAGAATTTGTGATTGGAATTTTTATAGGTTATTTTTGATTCAGAATAAGGTCAAATTTTTGAGTATTGCCTGAACTAAAGTTCACCTCCAAGCTTCAGGGCTAACGAAATAGTGAGCGAAAAGGGGCATAAAGTAATACTGGGCTAATTTTTAAAAAGACTTTGAGGATTAAAAAAAAAAGGATGTTATTTCTAACCGATGTCAATTGTGGTATTTATTAATATAAGGTTACTATGAAATTAAAGACCATTTTAGCTATTATAGCGGCGACTTTCATCATATTGTTTGCACTTCAAAACGCAGAAGTAACCGATGTGAAGTTCTTGATATGGAAACTATCAATGTCACGGGTATTAGTCATTTTAGGAAGCTTTGTAGTTGGGGTACTTGTTGGCATACTAGTATCTTTGAAGAAGAATATAGTATCTAAAGAATAAAATGAATCAAATAAAAAAGGTTTTTGTGGATTTTGGAAATACGCTGGTAGAGGCATTTCCCAACATTTTATCTGGTGTTCTTGTTCTTATCGCTTTTACTCTGTTAGGACTACTTCTTAGAAAACTTATAAAAACAAGATTGACCGCCAAATGGAAAGATACCATTGTGGCCAATTTTGCTGGGGATGTCACTAAATGGATTTTCATTATTTTAGGCGTAATCATAGCCCTGCATTTTGTTGGGTTTGGGGGTATTGGCAGTAGTATCTTGGCCGGTGCGGGTATATCTGCTATTATTTTTGGTTTTGCTTTCAAAGATATTGCAGAAAATTTTTTATCGGGAATATTACTCGCTGTAAGCAGGCCTTTTAAGAAGGGGGATATCATTGAAATAGATAAATATAAAGGCCCAGTAAGGGATTTAGATCTGCGGGTGACCCATATTAGAACTGCCGATGGCAGAGACATATTTATACCCAATTCTATGATTGTTAAAAATGTATTGATCAATTATACAAAAGATGGACTGATACGGCAGGAATTTAAAGTTGGCTTAGATACCTATGATGATCTGGCAAAAGCTAGAGAAGTCATTCTTGCATATTTTTCAAAACAGAAGGATGTATTGCCCAAGCCTTTGCCTAATATGATGGTTGAAGAAATTGGAGACTCAAGCGTTGTGGTAAAAATCACTTTTTGGGTCGATATCTTTAAAACCAACACCATTAAAGACGATTCAGATACTGGAGAGTTGATAAAAAGTAAGGTAATGCGAGAAATAAAGAGTGTATTGTTAGATAATGGTTTTAACCTACCCTCCCTAATAGTGGAACACAAAATGTACAGGGATAACTCCCCCTTGCAAGTTGATATAACTACTGACAAAGCGAACGGGAAGTGATGAATACGTTTTACAATACTATGCGCCAGATGGGATCGGGCCTTCTACAACTCTATATTTCGGTCACCTGTCCTGGCGATTCTTTTCTTTGTCGACGGAATTACCTGAATAAGTGAAGTGCAATGTATATCCTATGATAAGTACTGGGGAATAATAGTCTTTTAAAGTTGATAAATGTTATTATATTAAACGTAAGGCCTGCCATTAATCCTAAACTGGATTGTTATTATTTAACTACAATCTCAAAACAAAATCATAACAAACATTTCTAATCTACTCAAAGGAAATAATTTTTCGAAGTCTAATATCATTCGAAGAGCTACCAACCATTATCTCAAATTCTCCTGGTTCTACAATATAATTCATGTCTTTATCCCACAAGCCGAATTCACTAATAGGGATCGAGAAATTAATTGTGACTAATTGCTTTGGTGTTAGCTCCACTTTCCTAAATTCTTTTAATACTTTTATGGGTGTTGTTACGGAGCTTATTTTGTCGTGAATATACACTTGAACAACTTCTTTTCCCGTGATTTCACCTGTGTTTTTAACCTTAATGGATAATTTTATTTCACTATTCATATCCAGTTTAGTATCGTTTACTTGTAAATCTGAATATTCAAATGATGTATAGCTTAATCCATGTCCGAAAGGAAATAATGGGTCTGGCGAAGAAAAAACATAATCCCTTCCTGGTTTCTCTGGGCTACCAGGTTTTCTATAAAAACCTCTTCCCGATGGTTTATAGTTGTAAAATACAGGAACATGACCAACACTTTTAGGAACACTTACAGTAAGTTTGCCAGAAGGATTTATAGCTCCAAATAAAACGCCGGCAACGGCATTACCACCTTCCTCACCTGGATACCAAGCTTCAACAATTGCAGGGATATTTTCTTTTTCCCAAAGAATAGAATATGCTCTTCCATGAACCATTACTAATACAATCGGTTTCCCCGTTTTGTATATGGCTTGGATTAATTCAGGTTGCACGCCAGGAGGTGTTAATGATGCTCTGTCAAAACCTTCTCCACTAGTTGGATAATCGTTGGGTATGTCTTTTCCCCATCCAATGCCAGATAAAGTGCTGCTTGTGCCACCGATAACTAAAACAACCACGTCGCTGTTTTTTGCCGCTTCTATTGCAGCGGGAATATTACTAGTATCATCTCCAGTAATATTGCATCCTTTGGCATAATTTACTATGAGTTTATTGTTGGTCAACTTCTTAATACCCTCCAAAATTGTCACGCCTGATTCGTTGTCTTTTGTAGCACTGTAATCGCCATATTGTACCTGATCGGCATTAGGACCGATAACAGCGATAGACTTCAATTTTGTAGCATCTAACGGCAACTGATTATTTTCATTTTTAAGCAAAATAATTGATTCCTCGGCTATTTCGCGTGCCAAATTTACAGATTCTTGGGTGTGAATAAGGCTAGATACTTTTTTTGGAGATTTATAAGGTTTGTCGAATAAACCAGCTTTAAATTTCGCTGTTAATATGTTGTTTACTGCTTGGTCGATCAATGCAATATCAACCCGTCCTGTTCTTACAAGATTAGCTAATTGTGAATATGCAAAAGGAGAAGGTGCCTCAAGGTCAATTCCTGCTTCCAAAGCAGCTATAGCAGTTGCTGCCTTATCCTCTGTAACTTTATGAAAATAGTTGAGCATAGCGATAGCTTCATAATCTGAGAAAACATAGCCTTTAAAACCAAGCTCATTTCTTAGAATGTCTTTCATTAAATATTTATTGGAATGTAGTGGTATCCCATTTACTTCATTATAAGCGGGCATAACCGAATATATGTTAGCTTCTTGAATTACTTTTTTGAATGGATATAAATGTAAATCCCTTAAATCTCTTGGGCCTAAATTGTTTGGGCCTAGATTGATTCCTGCAATTGGTGTGCTATAAGCTACATAGTGCTTTGCTGTACATATTAATTTGTTGTCGGGTATATGGGTCTTTGTAATTGAAGGGTCACCTTGCATACCTATAACAAATGCTTTTCCCATTTCTGCCACATGAAAAGGATCTTCTCCAAAGCATTCTTCTACTCTTCCATATCTGGGGTCTCTTGCCAAATCAAATAATGGCGATAACGCTTGGTCAACTCCAGAGAGGCTAGCTTCTTGAGCTATAGCTGCTCCCATTTTTTCAATTAGTTCAGGATTCCACGTGCTCCCTTGTGCAATAGTTTGTGGAAAAATAGTGGCTCCAAAAGCCAATTGCCCATGCAAACATTCTGCTATTTGAATGGCAGGAATTCCTAATCTTGTATTTTTTCGTAAATAGTTATCAGCTGCTTCTGAAAGTTTGGAGATTTCATCTACACCAATAAAAGGGCTCTCTAAAGTGCCTATGCTGCCTCCATTAAATAAGGAGTCTAAAGATTCTTGGCTCACTTTACCTTTCTTGTCAAGTTTAAGCTTGCTAAGACTTAACATATTCATTTGAGAAATTTTTTCCTCAAGAGTCATTCTATTCAATAAGTCATTAACACGTGTTTCTACTGGAAGATTACTGTCTTTATACGGGGTGGTTTGTTTGCTAATTTTTTGAGCACTACATGATGTAAATATTAAGAAATAGACAAATAATGCTACTATATGTTTCATAAGTTTCATTTTTGATTTTATTTTTCAAGAGCTAGATTGATAACTCAAATAATATTTAATTTTCTATAAAGAATTTAAACTTTTTTTTAAAATATAGTGTATATTATACACTTAATTGGTAAAATTAGGAATAATTGAAAACAATTATTTCTAATTTCTAATTTCTGAATTCTTGTTTAAATATTCGAATTACAAAAATTATTATAATATGATTAAGCTGTACAGAAATTTTGCTTTTCTTTTTTGCTTTTTTATAATAAGTAATTTTGCTTTCGCTCAATCTGAAAATGATTGGGAAAATCCCGAAATATTTCAAATTAATCAGGTATTTCCTCACACTAATTTAATGCCTTTTAACACTCTAATTCAGGCTTTAAATTTGGATAAAAAATCATCACCAAATTTTTTGAGTCTCAATGGCGTTTGGAAATTTCATTTATCTGAAAACCTAGATAACGCTCCAACGGATTTTTATAAAAACAGTTTTAATCATAAAAAATGGGATGATATTAAAGTCCCTTCTAATTGGGAAATGGAAGGTTATGGATATGCTAAATTTAGAAATATTGGTCAGCCTTATAGTTCAATACCGCCGCTTGTTCCTAAAGAATTTAATCCGATAGGTTCTTATTACAGAACTTTTACTTTATCAAAGAATTGGAATGAAAAACAACATTTTTTACATTTTGAAGGTGTTCAATCTGCTTCTTATGTTTGGATAAATGGAGAAAAAGTTGGCTACAACCAAGGAGCTATGGAGCCAGCGGAATATGATATTACGCCATATTTACATAATGGTAAAAACAGCATAGCAGTTAAAGTGCTTCATTATAGCGACGGCTCTTATTTAGAAGATCAAGATACGTGGCGACTGGCAGGTATTTTTAGAGATGTTTATATCATGTCAACGCCAAAAACACATATTCAGGATTTTTATGTTACCACAGATTTAGATGAGAATTATAAAGATGCAACCATAAATATTGATGCATTTGTAACTTATTTCAACAAAGAAAATGTAAAAGATTATTCCATAAGGGCTACTTTATTTGACGATAAAAAGAAACAAATAATAAGCGAGAACTTAACGAAAACTGAGAAAAACGCTGTGGCGGGAAAATTTCAAAAAAGATCTGGTTCTTTTTTGGTGGAAAATCCTAAAAAATGGTCAGCGGAACATCCAAATTTGTACATGCTCACTTTAGAATTGCTAGATGAAAACAATAAAATTATCGAAGTTTTTAGTCATAAAATTGGTTTTAGAGAGGTTGAAGTAAAAAACAAAGCCATTTATGTTAATGGAATGCCGGTAAAATTCAATGCAGTCAATAGTCATATGATGCACCCAAAAACAGGACATGCTATGGATGTTGAAACTATGCGAAAGGACTTGATGATAATGAAACAATTTAATATTAATTGTGTACGGACGAGCCATTATCCTCCAAATGTGGAGTATTTAGACTTAGCTGATGAGCTTGGTATGTATATTATCGACGAAACAGGCGATGAGGCTCATAGTAATATTCAATTGTCTAGCCTACCTGAATGGAAAGAACAATATTTAGACCGAATGAGGAAGATGGTTTATAGAGATAGAAACCATGCGTCTATAGTTATATGGAGTGCTGGGAATGAAAGCGGTCCTGGCGAGAATATTTGTGCATTAATTGCTGAAGGAAAACAAATAGATCCGAGCCGTCCCGCTTGGATGTATGGTGGTAATAGTGATGAAGATCCAAAAACAAATCCAATTAAATGTGAAGATATCGTTGGACCAAGATATGTGACGCCATTTATGCTTAAAAAGCGTTTCGCTTTAGCAGATGATCCAAGACCTTCGTTTATGGATGAGTATTTGTCGGTTGCCGGAAATGCACTTGGTGGACTGGATGAATATTGGGATCTTATTTATAAGTATCCTCGTCTAACTGGTGGTGCTATTTGGGACTGGGTTAGCCCAGGTATAGATGCAAGATGGAGAACTACCCCTGATGCCTCGCCAAATAAAATTACGGCTTCTTTAATGAATAAAGCACTTTTAAAAGATGATAAATTTGGTAAGGCTCTGTATTTAAGTGGACATGATGATTGGTTAGAAGTATATAGAGATACTGCCTTAGATATTGCTGATAATCAGCTCACACTCTCTTTTTGGGTAAAACCAGAAAAATATAACGGAGACGCTTATTTTATAACGAAAGGAAATTATCAATATGGCATTTTGCAATCTAGCGATACTAAAATTCAATTTTATGTACATACAGGTGAGAAAGTTTTTGTAGAAGCCGATCTTCCAAATGATTGGGTAGGGAATTGGCATCAAGTTTCAGGTATTTATGATGGAGAAAACTTAATACTTTATATTAATGGAAAACAAGTGGCTTCTAAAAGTTGTTCGGGTAATATCATTAATGGACCATATTCTGTAAATATTGGTAAATCTGCTGAAATTATTGACAATCACTTGGGTTATCTTACACATACCACTATTGATAATATTAGAATTTTTAATAAGGTAGTTTCTAGTGAAGCTCTAAAAGACAATAGTGAAGAATGGAAGAAATTCGCCGCTCTTTGGCTTGATTTTGAATCGGTTAAGGATGAATCTCATTATTATACGATTGGCTTGCCAGGAAGAACATATGGCTTAGTTTGGCCAGATAGAAGCATTCAACCAGAACTTTGGCAGTTGAAAAAATCGCCACAACCCGTTGAAATAAAAATATTAAACTTAGATGCTGGAGAAGTAGAAATTTTTAACCGTTTTACATTTACAAATTTAAATACGTTGAATACAAATTGGTCATTATCTGCAAATGGAGAAAAGATAGAATCGGGTAAAATAAAAATTGAACTAGATCCTTTAAAAAAGGAAAACTTTAAAATTCCATATCAAACAAAAAACTTAAAAGAAGGGACACATTATGTCTTAGAGCTAAGTTTTAACCTTTCGGAAGATACATCTTGGGCAAAAAAAGGATACGAAATATCTTGGGAGCAATTTGAATTCCCATTTATCGAAAAGAAAACTGAAGCGATTGCTATTGATGGTGTAACTGTTGATGAGAATCCAGAAAACATTGTGTTTAAAGGAGCCGATTTTACTTATACATTTAAAAAAGAAAATGGCTTACTTACTTCATTGATTTTCAAGGGGAAAGAATATTTAAGACAAGGACCAAAATTTAACATATGGCGAGCTCCACTTGCCAATGAGTTGGATGCTTGGAATACTTTTCGTACATCAATTGGACAACAAAAGGATGGTATGGGGCACACTATTTCTAACGGATGGTATTCTTTAGGATTAAATAATTTGGAGCATGAAGTGGAAACTATCGAAATTATCAAAAATAAAACAAATGTAGGTCTGAAGATTGTAACACTTGCCACAAGTAACAAAGACGCTACAGGGTTTTTAAATGAGTTTAACTACACTATTGATAAGGATGGGGAAATAACTTTAAAAACAAAATCTTCGCCCGCAGGCGAATTTACACATTGGATTCCCAAAATTGGCCTACAACTTGAATTACCAGATACTTTTCAAAATATGAAATGGTATGGGAGAGGTCCTTACGAGACCTATCCAGATAGAAAAACCGGAGCAAAATTTGGCATGTACGAAACTACTTCAAAGGATGATTATGTGCCCTATATTATTCCACAAGATTATGGCAATAAAACGGATGTCTATTGGACTTCTATCAGCGATAATAGTGGTTACGGTTTACTTATAAAAGGAGACCAGAAGTTTAATACGAGTGCTCAAATATACGATACGGATAATTTAACTAGAGCGTATTATAGACCTCAATTAAAAGAGGTTGATTATGTAACCTTAAACCTAGACCATAAAATGTCAGGTGTTGGTGGTACCGCTATTTCTATTTTAAATAAATACAGGGTACTACCTCAAGAATATGAATTTACCTTTTATATTAAGCCATTTTTAGAAAGGTAGTAGCGAGTTTTTAATATTTACCTCAATTTTATTTTTAAATATTAGTCGAAAGCTTTTATATGTTAAACAATTACAGTACAGAAGATAAAGTACTATTGGCCATAGATTGTATTATTTTTGGTTTTGACGGTGAAGATCTCAAACTTTTACTGATTAAAAGAGATTTTGAACCTGAAAAAGGAAAATGGTCATTAATCGGTGGATTTCTCAAAAAAGAAGAAAATTTGGATCAAGCTGCTATACGTATTTTAAATCATCTTACGGGATTAGATAACGTGTATATGGAGCAATTGTACACTTTTAGTACAGTTGATAGAGATCCAGGCGAACGTACCATTTCCGTAGCGTATTACGCATTGATTGATATTGCAGCTCATGATAAAGACCTCATTCAATTGAATTCCGCAAAATGGTTTAGTCTAAAAAACGCTCCTGACCTTATTTTTGATCATAATAGAATGGTTGAACGGGCGGTTGCTCGATTAAAGTATAGAACGAAAACCAAACCTATCGGATTTGAGTTATTGCCTAATAAATTTACAATGCTACAGCTACAAAATCTATATGAATCGATTTTAAACGTGAAATTGGATAAGAGAAATTTTACCAATAAGATAAATGCCTTGGACATTCTGATAAAGTTAAAAGAGAAGGATATGGAATCTTCAAAAAAAGGCTCTTATTTATATCAGTTTGATACAGACAAATACAATGAAAAGTTGAAAGAAGGTTTTGTTTTCAAAATTTAATGCTCTACAAAAAATATAAAGTGTAATATCAACACTTATAAAAATAAAACATTATATTAGTGAGTACAAAATGCTTAAACAATGAAAAACTATGTCATTGGTTTAGATTATGGCTCTGATTCTGTTCGTGCGGTTTTGATAGATACAGAAATGGGACACGAAATAGCTTCTAAAGTCCATTGGTATCAGCGGTGGAAGGAAAGTAAGTATTGCGACCCTTCAATAAATCAATTCAGGCAACATCCATTAGATCATATTGAGGGATTAGAAGACGTAATAAAATCTGTTGTTATTCAAAGTAACGTTGAGCCAAAATCAGTTAAAGGTATTTGTATTGATACTACTGGTTCTTCACCAATACCAGTTGATGAAAAAGGAACACCACTAGCATTAACCAAAGGTTTTGAAGAAAATCCGAATGCAATGATGGTACTTTGGAAAGACCATACTGCTATTAATGAAGCAAATGAAATAAATCACTTAGCTGAAAATTGGGGAGGAGAAAATTTCACTAAATATGAAGGTGGTATTTATTCATCCGAATGGTTTTGGGCAAAAATTTTACATATCATCCGTGAAGATGATGCCGTAAAAGATGCAGCATATTCATGGATGGAACACTGCGATTTAATAACCTATTTACTTATTGAAAACAAAGATTTAAAATCGTTCAAACGTAGCCGTTGTGCAGCAGGACATAAAGCCATGTGGCACGAAAAATGGGACGGCCTACCTTCTAAAAGATTTTTGGATCAACTAGATCCATATCTTGCTAATCTACGAGATAGATTATTTGACAAAACCTATACTTCTGATCAAGTTGCAGGGTTTTTAAGTGCCGAATGGGCCAAAAAATTAGGATTAACAACCGATACCGTGATAGCGGTAGGCACATTTGATGCCCATGCCGGAGCTGTTGGAGCAAAAATTGAGGAACATACTTTGGTAAGGGTTATGGGTACGTCAACTTGTGATATTATGGTTTCTTCCAAAGAGCTTCTCGGCAATAAAACCGTTAAAGGTATTTGTGGACAAGTTAATGGTTCCGTTATTCCAGGTTTTGAAGGTTTAGAAGCTGGTCAATCCGCTTTTGGCGATTTATTGGCTTGGTTTAAAGATTTGTTGTCATGGCCCATAGATAATTTAGTATTATCCTCTGATGTTCTTGATGATGCCCAAAAAACCAAATTAAAAGAAGAAATAGAGATTAATTTTATAAAGAAATTGAGTGAGCAAGCAGAAAATATTCCCTTGTCAGAAAGTATTCCAACAGCATTAGATTGGATAAACGGAAGAAGAACCCCAGATGCCAATCAAGAACTAAAAGCGGCAATGTCTAACTTGTCATTAGGCACTGAAGCACCACATATTTTTAAGGCATTGGTAAATGCCATTTGTTTTGGGTCTAAAAAAATAGTAGAAAGGTTTGAAGAAGAGGGCATTGCCATAAATAGTGTAATTGGTATAGGTGGCGTTGCAAGAAAATCACCTTTTATTATGCAAACGCTAGCCAACGTTTTGGATAAACCCATAAAAATTGCCGAGTCTGATCAAGCTCCTGCTTTGGGCGCTGCCATATATGCCGCCGTAGCCGCAGGTATTTATCCCAATGTGATTAAGGCTAGCCAAAAAATGGGAAGCAATTTTGAAGCAACCTACTATCCTGAAAAGGAAAAAGTAGAGACTTATAAAAAACTGATGCAATCTTATAATGAACTGAGTTCTTTTGTAGAAACCATCACAAAAAATAAATAAATGAGTTCTAAATACACTGCGTTAAAGCAAGAATGTTACGAAGCCAATATGGAGCTAAACGCACTCGGGTTGGTAATTTATACTTTTGGAAATGTTAGTGCAGTTGACCGAAACAAAGGTGTTTTTGCAATTAAACCTAGTGGTGTTCCTTACGAAACTTTAAAACCTGAAGATATCGTTATCCTTGATTATGACAATACCATAATTGAAGGAAAGTTAAGACCCTCTTCAGACACCAAAACCCATGCTTATCTGTATAAAAATTGGAATGATATTGGAGGTATTGCACATACACATGCTATGTATTCCGTTGCGTGGGCTCAAGCACAAAAAGATATTCCCATATTTGGCACTACGCATGCTGATCATTTAACGGCTGATATTCCATGTGCTCCACCTATGAGCGACGAACTAATCCAAGGAAATTACGAACACAATACAGGAATTCAAATATTGGATTGTTTTAAAGAAAAAGGGCTTTCGCATACGGAAGTAGAAATGATATTGATTGGCAATCATGGTCCTTTTACTTGGGGAAAAGATGCTGCCAAGGCTGTGTATAATAGCAAAGTATTAGAAACAATAGCCCAAATGGCGACACTAACACTACAAATAAATCCTAATGCACCAAGGTTAAAAGATTCATTAATTAAGAAGCATTACGAACGTAAACACGGCAAAAATGCTTATTACGGACAGTAAAAAGAAAAAATACTTATGATAGATATATCACAAAAAGAAATATGGTTTGTTACAGGAAGCCAACATTTGTACGGTGACGAAACCTTAAAACAAGTAGCTGAAAATTCAAAAGAAATTGTAAAGGGGTTTAATGCTTCATCACATTTGCCTATTAAAATTATTTATAAACCCACAGTAAAATCGCCAGATGAAATTACCAATGTATGCCAAGAAGCCAATGTTGCAAAAAATTGTATTGGCATCATCACATGGATGCACACTTTTTCACCCGCTAAAATGTGGATCAAAGGTTTAACGATCTTAAACAAGCCTTTGTGCCATTTGCATACACAATTTAATTCTGAAATTCCTTGGCAGTCTATCAATATGGATTTTATGAATTTGAACCAATCTGCACATGGTGACAGAGAATTTGGTTTTATGATGAGCAGAATGCGTAAAAAGCGTAAAGTCGTAGTAGGCCATTGGCAAGATAAACGTGTTCAAAATAAATTAGGAATTTGGTGCAGAGTTGCTTTAGGTTGGGATGAATTACAGCATTTAAAAGTCGCCAGAATTGGCGATAATATGCGTGAAGTTGCCGTAACAGAAGGCGATAAAGTAGCTGCACAAATGCGATTTGGCTTTTCAGTAAATGGTTTTGATTCGTCGGATGTAGTAAAGCATATCAACAAGGTGACTGACCCTGATGTAAATAAATTATTAACCATTTATGAGAAGAGTTACAAAATAACATCATCCCTTAAAAAAGGGGGTAATCAAAGAGATTCTTTAGTTGAAGCAGCTAAAATAGAGTTAGGCTTGCGATCTTTCTTAAAAGAAGGTGGCTTTAAAGCATTCACGGATACTTTTGAAAATTTGGGCGAATTAAAACAATTACCTGGTATTGCAGTACAACGGCTAATGGCTGATGGTTATGGCTTTGCTGAAGGCGACTGGAAGACAGCAGCAATGTTGCGGGCGATAAAAGTTATGAATGTTGGTTTAGAAGGCGGAGTTTCATTTATGGAAGACTACACCTATCATTTTACACCACAAAAATCGTATGTGTTAGGTTCACACATGTTAGAAATTTGCCCGTCAATTGCGGAAGGAAAACCGTCATGCGAAATACATCCTTTAGGTATCGGAGGAAAAGAAGACCCAGTAAGATTAGTATTTGATTCAGCCTCAGGAGATGCTATAAACGCGTCTTTAATTGATATGGGAAACAGATTCAGGCTAATTGTAAATGAAGTTGAAGCGATAAAGCCTAAACAAGATTTGCCAAATTTACCCGTAGCCAGAGTTATGTGGGATGCTAAACCAAATTTAGATGTTGCCGCAACTGCTTGGATTTTAGCTGGAGGAGCTCATCATACAGTTTATAGCCAAACTGTTACAACCGAATTTATGGAAGATTTTGCTGATATAGCTGGCATCGAGTTATTGGTTATAGATGAAAAAACCAGCGTAAGGGATTTTAAAGATAAGGTTAATGCGAATGAAGCTTATTACCAGTTGTTTCAGCATGGATACTAAAAAAACCACAACTAACTTTAAATAAATTAACAGCATAATGAAAACATTAGACACTTTTGATTGGGTATCTATAGGAATATATTTCTTGGTTTTAGTAGCTATTGTAATTTGGGTTGTAAGAAAAAAACAAGAAAATACTGAAGATTACTTTTTGGCGGGTAGAAATGTGGGTTGGTTTGTGGTTGGAGCTTCAATATTTGCCTCAAATATAGGTTCAGAACATGTGGTAGGTCTAGCGGGTGCTGGTGCTGGAAATAAATTACCGATGCTAATTTATGAAATTCAGGCGTGGGTTGTTTTAATCTTAGGCTGGGTGTTTCTACCGTTTTATGCACGGAGCGGTGTGTTTACGATGCCAGAGTTTTTAGAAAAACGATTTGATGCGAGATCGCGTTGGGTACTTTCCGTATTCTCCATTATTGCCTATGTATTGACTAAAATTTCAGTTACCATTTACGCAGGTGGAATTGTAGTATCTGCTTTATTGGGCATAGATTTTTGGACTGGAGCAATTGCAACGGTATTATTAACGGGGATTTATACTGTTTTAGGAGGAATGCGTGCCGTTGTCTATACAGAAACATTGCAGGCCATAATATTAGTAATTGGTGCAGGTGCACTTACATTTATTGGCTTACAGCATGTTGGCGGATGGCAAAGTATGACGGAAACAATAACCCCTGAATATTTAAACATGTGGCGTTCGGCTGATGATCCAGATTTCCCATGGCCAGCGTTGTTTATTACTAGTACTATTGTCGGGATTTGGTATTGGTGTACTGATCAATACATAGTGCAGCGAACCTTAACTGCAAAAAATATTAAAGAGGGTAGAAGAGGTACTATTTTTGGAGCTTTGCTAAAATTACTTCCTGTATTTTTATTTTTAATTCCTGGGGTTATCGCTTTAACGCTAAAAATGCGTGGTGAATTGGAATATGACTCTCCTGATCAGGCTTTTCCTGTATTGATGAGTAATTTATTGCCCTCTGGATTACGCGGATTAGTAGCTGCTGGTTTATTAGCAGCATTAATGAGTTCGTTAGCTTCTGTTTTTAATTCTGTGTCCACACTATTTACGGTTGATATATACAAGAAATTAAGGCCAAATACGCCAGAGATAAAATTGGTAAGAACGGGTCAAATAGCTACGGTAATTGTTGTAATTATCGGTATAATTTGGATTCCTATTATGGCGAATATTTCGGGGGTTTTATATGAGTATTTGCAAAAAGTACAATCGTACATAGCACCCCCTATTACAGCGGTTTTCTTATTGGGCATCTTCCATAAAAGGATTAACGGGCAAGGGGCTTTTATTACCTTAATAGTAGGTTTTATTGTTGCCGTTTTTAGGATAGTTCTTGAATTGGTGAAAACCTCATTAGACCCTGATAGTCTATTATTCAAATTAGGAGATATGAATTTCTTAAAATTTGGAGCTTGGTTTTTCTTATTCTGTATTATGCTTGCCGTAGTTGTGAGTTTACTAAGCAAAGCTCCATCGGCTGAGAAAGTGAAGAATCTAACTTTCGGAACTATCTCAGAAGAAGAGAAAGCCAATAATAAAAATAGTTATGGCTGGGTTGATGTCGTAGTTTCACTTATAATTATAGTTATTGTAATTGGAGTAATGATATTTTTTAATGGTAAATAGGTTTGATAATTAGTATCAATATTCTGGCCATATTAACAAGTTTTAAAGTGCTTGTTTATAATAAAATAGTTGATGGTTGGATCCCCTAAAGCTCAAGAGAGGAACCCTGCCATATGACTCCATTTTTTTTACAAGATCTCGATGGAACCATTTTTTTATGATGCTTTTATGTTTCCTTTCCAGCATAACCATCAAATCAGCATTTATGTCGCCTAGATAAATTCTTAGGGTATCAAAAATATCATCTGAAAATATTATGTCAAAATCAATACGCTCATAAGTTACTTTTTCCCTAAGTGTCTTTTTGAACCATTCCATTTGCATATCTCCGGCATATTCATTTTTTGTAGAAATATGTATGACCTTTATTGTGGCATCCAACTGCTCGGCCATTTCTGTTAATTTTCGAATAGCATAGACATCCTCTTCCTCAAAATCTGTGGCATAAACGATGGTCTTAATCGATACATGACTGGCATCCGAAGGAATGGACAGAATGGGACAGGGTGCTTTTTCAATAAGATGCTTTGTGGTACTTCCCATGATCATTTCCCGAATCGCACTTCCACCTTTCATACCGATGACTATCAAATAGGCGTGCCATTCATCAGCCACCGAAATAATACCTTTTATTACGGATTTATTTTCAACAACTTCCAACTGTATGTTCGGGGTATTCCAGTTATCGCCTAGATGCATTCCACAGAATTGCTCCAATTTGGTCCGATGTGTTTTAAAAGCATCTTTCTCTAATTGCGGGAAAGGTTCTGAGAGCATCTCTGTACCCAAGACTGTTGGGTAATCAAATACATGGGTAACTACCAAACGGGTTCCCATTTGTTCCGACATTTTGCGTGCATATTTCAATGCGGCTACCGAATTTTCCGAATAATCTGTGGTGTAGAGTATGGTTTTCATTCTGCGATACTTTTAATAAACCCTAAAATTATAAATCAATAGTAAAATAGTGTATGACCTAAATCATAGATCTCGTTTTTTTCCATGACTTATGTCATGTTAAACACTTTCAAAAGAATATATATTTGGCGAATACACTCGCCCCACTTGAAGGTCTAACATTTAAAAAACAATAAACATACACAGATGAAACATTTAATCAAATTTTTCGGAATTGTCATACTATTAAGTGCTTGTTCCTCTACTAAGGTTATAAGTGATATTGATAAGGGAGCGAATTTTGATAACTATAAAACCTATACCTGGTCAGGTGCGGAAGACCCTATCAATGAAGATTATCCCCAATTTGATAATTCGTTGAACCGGAAAAGATGGAAAAACGCGATCGATGCCGCCATGCTAAATGAAGGATATGTTTTGGGAGAAGGAAATGTCGATCTCCAAGTGGATTTTCATATACAATTTGAACACAATGAAGTCATCGATCGTGGATATCATAATGATGTAAAAAATTATTACGAACAAATAGAACCAACTTCCGTTTATCAATATGAAGAGGGAACCATGACCATTCATTTGATAGACCTTGAGCGGAAGCAAGTCGTTTGGCAAGGCGTTTCAACTAGAATATTGGATATTAGCCTACTCGAAAATGCGGATGTCAATATTCAGAAAGCCGTAAGCAAAATATTTGAAAAATTTCACTCCCAAACTTCCCTGTTAAAAGCTAATTAAAAAAAGGGATGCGTTAAAAAATGAACATCCCAAAAGTTGTAAAAGAGCCAATGAGTTTTCCATTACTACGCCACAAGGAGTCACGATTGTAACTTGTACTATTGAAGTTTTGGTTTTACGATTTTCCATCGATTTTTTTTGAGTTTCAACAAAAGCACTTGCGCTCTATATATGCTAGGATGACCTAGGTCATGCAACTGTTTTTTTATCATGACTTAGGTCATGGTATCTGTGTAAGAACCACAATACATTTATTGCCTACAAATAGCATGAATTAAATTATAACAACATGAGCGATTTTAGAAGTAGACCCAAGGATAATTATATTCAAGAGGCCGATTGGCAGAAACTATATACACTCACAGAACATTGGAAATCAGATCTTCAATTTTATAATGACGATCTAAAGTTTTTACATCATCTTATTGACAAGTATTTTATGTGGATTTCAAAAAAAGAGAACATAGATATGGTAAGGGAGATTGAAGTGGGACTTCTTGAAATGGACAATCGGTGTGGAGCTTTATTGAACCGGGCAAATAAACATTTACACCATTTGGCCGAGTTGATAGATAATCCATTTGCCTATGATTCCCACAAGTTTAGAACGGAGCACCAACAGCTCGAAGATGACCTTGCTACGTTTGTCAAAGAATTTAGAAAGAACCGAAAAGAAGTTTTTACCATTACAGAACATGTAATTGACGGAGAGGAAATGGTTCGGAGGCATAACTTAGTTTAGAAATAGCCTATTTAGAAATTAGTTTTACAAATCGTGGTGAACGAAGAACTCTATGCTCCGTTCACCACGATTTTGTCTTTTACGCTTAAAGTCTTAATACTGATTTAAGTCATACGAATTATAAGGACTTCGGTATAATTTTGAATATTCAAAGCATACTTGGAAACGAGCATAAATTAATAACAAATGAAAAAATCTACATGGATCATTTTAGGGGTTCTGGCAATAGCCCTTATTGGCTATTTTATCATAAAACCAAAACTGAACACCAAAAAGCTTGATTTTACCTATACCGCCTTGGTAAAGGGAAATATTGAAGCCGATGTATCCAGCACCGGTACTGTGGAAGCTATAAATACGGTACAGATAGGTACCCAAATATCTGGAACCATAGAAAAGATAAATGTGGACTACAACGATAAGGTTACTGCGGGACAGGTGTTGGCCGAAATGGATCTCAAACTATTGAATACCAATTTGAACAGCGCCCAGGCCAACCTTGCCGTAAGCGATGCGCAATTGTACCAGGCCAAGGACGAATATGAACGTAACAAGACCTTGTATGAAAAAAATGTCATTTCAAATAAGGAGTACACCAATTCCAAATATGCGTACAATCAGGCCGTAAGTGCCAAAAAAGCGTCCGCCGCAGCGGTAAATAACATAAAGGTCAGTATGGGATTTGCCCACATTACCTCCCCTATCAATGGTACTGTTATCGAACGAAGCGTTGAGGAAGGCCAAACGGTGGCAGCGTCCTTTGCTACCCCTACCATGTTCATTATTGCCGAAGACCTCTCAAAAATGCAAATCTTGGCCGATATGGATGAAAGCGATATCGGTTATATCAAGGATAGTATGCAAGTTCGATTTACGGTACAAACCTATCCTGAAAAAGAATTTTATGGGGTCGTAAGCCAAATACGATTGCAACCCATCGAGATAAACAATGTGGTCAACTATCAAGTGGTGGTCGATGTTGACAATGAAAAAGGGTTGTTATTACCGGGAATGACAGCAAACCTTGAGTTTATTACCGATGCCGCCAAAGACGTACTCTTGATCAACAATTCGGCTTTGCGGTTTAGGCCCAATGAGGCTATGCTGGAAGAAATAAAACCTGTCTTGGGAGAAAAAGCCAAAAAAATGCTCCCAGATTCTTTACAGCTAAAATTTAACAATGCCATTAATAACGAAGAGCTATATACGCCCACGAATTTCAAAAAAAACCTACCCTCTCACATCGATGGTTTCTTTTATAAGAATGAAAATGGAAAATTGGATTTCAAGTTCATAGAAATTGGAATCAAAACTGGTTTACAGTCGGAAATCAAACGTTTTTTAGACGGTTCGGATCTAACAGAGGACAGTAAGGCCATCAACGGTATTAAATCAAAAAAATAGAAAACATGTCTTTGAAAAAAGTCATAGCGACCAAAAAATTGAGCCGTGTATTTAAAAACGGGGAGATAGAAGTACACGCCCTGACCGATGTGGATATGGTCATAGAAGAAGGAGAGTTTGTGGCCATCATGGGAGCATCGGGTTCCGGTAAGTCTACTTTATTACACATTATTGGCTGCTTGGACAGGCCAACCTCTGGCGAATATGACTTAGATGGTGTAAGGGTAAATGCATTGGACAAAAATAAACTTGCGGATGTTCGAAATCAAAAGATTGGCTTCATCTTCCAGAGTTATAATTTATTAGCCCGCACTACGGCCCTGGAGAATGTAGAACTGCCTTTGATTTATGATAGAACTGGACAATTTACTGATTCTAAGGAACTTGCCAAAAAAGCATTGGAACAGGTTGGCCTGGCCGACCGTATTTATCATAAGACGAATGAACTTTCCGGCGGGCAACAACAGCGTGTGGCCATAGCCCGGGCCTTGGTCAATAATCCAGCACTTATTCTTGCAGATGAACCCACAGGAAATTTGGACAGTAAATCGAGTATAGATATCGCAGACCTTTTTGTACAGTTAAACAATAAGGGAAAAACCATAGTCATGATTACCCATGAGCCTGAAATCGCCCAGTTTGCCAAGCGCATGATTTATTTAAGGGATGGACGGATCATTTCCGATAAGATTATTGAAAACAGAAGTACCAAAGAGTTTGCTTTAGCGGAATTGGAAAAACCTGTAGCATCTTAAAACTATAACACAGTGAAACGTTTTTATAAAATATTCAAAGTAGCCTTCGAGTCCATCAATAAAAATAGGACCCGAAGCCTGTTGACGATGCTGGGCATTATCATAGGAGTAGCCGCTGTAATTATGACCATCTCTGCTGGAGAAGGGGCAACCATGCAAGTGGAAAACCAAATTTCGGGTTTGGGAACCAACCTTCTGATGATACAGACCAAATCTGAACACAAAGCGGGAATCAATGTGAGAATGGGTAGGCCCATAGACAAAAAAGACTTTGATATGTTACAAAAAAACTCTGTTTGGATGCCGCAGTTATCGCCTTTAGTAGCCATTGGAGCACAGGCTATTGGGCCTAGTGGTTATAAATCTACGATGGTATATGGGGTTTCCTATGACTATTTTTATATCACTAGTCGAGAGATACAATTAGGCAGTTTTTTTTCGGAAGAAGATGTAAAAACCGCTAAAAAATATTGCGTTATCGGCGAAACGATACGTGAAGAACTTTTCCCCGGACAAGACCCCGTTGGAAGGCAAATACGAATCGATAAAGTACCCTTTACCGTAGTAGGCCTATTAAAGGAAGAAGGATCGGGCGGCATGGGCCAGGATATGGATGATGTAATAATTGCCCCATATTCAACGATTCAAAATAGATTGTTCGGCCATCAAAGGGGTTATACCATGGTTATGGCCAGTGCCTTGAGCGAAGACCATATCGCCGATGCCAAAATAGAAGCCACCGAACTTTTACGGGAATCGCACAAGATCAAGGATGGCGATGAGGATGATTTTGAGATTATGACACAAATTGAACTTCAGGAAATTACCAGTAACATTACCGGTATTCTGACCATTTTATTGGGTGCTATTGCGAGTATTTCATTGATTGTCGGGGGTATCGGCATTATGAACATTATGTTGGTCTCGGTAACCGAACGAACCCGTGAAATTGGTACCCGTTTAGCTATTGGTGCAAGGGAAAGCGATATTTTGACTCAATTTTTGATAGAGGCCATTGTATTGAGTTTAGTAGGTGGTGTTTTAGGTGTTATACTGGGTGTTATCGGAAATCAAATCATATATAGAGTAACTGACTTTTATATCCCAACAGCTGTTTATTCTATACTGATAGGTTTTGGCTTTTCGGCCCTGGTAGGAGTGGCTTTTGGATATTTTCCCGCGCGAAAGGCAGCAAAATTGAATCCAATCGACGCCTTGCGGTATGAGTAAAGAAGAAAATGTAACAAATATATTTAAAACTATATAAAATGAAATATCTACATAACATCCTAAAAGAAATTACACAACTCACTACAAAGATTGAGACCAATTACCCTGAACTCTATCGTTCTTTGGAGGAAAACCCAATGACCATCCCTGCCACTGAGCATCCGCATATAGATAAGATAGTTATGCAGGAGTACCTAGAGAGTTTAAGGCAATTGTTAAGCCATCATTTGGAAACTCATAAAACAATATAATCATGGGAGAAATAGCCACATCAGACAGACAAATTACTTTGTTTTTTAGTTCTAAATCTGTAAGAGCGAAACAAACATTGGCATATGCCAAAGCGGAGGGATTGGCAATACAAGAAATAGACATACTAAAAACACCATTAACAGGAACCCAAATAGCGGAACTTGCAGGTCGATTAAATATTGAAATCAA
>RCMY010006028.1_pt1 | contig 22330 bp, 21 predicted proteins | sample 2041341 | NCBI WGS metagenome assembly RCMY01 (sample SAMN09708234, study PRJNA481090) | Marine sediment metagenome, whole genome shotgun sequencing project.
CCCGTGATCGTGTACTCGAGGTTGGTGTCCAGTTCAACGTTGATTCCTCCGGACGTTCTTGTGAAGTCACCGGAATTGTCGCCCGCCACACATTGCTGTCCCACGGCGGTCGGCGTCACGGGGGTGATTTTGGTCAGACACGGGCCCGTGAACTTGTCGAGGCTCACCGTCACTCTGAACTGCATCCGAGTGGTGCCGTTGTTGTCGAACATCACTCCGGGGTTTGCAATTGCCGTGAAGGTGTAGGTGCCTTGCGCGAAGTTCTGAGTTCCGCTGACAACCTTGTTGTCACTATCGCGCCATTCCCATGCTCCCGCGGCGAACGTAATGCTTCCCGGTTGCGTCGAGGTTTGGCCGCTATCCGTGTCGCACGATTCAAAGGAGTGCTTGACCGTCGGTGCTGCCGGCGGTGTGCAATCCGGAATCGAGGTCACGAGTGCGCTCAGGGGTTGGTGAATTGCCGCCACGATGGGTGGCCAGCCAAGGACTCCTGTCCTCGTTGCCCGATCGACGACGGGCGGAAAGCTGTCCAGAGTAAATGTTGACGAGAGCCGAGCGATGTCCTGCTGCACGCCCCAGGCTGTTCCGCACACGTAAGTGGGCAGCGTGGGAAGCGCCGTGTACCAGTCACTCGTGGAGCTCGCCGGGCGATGCGCGATCAACGTTTGTGATCCAGAGTTGGCCCACGATGCAGGCTTGCTCGAGTCAACCAGCGGGTAGATGTAGATCGCAATGGCAAGTTTTGGGCCACAATCGCCCGTTGCTGCAAGAAGAGTACCTGTGAAGGATTTCGTTGCGCTACCGTCCGCAAAAACGTGGTGATCCGTTGCCGTTGCGGTCACGGAGAACGTCGTTCGACCATTGCCATCTTTGCCATAGACAGGGTCACTCCACGTTGCGTTTACTGGCGTATTCAACACGAGCGTTTGAGCAGTGTCGCACGTCGGCGCCGTGAAGCTGATGGTCGCCGTCGCATCCTTCACCTGGCACATGTCCGAAACAGTGACGCGTCCGGTCGCCGAAACGAGATTGCCTTCCCTGTGATTGGTCCACTGAACACTCACCGTAAGGCTGTGAGTACCGGAATCCACTCCGGACTGGACTGCTGTGACAAATCCTGCACCCTTCACCGACAGTCCAACAAAAGTCGGTTGCGTCACTTGAGACTGCGAGACGACTGTCGCGGTTTCTCTGGGGTAAGAGGTGTCGCCGGTGACTTTCCAGGTGATGTCATACATTCCCGTCGTCGTATTGCACATCGCTGTGCCTTCGACAACCGGGTGTGTTGCTTCGGCGGCGGTGGCGCTGAAGGCCACCACCCCTAAAGCAATGGCCGCTCAGCGCCGCCAGAATTTTTTTACGCAAGGGAAGCTCCTTTGAGATTAACAACAAGCAAGAGTGCTTTCGGGTGTTGTTGCATCGTCTACTGAGCACAGCGGGTTCAACAAAGTTGAGCAAAGTTGTCTATCGGAAGACACGATTGTTCAGAGGAAAAGTCGAAGAGCGTGAGGCTCAGCGATGCGGCCGGGGGTAGGCCGAAACGGTGTCGGGTATCACCTTCTCTAGTGCACACAGTCGGGGGTCAGTATTTCTGGCTTCGGGTGCCGTCATACTCAGGTGCAGCCCCTAACGTACACCCCCCCTGTTTGCGGGGCAAGAAAAAAATTGAACGACAGGGATTTAGTGCACGTAATCGAGCAAATCAAGACCAACGGTGCGCATCGCCTCGAGAACACGGAGTCGCCGGCCGAGAGAGTCGTCGTCAAACTGCACGGTGACGGCATACGAGACGGCCCCGCGGGGGCCCTGGAGGATCCCCACTTCACTCCGGATGCCCGTGTCCGTTCCCGTCTTGTTGACCAGCTGGATGCCGTGGTCGATCGTGCGGTGGGAAAGAGGGTCGAGCCCGAACGCACTCGCCACCATCGACAAATCATTGTTGAGCGAAAGCCATCCGATAACCCTCCGACTCGTCACGGGATCAACAACTTGGCCGCGATACAGTGCGCCGAACAACCAACTGAGCTCTGCTGTCGAACCCACCGAGAGCTGCGGAGCGTCATCCGGACCTCTGCTCTCCCGCACAAGATCAAGGAGAGCGGTTCGCGTCAGCCCAAGCGACTCCGCGCGCGCACGAACGGCGTCAAGGCCAACCTGTCGAAGCAGCACATTCGTGGCCAGATTGTCGCTCGTTGCGCCCACAAGCGCACCCAAGTCTGCGACGGGCAAGGACGGAGCCTGGAGGTGCTGCCACAATCCTGAATCGGCCACCATGTCACGCGGTGCCTTGTCGAGAATGCCGTATCCGGAAAACTCCCGAGCGGTGAGCCGCGCCGAGACCTCGATGAGAAGCAGCACCTTTCCCACGCTTGCAGTAGGAAGAACAATGCGGTCGTCGATCGCGCAGAGCATGAGACCCGTGCTCAAGTCCAGAACGCTCGCCGAGACTTGAGCACCGTCGTACCCCAACATTCCGAGCGCGGTGAACGAGCTGGTGAAGTTCTCCGCTCCTCCAGCACCGCGATGTCGGGGTTGTCGCTGAGTGCGAACCCGATCGCGCCGAACATGGTCTCGGATAGGTGCTACCAAATATTCACGCGTTCTTCTGGGTCAAGCCAGAGCTCATCTGTCTCTGTCACACCAAAGGTCTCATAGAATCCGTCCAGATTGCGAACAATTTGGTTGCACCGGAACTCATTTGGAGAATGAGGGTCGATTGACAGCAGTCGAATGACCTCTTCGTCTCGCGCTTTCAACTGCCATGCTTGCGCCCAGGAGAGGAAGAAACGCTTAGCCCCTGTCATCCCATCCATCACGGGAGGCTCTTGGCCGTCGAGGGAGATCACGTACGCTTTCCACGCGATTCCGAGCCCGCCCAGGTCGCCAATGTTCTCGCCGATGGTGAGTGCGCCGTTGACGAAGTGGTCAGGAACCTGTGCGGGCGCGAGCGCGTTGTACTGCTCGATGAGCGAACCGGTGAGCTTCTCAAAGGCAGCGCGGTCCTCTTCAGTCCACCAGTCGGTCAGCCGACCGTCGCCATCGTATTTCGAACCCTGGTCGTCGAATCCGTGGCCGATCTCGTGCCCGATGACAGCCCCGATGGCGCCGTAGTTCGCTGCGGCATCCCGCGACTCATCGAAGAACGGGAACTGCAGGATCGCGGCAGGAAAAACGATTTCGTTGAATCCGGGGTTGTAATAGGCGTTGATGGTTTGCGGGGTCATGAACCATTCGTCGCGGTCCAGGGGTTTGCCGATCTTTCCCAACTCCCGCTGGAACTCGAATTCACTCGCGGCACGCAAATTGCCGATCAGGTCCGTGGCGCTCGCCTCGAGGGCTGAGTAGTCGCGCCATTTCACCGGGTACCCGATCTTCGGGGTGAACTTCTCGAGCTTCTCGAGTGCACGCTCCTGGGTTTGCGTGGTCATCCAGGAGAGTCCGGAAATGCTTTGCCTGTATGCCTCAACCAGGTTGGCGACAAGAACATCCATGGCCGTTTTGGCTGCGGGCGGGAAATGACGGTCAACATAGGTGCGGCCAACCGCTTCACCCATCATGCCCTCGACGAAGGAGACGCCGCGCTTCCAGCGAGCGCGCAACTCCGGTGTTCCCGTGAGCGTTTTACCGTAGAACTCGAAGTTGGCGTTCACGAATTCATTGGACAGATACGCGGCCGTCGAGCGGATGACTTGCCACCGCATCCAATCCATCCAGTCGCTCAGGCGCGCGTCGACGAACAGGTCCTTGAGCCCGTCAAGAAAGCTCGGCTGTCGCACAACCAACTCATCGAAGGAGCCCTGTGGCGGATCAAGTGCGGCAAGCCATCCGGAAAGGTCGGGGCCGCCGACTTCTGACCACGACCGCAGGTTGTAGGTCTTTTCGCTTTCGCGGCTTGCCACGTTGTCCCAGTGGTGGGAGGCGATGTCGGTTTCGAGAGCAAAGACGCGCTGCGCCCGCTCACTGGCCTGGTCGAGCCCGGCGAGGGTGAACATTTTCTCGAGGAAGGACACGTACTTTCCTCTGACGTCCTCAAATTTTTCTTCCCGGTAGTACGACTCGTCGGGCAGCCCAAGTCCGCCCTGTTCGAGAAACACGAGGTACCGCTCGGGGTTTCCTGGGTCGTTGTCGACGAAAAGTTGAGCGAAGCCTGTGATTCCTGTGCGTTCCAGCCGTCCCAACTCGCGCAGAACACCATCGATGTCCTCGACGGCGTCGACGTTCGCGAGCATGGGCTCTAGCGGCGAGCTTCCCACTTGCTCGACGCGCTCTTCGTCCATATAACTTGCGAAAAGGTCGCCGAACTTGCGCTCCGCGGTGCCGGGCTTCGCATCCTGCGCTTCGACAATGATGTCCCGCACTGCCTTCTCTGCTTCTTCAGCCAGAAGGTAGAAGGAACCGTATCTGGCCTTGTCCGAAGGGATCTCCGTACGCGCAATCCACTTGCCGTTCACGTGACGGAAAAGGTCATCCTGAGGCCGGATGTCGTCATCGAGTTCGTCGGTGTGAATTCCGGAAGTGAGAGAAGAAGTGTCGGTCATGCTCCCAGCCTAAGAGTTATCGCTGAGCCATTCTGGGCAAATCAGATCATCCTCGGCTTGCGGGGTACCGTGGTGGGAGACGAACGCTGTTACGAAAGGGGAACATGCCGAACAGGCGGGAAGTGCTCATCGTCATTGGAACGCGTCCGGAGGCGATAAAACTTTTACCGTTGATCCTTGCTTTTCAGAAAAGCGACGCGATTAAGCCTGTTGTGGTGTCATCCGGGCAGCACTCGGAGATGGTTCGCGAAGTACTTGGCCTTGCGGGCATCGAACCCGACGTCGATCTTGGCGCTGCAGTGCCCGGCAATACTCTCAGTGAGCTGTTCGCCGCGGTCATGACGGGGCTCGAACGGTACGTTCACGAGACGTATGGGCGCCCCACCAATGAACGTGATCGGTTTTCGCCACGGCCTCGCGCGTTTCCCGTCGCGTGTTTCGTGCACGGAGATACCTCCACGGCCGCCGCAGCTGCCCTCGCGGCCTTCCACTTGCGCATCCCCGTCGCGCACGTCGAGGCCGGGCTGCGAACCTCAGACACGTTGTCCCCTTTTCCCGAGGAAGCGAATCGTCAACTTGTGTCGCGTCTGGCCACGTTTCATTTTGCACCGACCTTCCGCAACAAGGGGAATCTCGTTCGCGAGGGCGTGCCCTACGGTCGGATTTTCGTGTGCGGGAACACGGCGATCGATGCCCTCCAGTGGGCCGCCCGTCTGAACGAACCGTATGGGGATTCCGCTCTCGACGACCTCGAGACAGACGAGACCACCCGCGTTATTGTCGTCACCGCGCACCGCCGTGAGAACTGGGGGGCTGGCCTTGAGCGCATCGGTGCCGCAGTCGCTTCGCTTGCGGAGCGGTATCCAGAGGTTCGATTCGTGATTCCGCTCCATCCGAACCCTCGCGTGCAGTCGACGCTGCGCCCGCTCCTCGATCACTTTGCGAACGTGAGCCTCCTCGCCCCCATGAAGTACACGGCGTTTGCTCGGCTCCTGCAGCGCGCATATCTCGCCATCACGGATTCGGGCGGGATCCAGGAGGAGGCGCCTTCACTTCATACTCCCGTCATCGTCGTGAGGGAATCTACGGAGCGCCAGGAGGGTGTCGATGGCGGCACACTTGAACTCGTGGGAACCGACACCGACAAGATCATCGCGGCGGCAACAAAGCTCCTCGACAATCCCGCGATCTATCGCGCGATGGCCGCGCGCCCGAACCCCTACGGGGACGGCAATGCGGCAGCGCGCATCGTCGCCGCAAGCAAGTACATTGCGTTCGGCGGCGAAGCCCCGCAATCGTATGGAAACGGATTTGAGCGCGTCGAAGTGTTGCGCGCCGCCGGCTTCCTTGTCGATCCGGTCGATTTTCTAGAGGATCCCGATACTGATCGAATTCTCGGTAATTAGCGTGCCGGTTGACGACGACTGGTGGAACTTCTTCCAAGGCATTCCCCTCCCCCTCCAAATTTTGTTTTGGATCATTCTTGCCATCGGCCTGTCCTCTGTCTTTTCCGTCACCGTTCTCGCGATGAGCGCCGCACGCCAACGCCACCGAGTTGCCAGCGCCGGCGATCACCCGTCCATGGAGTCCGACTATCTCTGGGTGTTCATGGTCGCGGCGCTCAATGAAGAGATCACCATCGCGGATGCTGTGGGCCGGCTCAGTGAAACCGAGGCGAGCAACCGGGTCATCCTGGTCATCAACGACGGCTCCGACGACTCAACGGGCGACATCCTGACTGCCATGGACGAGCCGGGCCTGCACGTTCTCACGCGTGCGCTGCCGAACGCGCGACTCGGCAAGGCCGCCGCTCTCAATGACGCCTACCGTTATCTCCTGACGAGCGTGCTTCTCGAACCCAGATATGCGCACTGGTCGCACAGTCGCATCATTGTCGGGGTCATCGACGCGGATGGCCGCCTCGATCCGTTGGCCCCAAAGGCTGTGTCTCGACACTTCGCCTTGCGCCAGATCGGGGGGGTGCAAACTCTCGTGCGGATTTACAACAGGAGCGGGTACCTTACTTGGGCGCAGGACGTCGAGTTCTCCATGTTTGCGAGACTCTTCCAGACGGGTCGCACGTGGTGGGGAACCGCGAACATGGGGGGCAACGGTCAATTCAACCGGCTCAGCGCTCTCGCCGATGTTGCCAACGAGGTCGGGCCGTGGCGCGACAAACTCACGGAAGATCAGGATCTCGGCGTGCGTTTGATTCAACAAGGCTGGCGCGGCGCACAGGAAAATTCGGTTGCCATCAACCAGCAGGGGCTGCGTTCACTTCGCCGCCTGTATCGCCAGCGAACCCGGTGGGCTCAGGGCGCGTGGCAGGCCCTCCCTCTCATGCGTGGGGTTCGGCGCGCACGCGTCGGCTTTATGGCTACAAGCGACATGGTGTACTACCTGCTCACTCCCGTGCTGCAGTTGATTACGGGTACCGGCCTTGTTGCGGCCATCGTGATCAACTTCTTTCGCGATGTGCCCTTCATTCCCGCATCAATTCCGGTGCTCCTGTTTTTTCTCTCGCTGGGATTTCTGCCCGGTTTCATCGCCCTTCTGCATCGCGGGAGAGGCGTGAAGGGAACGCTTCTCGCAATTCTGCTTTCGGTGCCGTATTTGCTGTATTCGTGGCTTCTGTTCCCCGTGCTGGTTCGCAGCCTGTTTCGTCACCTCACGGGCGCAAGAGGGTGGTCGAAAACGGCAAGGGAACATCTTCAGCCGCACACTGAAACCAGCGGATGACGTAGTTTGGTGATCATAAAAGCTCTCGACCGCGACATCCTCCGCCTTGCCGTTCCGGCCCTCGGCGCCCTCGTCGCCGAACCGTTGTTTCTGCTCACCGACACCGCGATGGTCGGCCACTTGGGCGAGGTCCCTCTCGCCGGTTTGAGTATCGGTAGCGCCATCCTGCAGACGATCATCGGGCTTCTCATTTTTCTCGCCTACGCGACAACGCCCGCCGTTGCCCGTCGTCTTGGTTCGGGGGACTCGGCTGGGGCCATTCGTGCCGGCATTGACGGGTTGTGGTTGGCCGTCGCGCTCGGCGTGGTGCTCGTGGCGCTTGGTGTTCCGGGCACGGAGGCGGTCGTCGGCTGGTTCGGTGCAGACGCGGCCGTGACCGCAGCGGCCGGAACGTACCTGGGTATTTCAATGTGGGGCCTGCCCGGCATGCTCATCGTCATTGCCGCAAATGGACTGTTGCGCGGGATGCAGGACACGAAAACCCCGCTCATTGTTGCCGCCGTGGGGTTCGCCGCCAATGCCGCGCTCAACGCGGTATTCATTTACGGGTTCGGGCTTGGGCTCGCCGGGTCGGCGATTGGTACCGTCATTGCGCAGTGGGGGATGGCCGCTGTCTACGTGGTCATCGCGGTGCGCGAGGCTCGCCGGAAGCGCGTGAGCCTTCGACCGGGTTTGCGCGGAGTTGGCAGCGCGGCAGGTTTAGGAGGCTGGCTGTTTTTGAGGACGGCAAGCCTGCGGATGGCGATGCTCGCCACCGTGTTTGTTGCCACCGACCTCGGAATTACTGAACTTGCCACTCTGCAGATCGCGATGACCGTGTTCTCCCTGCTGGCCTTCATCCTGGATGCCCTGGCGATCGCCGGTCAGGCTCTCATCGGTCACGGCCTCGGCGCCGCAGACCTTCCGCGAGTGAAGGCGGTCACTCGTCGGCTCGTTCAGTTCGGCCTAGCGAGCGGCGTGCTGCTTGGTATTCTGGTGGGCCTTCTCGCTCCGTTCGCCGGTCCCATATTCACGGGGAATGAGGGCGTTCGCGAACTCCTCACCGTGACCATGGTGGTTATGGCGATTGGTGTTCCGCTCGCCGGTTTCGTCTTCGTTTTGGATGGCGTTCTCATCGGAGCAGGCGATGCCCGCTATTTGGCGCTTTCTGGGCTTCTCAATCTCGCTGCCTACGTTCCGCTTCTCGTTTTCATCGAAGCGGTTCGACCGCAGCCGGGGCTCGTGTGGTTGTGGGTTGCGTTTGGCTTCGGCTACATGGGCGCGCGCGCCCTCACGCTCGGTGTGCGCGCCCGCGGCTCCCGCTGGGTCACGATCGGCGATGTCGCACCTCGTTCGGAAATCACGTAGTGACCGCGCACGCTGCTTAAGCTTGATCGTGCCCGAATTCGCCTCAACGTCACCGATGTTCACGCATCGACAACTAGTGGCGTGGCGGAACGGAATCTTTGCCGTCTTCGCCGTGTGCGGTATCGGCCTGGCGAGCTGGATGGCCCGCATCCCCGCAGTGAAGGACGCTCTTGGCGCATCCACCGCCCAAATGGGTGTGCTCATTCTCGGGTTGGCTGTCGGCTCGGTCGTCGGGCTCACTTTGTCGAGTCACCTGATTACCAGGTTCGGGACGACGAGAGTGTTGTTCTGGTGTCTCATCGCGGCCCCGCTCGGTCTTGCCTTCGCCGGCATCGCCGTGAGCGTGTGGGCGGCGTTCTGGCTCGCCGTGGCCGGACTGTTTGTCTTCGGTGTCGCATTGGGCATGTGCGACGTGACCATGAATCTTTCCGGAGCGATCAACGAGCGCTTTCTCGGACGCACCATCATGCCGATTTTCCACGCGTTTTTCAGCTTCGGCACGATCATCGGTGCTGCCGTAGGCGTGGCCGCCGAATTTTTGGGAATCTCGATTGCCGCGCAGTCGCTTGCGATCATGATCGTCATGCTCGTCGCCGGGTTGTGGGGGGCACAAGCCACTCAGTCAGAAACGACGACTCATCGCGAGCCTGCACAGCCGAGCGGATGGCGCAAACGTACGTCGTTGTGGAGGGACCAGCGCACGCTTCTCATCGGCGTCGTCGTGCTCGGAATGGCGTTCGCTGAAGGTTCAGCAAACGACTGGCTTTCTCTCGCCGCCGTCGAAGGGCACGGAGTGGACAAGCCGACAGGAGCGATCGTGTTCGGTATCTTCGTGACCGCGATGACTCTCGGCCGACTCGCGGGGCCGAGCGTGCTCGATCGCTTCGGGCGGGTTCCTGTGCTCCGAGCATCCGCAGCGCTTGCGATCGTCGGATTGGTGACATTCATTGCGGTCCCCGTAACGTGGATCGCCGTCGTGGGCGTCGTACTGTGGGGGCTGGGTTCAGCTCTCGGCTTTCCCACCGGGATGTCTGCCGCGGCCGACGATCCGCGCACCGCGGCGGCACGCGTGAGTGTGGTGGCGACGATCGGCTACTTTTCGTTCCTCGTCGGACCACCCGTTATCGGCTTTTTGGGCGAGCACTTCGGACTTCTGAACGCTTTGCTTCTTGTCGTCGTGCTCATTGCGTTCGCGGGCTTCGCATCTGGCGCGGCCCGCGAACGCTCAAGCGACTAGTCGTCGAGAACGAAAGTTATTTCGAGAATCACGCGCCAGTTAACAACTTTGCCGCCCGAAACTTCTACCTTTTGTTCCTTCACCCAGGCGCCGGAGACTCCGCGAAGGGTCTTGTTTGCCCGGTCGATTCCCGCCTTGATGGCGTCATCGAAGGATGTGTCTGAGCTCACGCTCAACGTGGTTACGCGTGCAACGGATGCCATGATTCCTCCTCATTGATGAATTTGTGCTCCGAGCCTACGGTGCGTGCCTCCAAGCTCTCTGGACTAGCCTCGTACTCGTGCGTCTCGTCATTGCCCGTTGCTCCGTGGATTACGCGGGCCGCCTCAGCGCCCACCTTCCGCTCGCTACTCGCTTGCTCGTGCTCAAAAGCGATGGCAGCGTTCTCGTGCATTCGGATTCGCTCTCCTACAAACCACTCAACTGGATGAGCCCTCCGTGCACTCTCGCCGTTCTGGATCCGGAACCCGAACAATCCGAGGCCGGTGTTATCGAATTGTGGAAGGTGAGCCAAACGAAAACGGCGGATCTTCTCCTCATTTCTATGAAGTTCTGCACGACAGCACTCACGAACTCGGGATCGATCCGGGCCTCCAGAAGGACGGGGTCGAAGCCGACCTGCAGCGACTGCTGGCCGAACAGATCGACCTTCTCGGCGACGGATTTCACCTCGTGCGAAGGGAATACATGACCGCGATCGGCCCGGTGGACATTCTCGCGACTGATGCGGACGGCCGCAGCGTGGCGGTGGAGATCAAGCGGCGGGGCGACATTGACGGTGTTGAACAGCTCACCCGTTACCTCGAGCTCATGAATCGCGATCCGCTTCTTGCCCCGGTCAGTGGAGTTTTCGCGGCGCAGGAGATCAAGCCGCAAGCGCGCACCTTAGCCACCGACCGCGGCATCCGCTGCGTGACGCTCGACTACGACGCCATGCGCGGCCTCGACGATAGCCACCTGCGCCTCTTCTAGCTTTCGTCATTCAGGAGGTGGTGAGACGGATGTTGCTGATGGTGTCCGTGAACTACTCACCCGCCCCAACTGACACATCTGTCACATCACCTCCTGAATGATGAAAGTAAGGTGGAGGGCGTGAAAGCACCCTGGAGTTGTATCCTGTTCGACCTGGACGGGACGATTGCCGACTCCGCTCCAGGCATTACGGCATCCCTCGGCTTCATGTTCGAAAAACTCGGCCGGCCCGTTCCGTCGCAGGAAGAACTCCGCGCGTGGGTGGGTCCGCCCATTCTCGACTCCTTCCGCGACCTCGCCGGAATGGATCAGGTCGAGTCGGCGCAAGCGCTTGCCATTTACCGCCAGCACTACCTGGCCAACGGCGGGAACGATGCCACCATTTTTCCGGGGATTCCTGGCATCCTCCGCGGGATTCACAAGGCGGGGATTCCTCTCGCACTCGCGACCTCAAAGCCGGAGTTTGCAGCGTCGCTCATTCTCGACCACGGCAACCTCACCCAGTATTTCAGCGTGATTTCAGGATCCTCGATTGACGAAATTCGAAGCGCCAAGAAAGACATCATCACTGAAGCTCTCGAACGATTCGCGATGATCGATGCTGACGCGAGCAATCCGGTTATGGTGGGCGACCGCTTCTACGATGTCGAAGGGGCGGCATTCCATGGGATCCCTTCTATTTATGTGGAGTGGGGTTATGGTTCGCCCGAGGAAAGCGAAGGCTCAATTGCGAGCGTTTCGACGAGCGCCCAATTGAAGGCACTGCTTCTCCCGTAGTTGCTTCACCGTTTCGCGACGGCGGATTGCAGCCGGACTGTCGCGAACCGCTACAGTGGCGCCATGGGATCAGCGTTGACCACCATCGGATTACCCGTCGCCCTTGGCATCATCATGTTCGGGCTCGGCCTCAGCCTCACCGTCGGCGACTTCGCGAGAGTCGGGAAGCATCCGAAGGCGGTGTTCATCGCGCTCGTCTGCCAACTCGTTCTTCTGCCCGCCGTGTGCTTCGGGCTTGTCATCGCCTTCAACCTGCCGCCGGTTCTCGCGGTCGGGATGATGCTGCTTTCGGCCTCGCCCGGGGGGACGACGGCGAACCTTTACAGCCACCTGTTCCGCGGGGATGTCGCGCTCAACATCAGCCTCACGGCCATCAACTCGGTGATTGCCGTCGTCACGCTGCCGATCATCGTCAACCTCTCTATCGCGTTCTTCATGCCCGGTGACCTCTCGCTTGGACTGCAACTCGACAAGGTCGTCGAAGTTTTCGCGATCGTCTTGCTGCCTGTCGTGCTTGGCATGCTGATTCGGCGTTGGAAGCCGGGCTTCGCGGATGCCATGGACAAGCCCGTGCGCATCGCTTCTGTCATCATCCTCGTCGTCGTCATTGCGGGCGCCGTCGTGACGAACATCGACATTCTGGTCGCAAACTTCGCAGCCCTTGCACTCATCACGGTGCTGTTCTGCCTCATCAGCTTGACCGTGGGTTTCTGGGTGCCCCAGCTGTTCGGTGTGCGCCGCGCTCAAGCGATCGCGAGCGCGTTCGAGATCGGCATCCACAATGCGACTCTCGCGATTGTGATTGCCCAAACCGTGCTCGGAAGCGTTGCACTCTCCCTCCCCGCAGCGGTGTACGGAGTGCTCATGTTCTTTATCGCGGCCGCGTTCGGGTTCGCCATTCGCGGCAAAGCTGCCGACCTCGAGCATTCCGCAGTTGAACCGGCGGCCTCACAAGAGCGCTGACCGAGTCAGCGCGGCAGCATGTCAACGGGCCAAGCGTTCGACGATGGCCCCGTAAACACCCGGAAGCGTCCGGGCCAGTGGCACAATAGCTGGGCGCAGCGACGAACTGCCGAGCCTGACCAGACCCGATGTGAGCACGCGAAAATCCCGCGTCACGCGCTTCCACTCCCGTTCGTACAGGCGAGGGTCCGCAGCGACAATACTTTCGATCGCCGTGCGAGCCTGCGCGAGTCCCACGCGAATGCCTTCCCCGGTGATGGCGTCCACGTAGCCTGACGCATCACCCACGAGCAGCACGCGCCCCGCAGTTCGCGCCCTCGTTCGCTGCCGGAACGGCCCAGCTCCTCGCGTGCTCGTGGTCGTCGCGTGATCACGCAGCCTTTCCGCGAGGACAGGAACCGAACGGATGGCTTCGTCGTAGTCGGTGTGCTGCGCACCGAGCACAGCGACCCCCACCTCGTTGTCACCGACGGGCGTCACGTAAAGTTCTGCCTTCGGAGTCCAGTGAACTTCCACCAGATCATTCCACGGCGCCACCGCGAAGTGTCTCCGCAATCCGAACCTGCGCGCGCCATGCCGCGGAGGCGCGCCCAGCCCCACGAGCTCTCGCGTGCTCGAATGCAAGCCATCGCACGCAAGCATCCAACTGGCAGATTCGTGAGTGCCATCGGTGCGGTGAGCGACAACGAATTCGGGACGCTGCTCCACCGCATCCACTTTGCCGTGGGCAACTTCCACGCCAACGAGCAGGGCGCGTTCGGTGAGCGCTTCATGCAGAATCGTGCGGCGAACCCCGCGACCGACGCGATGGCGGAACCTATGGTCCACGCGCTGATCGCCCGACTGGTAGCTGATTCCGGTGATGATGTGGCCAGCTGGCTCCACGCCGAGTCGCTCCAGCGCCGCGAGCGCTCCCGGCATGAGGCCTTCGCCGCACGCTTTGTCAATGGGCCCGGATCTCGGCTCAACCACACGCACGGACAGGCCAGAAAGCCGGGCTTCGATCGCGCACGCGAGCCCAATCGGACCGCCCCCGACAACAAGGACGTCGATCATGGCGCTGCCGGGTTTGGTCGCAGAGCAAGTAGTGCTCGATTCTCGGTGGGCAATCGGAAGGCGAGAAGCAACACCGCGTTCAACAGTGTGAACACGACAGCAGTAACCCATGCTGTGTGCACGAGCGGCAAGGCGAAGCCTTCGATCACGACGGCAAGATAGTTCGGATGCCGCATCCACCGATACGGCCCTCGCGTCACAAGGCGCAGGCCCGGAACGACGATCACGCGCGTGTTCCACTGCGCACCGAGCGAAACTATGCACCAGTAGCGCAACACCTGACTCGCGACGACGAGCGCGAACATCGGCCAGCCAAGCCCCGGTAAGAACGGCCGGTCCGCGAAGTAGACCTCGGCGAGGCACGCGAGCAGCAAGCCGGTATGGAGAGCGACCATCCAGGGGAAGTGTTTTGTGCCGAACTCCACTCCTCCGCGCGCGAACGCGTTCCGTGCATTGCGCGTGGAGATGACAAGTTCCACGACGCGTTCTGCGCCCGTGGCGAGAACGAGCACGAGGTAGGCGATCATGGCCACTCCAGCAGGACGAATTCCGCACTCACACCGGGTCCGAGCGCAAACAGCAGCCCCCGTGTGCCGCTCGGCTGCTCTCCCGCATCCGCGAGAATGTGCAGCACGGACGACGATGACAGGTTTCCGACCTTGTGAAGTGACGCCCAACTCAAATCGAACGCGGTTCGCGGCAAACCCAATGCGTTACCGAATGCCTCGAGAACGCGTGGGCCGCCAGGGTGCGCAAGCCAACATCCGATGTCGGCAACCGTGAGTTTGTTGTCGGCGAGAAAGGCGTTCACCTCGGCGGGAAAATGTTTCTCGATGAGGTCGGCAACACCCGCCGTGAGCACAATCTCGAACCCACTTGCTTTCACGTTCCAGCCGATGACGTCGCTGCTTTCGGGGTAAAACGCGCTGCGCGTGTCGAGAACTCGCGGTCCCGCAACATTCACGTCATCACCGACCATCACAACGGCCGCGGCGCCATCCCCAAAGAGCCCGCTCGCGACGAAGTTCGCCATCGTCTCGTCGGAGCGCTGCAGCGTGAGCGAGCACAGCTCCACGCTGATGAGTACGCCGACGTCGTTCGGATGCCCCACAAGGTAGTCGTGCACCCGCGCGATTCCTGCCGCCCCCGCAACGCAGCCCAGTCCGAACGAGGGGAGTCGCTTAATGTCGCTGCGCAACCCAAGCCGCGGGATGAGGAGCGCATCGATCGATGGCGCCGAGATTCCGGTGACCGACGTGAACATGATGAAGTCCACGTCGAGTGGTTCAAGACTTGTTGCTGCAAGAGCCGCGGCGAGCGCGCTTTCCGCGAGATTCGTAGCCACCGTGATGAAGGTGTCGTTTGTCTCGCCGAATGCGCCCAACTCGCGATACCGCTCGAGAGGCAACGCCGTGTGGCGGGTTCCAATACCGCTTGATGCATGCATCCGTTCCAGAACGGCGCGACGTGACGGGTCTGGAGAGATCAGAGCAGCGAGCTCCTGCGTGATCTGCGCTTGCGTGTAAACATGCTCGGGGAGCTTCGCTGCAACCGCGACAATACGCGTCATTCCGTGACGGTAGCACGCGATTCCGGCAGTACACTCGCACCGCGTTTAGCCGGTTGAGCCTGATTGTGGTTCCACCCAGTCGAGTGTGCGCGACACCGCTTTCTTCCACTGCCGGTACTCGTGCACTCGTCGTTCGTCGTCAATGCCGGGCTCGAACACCGACTTTTGCTTCCAGGTTGCTCGGAGCTCCTCCGGGCCCGACCAGTAACCTACGGCGAGCCCCGCAGCGAACGCCGCCCCGAGGCTCGTGGTCTCTGCGACCTCGGGGAGCACGACGGTCACGTCGAGCGCGTCGGCAAGAATTTGCAACAGTAGCGAATTGGCTGTCATGCCACCATCAACGCGAAGCTCGGTGAGGGGGATGCGTGTGTCGGCCACCATCGCGTCGACAACTTCTTTCGTCTGCCACGCGGATGCCTCAAGGATGGCGCGTGCGATGTGCGCCTTCGTGACGTACGCGGTGAGCCCCACGATCACGCCGCGCGCATCGCTTCGCCAGTGTGGCGCAAACAGCCCGGAAAACGCCGGCACGAAGTAGCAGTCGCCGTTGTCGGTAACGCTCGCGGCGAGCGCTTCAATGTCACTCGCACTTTCGATCGCTCCAAGTTGGTCGCGGAACCACTGGACAAGCGCACCCGAGACAGCAATGGAACCTTCAAGCGCGTAGACAGCCGGAGCATCCCCAATTTTGTAGGCGACGGTGGTGAGCAATCCATGCCGTGACTGCACGGGTTTCTTGCCCGTGTTCTGAAGGAGAAAACTCCCCGTGCCGTAGGTGCTTTTGACGTCACCTTTCGAGAATGCGGTTTGCCCGAACAGCGCGGCATGCTGGTCCCCGAGCGCTCCTGCGACCGGAACTCCGGCGAGCACGCCGGTTCCCGTGCCGTACACCTCTGACGACGAGACGATTTTTGGCAGTGCTGCCCGCGGAATGTCCATGCGGTCGAGGATCGTGTCGTCCCAGTCCAGTTCACGCAAGTTCATGAGCAACGTGCGGCTCGCATTGGTGACATCGGTCACGTGCTGCCCGCCGTCAGCACCGCCTGTGAGGTTCCAGATCAGCCAGGAGTCGATCGTGCCAAACAGCACGTCACCGCGCTCAGCGCGCTCACGCAGGCCATCGATGTTGTCCAACATCCACCGGAACTTTGGGCCCGAAAAATAGGTGGCAAGCGGGAGCCCCGTGCGTTCGCGGAACCGCTCCGGCCCGACGGGGGCGCCGAGTTCGCGCACCAGGTCACCCGTGCGCGTGTCCTGCCACACGATCGCGTTGCTCACGGGCTCACCCGTGGCCTTGTCCCACACGACGGTGGTTTCGCGCTGGTTCGTGATCCCGATTGCGGCGAGCTGATCCAAGTGCACCCCGCCATCGGCGAGCGCTTGCTCGACGACATCCTGAACGTTCGTCCAGATTTCCATCGCATCATGTTCGACCCAGCCGGGCTGCGGAAAAATCTGCCGGTGTTCCTTTTGGGCACTACTGACGATGTGACCATCCGCATCGAAGACGATGAAGCGGCTAGATGTGGTTCCCTGGTCAATTGCGGCGACAAACTTTGTGTGTGCCATCTCGCTCCTCGGCGTGCTTCCTCCGCGTGCTGCATACGCTGCGGGCTAGTTCGAAACCTTCGTTGCGAGCCTATGACAAAGGGCGTGGCTCGCAGGTCGTCCCCAACGGACCTTCGCAATGTTGCGCTGGCACCTAGGCTCGAATCATGGCTGATTCGGTGCGCGTGGATGCGTGGTTGTGGGCGGTGCGCGTCTTCAAGACGCGTTCGTCGGCGACAGCCGGATGTCGCGCGGGGCACGTGCGGGTCGGCGGAGATCGGGCAAAAGCGGCGCAACCCGTTCGGGTGGGCGATGAGGTGCGCGTGCGGATTCACGGTTTCGACCGCATCCTCACTGTGCAAAAACTCATTGTGAAACGCGTTTCAGCTGCCGAGGCCGCCTTGTGCTTTATCGACCTCACTCCGCCGCCGCTTCCGCGCGAAGCAATGCCCATTGCGCCTAGGCGTGATCGCGGGGCCGGGCGCCCGACCAAACGCGATCGCCGCGAACTTGAGCGGCTTCGCGGACGCATGACGCCTCCGCCCGACGACGACGAGTAGCCCTACTGGGCGGCCGAGCCGAGGCTCTTGAATCTCTTCAGTCGAAGACTGTTGGTCACCACGAACACGGACGAAAAGGCCATTGCGGCTCCCGCGATAAGCGGGTTCAGCAATCCGGCCATCGCGAGCGGGATAGCGGCCGTGTTGTAGGCGAAAGCCCAAAACAGGTTGCCCTTGATCACCGCGAGGGTGCGCCTGGCGAGCCGGATCGAGTCGACTACGCCGTTCAAGTCGCCGCCCACTACCGTGATGTCGCTTGCCGCGATGGCGGCATCCGTGCCCGAGCCCATGGCGATACCGAGGTCGGCGGCGGCAAGCGCTGCGGCATCGTTGACACCGTCGCCCACCATCGCCACGACGCGGCCCTGCTTCTTCAGCTCGCGGATGACATCGAGTTTCCCTTGAGGACTCACGCCCGCACGCACGTCGTCGATTCCCACAGTGGCGGCGACCGCGGCTGCAGCACCTTCGTTGTCACCCGTGAGCAGGATCGGGTTGAGACCGAGGTCGCGAAAACGGCCAATCGCTTCTGCGCTCGACGGTTTCACCGTGTCGGAGACGGTCGCGATGCCGCGCACGGCTCCGTCCCAGGCAATCGCGACGACGGAAGCACCATCGGCTTCTTCCGCTTTCGCGGCGGCGGCAAGGTCTGCGGGTGTCGGCGACGACCACTCTTCTTCGAGCCACGGCATCCGGCCCACGAGAACGACACGGCCGTCGACGGTGCCGCGCACTCCACTGCCAGCTTCTGCTGCAAATGCGTCAACGCTCTCGAGCTCGATTCCGCGCTCGTGCGCCGCAGCGACAATCGCGGCACCGGTCGGATGCTCTGACCCTTGCTCGACGGCGGCCGCCATCGCGAGCACTTCGGCCTCGTTTTCGCCTGCCGCCACCGTGATGTGGGAAAACGCCATGGTGCCGGTCGTGACTGTTCCGGTTTTGTCGAGCACGATCGTGTCGACGCGACGAGTTTGTTCGAGCACTTGAGGTCCGCTGATGATGATGCCCAGTTGGGAGCCGCGGCCCGTGCCCACAAGCAGGGCGGTGGGGGTGGCGAGTCCGAGCGCGCACGGGCACGCGATGATGAGGGTCGCGATTGCTGCCGTGAAAGCCATGACAAGCGGCGCGCCCACGAGTAGCCAACCGACGAGGGTGGCAATGGCGAGCACAAAGACGATGGGGACGAACACGGAGGAGACGCGGTCTGCGAGTCGCTGCACCTTCGCCTTGCCGGTCTGGGCATCCTCGACGAGTCGACCCATGCGCGCGAGCTCGGTGTCGGCACCGACGCGGGTGACCTCCACGATGAGCCGGCCGGCCACGTTCACGGTCGCGCCCACAACACGGTCGCCCGCCATGACTTCAACGGGGTTTGACTCACCCGTGAGCATGCTCGCGTCGACAGCGGATGAGCCTTCGACCACGAGCCCGTCTGTCGCAATTTTCTCGCCCGGCCGCACCACGAACTGGTCGCCGACCTTGAGCTCGTTGATGGGTACCCGGGTTTCCTGGCTACCGTCGAGTTTTACGGCATCCTTCGCGCCGAGCTCCAGCAGGGCGCGCAACGCTGCCCCGGATGCTCGTTTCGCCCTCGCTTCCAGGTAGCGACCGGTGAGAAGGAATACCGTCACTGCTGCGGCAACTTCAAGGTAAATTTCGTCGGCGCCTGCTCCCGGCTCGGTGATGAAGTGGAATGACATGGTCATCCCCGGCATGCCTGCTTCGCCGAAGAACAGTGCGAACAGCGACCACCCGAGGGCAGCCAAAACTCCCACGCTCACGAGCGTGTCCATGGTGGTTCCGCCGTGGCGGATGTTGACCCACGCGGCACGGTGGAATGGCCAGGCGCCCCACACGGCAACGGGTGCAGTGAGGGTGAGGGCAAGCCACTGCCAGTGTGTGAACTGGATAGCCGGAATCATGGAAAGGAAAACGACGGGCGTCGCCAGAATGGCGGAGATGATGAGCCGATGGCGCAGTGACGCCGTCTCGGAATCCTCGTCGCGTTTTCCGCCAGTCGCTTCGTCGCTGGCGGAAGCCTCCGGCGGCGCAGGCTGGGCCGCGGTGTAACCGGCGGACTCTACAGCGGAAACGAGAGTCGCGACATCCGTGCCCATCGGAACGCTGATGAGGGCTTTTTCGGTCGCGTAGTTGACGGATGCCGTGACGCCGGGAAGCTTGTTGAGTTTGCGTTCGACGCGGTTCGCGCAGGAGGCACACGTCATGCCACCAATCTCGAGGTGGAGATTGGTGTTCTCCAGGGCATCGGAAGCGATGGCCTCGGATGTCGTGTCGCTGACCGCCTGATCCGTCACGATGCTGGGTTCACCAGCTCGTATCCGGCCTCAACGATCGCGGCGCGTACTTGCTCCATGTCGAGAGCCTCTGCGCTCGCGACGGTCACCGTAGAGGATCCCCCGACATTCAAGTCGACGTCGACGGAGTCAACGCCGGCAATCTCGCCGAGTTCTTCTTTCACGCTCGAGACGCAGTGCCCGCACGTCATTCCGGTGACTTCGTACTTTTGGGTTGTGTTGGACATTCGCTGTTCCTCCTGTGTTTTCTGTGGGCGCGCGCCGCGCTATGAGCGCACGAGTCTGGCGATCGCGGCCGTGGCTTCGTTCATCTTCTCGTCAGCGACGGGGCCACCCTCGCGAGCGGCTTCTGCGACGCAGTGCGAGAGATGGTCTTCCAGAAGTGCAAGCGCCACAGTCTGCAGAGCTTTCGTCACAGCAGATACCTGCGTGAGAACATCGATGCAGTACGTGTCTTCTTCGATCATCCGATGGATGCCGCGCACTTGGCCTTCTGCCTTACGCAGGCGGAGAAGGAGATCCTTCTTGTCGTCGACGTAACCAACCATTGCCTCATCCTTTCGGCCATACCCTCATGGGGTATCTATTGTACGCTTGCGGCGCGAAAAATGTTGCGTTGAAGAGGAAATCCGGCAATGTCCCCTTGTTTGCGGGGGTTATCGTTGGCTACGGGCTCAGCGAGCCAAACCTAATTCTGGAGACCAAAAGAGTTGGGGCTAGAGCCGCCAAGCTTGAATTGCAGCCCGTCGACTGACTTCGGCGAGGTGTCGCTACAAAGGACGGCGTCAAGCGTCAACATGACGCCCATCATGCATTTGTGCGCGAGGGGGGACTTGAACCCCCACACCCTTGCGAGTACTGGCACCTGAAGCCAGCGCGTCTACCAATTCCGCCACCCGCGCAGGCGCAGCGTAGTGAGATTATCACAGCGAGAGGACCGCGTGTGCCGCCGGAACGTCACGCATTCGCCACAGAATGATTGTCGGAGAGCAGCACGCAGGGGTGGTACGGCTAACATCGACAAGGTAAGGAGGGCAGAAAATTGGGCTTATTGGACAGCTTTGAGAAAGGTCTTGAGCGAGTCGTCAATGGCGCATTCGCTAAGACCTTCAAAAGTGGGCTCCAACCGGTCGAGATTACTGCCGCCCTCCGCCGCGAGCTCGACACGAAAGCGGCAATCGTCGCACGAGATCGCATTCTCGTTCCCAACAAGTTCGTAGTGCATCTTGCCTCGCGAGACCACGAACGGATGCTCAGCATCGGCCCGACCCTCATCGACGAGTTCACCCAACTCGTTCAAACGCACGCCACCGCACAGCGCTACCAGTTCGCTGGCGGAATCAGCATCCGGCTGGTCGAAGACTCCGACCTCTCCGAAGGAGTCGTCCGGATCGAGTCAACCAACGTTAAAGGCGAAGTCTCCTGGACCCCCATCCTCGACATCGACGGCAAACGGTACCCCCTCACCAAATCGCACACCGTCATCGGCCGCGGAGCCGAAGCCGACATCACAGTAGACGACACCGGAATCTCCCGCCGACACGTCGAAATCTTGTGGGACGGCAAGCGCGCACAGGTCAACGATCTTGGCTCCACGAACGGTTCACAACTGAATGGTGCACCCGTGACAAAAGCCGCCCTGCCCCCCGATTCCGTGATTTCCCTCGGCAGAACCCGTATTGTTTTCCGAGTGCTCGCCCAATCTGCATCGGTAGACCAATTCTCCGACCTCCGCGTCAACCCTGACGGTGGTGACGTCGGTTGAGTGAACTCACCCTCCTTGCGCTGAGGTTCGGATTTCTCCTACTTCTCTGGGTATTCATTTTCGGGATCGTGTACGCGCTCCGCACCGATCTCTTCGGACAACGGGTGAAGCGGCTGCCGGCCGAAGCCGTATCCTCTCCCACTGCTAGCGCAACACCAACGTCGCCCGCGCCAAAAAAGTCGGCAGACTCCGTCACCGCAACCCTCGACAACGCCAAACGGCTGGTCATCACCTCCGGGGCGAAAGAAGGGCTCGAGATCGAGCTCACCGGGGAACCCCTCACGATCGGTCGGTCCGCGGAAAGCGGCCTCGTCATCCGCGACGACTACACCTCAACCCATCACGCTCGACTCATTCTGTGGGGAGAAGAGTGGGCCATTCAGGACCTCGACTCCACCAACGGAACCTACCTCGACGAATCCCGCGTCACGGTGCCAACGCAGGTGCCGCTCAACACTGCAGTCCGGATCGGCACGACAAGCTTCGAGCTGCGACGGTAACCCATGGCCACAACAGGCAGAAGCGCCGCCGTCTCCCACGTCGGCAAGATTCGGGCCAACAACCAAGACTCCGGATACGCCGGCCGCAACCTTTTCATCGTCGCCGATGGGATGGGCGGCCACGCGGGCGGGGATGTCGCCTCCGCGATCGCTCTGAAACGCATTGTTGAAGCTGACAAACCGTACGCCTCAGCCAAAGACGCTGAATTCGCGCTAGAAACCGCACTACTTGCAGCAAACACGTTGCTCGCCGAAACAGTTTTCGATCACGCCGAACTGACCGGCATGGGAACCACGGTGAGCGCCATCATCCGAGTCGACGACGAAGTCGCGCTCGCCCACATCGGCGACTCACGCATCTATCGCCTCCGGGACGGCAACTTCGAACAGGTCACCGCCGATCACACGTTCGTACAACGACTCGTCGATAGTGGCCGCATCAC
>RCMY010001486.1_pt1 | contig 22298 bp, 23 predicted proteins | sample 2041341 | NCBI WGS metagenome assembly RCMY01 (sample SAMN09708234, study PRJNA481090) | Marine sediment metagenome, whole genome shotgun sequencing project.
CTTCTTTTTGTGAAACATCAGCAAACATATGTGCTTCTTGTTGAACAATATCAATTAATCCAACAAAATTGTCTTCAACACCGATTGGTAATTGAATTGGTGCTGATTTAGCACCTAATCGATTAACGATTGTACCAGCAGCCATGTAGAAATCGGCTCCAGTAGCATCCATCTTATTAACAAACACGATACGTGGAACGTTGTATTTTGTAGCTTGGCGCCAAACTGTTTCAGTTTGTGGCTCAACTCCTGATTTAGCATCAAGAACTGTAACTGCTCCGTCAAGTACTCGTAATGAACGTTCTACCTCAACTGTAAAGTCAACGTGACCTGGAGTATCGATGATGTTAATACGATGACCTTTCCATGCAGCTGTTGTAGCCGCGGAAGTAATGGTAATACCACGTTCTTGTTCTTGTGCCATCCAGTCCATTGTAGCAGCACCGTCATGAGTTTCCCCAATCTTGTGTGTACGGCCTGTATAGTAAAGGATACGTTCTGTGGTTGTTGTTTTACCAGCGTCAATATGGGCCATAATCCCAATATTACGCATATTGTCTAATGTAAACTCACGTGCCATAAGGCTATTAATTCTCCTTTCCCGTTAACTAAATTAGAAACGATAATGTGCAAATGCTCGGTTAGCTTCTGCCATTTTGTGAATATCATCACGTTTTTTAACTGATGCACCTGTGCCGTTTGAAGCGTCAATGATTTCAGCTGCTAAGCGTTGTTCCATTGTCTTCTCGCCACGTGTGCGTGAATATTGAACGATCCAACGTAGTCCAAGTGTTAATCGACGTTCTTGAGTAACTTCGATTGGAACTTGAATGTTTGAACCCCCAACACGACGAGCTTTCAGTTCAAGAACTGGTAACACGTTGTCTAGAGCTTGTTCAAAGACTTCCATTGGTTGGCGTCCTGTTTTTTCTTCGATAATTGCAAATGCATTGTACAGAATTGATTGTGCTAAACCTTTTTTACCATCAACCATGATTCTGTTAATTAAACGCGTTACTAATTTTGAATTGTATATTGGGTCAGCAACGACGTCTCGTTTTGGGACTTGTCCTTTTCTAGGCATTTAATTCACTCCTCTCACTATTGATGTAATTATTCTGCTTTAGGTTTTTTTGTACCGTATAATGAACGGCCTTGGCGACGGTCATTAACTCCAGCGCAGTCCAGTGTACCACGAACGATGTGATAACGAACCCCAGGTAAGTCTTTAACACGACCACCACGAATTAACACGACACTGTGTTCCTGTAGGTTATGTCCAATTCCAGGAATGTAAGCCGTAACTTCCATACCATTACTCAAACGAACACGCGCATATTTACGTAAAGCTGAGTTAGGTTTCTTAGGTGTCATTGTACCAACACGTGTACATACTCCACGTTTTTGTGGGCTATTAACTTGAGTTGTTTGACGTTTAATCGTATTCAAACTACGACCTAGTGCCGGTGATTTTGATTTATAAACACGACGGGTACGACCATGTGTAATCAATTGATTAATTGTAGGCATTAATTGTCTCCTTCCTTCTATATGCACACAGTTCCAAGTGTGCCGAGCTCTTTACATTATTGAGGTCTCCACACAGGAAACCCACTATTAATGTATAAGCTTAATCATCTTATCATACTAAGACCAAATGTCAACATTTTTTCACTCAGAAATGATAAAAAAAGTATGTAAATTAAAATAGTGCACTTGCACTTGCTTTACATGAACTATTTTAGCACACTAGCCTCTATATAAATAGCGAGACGATAAAAAAAGAATCAGTGTCCTATGACATTGATTCTTCTTCTGATTTTAATCGCTTAAAGAATAAGATTTTACCTTGATCGTGAAGCGACTTGATAATTGTCACTGCAATTGGTAAGCCAAACATTCCCGCAAATCCAGCCAATCTCAATCCTACAAAGATACAAACTAATGTAACTAAAGGATGAAGTCCAATTTGATCACCCACAAGTTTAGGTTCAAGAATATTACGAATGACTGTAATTATTATATAGATAATAAAGAGGGCGATACCTAGACTAATATTACCCCGAATAAACTCGATGATAAACCAAGGTATCATAACGGTTCCCGTTCCAAGAACAGGTAGAATATCTATTACCGCAATCATCGCTGCTAAGGGAATGGCATTATCGATACCTACTATAAGGAAGCCAATCGATAATTCGATAAATGTTAGCGTAATTAGTTTTCCATAAGCAATAAGATATTTTCCAATTGTGTTTTTAAAGCTAGATTTCACATCAAACACGAGTTCAGCCCAATGTTTTGGTAACATGGATAAGACTTTATTAACAATCGGTTGATAATCTAAAGTAAAGAAGAATGACGAGATAATCGAAATTAGGATACTAATCAACATACTTGGAACCGATCCTACGAATCCAGTTAACCAATCAAGACCTGTTTTAGAGAAATTACCAATCCACCCTTTAAGACTTGCGATAATTGAATCGAATACTGATTCTAATTCAACAAGCATTTCTGGACTCAAAGAATTCAAGAGATCTTCAGTATAATCAATAAGGTTATTAAGTAGAGGCATAACGGATTCGTTAAATACTCTTGGTAATGTGCTTGATACTCTTTCAACAACAGTAACGACACCAAAGAATATTCCGAAAATTGCTAGTCCTACTATAATATAGAAAATTAATATGACTGCAATACGAACAAAACTATTCTCGCCAAACATTTTAATTAAACGATTAACGATTGGTTTCAATGCAAAAGCAATGAAAAATCCGAAAATAAATGGCATTAGATACTTCACAGAGAATCTAAAGACAAAAAACGCTAACCCAAACGCTATGGCGTAGTACACAAAATTAATAATAAACTCTCTTTTTTTCTCTATTGGCATTAGATTCCTCCATTATTAGTTATTTCTTAAATTATACATGACAAGCCCTTTAATAAAAAGGGAAATAGTAGAAAGTTTTCTTTTCCTTTAATATATTCATTTCCATATGCCTAAGCTATCTTAAATATTACTAAATATTATATATATTTTAATCAGTTATCACTCTTTGATAAAATAGATATGAAAATTATAGTTTTTTAATAGATTAGTATTGCCATGAACTTTTTCTTATGATAGTATGTATAAGCATTCAGCAAAGAATTAAGCACATGTGGAGATGTACTCAAGAGGCTGAAGAGGTGCCCCTGCTAAGGGTATAGGTCGGGTAACCGGCGCGAGAGTTCAAATCTCTCCATCTCCGCCATTCAATGGTCCAGTGGTGTAGTGGTTAACATGCCTGCCTGTCACGCAGGAGATCGCGGGTTCGAGTCCCGTCTGGACCGCCATTCTTTGCAGGTGTAGTTCAATGGTAGAACACGACCTTGCCAAGGTTGAGGCGGGGGTTCAATTCCCCTCACCTGCTCCAAAGACAAATTACAACTAGCAACTCCTATGAGTTGTTTTTTTATGCTTCATTAAGCAAATTCAAAATATCAATAGGTTTTTCAAATACATAATCAGGATTTACAATCCCTTCTGAGGACGTACTACCCCATCGTGCATATCCAAAATCAATACCAGCACTACTAGCTGCTCCATAATCACTCACAGCATCACCAATATAGATAACCTCATGAGCTTGCATATCTAACAGTTCCAGACATCTATATAATGATTCTGGGTTTGGTTTAGGGTGTGTAATATCATCCGCAAGTACTTCTACCTTCATATATCGATTGTATCCTTTTGATTCCATATCAATAGCATATTGGGTTCTTGTCTTTGCTGATACTACTGCTTGGGTGATGCCACGCTTCTCAAAGGCATCAAACACTTCTAGAAACCCATCATAAAGACTCGCACCACCTTCAAATTCATTGACGTATTGTACCCATCGTTGATAAGTAAGCTTTGGATTTTCTACACCTAATTCTTCGATTACTTTAAGTCCAGGATAGCTAGCATACTTTAACACACGTTCAAAAGACCACTCTTCCCCAGTTTCTTCTTTTATTATTTGTATTAAGGGAATCATATTCATATTTAAAGTATTGAGAATTGTTCCATCAATATCATAGATTACCGCTTTGTATTTCATATTGAAGCCTCACTTTGTGCTATACAATGATATTGTAACACAGCTTAGCTATTTGATAGTTTCTTTAAGAACTTAATGTCTGCATTGTTTATGATGAACACCATAACACTTCAGTTCATCATTGATTAAACCTTAGTTTCAAAGGATCTTCTCGGTATAAGATCAAAAGGAATTTAGTTTTGAAATTTATCGTAACTAATTAGCATAAAAATTATATTCTATCTTATTTATCACTACTAAAAAAGAAGAATGCAAATTCTAAATAAACCATCGATGCCTCCCTCCAAACCAGACTGAATTAAATCATAGTTCGTAATGAACCAATCTGCCACGTATCCTAAAAAAAACTTAGCCCAGTCATAGTTAAACTCCAAAATAGTTCTTTATTAAATAAGTCTCAAAATAATTTATTCGTAGAGTATAGAGCATCTATTATTCGTATATGAATTAAAAAAGACGCTATGTGCGTCCAAATATAATCAAGCTAATAAAAGGCTATTCAGCTTTACAAGTAAACCCATTAGATGTAAGAAGGTTGGTTGTTTGTTCTACAGAAATTACTTTAACTTTAGAATCTGTTGTTGTTTGCATTAAACCAATTTGACTCAATGTGTCAATGCTTGTTTTTTCTAAATCATATTCTGCAATATCTTTAATAGTCACTTCATCTATACGTTCATATTTCGCTGTAACTCCGTCCAAAGAATTAATGGATTTAAGTCCTGCATCAAATAATGGGATTGCTTCATCTAATTCTTCTTTGCTGGGAGCAACGAAAATGCCTTCAAAGCTAATTTTTTTTGCAATATCTCCCTCAGAAATGATTGTTTGTTTAGCAGATGTATATGCTATGTATGGTTTATCAATTGTACATACAGTTGTTGTAGTCTTCTGCTTATCGGATCCACAGCCCACTAAAAGCAACGCTGCAAATACTAAAAGTAATAGTTTCTTCATATTTTTCCTCCATAAACTATGTTAATAGTATACATTATCATTTTGCTTAAGTCTTTCTTTTTGTGAATTTTATATGAAAAAGTTCGATGCAAACTACAATATATATGCAAAACGCAAAAATTATAGGCTGTGTTTTCTAACAATAGAACTAATGAATTCTAAAAATCCTGTTAATCACCTTATGATAGAAAAATTCATTACTCAATCTAGTTTGATGCAAAAGAATATTGTAATTTATGAAATATCCTTTGCATTCTATCAAAAAGAATTTTTATTTGAAATTTATCGTCACTTTTTGCTGTTTTGGTATTGCACTATCTTATGTCGTATGGTATTCTTAATAGGCGTTGGAAAATGCATGAAATGGTCCAGTGGTGTAGTGGTTAACATGCCTGCCTGTCACGCAGGAGATCGCGGGTTCGAGTCCCGTCTGGACCGCCATTTTATGCAGGTGTAGTTCAATGGTAGAACACGACCTTGCCAAGGTTGAGGCGGGGGTTCAATTCCCCTCACCTGCTCCAATATTAAACAAGCTCACGAAAGTGAGTTTTTTATTTCTTTCAATGATGTATACTAGAGAAGAGAGGTGACATTATGTCAATATGGGAAGAACTTAAAAATCAACCAGCAGTAGTTGCTGCAATTATCAGTTTATTCGGTGTATTAATGAGTTCACTTTTCGGATATATTAGTTCATATATAGGAAACCAACAATCACAGAAAAACGAACTCCGTAAGATACGAGAAAATCAAAAGAAACAAATTGAACAGCAAAATAAACTTGAAAAGGATAAGGCTCTTAGAGCGGTATTGCAAAAGTTAACGTACGCATTCTACAATCTTGATTTTGATGAGCAACGTTACTCCACCTACTTTAATACACCTGACGGTCATGAAATCTTTAACGGCGTTATGTCTTTCGTAACAGCTTATGGACACGAGTCATCGGTTCAATGTGTAATCTATCTACAAAAAGCAATCTTCGAAAGCAACTTATTGAAAGAACACCATGCATCATTACAAGAATCAATTGACCTTGATGTAGATTGGCTAAAATATGAGGTGAATGCACTCGCAGCATTATTGATTGCTCAATTGCGTTATGATATCAGTAAAGAACTTATCAACCCAAAAGAATTACTCTCCGTAAAATACAATAACAACATCAAAGAACTCAACGAATTCTTTGGTAAGGGAGTCGATATTTTTATTGATATCTTACACCTAGAACACTTTGATCAATTTAAAGAAACCAATACAGAGAAAGAGCTGAATTAAATTTCAGCTCTTTTTTAGTCTTCTAGAATAATTGCTAGACTCCCTTTGTAAGTAATCCAAAAATAGACCATGTATATTCCTAATACAAACACTAAGATTGTAACAGTAGGAGCAAACGAGATGATTGATTCCTTATATGCTATAGTAAAACTGTCTGCAACTGCCTTAACTCCGACATAAGAATGAAGGAGCCCAATACTTAGCGGAATTAAGAAATACACGCTAATTTGTTTTAATACCGATGACTTGATAAGTTTTGAGTCAACTCCAAGGTCCGATAATACTTTGTATCGTTTCTTATTATCAGAAGCCTCTGAGAGTTGTTGTAAGGCAAGAATGACAGCACAGGTTATTAGAAATACAGGACCTAAGTAAATCGAAATATAAGCAAGGGTTAATTCAATACCGGACATTTGATCCAACATTTCCTGTGCAGAAAGTACTAAGTCTGAGTTCTCATCCAAATTGTTATCATGTACTAACTTATCTTTGAATGCATAAGAATCTACATTTTTATTGAGCTCAAAACTATGACGTGTCATAACTGCACTTACTTGAATACTTTGGGTTTTTAGAAGCGTTTGTAACTCTGAATCGTTCACAATCAAATATACATTTCTTAAATCATTGTTGATGGTAATTAAACTGCTTACTTCACCAATTTTTTTATATTTAAGCTTTGCATTTGATACCTTTAATTCACTACCCTCCGCAATCATTTCAGGTAAGAATTTTGTAGTGCGATTCATATTGTATGGAATTGTGGAAAGTGAGAATTCACCTTCTTTTAAGTCTATCCCTTGCTCTCCATGTTCCTTTAAATGTTTATTAAAATCACTCACACTCATATATTGTAGAGATGCGACTTTCACAACCTCCGATCCTCCTGACAGCGTCTCTAATTGTGATACAATTTCAGGATTTGATTCAATATATGTAGTTGTAATAATCTCTTCTTTCACACTGGATGGGTCATACTTAAATTTTCTAGAATCATCCTTTAATACTACATTGAGGTCAGAAGCAATACTTTGATTAATTTGTGAAGCTAATACATTATTAATATTAAATCCCGTTACCAACGTACCCACTCCAAACAGTATAAGAATGCTTATTGTGGCCATCGTTTTATAGGTAACGTTGATTTTTGAACTCAGTTGTCTGAAAACGAATGTATTAAGCCCACGATAATAAACACTCTTGTTGCTTTGAATAAACTTCAACATGAAGCCAGCCAGCCCTTTGAAAACAAGAACTGTACCGATGATACCTAATGCAATAATCGGAAAGAGTGAAAAGACTATTTCCCCTGGAATAAGAACCCACTTATATGCAATTCCTAAGAGCACTGCTCCTAATAAAAAGACAAAGACAGAGAGTTTCGTTTGCTTAACAACAGTTTCATCGTTCTTACGATCTGCTTGTAGTAAGTCAATAAGCTTATATTTGTTAAGGACACGACTATTAAAAATCATAACCACACCAAATAATAGTGCGAAGATACCTACTGTCTTGATAAGTGCAGTGATGGAAAAGATAAAACCATAATTAACAGTGACACTTAATATTTTGGCAGTTAAGAGCACAAATACATGGGATAACCCTGTACCTAAAGCAACACCTACAATCAAGGATACAAAAGCAATGACCGATGACTCGTATATCAATATTTTTGATATTGTTGATTTCTTCATACCAAGTAAGGTATAAGTCGCTAATTCTTTTTTGCGGCGTCTAATCAAGAAGTTATTTGCATAAATAATTAAATAGGCAAAGACAAGCGCAACGATTACAGAGATGACATCCATAATGATCGACAATGCTTCAAACATAAATCCTTGAACTTCATTTAATTGCAAAATAACTCGCTGTTGTTCGAACGAATTAAACACATAGAAGAAAGCAACCGCAAAGGTTAAAGTAATGAAGTAAATAGAAAAGTCTCGATAGCTTTTCTTTACGTTCTTTAATGCAAGTTTAAAGTACATTAGAAACGTCACCTCCAAGAAGTGTTACTACATCGATAATCTCATCGAAGAACTCCTTACGTGACTTACTACCACGAACCAATTCATTAAACACATTACCATCTTTAATAAACAGAATTCTTTTCGCATAACTTGCACTGAATGCATCGTGCGTTACCATCATAATAGTAGCATTTGTATCTGTATTTAAATCTTGTAGTTTTTCCAGAAGCATTCGGCTCGATTTTGAATCTAAAGCTCCTGTAGGCTCATCAGCCAGAATTAGACTTGGATTTGTGATTATTGCTCGAGCACTCGCAACACGTTGTTGTTGCCCACCAGAGAGCTGATAAGGAAACTTTTGAAGATGTTCTTCAATATCCAATAGCTTTGCAACTTCTTTAATCCTTTTATCAATATCAGCATAACGACTTCCTTGAATGGATAGTGCTAAGGAAATGTTTTCGTAGGCAGTCAGTGTATCTAAAAGGTTAAAATCCTGGAATATAAATCCTAGTTCATCCCTTCTAAATTCTTGCAGTTGGTCACTCTTTAATTTTGTAGTATCCTTACCATCTACAAAAATACTACCACTTGTTACTGTATCGATTGTCGCAATACAGTTTAACAATGTCGTCTTACCAGAACCACTCGGCCCCATAACCCCCACAAACTCACCTTCATCAATTCTGAACGAGACTCCGTTAAGAGCGTGCGTTACGTTACCACGTTTCCCATAAATTTTCTCAATGTTTCTTACATCTAAAATTGTTTTCATGTGATACCCTCCAATACCGTAAGTATAATATTCCACTACTATACCTACCATCGAATTTAATGCCATTTAACTTACATTATTGTAATATCAGATTCACCTGAAATTCATATCTGATTTAGGAAACACAAGACTTACAGTCGTACCTTCATCAGAAACAATTGATAGTCCGATACCAAGACGCTCACTAAGGGTCTTAACCAAGTATAGACCAAATCCTGTTGCTTGGCGTGAGTTACGTCCAATCTGACCTGTGAATCCACGATCAAAGACACGTTTAATATCAGACTCAGAAATCCCAATTCCCTCATCTATAATATCAACCTGCACACTTTGATTATGAATTGCTGAACGAATTGTAATGGTCTTTCCTTCATCGCTATATTTTAGAGCGTTTTCAAGAATCTGTTTAAAGATATACTCTAACCACTTTGGATCCGAGTAGACGATGGTATTTTCAAGCTCTAAATTCAAACTAATATTCTTGCTAATAAACTGTGTCGATAGATCTTTGACACTGGTTCTGACGACTTTTTCTAGGTCAATACTTTGAATAATATAATCCTTTTCAAGAGAATACGAACGAGCATAAAAGAGAATCTGTTCTAATTGCTTTTCAACTTTTTTTACCTCTTCTTTAACTCGGACCATCTCAGAACTTTTATTATTTGAAGTAATTAATGAAATTGCTGCCAAAGGCGTCTTAACTTCATGGATCCACATTTCCACAAAGTCTAAGTATTCTTTGTGTGCGTTATTGATATTGGATACTTCATTAGCAATCGATTTTGAGAGTTCATTCATTATTTCTAGAAGAATATCACCATCTAAAAAACCACTCTTCGGTAACATCTCATGAATGAAATATTTCTTTTCTAGATTACCAAGCGCTAAGTCTATTTCTTTATAAAATAAATAGCGACGTTTCCACTCAATAATTAATACGGATCCCGCTACTACAAGAACACATACAATAGTTGTAACACTTACCGCAAGTGTGGTATCTGTTACCCCAAATAAAAGCATTAAGAAAACAATCACTACTCCAGTAATTGAAATAAAATATAACTTATCTTTTAAATACTTTTTAATGGTCATTGATGCTGTACCCAATCCCACGTTTTGTTTCGATAAAATCAACGACTCCGATTTCTTCCAGTTTTTTTCTTAATCTATTAATATTAACAGTTAGGGTATTATCATCAACATACCAATCAGTATTCCAAAGATATTCCATCAAATCAGAACGGGATACAATTGAATTCTTATTCTGAATTAGATACGAAATTATTCCCATCTCATTTTTAGTAAGTTCTTGCGTCTCTCCTTCAAACTTAACGATACCCCTTGGTAAATCAACGGATACGCCTCGAACCATTATTTCTGTAGTGTCATTCTTTTCATAGGTTCTTCGTAATATTGATTGAAGTCGAGCTAGTAGGACATGAAGGTTATATGGTTTGGTTACAAAGTCATCTGCACCATAATTCATAGACATTAACTCATCTAAAGTATTATCTCTGCTTGTAACCACAATAATAGGCACATCACTTACCTTACGGATCTCTTTTGCAATGTAATAACCATCAATGTTTGGTAAACTCAAATCTAGGAAAACACAATGAACCGTTGATTTCTCCAGTTCACCTACAACATTTTGAAAGTCAGTTAAAGCAATCACGCCATACCCATTATTTTTTAAGAAGAGAGTAAACTCTTCACGAATCGTTGTGTCATCTTCTACAATCATTATTGTGTACATACTCTATCCTCCTAAAAATCTACTTTTACTTTGAGTACTTTACCAAGAATTTGAATTTTATGGTTTAATACGTCTTCTTCATTATAGTAACGTGTCTCATATTCTGGATTACTTGCTTCTAAAATCATTAACTTATCTTTATAGATAACACGTTTAATAGTTACTTCGTCCTCTTCAATAAGAATCACTGCAATACTACCACTTTCTACAGCGCTAACTTTTTGAATATAGACAAGGTCACCATCATAAATACGGGATCCTGTCATGGAATCGCCTACAACTTTTAGGAAATAATCACCACGATCATAATCAGACTTACTGACTTCTTCATAGCCAATGACATGTTCATCAGCTAACAAATTGTACCCAGCTCTAACGGTTCCTAAAACAGGCTTAAAAAAGCGATGGTGTAGGTAATCATCAATATCGATATTAAAAAGCTTGGATAGTTTGAGCTTGTTATCTTCTGATATCTTTTTGATGATACCATTTTCCCACCGTGAAACTGTCGACTTACTAACAGCAACCGCATCACTGATATCTTCTAGCGACAAACCCAATCGTTCCCTATAAATTGTAATTATTTCTTGTAATGTCATAGAGCACCTCTCTTTAATATTACAGAATACGTAACACAAGTGCAACTTTCTATTATTAGTTGCGTAGATGTGTTGATTTACGCAACTTTTTTGATATAATTTACTCGAAGGTGATCTTATGCAGAAATATTATAAGAAATATATAGATGTCGTTGTACATGTCAATCAATTCGGAGATATGATGCCCTTATTTATCGTATTCGATAATGTGAAGTATCCAATCGACAAAGTCCTACAAATAAGAAACGCCGCTTCTCAAGTAGGCGGCGCTGGTATCTTATATGAATGTCGAATTCAAAATCAGGTTAGAAAGTTATTCTTTGAAAGAACACGTTGGTTTATTGAAAGTTATCATCCATAGAATCTATTTTAGGAAAATGTAAGGTAATAACAGAGTGGCGTTTATGGATTCGATAATCCATTAATCCACCAAAGCTTTCCATCATGTTCATGAGTACATCCAGTGTTTCTTCTTCCTCTAGATCAATAATAGGAAATTTAATTACCACCTCAAGCCAATGCTTATGAGGGTTTGAGCGCATAAATATGAGGCGCTTTTCTTTTGCTTGGCTTTCAACTTTATCAATAACCATATCAAAGATATCGGTAAATACACGAACTATTTTCAAATCATCAATATAAATACCTTTTTCCCAATAGACTAAAACATCAAAGTCTATATCTTTTTCATGACATATATTCGAAAATGACAAGAGGACTGCATCTAAGAAAGGAAAGTTTGTGTAATTTCGTTTAACGACACTGTTATCTCCCATTTGAACAGCTATATCATCCAATATGCGAATAGCTTGTTCCCCTTCCTGACGACGAATCATACCGATAATCGCAGGAAAATTCGTATTCAATTCTTTTCTAAATGTTTGGAACTGCTGAGTAAATAATTCATACGATTTATAATTTGACACTTGTGTTTCATATAATTTTTGAAGAATAAGGTTGTCTTGTTCATGTTGAAGCAGTGTTACAAAACGTATCCCATTGGAAACAACCACAACATCAAAGACAACTACCATCAGCACTCCTACAATATTGATTAATGCTGCGACGACTAAGTTATCTATTCGTATACTCATTTGAAATGCAAAGAGAATAAAGGCACTAAGTAGAAACTTAATTCCCGTTACAAACCAAAGTTGGCTTGGATGACTTACAAGTTTTACGAAGCCTCTGTTTTTTACAACGGTCATATATAAGAGTTGAATACAAATTGCTGCTACCAATATTGAAATTACTAATATCCAGCGTGAATATCCCAGTTCATACAGTTCCAAGATTGAATATCCACTTACCAGGGATATTAATGACTGAGTAAGAACTTTACTCGTAAATAAGTACAACACGTATCGCGAAGCACCAAACACGGCTAAGAGTGACTGTGATCGATAATATAATCGATAAAAAATATACATGATCACAAAAACTATAAACTCATAAAAGATGGTTCCTGCCATAAGTCTTTGTTCATTGATTACAAAAATCAACGTTAAAATACAAATTCCCACAACAAAAGTGACATTTTTATTCTTGCGGTATTTAGCTAAATCACGCAAGGAATATAATGACACAAAGGTATATATACATAAGACGCTAATAACTGAAACGAGATACCCCCAATAGCTCAACACTCCTATTCGCTCCAGTCGTTTGAAACAAATTCATTAAAACTCTCTTTAACTTGAACGTGATAAGCTTTTCCTAATGGAAGTTCTACACCATTACTTAAACGTATCAGCTGGTTCTTAAAAAGAACAATGTGACGCAAGTTTACTAAGAAAGAACGATGCACACGTACAAACGCTTTTTCTTCTAATTGTTCAGCTAAATTATCCATTGTTTCGTAAAAATCAAAATACTCGTCATTATTATAATGAACGCGCATAACTCTTCGATAAATCTCAAAGTGTGTAATATTCTTAAAGGGTATCCTTCGGGATTCTGATCCGAATGAGCAATCAAAAAAATCTGGTGCATGTTTCTCAACTTGGTTGATAACGTTGCCTAAAACTTCTCTAAAACGAGCTTCATCTGTATCTTGTTTAACAAGATAGTTAAAAGAACGAACATCAAACGCCTCAAAAACGAAATCAGAAGTAGTCGTCAGGAAAATAATGAAAGCATTAATTCCTAACTCACGAATTCGTTTTGATGTTTCGATTCCATTTAATTCGTCCATAAAAATATCCATAAAGATTATATCAGGAGTACTGATATGATCTTCAAGATGAAACAACAATTCCTCCCCCCGCTCAAAGGTCTCAATATTTATATCAAGAGAACGCGATAGTGTATATCTCTTAATCAAATATTTGTACTTTGAAACAACCTGAGGTTCATCATCGCAAAGATAAATATTTATCATGGATTTTCTCCTATCTAAATAAATTATACACTAATAATATATGAATACAAAGAAAACAATCTAGACAATGTTTATATTTCGTTAATATTAACTAATGAATCACAGCTTACCCTTGGACACTGTATAAATGTGGACTGTATTGTGAAAAATTGATATCTTTGCCATTAATGCTTTGCGCAATTAAATAAGCAATAAAAGGACCCACAGTCAATCCTGAAGATCCAAGACCACTTACTACATATTGCGTCATATTCTCATCGGTTGGTCCAAAGAATGCTTGATGGTTCCTACTTACAGAACGAAAACCAACTCTATAATCTATTTCTTTCATATCAAAAACATTTGGAATAATAGCATCGACATTGTGTTTCAAGTACTCAGATTCTTCTGCTCGATACTCTTCTTCTGTATCCAAATCAATATGAGTAGCTCCAACGATGATTCTATTTTCTTGAAACAATATGTCAGCTTCTCCTTGAGGCATAATTACTGGATATGAATCAATTACCTCAGGTGCTTCTAAAGCAATCAACTGTCCTCTTTGTATCTTGATATCATATTGATTGGGCTGTGCCTCATTAAGCCAAGGACCTGCCGCTACAATGACAACATCAAATACTTCGCCATCTATCATTCCATCTTCTGCGTAAACTTGTTTTGAAATCACCTCAATTTGTGCATCTTTCAAAAGGGTATCGATTAACATTAATCCATCTACTTGAGCTCCACCAGAAACAAAAATTGCTTCATCAAGCTTGAACCCTTCAGGAATTTTATCGTGTACTTCTTCCTTTGTAAGTAAACAAACCTCACCCATCATCGGTGCATTTTCTTTATTTTTAAGGGCAATATTATACAGTTTATCTAATTTGCTATCATGAGTAATTAAGGTCCCGTTTTGTTTAAAGAAGCGATTATCACTCACTTCCTTAATAAGTGATAAATAGTGATGAGCACCTCGATTCGCTAAATCATACCAAGTCTTATTGCGTCTTTGGCTAACCCAAGGACAGATTATCCCTACTGCTGCTTTTGTTCCTTGAGAGTAAGCAGCATCGTAAATCTTTACCTCATATCCCATTTTAGTTAGATAGAAGGCGGCACTAACCCCTACGATTCCTGCTCCAATAATTCCAACTTTTTTCATAGTATCTCCTCATAAAAAAAGCACCCGAAGGTGCTTTAATCTAAATTTGGTAAGCTACAACGCCACGACAAATGGTGGTTTGCACATCAATATTATCTGTAACAATAACGATATCAGCATCTTTACCTACAGCAATACTTCCTTTTCTTCCGAATACGTTAAGATGTTTTGCAACGTTTTCTGATGATACTTTAACAAGATCTTCCATTGGTGCTCCTGTGAAATCTTTGAAGTTTCTAACAACAAAGTCCATTTCAGCAACGGATCCAGCTAATGCACCATTAGAAATACGGCACTCTTTACCAATTTTTTCAACTTCTTGACCACCTAAGTCATATTTTCCATCAGGTAATCCTTTAGCACGCATAGCATCTGTAATTACAATAACATTATCAACACCTTTAATTTGATAGGTTGCCTTGACTACTGCTGGGTGTAAATGGATACCATCAACAATTAATTCAGCTTTAAGTTGTGGATATAAGAAACCTGCAGTTACAGCACCTGGTTCACGGTGATGGTGAGGTTTCATAGCATTATGGAAGTGAGTTAAGTTACTCAATCCATGAGCGATCTCATCAACAATTTGTTGGTAACCTGCATCGGTGTGTCCTGCTGAAGGAATAACACCTTTTGTTCTTAAATAATCTGTAAAGCCTTCTTCTGCTTCTTCAGGAGCATACGTGATTAATTTAATGGTATGTTTTGATTTTTCCCAGAAAATATCAAAGTCATGTTTTGTAGGTTTCAATACAAATTCTGGGTTTTGTGCTCCTACGTGTTTTGCGGAAATAAATGGTCCTTCTAAGTGAACACCTAACATTTCAGCTTGTCCAGGTCCATTGGATGTTTCTTTATATTTTACAATTTCTTCCAATGCTTCACTAACAGCTGGAATTGATTGTGTCATTGTAGTTGGTAAGTATGAAGTCGTACCTTCTTTAGGAATAAATGTTGCGATGTCACGGAGTGCTTCTTGAGTAGCATCCATGTGGTCAGCACCATTAGCTCCATGAATATGTTGGTCAATAAAACCAGGTAATACGTTTTGTCCTTTAGCGTCGATGATTTCACTATCTTCAGGTGCATTCTCCATCATTCCTACACCATCAATAATTCCATCTTTCAAAGATACGAAACCATTTTCAATTATTCTGTCTTCTAAATATATTCGTCCATTTATAATTAACATTATATTTCCTCCTTAATAATGTATATACATTGTATCACTAATTAAATGAACATTCCATTGATTTTACCTAAGAATTGACTATAATAGTAAGAGAAGGAAGATGAGGGATAGTATGAAAATACATATAGTAAAAGATAATATTGAAGGAGCAGAATTAGGCTATTCAATTATTAAAGAAGCTTTAGAAAATAAATCATTGAATGTCTTTGGTTTAGCAACTGGTAGTACACCAATTTCATTTTATGACCGTTTAACAGCAAGTGACTTAGATTTCACTGATGTAGTATCTGTTAACCTTGATGAATATATTGGTATTGGTGCCGATCATGATCAAAGTTACCATTATTTTATGAACGAACATCTCTTTGCAAAGAAACCATTTAAAGTAAACTACTTACCAAATGGTTTAGAAACAGATGCACAAAAAGAATGCGATCGTTACGATGCAATTATCGCTTCAAATCCTATTGATATTCAAATCTTAGGAATTGGAGAAAATGGACATATCGGTTTTAACGAACCAGGTGCAAGCTTTGATTCAACAACTGAGAAAGTTTCATTAACTGAAAGCACAATCCAAGCAAACTCACGTAACTTCGATTCAATCGATGACGTACCTCGTTTCGCTTACTCAATGGGTATTAAATCCATTATGTCAGCTAAGAAAATTATTCTCTTTGCATACGGCGAAAAGAAAGCTGATGCAATTAAAGGTATGATCGAAGATGCACCAACAACTGACTTACCTGCAAGTGCACTTCAAAATCATCAAGATGTAATCGTAATCGTTGACGAAGCCGCTGCTTCAAAACTTACAAAATAAAAACTGGGAAATGAAGCGAACCCAATAATTGGATTCACTTCAAAACCCCAGTTTTTTTTATGCTTTCTTAACAAATTCAGATTTCAGACTCATTGCACCAAAGCCATCGATCTTACAATCAATATTATGATCGCCTTCTACCAAACGAATATTCTTTACTTTGGTCCCTTGTTTTAATGCTTGTGATGCACCTTTTACTTTTAAATCTTTAATTACGATAATGTCATCACCATCTTGTAAAACGACACCATTCGCATCACGAACTTGATCGTTTTCTATTGTTGTTTCATTCCACTCATAGTTACACATTGGGCAAACATACATTGCTCCATCTTCATATGTGTACTCTGAATTACATTGTGGACATGCTGGAAGCATACTATCACCTCTTTCTTATTAAGTATACCTTATGTAAACTATTTGACAAGGGTAGAAAGCTTGACTATAATGAACAGTGTTCAGAGGTGATACTATGAAGAAGCAAGCTATTAGCAAAGATTACTTAATTACCATCATCCAACAAATCGTTATGAAAGATGGTTTGGATGCGATAAGTATCCGAAGACTTGCAGAAGAAGCCAATGTTTCGGTGGGATCTGTATACAATTATTTTGAATCCAAAGAAGCAATGATTATGGCTTTTGTACATTTCACATGGTTAGAGTACTTTCAGAAACCTCTTCTTGAATATAAAGATTCTGATAACTATACACAATTGATTCATGATGTCTTTGAGTTAGTCAAAAGAAACGCTAATGAATATCATGCTATCTTTGCGAGCTACTATCGATCGTTCACACCGGAAGTGAAAGAACAAGCACGTGCTCATAAACGAAGCGACTTTAAAGTCCTTTCAGAAATTTTCTTAGATACACTTAAACACGACCCCCATGTTGATAACTCAATATGGACAGAAAAACTCACACCAGAAGCGTTCAACCAGTTTGTAATTCATTCGCTCCTTGATTCAATTCGATTCGAGAACCAGAATGTAGAAACACTGATTGAATTAGTAAATATCACATTATATCCAAAAAAATGACACTCGCAAGAATGTCATTTTTTACTGTTTATATATTTTTCAATTTCTTTCTCAATCACATTGAATGAAGCGGAACCCGATGATAAGAATGCTTCATGGAATTCAATATCCGAATATTTCTCATCAAGCTCTTGTTGAGCTTTTTCTTTTAAGTTTTTGATATAAATAGTGCTGAGATAATATGTAGGATAAGTAGCTGGATTGTGAACAATCATTGTATAGATACTTTGTGCTGTTTCTTCATCAATACCAACAAAATAAGTATCAAGAAGCTCTCTAAATTCTGGTAGATTCCATCCATAGTAGTGAATACCAATATCTGCTTTGATATGGAACAACTCTGTAAATGTCTCCATCATGTCATAGAAATCAGCATACGCTTGATCTGAAACATATTTAACTGCTAGTCTTTCAGTATAGTTTGCCCAACCTTCAGCATTGCTTGTATGTGAGACAAGGGAGCGGATTGGATGCATGTCTTTCAGTGTCATGAAGTAGCTAAACTGGTACATATGCCCTGGCAATCCTTCGTGAGCATACGTGGTATATAATGAATTATCAAAGTCACCATTAATATAGATAATTTGTGGTTCAGAACCATTATAGTCGATCGCAGGTGTGTAATAGAATGCAGGGCTTGAGGCTGCCGCAATTGATTCATCAACTTTGCGAAGTTCATAATATGGTTCATCAATTTTTGGAAACTCCTCAGTATAGGCATTTTGAATTGCACTTAGAAGTTCCTTTCCTGATGTAAAGTTGCCAAAACTACGCTTTTGGTAACGTGAGTACATGTTCTCATAATCTTTTTCTGATAGGAACATCATATATTTTCTAACTTTTGCTTCTTCTTCATTTAATACTTTTTCTATATCTTTAATGGAAGCTTTTAGACCTGTTTCTTGTTGTAAGAGAAGTTCATAGTATTTTTTTCCATCAGGCTTATTTGCAAGACCTGTACTTGTAGAAGCATCGACTTGTGATAATGTGTCTACAACATTTTGATAAGCACCTGCAAGATTTTCTGAGATTAAAGTCTTATGCTTTGCGATTGCAGCATTCTTCTCGTCACTTGTTAGAAAGTCGAGTTTCGATACAGCATCATTGAAGTGAGCTATTAGGAAGTAATCACTATTCTTCGCTTGTTGTGCTGTGTCAGTATTTACTTTGATAATTTCAACAATCTCTTCTTTACCAAATCCTGTTCCATTCTTCTGACGGACTAACTCTAAATCAAGGTATTTTTGTACCGCATCAGGGAATGTTTCTAATAAATTCAGATAGGCGTCAACGTCAAATTTCGTTCTAAATTGATACGACTCCAAGGTAGACGTAAAGTTAGACATTGTATTTCTCTGGTATCCTATCATCGATGATCCGTATTCGTAATCGTAGTACGGTTCCATTTCAATTAAATCTTCCAGATATTCTATGACGACATCACGATCTAGAAGTTGTTGGTTTGATAACGACGATTCACTGAATTTTTTTAATTCTTTAATCATTTCTTTGGCTTCACTAACTGACTCTTTAACATCTTCTTCAGTCGTAAAACCTATTTCATAAAGCTCTGGTTCAAAATTGTAGTCTTCTGGCTTATTGAGTATAAAGTTTATCCCAAAATCACTCGGACTTACAAAATCAACCAATAATGTGTCAAGGTATTCTGAAAACTCAGAACTAACTTCAACATCTTCACGTGGCACCTCTTGCTTGGTTGAACAAGCAGTTAGGAGTAAAAGCGTCACTAAAAGGACACTTAATATTTTTTTCATCGAATAAATTCCTTTCTCACCCTCAACATTAGTTTCACTATTATATATCCTAATACACCCCCTAAGGTGTTAAGAAGAATATCGTTAATATCAAATATTCTTACATTTAGGGAATAGTAAAGTGTTACTAATTGGATTAATTCTACACAGATACTTAATAGCAATGAATAAGAGAAAACCTTTAGAAACGCATACTTACCTTTATAGCTTAAGAGTGTAACACTGACACCAAAAGGGATAAACATCAGAACATTCACAAGTATCTCGGCAATACTTAAACGGTATCCGCCCTTAAATGCAATAAGTATTGCATCAAACGCTTCGAGATTATACTTGAAATTATGAGCCGTACGTATGTGTTCCCAAGCAGTATTATTAATCGCCATTGGAAACTGTGTTATTTCTATTATACACCATATGCTGAGTATAAGACCCGTGTTCAGCATTCTTTGCTTTCTACTCATGTTTTTAAGATAGAGAAAGTATACAACAACTAAAATTATTATTAACAAGGGAATCCCTGTTTGAAGCCATCCAACTCCTCGATGTCTTGCAAACATTAATCGATATTTCCTTCGAAGCAGTACTTACCTGCAGTGTAACCCGTAGAGAATGCAGAAGTAATATTATACCCACCTGTAAATGCATTGGTATCCAAAAGTTCTCCACAGAACGATATCGATGGATCTATCTTTGACTTCATAGTTTTAGGATCAATTTCTTTAAGACTGACACCACCATTGGTAACAAACGCATGACTAAATCCTCGTGTCTCATACACAGTCATTTTAAAGTTCTTTACATGTACAATTACTTCTTGTTTATTCTTACTTATGGAATCTAAGTAGTTAATCAATCGCTTTGGGAGTCCTAAATTCTGTAGAGTTTCATGGATATCCTCTGACTTCTGTAAGACTTCATGTGAATGTGTTGGTAAGAAATCTATTGATAAATTCACAGGTCTTTCTTTTTCAAATACCTGTTGGACGTAGAAACTTGCTCTTAATGCACTTGGTCCCGATATACCAAAATGTGCAAACAGTAAATCGTGAGTAATTGTTTGTTTTTTCTTACCCTTTTGGTAGACTGTTACACTAACATCTTGAAAAGATAACCCTTGTAAGACTTTCTCTTGGATAAAAGCATCATTACTTACGAGTGGCACTTCAGCAGGCAGTAAATTCGTAATGGAATGACCACCCAATTTCGCTAATTCATATCCGTTTCCGTCAGAACCACTCCCAGGGAGCGTTCTACTCCCTGTGGCTAGGACAAGATGATCGTAGGAATACACTTTACCATTAATACGTATCATTTTATCTTGAGCATCCAAACCTTCAACATAGGACTCATACATAATTTGCACACCACTATTATTAAGTTCTTGATGAAGAGCATCGATGATTGATTGTGATTTATTACTTGCTGGAAACATCCGTCCATGATCTTCTTCTTTTAACGGACAGTTCGCATCATGAAAAAAACTTTGTATTTCTTGAGGTCCAAAGTTGCTTAAACTACTATATAAAAACTTCCCATTTTTAGGGATATTTCTTACGACAGTATCAATATCAACATTAGCAGTTACATTACAACGTCCACCACCTGTTAAACGTAATTTAGTCCCTAAACGTTTATTTCTTTCAACTAAAATTACGGCATCATTGGGATAATGTCTTTTAGCTGATATTGCTGCCATCATTCCTGAAGGCCCTGCACCTACTACAATTATTTTTCTCATGAATTCACTCTCCGATTCTGCATCATTATAACAAAAAAAGTACCCTTTCGGGTACCTTTAATTATTTATATCGATCAGCTTGTGAAGACAATTTATTATAGGTCTCATTGTATTCATCAATTTTTTGACGATTATCATCTAAAGTAACTTTGAGAGATTCATACTCTTCTTGAAGTTCTTCAGATTCATTTGTTTGGAGTTGTCCTTCTAAACTTGAAAGTTTAGCTTCAATTTTATCATTCAAACCTTCTAATGTATCGATACGAACTTCAAGTGTTTCAAGTTCACTTTCAATATCAACGATTTGGTCTTCACGAATTGATGCATCACGTGTTTTTAATGCCGAATAGAAGTCATCTTGAATTGCACGGAATTCATTCCATAGTTTTTCTTCAAAATCACGTCCACTATGTCCTAATTGTTTCCATGTTTCAAAGAGTGTTTCCATCTCTTCACGTTTAGTTTCAAGATTAAATCCTTTAACAACTTCTTCTGCTTTAACAATAATTTCTTCTTTACCAATACGTGCTTTATTTTGTTCTTCACGCATTGCATCAAAGAACTCACGTTGTTTTTGATAGAAGTATTGACGTGCAGCATTGAATTTTTCCCAAAGGTCATCTTCAAACTCACGACCAGCAAAACCAGCTTGTTTCCACTCAGTCATGAGATCACGCATTGCTACAGAAGTTTTTTTCCATTCTTCTGATTCTTTAATTGCATTGGCACGTTCAATGAGTTCTTCTTTCACTTTACGTGTGTCTTC
>RCMY010001487.1_pt1 | contig 22297 bp, 18 predicted proteins | sample 2041341 | NCBI WGS metagenome assembly RCMY01 (sample SAMN09708234, study PRJNA481090) | Marine sediment metagenome, whole genome shotgun sequencing project.
TCACCACCTTCTACAAAGGCAATGACGGACGGAGTCGTCCGCTTTCCTTCTGCGTTCGGGATTACTACTGGCTCGTTACCTTCCATTACGGAAACGCAGGAGTTGGTCGTACCCAAATCTATTCCTATAATCTTGCTCATGCTGTATATATTAAATTAGTGTATGTTTTTCTGAATTCGGATTGTAAATGTCAAACAATATGCCAAGGGATTAAAACTGACAGGATGTCATTTCGCAGACTACGCCCTCAACTTTCAAAGGACAAATTCCAAACTCAAAAATAGGAGTTTACGAGAGGCAGTAGTTTCTAGGTACTATTGGAATTTGGTGTTTGGATTTTAAAATTTTCATTGTTTAATATTCCTATCTTTACCTGTAATAAAAACGCTACCAACGAATGGAATGCATCAGTATCTTCGACATGCTCAAAATCGGTATAGGACCGTCAAGTTCCCACACTCTAGGACCGTGGCGGGCAGCGGAACGGTGGATTTCAGAACTGAAGTCGGCTGGACTTTTCACCGAAGTCCAAAAAATTAAAGTTCACGTCTATGGCTCACTTTCCTTAACGGGAAAGGGCCATGCTACGGATTATGCATTGATGCTCGGCCTGTCGGGTTCCGATCCTGTGGAAATTCCCATTGAGGACATCCACAGTATTGTTAAGGATATCCAGGACAATCATGTCTTAAATTTTGGGAATTCGAGAAATATAGCCTTCGACCCTAAGGAGGAGATCCTCTTCCACCGGAAATTTTTGGAATTCCATGCCAACGGACTTCAATTCGAGGCGACATTAAAATCGGGGAAAAAGAAGACAAATACTTATTATTCCATCGGAGGCGGTTTTGTGGTCGCCAAGGAACGCAAGAACGCCAAGCGCCAGCAAGCCACTTTCGAAACCTTTCCCTTTCCTGTTCAGAACGGGAAGCAATTATTGGCATACTGTGCCGATAAAAATATTTCTATTTCCGAACTTGTCATGGAAAACGAACGTTCGCTTCGAAGCGATTCCGAAATCGACGCGAATATTCAAAAGATTTGGGGTACCATGTTAGAAAGTATGTATCTCGGATGCCACACCGAAGGCAAACTCCCAGGAGGACTCAACGTGCAGCGCCGGGCCTATAATTTGAATAAGGGGATGCTAGCCGATAGCAGCAAGTATACCACGTCTGAGGAATGGTTAGAAACTATTCGTAGCACGGAAGTAAAGTTCCGCCAAATCTTAAAATGGGTAAGCTGTTTTGCACTTGCCGTAAACGAGGTCAATGCCTCTTTAGGGCGTGTTGTTACGGCACCGACCAACGGAAGTGCAGGCGTCATTCCCTCTGTACTCATGTACTATTTAGTCATCGAAAACCACGAGGCGGACTTCAAACACATCAAGCAATTCTTTCTGGTGGCAGGTGAAATCGGCAGCATTTTTAAAAAAGGAGCCACCATCTCTGCCGCAATGGGCGGTTGCCAAGCAGAAATTGGGGTATCCTCTGCCATGGCGGCCGGTGCTTTGACCGAGCTTTTAGGTGGTTCGCCCGAGCAGGTGTTGATGGCTGCCGAAATCGCCATGGAACATCATTTGGGACTTACCTGCGATCCTATCGGCGGTCTTGTTCAGATTCCTTGTATCGAGCGTAACTCCATGGGCGCCATTAAAGCGATTAACGCCGCCGAACTGGCATTAGGCTCCGACCCAAAAGATGCCAAAGTGCCTTTGGATAAAGTAATCGAAACCATGTGGGCCACAGCAAAGGATATGAGCTCGAAATATAAAGAGACTTCGGAAGGTGGTTTGGCCGTCGGGATCAATATGAGTGATTGTTAGCTCCTACTCTACTCTCGGTGTCACCACGAACTTCCGAAAGGAAACGGGCCCATGATCGCCCTGAATCATAAACGCACCGGGTTCGCCTTCTTTGCTATCGATAGCGCCACCGGTTATTCCGGGAATGTTCTGTTCGCTAATAATCGTCTTTCCATTGGCCACTATAGTCACTCGGCGACCTACCAAAGTAATGTCATAGGTCTGCCACTCACTGGCCGGGTTGGCAGCCATTTCGTTGGGCGTCAAAAATCCGTAAACGCCACCAAAAAGAACATTATTGGGCTCGCTGCCGTAATCGTCGGTTATCTGCACCTCGTAACGACCTCTTAGATAGATTCCACTATTGCTTCCCCCGGGCACTTTAAACTCCGCATGCAGTTTAAAATCCTCGAACTTCTGCTCGGAGATTAAATTCGAACCGGATTCCGGACTTTTTAAAACTCCATCTTCAACGATCCACTGGTTTTTTTCGCCACTGGGCTTCCACCCGCTTACGTCTTTACCATTGAAGAGTTCGATAGGCTTACCCCATTTCGGGTTTTCGGTATAGGGAAGTTTTGGTGCCCGGGAGGCCGTCCAGTTGTAGGTCTTTCCATCCGTGTAGACCATAGTCCCTTCTAGATTTTCCCCGTTGACCTTACCTTCGAACTCCAGATTGGAATCGGCGTCTTCCCACTGCGGAGGAATTTCAAAACTGAATTTACCATCCGCCATTTTCACTTCCGAAATTGGGCGGGCACTACCGTTGGCGTAGACGAAACGGCCCACAAAAGTCTTGATGCCCGAATGTTTGATTTCTAACCAAGATGGGAGTTCCTTACCATCTTGTTGAATGACAAGGTCCCATTTTCCTTCTAGAGGATTGACTTCCTGTGCCTGTGCGGTTGATAATCCGAAAGAAAATACGGTGAGAATGATACCGAGCAATTTAAAGGTGTTTTTCATTTTTGGTTCTTTTTATACTCCTGTTACTTAGAAATTCGTGTTTATGGGTCTTTCTTTTTCCCTTTGCCGGCGTTAAACTTTTAAACAGTAGCTACGGCTATGCTTGAAAATTTTGCCTTGGCAAAGAAAAAAATAAATTTCTCAAAATTCCCGAATTTCTTAGTGGCAGAAGTTTATTTCAAGTGATAAATATAAGGAATCATATAAATACGGTAATTATTTTTTGGATATTTTGAGAATTTATTCAATATCTGATAAAATTTTTCGCCATCCTATAATTTTTAATACCTTTAAATCCCTCATTGCTTCATACAAACGAAATATACCATGAAAAATAAAAAAGTATCGCTGTCAAATAACACCCGCAGATCATTTATTAAAAAAGGAGCCTTGGCCTCCTCTATTTTCATCGTCCCCCGACACGTACTTGGGGGTGTTGGTTATATGGCACCGAGCGATCGGCTGAACCTGGCCGCCATCGGTGCGGGTGGAAAAGGAGCCAGTGATATTAAGAACGCATCCGTGGACGGCCGTGAAAAAGTAGTCGCCCTTTGCGACGTAGATTTTGAAGGTTCTGCCAAAGCCTCAGTCGAACGTTTTCCCAAGGCCAAGTTATATGCGGATTATCGGGAAATGTTGGATAAGGAAAAAGGCATCGATGCGGTCACCATTTCCACGCCCGATCACGTTCACGGGCCCGCAGCCTCTTATGCCATGCAACGGGGAAAGCACGTTTACGTGCAAAAGCCGATGACCCACAATATCCGTGAGGCCCGAACCCTCACCCAAATGGCGCGGGACAATAAAATTGTCAGCCAAATGGGCAATCAGGGCGGCTCGAACGGACTTTTGAACATGGTCCAAAAATGGATCGATGACGGTAAGATAGGTGCCGTATCGAAAGTACAGGTATGGACAAACCGTCCCGTTTGGCCACAAGGCGGTGCTATGCCGGCCCCCGATCCGAGCCTTAAACCCGACGCATTGGATTGGGACCTCTGGTTGGGCCCAGCGGAAGAAAAGCCGTACACCCCTAATTTGCACCCTTTCAGTTGGAGAGGCTGGTGGGATTATGGTACGGGCGCCCTCGGCGACGTCGGTTGCCATTTGATCGATATCCCCTTTCGAACGCTAAACCTAAAATATCCCACCGGTGCGGAATGTAGTGTAGGGTCGGTGTTTTCACAGATGTGGACTCCAGATTACCATCCCGAAGGCTGCCCTGCATCCTCTTTTATCACCTTGAATTTCGATGCCACCGATAAGTCCAAATCCCCGATCGAAATGACCTGGAGCGATGGCGGTATCCGTCCCTCTCATCCGGATATCATTCCCGCTGACAGCGATATTGGAGGGAAGGACAGTCAAAACGGGGTTATGATCATCGGTGAAAAAGGCATTATCACTACCAACATCAACGACAGTTCGCCCCTGATGCCCAAATTGTACCTCAACGACGGCACAACCGAATTCGGTCCGGATACAGAACCGAACCTCGAGCCCGAATACGGCCACCAGCGCAAATGGGTCAATGCCTGTAAGGCCGGATTTGATAGTGAATTACACAAAGGCCTGACCTCTTCCTTCGACTATGCCGGCCCCATGACCGAAACCGTGCTTATGGGCAACCTGGCCATTCGCAGTTACCTTTTGCGTAGGGAAAACGGGAACGGCGATATGGAATTCTACGGAAGAAAAAAATTACTTTGGGACGGTGAAAATATGCGTATTACCAACTTGGAGGAGGCTAATCAGTTTGTTGGACGGCAATACAGAAAAGGCTGGGAGGTTTGATTGCTTTTTATTCGCATCCTTTTTTTCGTCCGGTATCGATAATGTAAATAATTTTCCAAGCATCCCCATCTTTGAACAGTTGAAAGGAATTGACCCCGCAATGGCTGAATTCTCCATTACGCCTAAATTCATAGGGCGTCCATGCATTTGCCATCGGGCCGTCGATTTGAATGGAATACGATTTGATAATTTCTTCGAATTGGTTGGTTTGGGGAATACTGACGATAGCTTTTAAAAAATCGGAGAAATCCTGCTTTCGAACAAACGCATTCCCTGAGGAATCTATGGCTATTCGCTGCATCACGATGTCATCGGAGACCATCTGTTTTATCAGCATGGAATCTTGTTGATGAAAACCTTCGAAAAAGGTTTCTATGGTTTTTTGCACGGCAGCTTTTTCCGTTTCCTGAGCGGAGAGATTTACGAACAACAGACACATCATTAACCTTATAAAATTCTTCATAACGGACGGTTTCGTCTAAAGTAATAAAAAATGTTTGGAATCATATGGAGGTGCAATGCATTGCGCCCATACGGTTTAAAACCAACTACGAATCTGAGAAGACAACAACCTAAAACAAAATCCTTACATTTATCCCCGAAAAACCAAATAGAAAACACATGTCGACCGCAAAAAAAGAGTACAAACGGGTAACGGTAAAGTCGCTCGTAGATATGAAAAAGAACGGGGAGAAAATCTCCATGCTCACCGCCTACGATTATTCCATGGCCAAGATTGTCGATTCGGCCAATGTCGATGTCATTTTGGTAGGCGACTCGGCCAGTAATGTTATGGCGGGCCATGAGACCACGCTACCCATCACCATGGATCAAATGATCTACCACGCCGCTTCCGTAATCCGGGCTGTAGAAAGGGCGTTGGTAGTGGTCGATATTCCCTTCGGAAGCTATCAGAGCGACCCTAAGGAAGCCTTGCGTTCGGCGATACGAATCATGAAGGAAAGTGGCGCCCATGCGGTCAAGCTCGAAGGCGGTATTGAAATTAAGGAGTCCGTAAAACGAATACTCAATGCCGGTATTCCCGTGATGGGGCATTTGGGATTGACGCCACAAAGCATTTATAAATTCGGAACGTATACAGTTCGTGCAAAGGAAGAACAAGAGGCGGATAAATTGATGGAGGATGCCCATCTTCTAGAAAAACTGGGATGCTTCGGCATCGTTTTGGAAAAGATTCCCGCTACCTTGACCAAAAAAGTTTCCGAAAGTCTGACCATTCCCACTATCGGTATCGGAGGTGGGAAACATGCTGACGGTCAAGTTTTGGTCATCCACGACCTTTTGGGAATGACCCATGAGTTTAATCCCCGTTTCTTAAGGCGTTACATGAATTTGTATGAGGAAATGGGCAACGCCATTTCAAAGTATGTGGCCGATGTGAAAAGTCGTGATTTCCCGAGTGATGAGGAGCAATATTGAACTGATAATTCCAAAATAATATTTTAAGATTTGAAAGTGTGATACATTGAAAATGCAGAGCGGAAATATGATTAAAAAACTGGGGATAATCTTGTTGGTGGTCCTGAACATCGGTTGCGACCAGATTTCAAAAAGGTTGGTACGCAACAATGTGGGACATAAAGATTATATCGAGGTAATTGACAACCATTTTATTTTGACCAAGGTTGAGAATACGGGCGCGATGCTGGGCTTCGGGCAAGACCTGTCGCCTGCCTTAAAAATTATCTTTTTACAGGCGATTCCAGTTATTGTGCTCATGATATTGCTATTCCGTATCCTTCGGAAAACGGATTTGGACAAATGGCTCATCTTGGCTTTTGCCTGCGTCATTGGCGGAGGTATCGGTAATCTCATCGACCGCATCGCCCACGGCTCGGTAACGGATTTTTTTCTGATCAAATTAGGATTTCTTAAAACTGGTATTTTCAATATGGCCGATGTATCCGTCACTATGGGCGTTTTGCTATTGCTGTTCCTATCCTTCCGGACAAAAAAATTGGAGATATAGTGGTCAACAAGGTACTTTCAAACCCCAAAAATCTTCAAGTGCTTTATGAGGATAACCATCTGATCGCAGTCAATAAGAGGCCGGGAGATATTGTGCAGGGCGACAAGACAGGCGATATGCCGTTAAGCGAAGTCGTAAAATTGTATATCAAGGAAAAATACAACAAGCCCGGCAATGTGTACCTTGGCGTTGCCCATCGATTAGACCGCCCTACGTCTGGTATCGTTGTGTTCGCCAAAACCTCAAAGGCATTGCCTCGCCTTAATAAAATGTTCGCCGAAAAAAAGACGACCAAAACGTATTGGGCAGTCGTAAAGAATGCGCCAAAATTGCCTAATGACACCTTGGTGCACTGGCTTAAGCGCAACCCTAAACAGAACAAATCGTACGCAAACCACAAAGAGGTCACTGATAGTAAAAAGGCTATCCTCGAATATCACATACTCAAAAAGCTCGACAACTACTTTCTACTCGAAATTGACCTAAAAACCGGTAGGCACCATCAAATACGTGCACAATTATCCGCCATCGGATGCCCCATCAAGGGAGACCTTAAATACGGATTCGATCGTAGCAACAAAGACGCCAGCATCCATTTACATGCACGAAGCCTTAGTTTTATCCATCCCGTAAAAAAAGAATTGTTGGAACTGACCGCTCCCCCTCCCCGAGACCCGGTCTGGGACGCCTGTTTGTAAACGCATTTTAAATTATCAACTGGGTACATAACAGAAAACCAAATATCCCCAAAAAACTAAAGGCCAAATCGAACCTGTCACATCGACCGCAGTCGAAATGGCTATTTTGTCGCGAGTAGAATCTCGTCAAAGTTCATATTAAGTTATTTTGATTTCGCTCAATAATAAACTTTGTCGCGATGCTCGGCATAAGTAAAAGTCGAGATGCCAAAAAAACAGGTTTTTAAGAAATTAATGTAAATTCGTTTCTAACTATCAGGCACATCCTTATAACATATCCTATGAAAAAAATAATTTTTCTCTTAGCTACCGTACTCATCTCCTCTTGTGGCACCTATAACTCCATCGACCGCTTTTATGATGCCCATAAAGAGGATGATCAGGTGACCGCCATCCGAATACCGCGATTTATGCTTTCTATGATCGGCAACATTTCGCCGGAAATGAAATCTTTGATTGGCAGTACGAAAGACCTTCGATACATGCAGTTTCCCAGTACCACGCCAGAGCGCACCAGTTTTTTGAACCAGCAAATGAACGGGATTACCGGTAGTTCGTTTATCGAAGTATTCCGAAAAAACGATGACCTAAATCGCAATGTAGTATCCATCCGTGAAAAACGGGATGCAGTGAAGGAAATCCTTATTTACAACAACAATAACCGGAATGGATCCTTCCTATACTTTAACGGGGACTTCGACCCGGCCAAAGTCCGGCAAATGGCACAGAACGAGGAATTCCAGAAAATTGGCGAAGGATTGATCAATCAATATAACATGGGGTCAACGCCCGGAATCAATCAAGAAGAGAAAAAAGAAGATGGGAATTAGTCTCAGGAAATCAACGATACGACCTTACACTCTCCACTACCACCGAGGATAAAATCAAAACACCTCCCAAAACGGTAGACCACCCAGGTATCTCCGACAAAAACAGTGCTCCGATCAAAATACCGTAAACGGGCTGTACGCTGCTGAGAATACTGACCGTAGTGACTGAAAAATGTTTAAAACAATTGATGAACATGGTGTGCCCCAACACCGTAGTTATCAACGCTACGCCCAATAGCCCTTCCCATTGTTGCCCGATTACGTTTAGGTCGTACAAAAAATATGCAGGTAAGAGCAATAGACTGACGATGGCCATTTGGTAGGTCATCAACAGGGAACCCTGGTATCTGTCTACTTTCGTTTTCAATATCAGATTGCGAATGGCGTAGCACAGGGCGGACAACAACCCAAATGCAATCGCAATAGTATACTGGTGCCCAAAACTGAAATCCGGCACCAGAAAATAGATGCCGAATAATACAAGAAGCCCCAATAGTAAATGGATTTTCTGAAAGCGGGTCTTTAAAAAGAGTGGTTCTAAAAATGAGGTAAAAACGGGGTAGGTGAACAACGATAACATACCAATAGCTACGTTCGATAGCTGCAAGGCTTGAAAATAAGCCAGCCAATGCCCGGCCATGAGTAATCCGCTTAGCAATATGGGCCACCGATCGGTACTACGAAGGTTGAACGAGATTCCTTTAAACTTACAATAGATCAACAGAAATACAAGGGCCAATAGTGCCCGTATCGCGATGGTCAAAGGCACAGGCAAGGTTATAAACTTACCAAACGGCCCTGATGTGCTTAAAAGCAACATCGCCAGATTGATCTCCAGGAAATTTTTGGTATTGAAGCTGGTCGGTTTGTTCAAAGGTCAGTAATTCTCAGCGTGTAGCCGCCATCGCCTTTTCACGGATGATTTCCGCGACCGGCCGGTTCTCCAAATGGCTCTCCAGCCACGAAATAATATCCAAATACAAAAACGATCGTTTTTCGTAGGGATGATTCTCATACTTTTTCAGCTCCGTGTGCAGCTTTTGAAATTCGCTTTTCAGCTCATGTGGATAAATACCGCCTAAATTTCGCAAGAACTTGATCATTTCCTTCTGAACTGCATGTAGATCGTTCATTTTAAGCAGGAATTTGTACGTACTTTTCAATTGAATCTCAAGATGGTAGTCCATTCCCGCTTCGTAATGTGCGACCAAACTTAAGACTCGAGCAAAACACATGAGGTCTTCGCGCATTTTAAGATTTCTATTGGTGATAATCTTTTTCAGGTATTGAATACAGGTCTTGTTGTCGCCGATACCGAAATACAAACACGCAATTTTATAATACAACAGCATGATATGATGGGCATCGATACGGTCTTTATGCTTATTGATCCCATATTCAATAATCTTGACTAGGTACAATCCCTTTTTGAACGTACCCTCCAAAAAATGCAGGTTCAGCTTGTTGGCATTAACGTACAGAAATACCAAGGAGGAAATATTATCGTTCTTTGGGAATTCCTTACTTCCCACCATCTTTTCCAAGCGTTCAAGACTTTGTTTAAATTGGGATGCGTATTTTACATAGAATAAAGATTCTAACAAATAATGGTTTCCTTTAATAAAGAAAACTGGATTCAAATAGATCTGTTCCTTTTGTTCGTAAAAAAGATCGACCCACTTACTCGCATATTTATAAGTAGACAGAAAATCCTGGGTTAAGAAACTGTACCACAAATAGGATTTATAAAGCCATAATTTTTCGCGGAAACCCAAATCCTCGATCCGGTATTTTGGCAAATGGCTTTCAAAATAATCCCTGACCCTTACGTAATCGTCATCACTGCGCACGTAGCCGACCTTTAGCATCAGACCGTAAAGCTGTAGGGAAAGGTTTGACAGTTTGCTGGTCATAACGTTTTGAGCGGATAGTTCTTTAGCCTGCACGGCGAGTTCATCGGCCCGGTCGGGAATACTTCTTGTTATGTATTGTGTCTCGATTATTTTTTCAAGCTCTACGATTTCATAGGCGATGTTCTTTTCTTCGTTATCGATAGCGGTGGACTTCGCTTTGTCCAAAATTTTAAGGCTCTGTTTATAGAGTCCCTTTTGGTACAGAATTGTCGCGAAATCGAGCTGCTCCCGTAACTGCACCCTAGCGGTCTGATTAACGGGGTTCAGCCGTAAGCTTATCAAGATTTGTTTGTAAAGATGGGCTTTGAGGTTCGATAGCTGCGCCTTTTTGACAATGCCGCTTTCAAGAATTGTCTTTTCGTCATATTTCTTGATTTTATCCATCAAGTTGAACAGGGCCAAGAATTTAGCGTCGGTATTTACGCCCAACCGGCCCACATATAGTTTAAATTGACGCTTCTCAGATTTCGAAAGGGATTTCACCAAAACGAACAAGGCATCCCTATGCGCATTTGTCATCGTAATTATTATAGTTTAAATGGTTGTTCTTCAAAGGTTTGGACAATCTTAAAACAGACTTGGCGTTGTACTAATATTTCTAGTAGATAATGAAACGGCCAATATAGGTGTTATATTCGTACCGATCGATCGAATAAGCTAGGCTAAGGTAAGCTGAAATGATGCAAAAGACGCATTGGATTATGCGGCTATTTTGGCTTAACTTAGCACCTGCTAAAGTACAAAATATAATGAGTAAAGATATAGTACAGATTTTTGATACTACCTTACGTGATGGCGAACAGGTGCCCGGATGCAAATTGGATGCCGACCAAAAATTGGTCATTGCCGAACGTTTAGATGAGTTAGGCGTGGATATTATCGAAGCGGGATTTCCGATATCGAGTCCCGGTGACTTTAAATCCGTCGAAGAGATTTCCAAATTGGTGAAAAATGCCACGGTCTGCGGATTAACACGAGCCGTTGAAAAAGATATCGAAGTGGCCGCAGAGGCTTTAAGGTTCGCCAAAAAGGCAAGAATTCATACGGGTATCGGAACTTCGGATTCCCACATAAAATTTAAGTTCAATTCCAATCGCGACGCTATTATCGAGCGGGCTGTGAGTGCCGTTAGCTATGCCAAGACCTTTGTGGAGGATGTGGAATTTTATGCTGAGGATGCCGGCCGTACCGACAACGAGTTTTTGGCCAGGGTCTGTGAGGCGGTCATCAAGGCGGGAGCCACCGTACTTAACATTCCCGATACAACTGGATACTGCCTTCCTGAGGAGTACGGCGGCAAAATGAAATACCTGAAAGAAAACGTAAAGGGGATTCATAAAGCCATTCTCTCCTGCCATTGCCATAACGATTTGGGCCTGGCTACCGCCAACTCCATTGCCGGGGTAATGAACGGGGCAAGACAGATAGAATGTACAATTAACGGAATCGGCGAACGCGCCGGAAATACTGCTTTAGAGGAGGTTGTGATGATTATGCGTCAGCACCCCGATTTAAATCTGGACACCAATATCAACAGTAGGTTATTGTACGACACCAGCCAGATGGTTTCCCGAAAAATGGGAATGATGGTACAGCCCAATAAGGCTATTGTAGGGGCTAACGCTTTTGCACATAGTTCGGGAATTCATCAAGACGGGGTCATCAAGAATAGGGAAACTTATGAGATTATGAATCCCGAAGATGTGGGCGTCAGTGAATCTTCAATAGTCTTAACGGCAAGAAGTGGCCGTGCCGCTTTAGCGTACCGAGCAAAGATTGTCGGTTACGAACTGACCAAACGCCAACTGGACGAGGTCTACCAAGAATTTCTAAAGTTTGCCGACGTGCATAAGGAAATTTCTGATGAGGATATCCCTAAAATCATTGAAGCTTGTAAACTAGGTATAGAGAGCGTATCTTAAATAAGTAAATTCGTGCGACGATTCGGGTATTATAAAAATCAACCTCAGGCACATACTATTTTCTGCAACTGATTTGCCAATTGTTTTTTTATGTCTTTTTTAGTGCATATCTTTCTCCAAGGTAAGAAACAGTCAAAAATCCTTATATGCAACTAAAAATTGCCCTTCTTGGCGGGGACGGAATCGGGCCCGAAGTCTTGGCCCAATCCGTTAAATGCCTCAAGGCGGTAGAAGAAACCTTCAATCACCGTTTTGTATATCAAGAAGCTCCGGTGGGTGCCATTGCCATAACGAGCACCGGCAAACCTTTGCCTGACGAGACCCTTACATTGTGCCGAGAATCGGACGCTATTTTATTCGGAGCCATTGGTGCGTTGGAGTATGATAACAATCCCGAGGCCAAAGTGCGGCCAGAACAGGGCCTTCTGAAATTGCGTAAAGAACTCGGATTATTTGCCAGTATTCGGCCCATAAAAACTTTTCCTACATTGACTGGCAATTCCCCCTTAAAAGAAAAAGTGATCGCCAATACCGATCTGGTCATTTTTCGGGAGATAACCGGGGGCATTTATTTCGGCAGGAAAACCTTAAGTGAGGATGGCACTGTAGCTTCCGATCTCTGTCAGTATTCCGAGCAAGAAATAAGCCGTATTGCTCATTTGGCCTTCAAGGCGGCCAAAAAGCGAAGAAAAAAACTGACCTTGGTCGACAAGGCGAACGTTCTGGAATCTTCCCGGTTGTGGCGGAAAACGGTTACGGAAATTGCCAAAAGCTATCCCGATGTACAACTCCAATGCTTATTTATAGACAATGCCGCGGTGCAAATGATGATGAATCCGCGCCAATTCGATGTGATATTGACCGACAATATGTTCGGTGATATTCTTTCTGACCAAGGGAGCGTGATTATAGGCTCCACGGGTTTGCTGCCATCCGCATCCGTAGGTGCCGATAATGCCATGTTCGAGCCCTTTCATGGCTCCTACCCACAGGCCAAGGGCAAGAATATCGCTAATCCCGTTGCCTCCATCCTAAGCGCCGCCATGATGTTGCAGCATTTCGGGCTCGACGAGGAGGCTAACGCCGTAATGACCGCCGTTCATAAATCCTTCGTAAAAAAAGTGGTTACCCCCGATGTTCTCGGCAGTAGTAAGTACGGAACGGATTATGTGGGGGATTATATTACCGAGAACATTGTCGATTCCGATGAAAATTTCAATCTTAACGATGAGAATATCTGGCTGGGGAAATCCACAATTATTTAAGGACAAGTTCAAAAGTTGGTCGTCAATGGTGGGCGGCAGATGATTAACAGTGAACAGTATGAAATAAGCAGTACCCAGTTTGCTGTAGGCAGCTGTGGTACTGCTTAGTGATAATTCGTATGATTCGTGTTTAAATTCAAACCTCCAAAACCCTAAAATCCAAACCCATTATTTTATCTTTGTCGCTTCTGAATCCGGTTCGGATGTCGTTTGAACCGAGAATCTTAAACCTAAAACATGCAGATTTCGTACAATTGGTTGAAGCAATTCATCAAACTGGATTGGAAATCCAAAAAAGCCGCTGAACTTCTGACCGACCTTGGTCTTGAAGTGGAAGGAATAACCACCTTCGAATCCGTCAAGGGCGGTCTTAAAGGTATTGTAGTCGGCCATGTGCTTTCCTGTGAAAAACATCCGAATGCCGATAAATTAAAGCTGACTTCCGTCGATATCGGTGCAGACGCTCCCGTGCAAATCGTTTGCGGTGCGCCCAATGTAGCCAAAGGTCAAAAAGTACCCGTTGCGACAATCGGCACTACATTATACAGCCCAGAAGGAGAGGCTTGGAACATCAAAAAAGGAAAGATACGCGGAGAGGAAAGTCACGGCATGATCTGTGCCGAAGACGAACTCGGGCTGGGCACAGGCCATGAAGGTATTATGGTACTTGATGATGACCTAAAACCCGGTACCCCCTGTTCCGAAGTTTTCATGGTTGAAAATGACGAGGTTTTCGAAATCGGCCTAACCCCGAACCGTGCCGATGCCATGAGTCACTTCGGTGTGGCAAGGGATTTAAAGGCCGGATTGAGACAAAAAGAAATCGATAAAGAATTGATAACCCCCTCGGTGAGCCAATTCGGTGTTGACAACCGGTCACTAAAAATACAGGTAACCGTTGATGACAACAAGGCGGCACCACGATATTGCGGGGTCACCTTGAGCAATCTGACGGTGAGACCTTCTCCAGACTGGTTACAGAACCGACTGCGTGCTATAGGTGCAAAGCCTATAAATAATGTTGTAGACGCTACCAATTACGTTTTACACGAGTTGGGTCAGCCCTTACATGCCTTTGATGCCGAAAGAATACATGGCAATAAAGTAATTGTAAAAACTTTGCCGGCAGGCACCAAATTCATGACCTTAGACGGTGAGGAACGTAGCATGCACGAAGACGACCTGATGATTTGCGATGCCGAAAAACCAATGTGTATCGCGGGTGTTTTTGGTGGTATCAACACGGGGGTTACGGAGAAAACCAAAGCCATCTTTTTAGAAAGTGCCTATTTCGATCCGGTATCGGTGCGTAAAACCGCAAAAAGACATGGACTCAATACGGATGCTTCTTTCCGATTCGAGCGGGGTATCGATATTGAGAACGTCGAATATGCCTTAAAAAGAGCCGCCCTGCTCATCAAAGAACTTGCCGGAGGGGACATTACCTCGGATATCGTTGACTTCTATCCGAAGCGGTTTGAGGAACATCAAGTGTTCTTGACCTTTAACAAGACCTATTCCCTTATCGGACAGGAAATTCCGCAAGACACTATCAAATCTATTCTCACTTCCTTGGATATCAGGGTCAAAAGTGTGACCGAGGCCGGTCTTGGCCTGTCCATTCCCTCTTATCGGGTCGATGTACAACGCGAGGTTGACGTAATCGAAGAGATTTTACGCGTTTACGGCTATAACAATATCGATTTCAAAAACAAATTGAACGCCTGGATAGCCCCGACACATAAGTTCGAAGATCATAGATTACAGCGCAGCATCGGTGATTTTTTGGCGGCCCAGGGATTTTACGAGATTATGGCCAACAGTTTGACCTCTCCAGAGTACGCCAAACTTTTAGGTGAAGGATATGGGAAGAACACCGTTACTATGCTCAATCCTCTCGGTAGCGAACTGTCCGTCATGCGACAATCGCTTCTTTTCTCAGGATTGGAAGCTGTTTCGTTTAATATCAATAGGAAGAACAGGGATTTGAAATTTTTCGAGTTCGGAAAGACCTATCATCAAACCGATAAATCCCGTATCGAAACCAGATGTCTAAGTCTATTTGTGACAGGAAATAGATATGCGGATAGTTGGACGGTAGCAGAAAAAAGAACGGATTTTTACTACCTGAAGTCCATCGTCACGAACATTTTGAACCGATTGGGTATATCAGAAACTATCCCAATGCCCACAGAAAATTCGGTTTTTTCAGAGGGGATGGCGTTAACGATCAACTCCAAAACATTGGTTTCGATGGGCACGGTACGGGAATCCATCCTAAAAGAGATGGATATCAAACAGGAAACTCTATACGCAGAATTCAATTGGGATTACGTAATCGCCCTGGTCCAAAAAAATGGTATAAGTTATAAGGAAATCCCGAAATATCCGGAAGTAAAACGTGATTTCGCATTGCTTTTAGATAACAAAGTCACTTTTCAAAAAATTTACGAAATTGGTCGGCGCACCGAAAAAAAATTGTTGAAAGAAATTAATCTTTTCGATGTGTATACCGGGGACAAACTGCCCGAAGGCAAAAAATCATACGCCGTAAGTTTTATCCTGCAAGATTCTCAACGCACCCTAACGGATAAGCAAATAGATAAAATCATGGACAAGCTGCAACGGAGTTATGAACAGGAACTTGGGGCGGAACTACGCTAATTTCAGACGTAGTTGTTAGTCGCAGTTGGCAGTAATTTAAGGTTGAATCCCAAATTCGTAGCTATTTCAAGGTTTAAAGGGTCTTATAACAACCTTCAAAATTGCAATAGGCAAAATTGAATATCTGCATCTCTCTATTTGCAAACTCAAAATTTTCTTACCGCAAGGAAAAGAAAAGTCAAAGAGGTTTTTATAGTTTTTCGGGTCTGATTACGGCATCAATTTCATGAATTACACCGTTGCGTTGGTTGGAATCCGCTACTACAATGGTGGCCGTATTCCCGAAACTATCGCTTAGAATAATATCGAGACCTTGCATGGTGGCCGTAATGATATCGCCTTGAATACTCGTGAAAGTCGCCTTGCCACTACCCCTACTTAAAGCCTTCAAAATTTTTGAGGCGGAAAGTTTGCCTGCTACGATATGATAACTCAACAAAGCCTTGAGCTCTTCTTTATTATCAGGATGCATGAGATCTTCTACCGAAGTACCCGCTAATTTTTCAAAGGCAAGGTCGGAGGGTGCAAAAATGGTGAACGGACCAGAATGATCAAGTAATTCTTCGAAATCTGTCGCTTTCATCACCGCCAAAAGAGTCTGATACTTTTCGGAGGTTGCGGCAGTACGCAATATGGATGATTTCTTAACCTTTAAGATCGGTACGCGGTTATCCGGTTGGGCTGAAAAATTCTGCGCTGAAATTGGCGGCACGGTGAACAAAAGAAGTAAAAAAGCGGTAATCAAGGGAATTTTCATGGGGATTAGCATCCAAAGGGATTATATGGTCGATAAACGGTTAGATTTCTTAGCTAAGTTACAACGAAAAGTTCCTCTTATGTTAAAAAAACAAGTTAGGTCCATCCTAATTAACAAAATATTAACTTTAGTGCTTTGAATGAAAATTCAAATATGCGATGAATTGCTTAAATTTGAAATAAAAGAAAAAGAAATGCTATTGAAAAGAACGAATATCGAGGAAAAATTAATCCACCTAAAGAGTAAAAATAGCGAACAGGTATCGAAGGCTATCTTAGCGGAAGTCCAAGATATATTGAACGCGGATTCGGATTGCCGTGAACGTATCGAAAACAATATTAGCGGAGGGAAGGACATCATTGTAAATGATTTTGATTTCGATCTTTTGGAAACTGACCGCATCTATCATATTGATCAGATAAAAAAAACATGCATCGACTATCGGCTCCGGTTTTTAAATTCTAAATACTTCAAGAGTGAGATTCCTTCTGAAGCTATCACCAAAATCAAACGGCTCGAACAACAACATAACATCGAAGTTAAGGGCTTTACAATTATGGCTCCCTCAAAATTGTTCAAATTGGAGGATAAGGATGATCCCATACTTTTTGTCCCCATTGGAAATAACTACTATTATTTGATACACAAATGGGGAAACGATTTGCAGCCGCTACGCAAATGGTTGATGTGGCCTTTCAAGGGTATGGTAAACTTGACCTTATTGACCGTATTGATAAGCTATTTGGTTACCATGCTAATTCCCGAAGGCCTATTCTCAAAAAATAGTTCCAGTGCCGAATTTTGGATTATTTTCTTCTTTATGTTCAAATGTATCGCGTCATTGGTTATTTACTATGGATTTGCCATGGGCAAAAACTTTAGTCCTGCGATATGGAAAAGTAAGTATTTTAATGCGTGATGCTCGGTGCTTATGCCGAAATCAAATTAAAAAGACATCCCGAATTTTTGGGATGTCTTTTTTAGTATTTGTTAGTTATACTAATATCAATCGATATAGATGGCGTAAGGTACGCCATCCAAATCAAGATTGCCTGCAAACTTAGGTTCAGGTTTAGGCTTGATTCTTAAAAGCCCCCCTTTGTCACCCGCACCGGATTTTTTATATCCAACCAAAAGTAAATTATTGGCTTCGTCAAAATGCACCACGGTGGTGTTCTCTATTTCGAACTCAAAATTGAGTTGGGTTTCGGTCAGAAAATTCTCGTAGGCATAGAGTACCGTCAAGTTTTTATCGAAATCGTATATGGCTGGCACTAGGGGATATTCACTGTGCGTACCGGCCAACATGGCGTAATACATTTTTCCTTTGCTATCGAAATGCTTAAATGCGGAGTTGAGAAAGTTAGGCTCTTTATCTAAAGGGTAATTGGTATACTCCAAACCCAAGGTAGCGCTATTGTAGGTAGTATGGAGTTCGTCATAGCCGATTATAACGTTGCCTTCGGGATTTTTAAATATACTTCGTGGATCAAAACCGAGATTATCCTCGAATATCTCGCTGTTGGATTCGGCATTCAAAACCGTCAGTTTGTATTCGTCGGTGATTTCTTTGTCATGACCAAAGATGAAAAGCCTGTTTTTGGAGAACGCTAGACCTACCGGATCATATACGAGCGTTACATCATCAAAAGTGGTCTCGGAACCCGAGATGTCGACCGCCCGTACCAAAAACTCCTTAGATCCAGCATTTACCTCCTTCTCATAACCGATATAAATCGTATTTCCACCTTTAACAATGGATTTTGCAGTAAGGGTACAAGCACCTAAGTCAGCGAAGACCTCGAAATTCTTGGAAGTAGACTTGCCAAAATCGTGTACAGTAATTTCACCGCTACATGCCGATTTTTTATGGTACATGGTCAGAACCTTGTCTTCTTCCGAAATCAATAAGGGTTCCGCAATTTTTTGGAAACCACTGTCGCCGTCATTGAGATTAAGTGTCTCGGCATCACCATTGAGGAGCACGCCGTTGAGCATGCCATTGGAATTTACAAGTAAAGTGTAGTCGGCAGGGACGCTTTGATCGGTTTTGCCACCATCTTCGGTAGTAGTCTCATCTGATTTACTGCAACCGAAGATCATTAATGCCATAAAGGCATAGGCCAGAGTGTAGGTTTTCATCATGTCAAGATTTGGGTTAAACAATTTAGGTACCTGTCTTGACTTTTTATTCGGAATTGTCTCGATAGCGATCGAGCTAGCCTTGGGGACCTTAATAATGAAATCAAGGTACAAAACAATCAATTCGTAGGTAAAACAAACAATCGTGACACGTACTTTTTAAGCCGGGACAGCGTACATTTTGTCGCGCTGCTCCCGCAATGCCTTGTCGGACATATATTCTTCAAACGTCAAATATCTGTCAATGTTGCCTTTAGGGGTCAATTCGATGATTCGATCGGCAACGGTCTGTGCAAACTCGTGATCATGTGTGGTAAATAACACCGTGCCCTTGAAATTTTTAAGAGAGTTATTGAAGGCTGTGATACTCTCCAGATCCAAGTGGTTCGTAGGTTCGTCGAGCATCAGCACGTTGGCTCGTAGCATCATCATACGGCTCAGCATGCACCTGACTTTTTCCCCACCCGACAAAACCGTACATTTCTTGAGTGCCTCTTCACCGCTAAAGAGCATTTTGCCTAGAAATCCCCGGATGTAGACTTCTTCACGCTCCTCTTCGGTCTTTGCCCATTGGCGTAGCCAATCGACCAGGCTAATGTTTTCCTTAAAAAAATCGGAGTTATCGGCTGGAAGGTAGGATTGGTTCGTAGTTATGCCCCATTGAAAAGAACCGGCATCGGCTTGTTTATTTCCGTTAAGGATTTCGTAAAAAGCGGTCGTCGCCCGGGAATCCCTTGAAATAATGGCCACTTTATCTCCCTTGGCAAGGTTCATGTTAACGTTTTCGAAGAGCAGTTCGCCATCTTCCGTGGATGCGGCCAGTTTATCGACGTTCAATATTTGATCGCCTGCTTCCCGCTCCCGCTCAAAAATGATGGCAGGGTATCTTCTGCTCGAGGGTTTGATATCCTCTATCTTTAATTTCGATAGCATCTTCTTACGCGAGGTGGCTTGTTTGCTTTTAGCAACGTTGGCACTGAACCGGGCGATGAATTCTTGCAGCTCTTTGGCTTTCTCTTCCGCTTTTTTGTTCTGTTGTGCGCGCTGTCGGGCCGCCAGTTGGCTACTTTCGTACCAAAAGGTGTAGTTGCCCGAATACAGGTTCATCTTTCCGAAATCTATATCGGCGATACTTGTACACACAGAATCCAGAAAATGACGGTCGTGGGAAACTACGATTACCGTATTTTCATAATTGGCCAGGAAATTTTCCAACCAATTGATGGTCTCATAGTCCAAATCGTTGGTAGGTTCGTCCATGATTAATACATCGGGGTTTCCAAAAAGAGCCTGCGCCAACAGCACACGTACCTTCAATTTGGAATCCATTTCGGCCATGGTCGTAAAGTGTAGTTCTTCCGGAATGCCTAGATTCGAAAGCAATGCAGCGGCGTCGCTGTCGGCGTTCCAACCGTTCATTTCTTCGAATTCCACCTGCAGCTCCCCTATCTTATCGGCATTTTCGTCCGTGTAATCGGCGTACAGAGCGTCGATTTGTTGCTTGATGGCGAACAGCGGCTTATTCCCCATTACTACAGTTTCCAAAACCGTAGACGTATCGTAGGCATTATGATCCTGTTCTAAAATGGACATCCGTTTTCCGGGTTCGAGATTTACCCGGCCCGAGGTGGGATCCATCTGACCGGAAAGTATCTTAAGAAAAGTAGACTTACCCGCCCCATTAGCTCCGATTACGCCATAACAATTTCCCTGTGTAAAAGTAACGTTCACTTCATCGAACAAGACTCTTTTTCCGAATTGAACGGATAAATTTGATACCGACAACATAATTCTATCTTTTAAAAATCCGTGCAAAAATACGGAATTTTAACCGTCTAAACCAATGAGCGAGCATGAAGACCTTTCACCGATTTCATTGACAGGTCGCGCTTCATTTTTAACTCGCTATTAACAGCGCGGGGCACAAGGGTTACGTAATTTTGAAAGGAACTTGTGTCAATTCACAAGTACATACATTTATATGAGCAAACCGTTTTTTTATTTTTTTCTGTGCTTACTGGCAGGATGCGGTAAAGGAGATAAAGGTTCCCAAAATGTATTTTTCGCCGGGGAAATCGTTAATCCCACCAGTGAGTATGTCGTGTTGTTCAAGGGGGACGTTGCCCTTGATTCCGCAAAATTGGACGAGCAAAATAGATTTGCCTTTAAGCTCGACTCCATCTCAGAAGGGTTGTATCACTTCAACCATGAACCCGAATTGCAATATGTATACCTTGAAAAAGGCGATAGCCTAATGATTCGGCTGAACACCCTTTATTTTGACGAGTCCCTCATATTTTCAGGAAAAGGGGAAGATATCAACAATTTTCTATTAGAACTTTTTTTGGCGAACGAAGAGGAAGCGGGCTTGGTACGAAGCTATTATAGATTAAGCGCCAATGATTTTGAGGAAAAGATAGATTCCCTAAAACAAATACGTCTTGATGCACTGGCTGAACTAAGCAAGGACAAGAGGTTATCAGATAAAAAGCAGAAAATTGCTAGGGCAAGTGTGGTTTATAATTACAACACGTATAAAGAGGAATATCCCTTTAAGCATAAAAAGTTTACTGGGGAAAACGTAATCGACAAACTTCCCGAACATTTTTATGATTATCGCGCAAACTTGACCTTTAATGACAAAGACCTCACCTATCTCCGTCCCTATTACCATTTTATGAACAACCATATCGGCAATCTGTCGTATATGACTTGTACCAACGACTGCGGTGGCGTTGCAAATGGTGCGGTGCGCAATCCCTTACATTTCAACTTGCATAAATTGCGATTGATCGATAGTCTGGTGCAGGAACAGGAACTGAGGGACAATCTCTTTAGATATGTTGCCTTCAACTATCTATTAAACGTAAATGATGTGGAAGCTAATAATGAGAAATTTATCAATCGATTTCATAAACTTTCGGATAATAACCGTCACATGGCCGAAATCGATGCACTTTATGAAGGCATAATCAACATTCAGCCCCACAAAGAAATTCCCGATGTAGCCGTTTTAGATAGGGATGGGAATACTATCTCTTTACAGGATATAGCTGGGAAACAAAAAACCATTTTCTATTTTTGGTCGGGCACCAATCGCAGTCACTTCGAGAACATAAAACAGAGAATTGCCAAGCTCAGCAACGAAAAACCTGAGTATAGATTTGTAGGCATCAACATCAAAACTCCGGAAACTGTTTGGAAGGGTCTAGTGGAAACCTCCGATCTCGACAAAGAAATGCAGTACCACGCTACGGACTTTGATGCCATCACTAGATCGTTAGTTATCGACCGGCTCAACAAATGCATCATTATTGATGACGGACGTATCGTAGATGCCTTCGCCGATGTTTACGGGTCGTTATAACCTAAGGCCAATAGGTATATTATAAACACAAAACCTCGGAAAATCGTAACATAACGATTTTCCGAGGTTTTTTCTTTTCATCGTACGCTTAAAGCCAGGTTCAGCGTTCAGCGTTCAGCGTTCAGCGTTCAGCGTTCAGCGTTCAGCGTTCAGCGTTCAGCGTTCAGCGTTCAGCGTTCAGCGTT
>RCMY010001489.1_pt1 | contig 22289 bp, 16 predicted proteins | sample 2041341 | NCBI WGS metagenome assembly RCMY01 (sample SAMN09708234, study PRJNA481090) | Marine sediment metagenome, whole genome shotgun sequencing project.
GTCAGGAGTAATGGTTTTGGTTACTTTTGCCTTAACAAAAGTGACACGCGCGACAGCGCGGAAGCGTTTGATGTCGATCTTGATATTGATCTGGCTTGTGTAGGAGTGGTGACGGCATGCCGCCACCACTCCTACAAAAGTCCAAGGCAACTTCAAGCGCTTGCGGCTGAAGCCGCTCATACAAAAAGCAGGTTTTGGCTACGCGGGAATAATGGGTTTGATGCCCGGATGGCGAAGCAATCAGTACCGACGCCGCAACAGATCCCGCACCAGCACGCCGACGACCAACAAGTTGATCAAAAGGACCGCGATAGCCGGCCAGCCGGGATGTCGCCACAAGGCATATATATCCAGTGGCAGGTACAGCGACGCAGTGACGCAACCCAGCCACGAGGCCCAGGCCTTGGCCCGCCACAGGCCCCAGGCCTCGAGCAGGTGCAGCAGGCCATAGGCCATGACGCCGGCAGCCACCAGGTGCACGGCATCGGGGCTGATCATCTTGGCGAACATCGGCAATGCGCCATGTTCGGGGTCGAGCTGGAAGCGGGTGATCAGCTCATGCACCCAGCGCCGCAAAGGCGCCGGTCCCAGCAATTCCAATCCGCTTGCCGCCAGTACCGCGAGCGCGCCCTTGATGCCTTCGACCAGGGCCACGATATGCAGCCCCGGATGCGCATGCGGGTTCGGGTTGTAATGCGGATGCGTGGGGCTGTTGGCGCTGCGGTCGCCAGCGCTGCAGTCGTCGGCGCTGCGGTCGTCGGTGATGGGGTCATCACCGACGGTATCGTTATGACTGGGGTCCTGGCGACGTGGCATGGCGTGGCAAGCTAACTTGCAGGCGCGAGGGAGTCGATTCGCGCCTGGCTTGCCGGCATCGGCTTGTCTCAGGCTGCGCGCGAGGCGCGTTTGCGATCAGTTTCGCTGAGGTGCTTCTTGCGCAAGCGGATTTCCTTGGGCGTGACTTCGACCAGCTCGTCGTCCTCGATGAAATCCAGCGCCTGTTCCAGCGTGTACTTGATCGAAGGCGTCAGCTTGATTGCGTCGTCCTTGCCCGAGGCGCGCACGTTGGTCAACGGCTTGGGCTTGATCACGTTGACGGTCAGGTCGTTGTCCTTGGAATGGATGCCGACCAGCTGGCCCTCGTACACATTGTCGCCTTCAGCAGCGAACAGCTTGCCGCGCTCTTCCAATGGGCCGAGCGAGTAGGCCGGAGTCGGCCCCGCGGCATTTGCGATCATCACGCCATTGGAGCGCTTGGCGATCGTGCCGGTTTCCCGGGGGCCGTAGTGGTCGAACACGTGGAACAACAGGCCCGAGCCCTGGGTCAGGGTGCGGAACTCGTTCTGGAAGCCGATCAAACCGCGCGCCGGAATCATGTAATCCAGTCGCACGCGTCCCTTGCTGTCGGACTCCATGTTCTTGAGCTGCGCCTTGCGGGTGCCGAGTTTTTCCATGACGCCACCCTGGTGCTGGTCTTCGATATCGACTACCAGCTGTTCGATCGGCTCCATCAGCTTGCCGTCGATTTCCTTGATGATGACTTCCGGGCGCGACACGGCCAACTCGAAGCCTTCGCGGCGCATCGTTTCGATCAGCACCGACAAATGCAGCTCGCCACGGCCGGAGACCAGGAACTTGTCCGGATCCGACCCTTCCTCGACGCGCATCGCGACGTTGTGCAGCACCTCGCGCTCGAGTCGCTCGCGGATCTGGCGGCTGGTGATGAACTTGCCGCCGCTGAAATCCTTGTTGCCGGAGAACGGCGAGTTGTTGACCTGGAAGGTCATGCTGATCGTCGGCTCGTCCACGGTCAGCGCCGGCAGCGCCTCGGGCGTGTCCAGCGCGCAGATGGTGTCGGAGATGCTGAGTTCGGACACGCCGGAAATGGCGACGATGTCGCCGGCCTGCGCTTCTTCGACTGCGACGCGCTCCAGGCCCAGGAAGCCCAATACCTGCAACACCTTGCCCTGGCGCTTCTTGCCGTGGCGGTCGACCACGCTGACCGGCATGTTGGTGCGCACCTTGCCGCGCTGGATGCGGCCGACGCCGATCAGGCCGACGAAGCTGCTGTAGTCCAACTGGCTGATGCGCATCTGGAACGGGCCGTCGCGGTCCACGTCCGGCGGCGACACGTGCTGCATGATCGCTTCGTACAGCGGGGTCATGTCGCCGTCGCGCGCGGTGTCTTCCAGGCTTGCATAGCCGTGCAACGCGGAGGCGTACACGATGGGGAAGTCGAGTTGCTCGTTGGTCGCGCCGAGGTTGTCGAACAGATCGAACACCTGGTCGATCACCCAATCCGGACGTGCGCCCGGACGGTCGATCTTGTTGACCACGACAATCGGCTTGAAGCCCATCGCAAACGCCTTTTGGGTCACGAAGCGCGTTTGCGGCATCGGGCCGTCCATCGCATCGACCAGGATCAGCACCGAGTCGACCATCGACAACACGCGCTCGACCTCGCCGCCAAAGTCGGCATGGCCCGGGGTGTCGACGATGTTGATGCGGTTGCCCCGCCAGTTGATGGCGGTGTTCTTGGACAGGATGGTGATGCCGCGTTCTTTTTCCTGGTCGTTGCTGTCCATCATCCGCTCGGTGGTGACCGTGCGTTCGTTGAAGGTGCCCGATTGCTTGAGCAGGCAATCGACCAAGGTGGTCTTGCCATGGTCAACGTGGGCGACGATGGCGATGTTGCGGAGGTTTTCAATAGACATAAGTAGGAAGGCAGGCAGGCAAAAAGGGCACCGGGCACGGCGCACGCAGGGGAAAGGAAGCCGGAAATTATACCTTGTTATGCCCTGGTCGTTATGTTCATGTCCCACCTGCTGCGCTATCCTGACCGACCCCACGTGCCGGCAGGAGCCGTCCCCATGTCCCTTATTGCCACTTTCGAGACCGACCGCGGCCCGATCCAGGTCGAGCTCTACCCCGACAAGGCCCCGCTGACGGTTGCCAATTTCGTCAACCTGGCGCACAGGGGCTTCTATGACGGCCTCAACTTCCACCGCGTGATCCCCGACTTCATGGTCCAGGGTGGCTGTCCGGAGGGATCCGGCCGCGGCGGCCCCGGTTACCGGTTCGAGGACGAGACGGGTAACGGCCTGTCCCACGATCGTGGCGTGCTGTCGATGGCCAATGCCGGCCCCAGCACCAATGGCAGCCAATTCTTCATCACCCACGTGGCCACGCCGTGGCTGGACGGCAAGCACACCGTGTTCGGCAAGGTCGTGTCCGGCCTGGAAGCTGTCGACAAGGTGGAGCAGGGCGACCACGTCAAGTCGGTGAAGGTTGAAGGCGACACGGATGCGGTGCTGGCGGCCAAGGCCGACCGCGTGGCCGAGTGGAACAAGACGCTGGACGAAGCCGCGCGCCCCTGATCCCTGAAGTCCTTCATTTCCTCAAGTCCGTCATTGCCGCGAAGGCGGGAATCCAACGACTTAGATCGGCGGTAGTACGGACGTCACTGGATTCCCGCCTTCGCGGGAATCACGGAAAAGGTTCCGCGCGGATGGGGCCAATACATGCGCGTCCGCGCGCGCGGCAGCCCCAGCTCTGCGGTAGCCCTGTGATAAAATCATGGGGCTTAGTCCGGCCGACCAGACCGGCCATCTGCAGCTCCCCCCCGGGCAAGTTCCGCACAAGCGGGCTCATCCGGACAGCCCCCACCTGGATATTCCCAGAGGATCTCCGATGCCACAGCTAGCCCAGCGCGTGGGTCGCGCCAAGCCCAGTGCGATCATGGTGATCGCCGACAACGCCAGGCGGCTCAAGGCCGAAGGCCGCGACATCATCAGCTTCTCGATCGGTGTCCCCAATTTCCTGCCCGGCGACCACGTCTATGCCGCCGTGCGCGAGGCGCTGGAACACGACTCCGGGCAGTACGGTAGCAACCGCGGTTCCGACGCATTGCTTGACGCCTTCCTGGCGCACATGCGCGGCCTCGGCCTGGATGGCTATGAGCGCAAGCACTGCGCGGTCGGCATCGGCGCCAAGCACATCCTCTACAACCTGGCCGAGGCGCTGCTGGACGAAGGCGATGGCTTTGCCTTTGCCACGCCTTACTGGACCAGCTACATGGACATCGGCGAGATCCTCAACGCCGACATCCAGTTGCTGCCGTGCCCGCCCGAACAGGATTACAAGATCACGCCGGCGCAGCTTGACGAGGCGATGGCCAAAAAGCCGCGCCTGTTCCTGTTCAACAACCCGAACAACCCGACGGGCATGGTGTACACCAAGCAGGAGATTTCCGCGCTGGCCGACGTATTGGTCAAGTATCCGGACACCTGGATCATCACCGACGACATCTACAACACGATGGTGTTCGACGGCATCGGGTACCACAACTTCGTGCAGGCGCGGCCCGAGTTGCGTGACCGCGTGATCTTTGTCGACTCGCTGTCCAAGACCTATGGCATGCCGGGCTGGCGCGTTGGCCTGATGGCTGGGCCGGAAAAGGTCGCCAATGCCATCGTGACGCTCAACTCCAACCACATCACCAACCTCCCGGAAATCGTCACCGCCGCCGCGATTGCCGCGCTGTCCGGCCCGCAGGATGTCCCGACCCAAAAGTGCAAGGAGTTCGAAGTCAAGCGCGACCAGGTCCTGGACGCGCTGCTGTCGATCCCCGGCGTGGTCTGCCCCAAGCCCAAGGGCGCGTTTTACGCGTTTCCGGACATCAGCGTCGCATTTGGCAAGACCCACCAGCCCAGCGGCAAGGTCATCACCAACGACGTCGATTTCTGCAACGCGTTGCTGGAGTCCAAGGGCGTGGCCTGCGTGCCTGGCTCGGCCTTTGGCGAGCCGCGTGCCATCCGCATCAGCTACACCTGCCCGACGCCGCAGCTGGGGCCGGGTATGCAGCGCATCAAGGAGTTCTTTGCCGAGCTGTCATGAGCAGAAGTGTCGTGAGCACGACTGTCATGAGCATGACTGTCGCGACCCTGGCTATCGTGACCCTGGTCGTCGCCATCAAAATTGTCATCCTGAGCGTAGCGAAGGATCTGTTTGGCTTTTCCTGCACACGCAATACAGCAGATCCTTCGCTGCGCTCAGGATGACAGTCATTAGATTTGCCGGCTTGCTTGGCCTGCCTCGGTTCTACGAACAAGTAGATCCACCACTTTCCCCAGATTGACCGGAGTCATCCATGAAAACCCCCATCAGAGTCGCCATCACCGGCGCCGCCGGCCAGATCGGCTACGCCCTGCTGTTCCGCATCGCCTCGGGCGAAATGCTCGGCAAGGACCAGCCCGTCATCCTGCAGATGCTCGAGCTGCCGATGGACAAGGCCCAAGCCGCGCTCAAGGGCGTGATGATGGAACTCGACGACTGCGCCTTCCCGCTACTGGCCGGCATGGTCGGTACTGCCGATGCCGAAGTTGCCTTCAAGGACGCCGACATCGCCATGCTGGTCGGCGCCAAGCCGCGCGGCCCAGGCATGGAGCGCAAGGACCTGCTGCTGGAAAACGCCAAGATCTTCACCGCCCAGGGCGCGGCGCTCAACAAGGTCGCCTCGCGCGACGTCAAGGTGCTTGTTGTCGGCAACCCGGCCAACACCAACGCCTACATCGCGATGAAGTCCGCGCCGGACCTCAAGCCTGGAAACTTCACCGCCATGCTGCGCCTGGACCACAACCGCGCACTGAGCCAGCTTGCCACCAAGGCCGGCGTGGCCGTCGGCGATATCCAGAAAATGGTGGTCTGGGGCAACCACAGCCCGACCATGTATCCCGACATCCGTTTCGCCACCGCCGACGGCAAGTCGTTGCAGGACAAGATCAACGACGCCGACTGGAACGCCAACACCTTCATCCCGACCGTCGGCAAGCGCGGCGCCGCGATCATCGAAGCGCGTGGCCTGTCGTCCGCCGCGTCGGCCGCCAACGCCGCCATCGACCACATCCACGACTGGGTGCTGGGCACCGACGGCCACTGGGTGACCATGGGCGTGCCGTCCGACGGCAGCTACGGCATCCCCGAGGGCGTGATCTACGGCGTGCCGGTGACCTGCAACAACGGCAAGTACACCCGCGTCACCGACTTGCCGATCGACGATTTCAGCCGCACGCGCATGGACAAGACGCTGGCCGAGCTGGAAGAGGAGCGCGCCGGCGTGGCGCACCTGCTCTAGTCCGGTAGCGACAACGCGGCAGCGACACCGCAAAGTTCCACCACGACGGGCTGGCCTCAAACCAGCCCGTTTTGCGTTTGTAACAGATGAGGTTTGTAACAGATGAGGTTTGTAACAGATGAGGTTGGTTATCGTGCTGTTTGTCCTGTACAGGCCGGATGTCCCCGGCCCGGCCCGGTTTCATACGGTAGCTATACTGCAGCAGAGGGATCGCTGGTCGCCCCCCAACCTTGCCCTGAGCCATCGGGCTTGCGTGGCCAACGTGGCTTGATCGTGCTGTCCGGTGGCAAGCGGTCCAAATGCATGCCGTTCAAGGACATTTCGCCCGGATCCAGGGAGCACGCGCGCACACATCGTCACTGGGGAACAATGTGGCCAGATCGAGGTTGATCCGCGAACTGCGTCGTCGTCATGTCTTTCGCGTGGCGATTGCATATGCAGTGGTTGGCTGGGCGCTGATCGAGGTCGGTTCTACCATTATCCCGGCGCTGCACCTGTCCGACAGCCTGACCACGGCGATCGTGGTGCTGGTGTTGCTGGGGTTTCCGGTGGCGGTGGTGCTGGCCTGGGCGTTTGAGATGACGCCCGAAGGCGTTCGTCTCACCGAACCGGAAACTTCCGCCGAAGCACGCGCGCCGGAACAGCATCGCCACGTCGGTCGCAAGCTCGACTTCGTGATCATCGCGGTGCTTGCGGTGGCCGTGGCGGCGCTGTTGTGGCGGCAGTTCGTGATGCAACCGGACGTCGTGAAGCCCGATGCCGCAACTATCGCTGCGGCTGCAGCATCGGCAGAAAAATCCATCGCCGTACTGCCGTTCGAAAACTTGTCAGCCGACAAGGACAACGCCTATTTCGCCGACGGCATCCAGGACGAGATCCTCACCGGCCTGGCCAAGATCGGCCAGCTCAAGGTGATCTCGCGCACCTCGACCAAAAGTTACGGCAGCCGCCCGGACAACATCCCGCAGATCGCCAAGGAACTTGGCGTTGCCAATATCCTCGAGGGCAGCGTACAGAAGGTCGGCGACCGCGTGCGTATCAACGTGCAGCTGATCTCGGCCGATACCGACAGCCACCTGTGGGCCGAGACCTACGACCGCACGCTTGAGGATGTATTTGCGGTCCAAAGCGAGGTCGCACAGAAGATCGCATCGTCCCTGCGTGCGACGTTGACGCAGGATGAGCGCGCCACGCTTACCCGGAAACCCACGGACAATCCAGCGGCCTACGACGCTTATCTGCGTGGCCTTGCCCTGGACGCGCAGGGCTTCGAGTTGTCGATCGCACGCAAGGCAACGCTGGCCTATGCCGAAGCCGTGCGGCTGGATCCGGATTTCGCACTGGCCTGGTCCCAGGTGGCGATTTCGGCGAGTTATCTCTACTTCAATGGCGTTGATCCGGACACCTATACGGCGGACTACATCAAGCGCGCCGCCGACATCGCGTTTCGTCTGCAGCCCGGTCTGGCCGAAGCGCAATTGGCGCAGGGCTACTACCGCTATCGCGTGCTGCGCGATTTTCCGGGTGCGGCGAAAGCCTTTGAAGTCGTGCTGAAGCAGGCCCCCAACAATCCATTGGCCCTGGTTTCAATCGGTGTTGCCGAACGCCGCGCAGGCAAGTGGGACGAGGCCTTGCAGCACTTGGAGAAATCTGCCGAGCGTGATCCGCGCAATCCCGGGCTGATGGTCGTCATCGGCGGGGAAACCATGAACAACATGCGTCTCTGGAAGGAAGGGAGTGTCTGGCTGGACCGTGCCCTCGCGTTGTCACCGGGTTCCGCGTATGCGTTGTCCTACAAGATCGCGGCTTACCAGCTGCAGGGTCGGTTGCAGGATGCTGCGCGCCTGCTCAAGCAGATGCCACAAGCTGGCGAAGACCCGCAGATCGCATGGTTCCGCAGCAACCAGCACTTTCTCGAACGCCGTTTCGATCTCGTCGTTGCCGAGCTCAAGCCGCTGTTGGCGCAGTCCGATGCGGCACTCAATGGCTGGGGTCCGCAGCTATCGATCAATCTGGGCTATGCGCAGCACTTTGCAGGAGACGACGTGCAAGCGCGCATCACTTTCCAGCGCTTGATCGACCGCCTCGGGCCGAACGCGGCCAGCCAGGTGGACGACAGCTTCCTGCCGGCGATGCTGGCGCTGGCCAATGCTGGGCTTGGCAACGATCAATTGGCGTTGCAGCAGGCCAGACACGCGGTCGCGCTGTATCGCAGCGATGCACTCTTTGGACCTCAGGCAGAAGCAGTACTGGCACAGATCCAGGCCAAGACGGGCGACCACCAGGCCGCCATCGCCAGCCTGGCGAAGTTGTTGGAGGTGCCTTCCGGCATCACGGTGGCGCAGCTGCGGCTCGATCCGGCCTGGGATCCGCTGCGCAAGGAGCCCGCATTCCAGGCGCTGCTGAAGCAACCCGATGCCCCGCAATAGCTTCCTGAGCGAGCTCAAACGCCGCAACGTGCTGCGCGCCGGCGTGCTCTACATCGGCGCGGTCTGGGCATTGGCGCAGGGCCTGGCGCAGTTGCTGCCATTGTTTGGCGATTACGATTGGGTGGCGCGATATTTCGTCATCGCCGCCGTCATCGGCTTTCCGTTCTTCATCGCGTTTGCGTGGTTTTACGAGTTCACGCCTCAAGGCCTGAAGCGCGAAAGCCAGATCGATCCGGCCGATGCCACCGCACACTCGACGGGTCGCAAGCTCGACTTCGCCATCATCGGTGTGTTGGCGGTTGCCGTCGTCCTGCTGCTGACCAATACCTTTGTCTGGCACAAGGACACGGGTGTAAACGGCAGCTCCGGTCGCGTGGCGGTGCAAGACCATTCGATCGCCGTGCTGCCCTTCGTCAACATGACCTCGGACAAGGAGCAGGATTACTTTTCCGATGGCTTGTCCGAAGAGCTGCTCAACCAGCTCGCACAGGTTCCGCAGCTGCGTGTCATCGCCCGCACGTCGTCGTTCTCGTTCAAAGGCAAGAATGTCGACGTCGCCACCATCGCCAAAGTGCTGGATGTTGCCAACATCCTCGAAGGCAGCGTGCGCAAGGACGGCGACACCCTGCGCATTACCGCGCAGCTGATTCGCGCCGCCGACAGTTCGCATCTGTGGTCGCAGACCTACGACCGCAAGCTGACCGAGATCTTCAAGGTGCAGGACGAGATTGCCGGCGATGTCGTGGCCGCGCTCAAGATCAAACTGTTGCCGGCGCAGCAGCCGACCAGCCTGCAGCACACCCACGATGCCGGGGCGTACCAGTTGTACCTGCTGGGAAAGGAGATCGAGCTGCGCGGCGGCGATCACCCGCGCGGGGTGCGTGCGCTGCGTCAGGCCGTCGCCATGGATCCGGACTATGCCAACGCATGGGCCGAGCTGGCCACGGCACTGGACGAGCTGGCAAACAATGAAGACAGCCAGGTGCAGTCCGGGCAGGACATCAAGCTGGCGTTCGCCGCCGCCGAGCGTGCCATCGCACTGGCGCCGGACCTGCCCCAAGGCTATGCCAGTCGCGGATTGTTGCGCTACAACCGGTCATGGGACTGGCGTGGATCGCAGGCCGATTTCCAACGCGGTTATGCACTGGATCCCAACAACGTCACGCTGCTGAACTACTACGCGACCAGCCTGTTTTTCATCTTCAATCGACACGATGACGCCATCGCCATGAGCCGCAAGGCCACCATCCTCGACCCGCTGTCTCCGCATGCGTGGGAAGGACTCGGCAGGCTGCTCCAGGCCGACGGGCAAACCCAGGCCGCGGACGTGGCGTTGCGGCAAGCGATCAAGGTCAATCCCGGCGCCACCTGGGGACACTACCTGTTGGGATATGACGAGCTGAAAGCCGGGAAGGCCGACATTGCGCTGACTCACTTCCAGCTGATCCTGGAGGACCCATGGGTGCTGGCGGGTACCGCGATGGCCGAGTACACATTGGGCAATGCGCGCGCATCACAACAGGCACTCGATGCGTTGATCGATCAATATGGCGTGGGGTATGGCTTTCAGATTGCGGCGATCCACGCTTGGCGTGGCGAAAACGACCAAGCCTTCAAATGGCTGGAGCGTGCCTGGCAGCAGCGCGACGCGGGCATGGCGCGCCTGCGCTACGACCCCACCCTGGCCAACCTGCACGACGACCCACGCTTCGCAGCGCTGGTGAAAAAGATGGATTTCCCGGAGTGATGACGTGAGCCTTTTCGACGAACTCAAGCGCCGCCACGTCTATCGCGTGGCGGCGGCCTATGCAGTAGTGGGTTGGCTGCTGATCGAGGTCGCGACCCAGATCTTCCCGGTATTCCACATTCCGGACTGGGCGGCGCAGCTGGTGGTGCTTCTGATTGCCATCGGATTCCCGATTGCAGTGGTGCTGGCATGGGCCTTCGAGATGACGCCCGAAGGCGTACGCCGCACTGAACCTGTCGATTCGCCCGTGGCACGCGCGCCAGAACATGCGCACCGCGTCGGCAAACACCTCAACGCCATCATCATCGGCGTGCTCGCATTGGCGGTGGTGGTGTTGCTCTGGCAGAAGTTCATGCCGTCGAACATCGCACCGTCCAACGCGCCTGCAGAAAGTGCCCCCGCGACGGCAATCGCGAAGCCGGCGACTGTCGACAAGCCTGCAACCGCACCTGTCGCCAACACCATCCCCAACAAGTCCATCGCCGTGCTCCCGTTCGAGAACCTCAGCGAGGACACGGCCAACGGCTACTTCGCCGATGGCATTCAGGACCAGATACTCACCAGTCTGGCCAAGATCGGCGACTTGAAGGTGATCTCGCGCACCTCGACCCAGCGTTACGCCAGCCGCCCGGACAACGTTACGCAGATCGCCAAAGAGCTTGGCGTCGCCCACATCCTTGAAGGCAGCGTGCAGAAAGCCGGTAACCGTGTGCGCATCAACGTGCAGCTGATCAAGGCCGGTTCCGACAGCCACCTGTGGGCCGAAACCTATGACCGCGATCTCAAGGACATCTTCGCCGTGGAAAGCGAAGTGGCCGAGATGGTCGCAAAATCCCTGGCCGCCAACCTGACCGGCGGCGAGCGCGCGGCACTGGCGAGCAAGCCCACCGACAACCCGGATGCCTATGCCGCCTACCTGAAGGCACGGGTGCTCAATAGCAGCAGCGAGGTTTCGCAGAAGGCATTCGGCGACACCGTCGCGCAGTATCGCAAGGCGGTGACGCTCGACCCCGGCTTCGCGGTGGCGTGGGCGGAACTGGCGCGCGTGCAGATCCAGATGTACTGGTTCGGATTCGATCCCACCGGTGAACTGTTGTCCGACGCCAAGGCCAACATCGATCGTGCAGCGGCGCTCGGGCCAGGCTTGCCGCAGGTCGAGCTGGCGCGCGGCGTCTACCTGTATTACGCACGCCTGGACTTCGCCGGCGCGTTGTCGGTACTACGGGAAGTCAGCAAGCAGCTGCCGGGTGACAGCGAGGTCTTGTATTTCTCTGCCCTGCTCGAGCGTCGACTCGGGCAGTGGGATGCCGCGATCGCGGACCTGCAGCACGCCCAGAGCCTGAATCCCAATGCGGACTACATCGTCAACGATCTGGCGTTGACCCTACTGCTGGCGCATCGGTACGAGCGTGGCTTGCAGGTGATCGATACCGGGCTGTCATTGTTCGCCGACGACTCTTCCATGCTGAGCCAGAAGCAGTGGGCGCAATGGAACCTCGGTGGCGTGGATGCCGCCGAGTCGGTACTGGCGGGCGTCAAGTCCGATAACGCTGCGATCCAGGCCTTGCGTGGCCAGCAGGCGCTTTACCGCCGTGATTACGCGGCAGCCGCGCGCTTCTACCGACGTGCGATCGACACCGACGATGGCATCCAGCTGACCAGCCTGGTGGGTGGAGGCTACCTGCCGTCTAGCGTCGAATGGCAGTTGCGCCTGGCACTGAGCCAGAAGCGTGCCGGTGATACAGCACAGTCCGCCGTCAGCTATCGGCGCGCGCGCGACCAGGCGACCAGGGCGTTGGCCGCCAAACCGGCCAATCGCTATGTTGAAGTCGGCTGGCATGTTGTATTGGGCCACGCCATGTCAGGGCTGGGCCAGCGCGACCAGGCCGTGGCGCAGGGGCGACAGGCCGTCGCAATGATCCCCGAATCGAAGGACCTGCTCGACGGCCCCGCCTGGCAGGACCAGCTGGCGATGATCCATGCGATCAACGGCAATGCCGCAAGCGCGGTACCGCTGCTCCGGCACCTGATAAGCACAAAAGGCAGTTTTTCCACGCCCGCGATGTTGCGGATCGACCCGATCTACGACCCGATACGCAACGACCCGGGTTTCCAGGCGTTGCTGAAACAATCGACGGGCAACGATGCACCATGACCGGTTGCAGGCAATGTGCCGGAATCGTAGGGTGGGTCTTGACCCGCCACCGTTGCATCCATGCGTGCCGAGTCAGCGGATCGGGCGAACAACACTCCCGAGCGATTCGGATGACTGTTATGGGCAAATGGCGGGTCAAGACCCGCCCTACGGGGATGCTCGGCGATGAGTGATCTCTGGAAGCGCCTGAAGCAACGCAAAATCGTGCAGTGGGCCGTGGCTTACCTGGCCGGAGCCTGGGCATTGCTGCAGGTGCTCGACCTTGCCGCCGACAGCTACGACTGGCCGTCCGTGATCATGCGCGTCGCGTTCGCGATGATCGCGTTGGGTTTCGTGGTGACGCTGGTGCTGGCCTGGTACCACGGCGAGCGCGGCGAACAGAAGGTAACCAGCATCGAGCTGCTGATCCTGGCCGCGGTGCTCGCGGTGGGCGGAGGCTTGTTGTGGCGCTATGCACAGGTCACCACGGCGACAATGCCGGCAGCCTCCACGACCGCGTCCACACCGGCTGTTCCTGCCCGTGGCGATGTGTCTGAAAAATCCATTGCCGTGCTGCCGTTCGAAAACCTCAGCCAGGACAAGGCCAACGGCTACTTCGCCGACGGCATCCAGGACCAGATCCTCACCAGCCTGGCCAAGATCGGCGAGCTCAAAGTGATCTCGCGCACCTCGACCAAGACCTATGGCAGCCGCCCGGACAACGTGTCGCGGATTGCGCAAGAACTGGGTGTCGCCAACATCCTGGAAGGCAGCGTCCAAAGGGCTGGCGATCGCGTGCGCATCAACGTGCAGTTGATTCGGGCCGATTCGGACAACCATCTGTGGGCCGAAACCTACGACCGCACGCTCAACGACGTCTTTGCGGTACAAAGCGAAGTCGCGAAGAAGATCGCCACGTCCCTGCGCGCCACCCTGACCGGCGCAGAACAGCAAGCACTTGCTACCCGGCCCACGTCAAACACCGAGGCCTACGTCGAGTGGCTGAAAGCACGCGCCCTGGATGAGAGCTCGTCGTCTGATCGTGCCAACATCGATCGCATACGTGCCATCTACCGTCGTGTGGTCAAGCTTGACCCGGACTTTGCACAAGCTTGGGCAGAGTTGGTCAGGCTGGACGTGTTTCGCTATTGGGAGGGCTACGATGACGGCGGGTCCGGACTGATTGCCGCGCGCCAGGCACTGGATCGCGCCAACGCACTGGCACCTGACCTGCCGCAGGTCGCCATTGCGCGCGGCTGGTACTTGTACTACGGCGAGCGCAAGTTCAAACAGGCACTGAGTGCCTTTCGCAGCGCGCAGCGCAATATGCCCAATAGCGACCAGGCCTGGTTCGGTGCGGCACTGGTCGAACGGCGCATGGGCCAGTGGCAAGCCAGCATTGCGGACATGGAGCGGGCCAGCGAACTGAACCCGCGCAGTATCGAGGTACTCACCGCCCTGGCCGAGACCCGCATCGCAACGCGCGACTGCCAGCACGCCAGCAGCGCCATTGGCATCGGCATGGTGCTGAAACCGGATAGTCCTTACCTGCAGGACATGCAGGCCATCTGCTTGTGGAACACCGAGCCGGATCTGGACAAGGTGGCGCAGCAGCTTGCCGCGCAATCGGTATCGGTCACCAACCTCGGTGCACGCGCGAATACCGCCCTGTACCAACGACACTACGACCAGGCCAGTGGACTGTTCCGCCGCGCCATTGCCGCACTCGGTGACGACCGCTCGCCCAACAACTACAAAGACTATATTTCCGACCGCGCGATGTTCGCCCTGGCGCTGGCGCTGAGCGAGCAGCGCGCAGGTCGGCGTGAAGCCTCCAGGCTTGCTTACCAGAGTGTCAAGGATGCGGCCGAGGACGCGTTGGCCGCGAGCGGGAAGAATATCAATCTGCGCGCCGCCAACAACGCCGTGCTGGGCATGGCGGCGGCCGGCATGGGCCAAGCCGCGCTGGCGCGCCAGCATGGTCAGCGCGCTGCTGACCTGATCCCGGCATCTGCCGATGCCGTCGACGGTCTTGCCTGGCAGCGTTATCTCGCCCGCATTTACGCGCTGAGCGGCGACGCCGATCGCGCTCTGCCACTGATCGCCCACCTCCTGACCGTCAACACCACCGACCCATTGACCGTCACCTTGCTCAAGCTGGATCCGGTATGGGACCCGGTACGCAAGGACCGACGCTTCCAGGCGCTGCTGAAGAAATACGCCAATCCGTCATCGACTACGATCAGCAATGGGGCGGGGCATGACTGATTTCTGGCAACGCCTCAAGCAACGCAAGCTGGTGCAGTGGGCCGTGGCCTACATTGCGGCGGCGTTCGCGTTGCTGCAGGGCATCGACATTGTTGCGCAGCAGTTCGGCTGGCCCGAGGGACTGCAGCGCGGGATCACGCTGGCGTTAGTGCTGGGCTTCTTCGTCGTGCTGGTGCTGGCCTGGTACCACGGCGAGCGCGGCGAGCAGAAGGTCTCGGGCGTCGAGTTGATCATCCTGGCCGCTGTGCTGGCGGTGGGTGGCGGCTTTATGTGGCGGTATTCGCAGACCAGCCAGCCTGATGCGTCGACATCTGTTGCGACAACAGCACTAGGGCAGCCTGCGCCAGGCAAACCCGGCGCCGAACCGACCTCGATCGCCGTGCTGCCCTTTGTCGACCTGAGCCAGGCGCACGATCAGGAATATTTTTCCGACGGCTTGTCCGAGGAGCTGCTCAACCAGCTGGCACAACTGCCGCAGCTGCGTGTCATCGCGCGCACTTCGTCGTTTTCGTTCAAGGACAAGGAAGTCGGTATTGCGACCATTGCGAGCAAGCTCAACGTGGCCAACATACTTGAAGGCAGCGTGCGCAAGGACGGCACCAAGCTGCGCGTCGCCGCGCAGTTGATCCGGGCCTCTGACAGCTCGCAACTGTGGTCACAGACTTACGACCGCGAGCTGACGGACGTGTTCGAGGTGCAGGACGAGATCGCTGGCGCGGTAGTGACAGCACTCAAGCTCAAGCTGCTGCCGACACAGCGGATCGACAGTGCGCAACGCACCACCAATACCGACGCTTACAACCAGTACCTGCTGGGCAACCAGTACTACAGCCGGGGGTCGCCCGAGGATTGGCGCCGCGCCGAGGAGGCGTACCGACAGGCCATTGCCCTTGATCCTGGTTACGCGGCGGCCTACGCGGGGCTGGCGGGCGCACAGTACAGCCTGGTGGATCTCACGTCCGATCCGGCCGGTAGGCGAGAAGCGCTGGCGACGGCAGATCGTGCGGTCACAATGGCGCCGCAATTGAGCGATGGGTACGCAGCGCGTGGCGTCACACGCCTGAGCTTTTTCCGGGATTGGGCGGGGGCACAGTCGGACTTCGATAAGGCCCTGGCGCTCAATCCCGGCGATAGCAACATTCAAAGTAGCTACTACCGATTGCTGATGGCACTGGGCCGGGTGCCAGAATCCATCGACACCGCACGCAAGGCGACCGAGCTTGATCCGCTGTCTGCCATCGCGTGGGTGGGGTTGGGACGCGCATTACACGCCGCAGGTCAGTATCCCGCGGCTCGCAAGGCGATCGAGCATGGATTGGAGATCAGTCCCGACTCCGACGTGGCCAACTACCAGTTGGGCAAGAACTATCTGATGCAGGGCAATCCGAGCGATGCGTTGATCGCATTCCAACGTTCCGGCGGCGGCTATCGCATGACCGGGATTGCCATGGCCGAATACTCACTCGGACACGATGCGCTGTCGCTGCAGGCATTGGAGCAGGAGATCGGCAAAGACCACCGTGCTGCCTATCAGATCGCCGAGGCTTACGCCTGGCGCGGGCAGAAGGACAAGGCCTTCGAGTGGCTGGATCGCGCCATCGCACTGAACGACGGCGGCCTGAGTTTTCTCAAGAGCGATCCGCTGATGGCAAGCCTGGTTACCGATCCGCGCTATGCAACGCTTCTGAAGAAAATGGGGCTGCCGGAATGATGTCCATGGCAGACGCATGCGCAGGATTGGATTGCGCGTGGCGCGCAGGTGGACGACTTCAACGCGCTTCTTTCGCTCGCGTCATGCCTGCACCAGCAGCAGTCCACCATGCCCGTCATTCCCGCGCAGGCGGGAATCCAGTGACTTGGCTTTCACAGGCTGGCAGTCACTGGATCCCCCCTTGCGCGCAGATGACTGAATATTCGAGGTACCCATGAGCTTCATCTCCGAACTCAAACGCCGCAAGGTGATCTGCATGTTCGGGTCATACATGGTCGATGTATTTAAGTTTTCCTGGAGATGACACATGAAATACGTCAAGTCATGGGGCATGTTCCTGAGCACAGTGTTATTGCTCGGCATTGCAGGTGTTGCCCAGTCACGCGATACGCAAACGCCGCAGGCTATTGAAGGGCTCGGCAGTATTGCATTCCCGACTTCGACCGATTCGGTGGAAGCGCAGGCTGCGTTCAACCGTGGCATGTTGCTGCTGCACCTGTTCGAGTACGACGACGCAGCCGAAGCGTTCCAGAAGGCCGAGTCGCTGGATCCCGGCTTCGCCATGGCCTGCTGGGGCGAGGCGATGACCTACAACCACGGGCTCTGGAACCAGCTCGATGTCAAGGCTGGCAACGTGGCGTTGATGAAACTCGCAACCACCCCCGCTGCGCGCGCTGCCAAGGCGCCAACTGCGCGTGAGCGGGCATACCTGGCTGCGGTCGAAATCCTGTACTCGGGGCAGGGCACCAAGATGCAGCGCGATGCGAGCTACAGCGACGCGATGCAACAGCTGGTCAAGGACTATCCGGACGACAACAACGCGCAGTTGTTTTACGCGCTTAGCCTGATGGGCCGCAGCGAAGGCGTGCGCGACGTGCCGATGTACCTGCGCGCCGCGGCCATTGCCAAGAGTAGTTTCCAGGTCAATCCGCAGAACCCCGGCGCAGCGCACTACTGGATCCACGGCATGGACGACCCCGAGCACGCGGCCGGTGCTTTGGAAGCAGCGCATGCGTTGTCGAAGATCGCACCCGATGCCGGCCACGCACAGCACATGACCTCGCACATCTTCATGGCGCTGGGCATGTGGGACGACCTGCTCGAAGCCAACGAAAACGCCATGCGCGTGGTGCTGGCGCGTGACAAGGCGCGTGGCAAACCGCAGGTCGAATGCGGGCATTACCAGTACTGGCTCGCATACGGTTATTACCAGCAGGGCCGGTATCGCGCGGGAGATGCAGCGACGCAAGCCTGTCAGGCGTCCGGCGTGAAGGCATTGGCCTGGTTCGACAAGCAGGCCGGCGACCACGACGCCTCTGCGGCAGCGAAACCGACAATGACGCACGCGCAATACGCGCAGCAACTGCAATCGATGCTGGTCAACATGCGCGCGACTTCGGTGATCGAGTCAGGCGACTGGAACGGTCCGGCCGCGAAGATGAAAATCGATGCCACCGGCATGCAAGCCCAGGCCGCCTGGAACCAGTTCACCGACGGATACGCGGCCGCGCAACGCGGTGACCTGCCCGCAGCACAGGCGGCATTGACCGCGTTGGCGGCGACGCGTCTCGAGGTCAAACCCGATGCCGAAGACTTGCAGCAGGCGTCTTATCTGGCGGTCCTCGAAGATGACCTGCGTGGCCTGGTCGAAATCAAGCAAGGCAAGACGGACGACGGCTTGCGATCGATCCGTCAGGCCGCCGACCGTTACGATGACATGGCGTTCGACTTCGGTCCGCCGGTACCGGTCAAGCCGCCCCACGAGTTGCTGGGCGAGCAACTGCTGATACAAGGCGAGCCTGACGCGGCACGCATCGAATTCGAGACAGCCTTGAAACGCGCCCCCAATCGCGCCTTGTCGCTGCTCGGCCTGGCGCGCGCGCAAGACGCGGCCGGTGACAGTGCCGGAGCGCGTTCAACTTATGGGAAGATTCTCGATAACTGGCATGCTGCCGATACCGATCTGCCGACATTGATTGAAGTGCGCAGCCACCTGGGCCAATGAGTGCATGACGGATTTCTGGCAACGCCTCAAGCAACGCAAGCTGGTGCAGTGGGCGGTGGCCTATCTCGCGGCATCGTGGGGATTGCTGCAGATCCTCGACTTGGCGGGGGACAACTACGGCTGGCCGACGCTGGTGGTGCGGCTGGCCTTCGGGGTGATCGCGCTGGGCTTCGTGGTGACGCTGGTGCTGGCCTGGTACCACGGTGAGCGTGGGGTGCAGAAGGCCAGCGGCATCGAGCTGCTGGTGCTGGCTTTGTTGTTTGCCATTGGCGGCGGGTTGTTGTGGCGTTATGCGAACCATGCGGCCCCTGAGGATGTGTCGGTGGCGCAGAAGACGTCAGGTCAAGTGGTCCCGGCGCCAGCAACGCCAACTGCTGCCAAGGTCGATCCAAAATCGATCGCGGTACTGCCGTTTTCCAGCATGAGCGCGGACAAGGACGACGCTTACTTTGCCGACGGCCTGAGCGAGGAGATCATCAACTCGCTGTCGCGCGTGCCCGACTTGCAGGTATCGGCACGGACGTCATCGTTCGCGTTCCGCAACAGCGACAAGACTGTTCCCCAGATTGCTGCCGACCTTGCCGTGGCCTCGGTGCTGGAAGGTTCGGTACGACGATCTGGCGACCACCTGCGGATGACTGCGCAATTGATCCGCGCAGCGGATGGCTTCGAGCTGTGGTCGGAGACCTATGACCGCGACAGCATGGACATCATCGTCATCCAGGAAGACGTGGCCCGCTCGATCGCGACCGCGCTCAAGACCGTAACCGACCCCGAAGCGCTGGCGGCGATGCAGCGCGCAGGCACGCGGTCGGTTCCGGCGTATCAGGCCTACTTGCAAGGGTTGGCGCTGTTGAGTGGTGACGCCGCAAAGCAAGGCGACCGGTCAGTACAGGCGGATGCGCAGGCTGCCTTCGACCGTGCGATCACCCTCGACCCGCAATTCGTGGACGCTTACGTGAGTTCGGCCAACCTGCAGATGCTCGGGCTGCAGCCCACGGCGATGGGCTCTCCAGAAGCCGACGACACCTATGTTGAGCGCCTGACGCGCCTGCGCAAGGACCTTGATCATGCGTCCGGTCTGGCGCGCACTGTGGCGGACAAGAATTTTTACGGGGCGCTGCGTGCATCGGTCGACCAGCAGTACATCACGGCCATCCGCCTGATGTCTGATTATGTCAGCCAGTATCCAGGCAACTCGGCTGCACTCGGGCATCTTGCGCGGTGGACGCTCATGGTCGGTGATTATCCCGGTGCCCACGCCTGGCTGGAGAAAATGACCCAGACGAAACTCGATCGGGGGATTCCGATCGGTCCCGTCTCCGGGATGGTCTGGGTGGGGGACTACACGCGTGCGGCCGAGCTGGCACGGCAGCAGCTGCGTACGGATCCTGAGAATCTTCAGATGGCCTACCAGGTGCATCGTGCGCTGTTGAGCGCGGGCGACATCGATGCCGCCGCAAGATTGCTGCCGCGGATCATGGCCAGCAAGATACCCAAGGGCAGCAAGTCACTGGTGCAGATCCGGCAGGCGTGCGCAGAAGGCCGAGCGGACGATGCCGGCAGGCTCTATGCGCGAGGCGTTGCGAATGATGGGCCCACCCCGACATCGCGCTGGCTTGAACTGCTCATACTCGGACGCGATGACGAGGCGGCACGCTTGCTTGAGCATCTCGATACGCCGGCTTACTTCAATGCCCTGTCGGCGTATCTGGCGTATCCACAGTTCGACGTAACCCGTTACCCGAAGTTGCAGGCGATACTCACCGCGCAGGGCATCCATCGCGCACCGGCCATTGGGATGCCTTATTTCTGCAAGCAGGAGTCGGCGCAATGACCGACCTCTGGCAACGCCTCAAGCAACGCAAGCTGGTGCAGTGGGCGGTGGCCTACATCGCCGCGGCATTCGCGTTTCTGCAGGGCATCGACATCATTGCGCAGCAGTTCGGCTGGGCCGAGGGCCTGCAGCGTGGGATCACGCTGGCGCTGGTGCTGGGGTTTTTCGTCATGTTGCTGTTGGCCTGGTACCACGGCGAGCGTGGGGCGCAGAAGGTCTCCGGGACCGAATTGTTGCTGCTCTCGCTTCTGTTGGCGGTGGGCGGCGGGCTGTTGTGGCGCTATGCGCAGACCGCGCCCGGTGACGTGCCCGCCGCGATGTCTGTGGCCAGTGATGCCGCGACAGCGCTGAAGCCTTCGGCCAAAATTCCAGCCAAGTCCATCGCCGTGCTGGCGTTCGCGGACCTGAGCCCGAAGCACGACCAGGATTATTTTTCCGACGGCATCGCCGAGGAACTGCTCAACGCGCTGGCCAAGGTCAATGGCCTCAAGGTGGCCGGTCGCACGTCCTCGTTCCACTTCAAGGGCAAGAACGAAGACCTGCGCACCATCGGCAAAACGCTGGGTGTGGCCAACGTGCTGGAAGGCTCGGTGCGCACCCAGGGCGACAAGGTGCGGATCACCGCACAACTGGTCCGCACCCAGGATGGTTTTCATCTGTGGTCGGAGTCCTACGATGGCGATCTGAAGGACGTGTTCGCGCTGCAGGAAAAGATCGCGCGCAAGATCACCGATGAACTGCAGGTCGTGCTTTCTGGCAAGCAGCGCGAACAACTGGTAGATGCCGGCACCAGCAATCCGGAAGCCTATGCGCTGTACCTGCAGGCCACGGCGACGTTCAACCGTCGTGACGGGGCCAGGTTCGACGAGGCGATGGCCCAGCTCCGGCAGGCGATCGCACTGGATCCGAAGTTCGCACGCGCCTGGTCGCGCATGGCGACACTGGAGGTGGTGCGTTCCAACTACGCCGGCGGCAATGTCGAGGAATCAATGCGCGACGCCGAGCGGTACGCGCGGCAGGCTTCCGTGCTCGACCCGCGGCTGGCCGAACCGCATGCGGTACTAAGCGTGAACTTCACCAACCAGCGCCGCTATCGGGAAGGCGACCAGGAAATGAAGCGCGCCCTCGCGCTGGACCCGAACGATGTCACCACCAACTTCTGGAATGCCGTCAACCTGATGATGGTGGGTTATCGCAAACGCGGTGACTCCGCCCTGGATCGCACCCTGCAACTCGACCCATTGCTGCCCAATGCGCTGGTATGGCGCGCCCTCAATCACATCGCCGATGGCGAGCTGGACATCGCCGAGCGCCAGTTGCAACGCGCCGCTGAAGGCGGGCATACGTTTGTCGGCCTCGGCATGTACAAGCTGCATATGGCGCGTGGTGACCGTGCTGCTGCAGCCAAGTCCCTCACCACCGGCCTGACTTATTTCGTCCAAGGGTTTCCGCCCCAGTCAGCCGGGGTCTTCGCGCGTACCTGTACGGGCGATGCCGCTGCCAAGCGTGAGGCCTTGCAGTTGATCGACGATTATCTGGTGAAGAAGCCGAAGGTGCTGTCGGCCATCGTGCCGTATGTCTTGATCTGCTCGGGTGAGGTGGGGCGCGCACTCGCCATGACCCAGTCGTCCCCGACCAACAACGACGCACTGTTCATTCCGGATATCCTCGGCAGATTACGACCGGAAGTACAACGCACGCCCGCCTTCGCAGAATTCATCCGCAAGACCGGACTTACCGCCTATTGGGACGAATTCGGCCCGCCAGATTTATGCCACAAGGATGATGCCGGGGAATATGTCTGTCGGTAGGGGTATGCAAGTCGAGGTGGCCGTCCATCTGTAGATCGTCATTCCCGCGCAGGCGGGAATCCATGGACGTCAGGCATTCAAAACTGCAAGTACCTTCTGAACAGCTCTTGATCGTCATCCTGGCGAACGCCGGGATCCATTTTGATTCAAGCTTTTGTGACTCACCTTTGTGACACCAGCCTCAAGATCAAGATGGATCCCGAATAAAAAAGGG
>RCMY010001490.1_pt1 | contig 22287 bp, 23 predicted proteins | sample 2041341 | NCBI WGS metagenome assembly RCMY01 (sample SAMN09708234, study PRJNA481090) | Marine sediment metagenome, whole genome shotgun sequencing project.
ATCGCGGTGTTCGCGAGCGTCGGTTTGATCATCGACAGCATCGCCAGCGAGGCACGACGCCAACTCCCCTGGGTGACGATCATCATCGGTGCAGTGCTCGTGTTCGCCGGCATCGCCACCGCATCGGGTTGGAAACCGAGCATCGGCGTGCGCGGCCCGTCGGTTTCGGACGGGGCCTCGAAACCCGTTGCCATGGTCGGCTACGGGGTGACGTACGCAGTTGCATCGTTGTCGTGCACGATCGGCCCATTCCTCGCGGTGACGAGTACGGCACTCTCGCAGTCGACCTTGCAGGGCCTCGCGACGTACGTGACCTACGCGCTCGGCATGGGTGTCATCATCTTGATCTTGAGCGTCGCCTCAGCGCTGGCACACACGGCAGTCGCACGCCACATGCGCCAACTCAGTCGAATCGCGCCCCGCGTCGGGGGCGTACTCATGGTGGCCGCCGGCCTGTATGCGATCTGGTACGGACGCTGGGAACTCGCCGTCTATGGCGGCAACCTCGGCGGGGATCCGATCATCGACGTGATGGAGAACGTACGGCTGTGGTTCGTCGATTCGATTCTGGCTGTCGGGGCGCAACGCCTCGCGGTCGTCGCCCTCCTCGGCGTCGCGCTGACCGTCGCCCTGACGCGCTTCGCCCGTCGCCCGGATCGACACGTCGAGTCCAGCGAACGTTGACCCATCGAAGACCAATGCAGGAGCAGACATGAATCAACGCCCATCGAAAACGGCTCGCCGAGTGGCAGCGAAACGCGCAGCGCTACGCAAACAGTTCCGACTCTGGGGTGGGCTCGCCGCGATTGCCGCGCTGGCGATCGGATCGTTCGTCCTCATCAGTGGCGGCTCCGGCGACGAGGCCGCCGCACTGGCGCCCGACTTCGAACTCGTGACACTGGAGGGAGAACCGGTGTCGCTGAGCGACTACCGCGGCAGACCGGTCGCTGTCACCTTCATGCACAGTTTTTGACCGGCGTGTAACGCCAGTGCCCCCGAGTTGCGGGCGGCCTACGAGAAGTATCAAGACCAGGGTTTCGAAGTTCTGTCGGTCAGCATCCAAGAGGGCGACGCCGAGGTTGCCGAGTTCGTCGCACGCCACGGGGTCTCGTATCCAATGCTGATGGATCGGTCGGGCGAGATCAGTGCGAGCTACGAGATCACGTCCACCCCGACGACATATTTCATCGCTCCGGACGGCACGATCGCGGACTCCACTGCGGGCGTGGTCAGCAGGCAGTGGCTCGAATCGAACATCGTCGACCATGTCGGGGCCTAGTTCGAACGGGCGCGATCGGAACCGCCACGTCGAACTCGATCGTCGGCGCTGGAAACGCCACGTCGGTACCGCCCTCGCCGCAGCGATCCTGGTCGGCGCCTTCTGGATGACTCGCCCGAACTGGGTTGCCGAGATGCGCCTGTGGAAAGCCGTCGGGGACGCCGCGTACGTCCTCCTGCTGGCGGCGCTGGCGGTCGGGCCGATCGCGAAACTGTTTCCCTCGACCCGCGGTTGGTTGCGTTGGCGACGCCTGATCGGCATCTGGTTCGCGCTGACCGCATCCCTGCACGCGGTACTGATTCTCAACGGATGGGCACGCTGGAGTCTGCGTCGCTTCCTCGGATACGAATTCATCCCGCAACTCGGTCGTGAAGCTCGAATCGAGCCCGGGTTCGGCTTGGCGAACCTGACCGGATCGGTCGCCCTGCTCCTCGCGCTGGTCCTCGCGGCGACGTCTTCGGACCGCGTGCTGCGGCGACTTGGCCGGCCTGCGTGGTTGTGGCTGCACCGACTCACGCAGGCAGTGTTGTTTCTCGCGCTGCTCCACGGCGGCTACTTCTTGTTCATCCACTACACCGAGTCGTTCCACAAGGCGCCGTTGGATCTCGATTGGTTCCGCATCCCCTTCCTCGTCGCCGGCCTGAGCGTGATCGCGCTAGAGATCATCGCCTTCGGACGATCCGTTGGACATCGGACTCCTACCGAGGCGACCTCAGCAGCATGACCCGTCGCGAGACCATCAGTATCAGCCGCCCGCCCATGGTGACGATCAAGGTCATCGCGGTCATGGCACTGTGGTCGGCGTGTTTCCCGCTGATCACAGTCGGACTGGACCTTGCACCCCACATCACGTTCGCTGCCATGCGAGCCTTGATCGCAGGCGTCGCTCTCGTCGGTGTGGCCAAGACACTCGGTCGACCCGTCCCCGCCGGGCGGACCACCTGGCTGCTCTTGATCGTTGCGGGCGTGGGGGCGACGACACTCGGCTTCCTGGGAATGTTCCACGCTGCCGAGTACATAGCTCCCGGAATGGCAACCGTCATCGCGAACACCCAGCCGCTTCTGGCAGCCGCTCTCGCCTACCTCGTACTCAATGAACGTTTCGGCACGACCGGCATCGTCGGCCTCGCGGTTGGCCTCGCTGGTATCGCGGTCATCGCGGCACCCGGTTTCAGCGCCCAGCAGAGCAACGACCACTATCTGCTCGGCATCGGCTTCGTGCTGGTCGCCGCCGCCGGCATCACGGTCAGCAACGTGGCATTCAAATACCTCGCCGGCACCGTCGACCCGCTGATGGCCGCCGGCACCCAACTCCTGATCGGCACGATTCCTCTGGGCATCATCGCCGCGCTCACCGAGACCCCCAGCGACGTCACCTGGTCCCCGACGTTCGTCCTCATCCTGCTCGGCCTCGCCCTCCCCGGCACCGCCATCGCCTACTGGCTGTGGCTCTCAGCGCTCGAAACGCTCCCCCTCACCCGTGCCAACGCGTTCAGCTTTCTCGTCCCCATCTTCGGACTCACGATCGGTATCGCGTTCTACGGCGAAGTCCTCACCATTTCAATTGCGGTCGGTGCCTCGCTGGCATTGATCGGAATCACACTCGTCACCCGCGCGACCGGCACCAAACGCACAGCGCTCGACGACACCACCGAGCAAGCAGCGCTCGAGACAACAGCAGCATCCTGAACGGAGCAACCATTTCAATGGATCCCCAACCCGACGACCAGAAGATGACAATGCCAGCCCATTCCGGGCACGACGAAGTCGCGGGCAGCCTCTCGCTGCCAGGAGCGGTATCGCTCGGCACGGGGGTGATGATCGGCGCAGGCATCTTCGCGCTCACCGGCCAAGCTGCGGCTCTCGCAGGTGACCTGTTCCCGGTCGCGTTCCTCGTCGCGGCCGTCGTTGCCGGCTTCAGTTCCTACTCCTATGTCAAGCTCTCCAACGCGTTCCCATCATCGGGCGGAGTGGCGATGTTCCTCAAAGAGGAATACGGCCTCGGAACCACAACCGGCGTGTTTGCATTGTTCATGTACGTCTCGATGGTCATCAACGAGAGCCTCGTCGCTCGAACGTTCGGCGCCTACGTCCTCCAGATCGTGGACCTCGGATCCCCGTCGTTCTGGACACCCGCACTCGGCGTTGCGCTCCTCGTCGTCGCCTTCGCCATCAATCTCGCCGGCAACACCTACGTTCAGGCAACCGCCGGGATCATGGCAATCCTCAAGGTCGGAGGGCTCGCCGTCCTCGCCATCATCGGCCTCGTGTACGCCAACTCAGCCAACTTCAGTAACGGCTCGTCCACCGGAGGCGCTTCTCCTTCGATCGACGGATTCCTTGCTGCCGTTGCCCTGTCGATCCTCGCCTACAAGGGTTTCACGACCATCACCAACAGTGGCGGCGAAATCGTCGACCCGCACCGCAACACCGGCAGAGCCATCGTGATCTCCATCGCGATCTGCTCCGTCATCTACCTCGTCCTGGCCGTCGCCGTCGCTGGCAACCTCACGCTCACCGAGATCATCGACGCCGAGAACTTCGCACTCGCCCGCGCCGCCGAGCCCGCATTCGGACAAGCAGGCCTGTGGTTCACGGTCGTCATCGCCGTCATCGCCACCGCTTCCGGTGTGATCGCCAGCGTCTTCGCCGCATCACGCATGCTGGCCATGCTGACCACCATGAAGGAAGTCCCGCACCGGCACCTCGGCATGCCCGGCCCGATCCGGGTCCACACGATGGTGTACACCGTCGCGTTCGCAATGTTTCTCACGGTGCTCTTCGATCTTCGCCGAATCGCCGCGCTCGGCGCGATCTTCTACCTCCTCATGGACATCGCCATTCACTGGGGCATTCTTCGCCACCTCCGCTCACGCATCGACGTCAAACCCGGAATCGTCATCACGGCGATCGTGCTCGACATCATCGTCCTGATTGCATTCCTCTGGGTCAAAGCCTCCGCCGACGCACTCATCCTCTACGTCTCGGCAGCCGCCATCGCCATCATCGTCGGCGCCGAACGGCTGTTCATGCGATCCCACACCGGCCCCGACGGTAAAATGGACATGGCATGAGCGTGCGCGAGCGAACGTCGGATTCGCCGAGCGCCACACGATCCTCGGCAAGACTCGACCGATGACTGCCACCATCGAGGTCTTCGCCGACATCAACTGCCCATTCACTCATGTCGGACTGAAGGTGATCGCGGCGGAGGTCGAGACGCTGAACCAGGCTGTCGATATTCGAGTCCGAGCGTGGCCCCTTGAATGGGTGAATGGATCATCCCTCGATGTTGACGGAGTCGCGCTCAAGGTGGCGGCCCTCGAAGCGCAGCTCGACGTCGACGACTTCCGCGGCTTTCGCCGTGACCGGTGGCCCCACACGACTCTCTCCGCTCTGAACCTTGCCGATGCTGCGTACCAGCGCGACCCGGCGACCGGATTCGCCGTCAGCCTCCTCCTTCGCAGGCTGCTGTTCGAAGAAGGTCAAGACATCTCCGATCAACAGGTCCTCGCCGAAGTTGCGAACGAGTTCGCGCTCCCGATGCCACCGATGGAGGCGAGCGTCGGCGTGCAGGCCGACTACGCCGAGGGCAAGCGTCGCGGCGTCCGCGGGTCACCGGACTTCTGGATCGAAGGCCGCGAATTCTTCTGTCCGTCGCTCGACATCGGCCACGACCCCGACGGCAATCTGACCGCAGAGTTCGACGACGCCGGGATCCGTGAGATCGTTCGGAACCTCGACTAGGGCCGGCGGCGCCAAGAGCCATCATCGGCGTCTCGTCCAGACGGCCTGCGCAAGCAACAACGCGAAGGCGCCGCCGCCAACAGCGAGGACGACCTGGAAGGTGTCGAGCCGGTTCGATCCAGCAGGCCCGGCGGTCTCGGCAGCAAGGACGTAGATCCCCGCAGCGAGCAAGAACAGGCCGACCGCGACGACCATCGTCAGAACGTTGAGTGCTCGGCCGATCTTGTCGACACCGCGTTCAAGAGCCTCGTGTCTCGGTGTGAACTCGATGTCGCCGGTTTCGAGTCGTTGCAGCAGACGTTCGGCTCGTTGCGGAAGCCCTTCGGCGAGTCGGGCCATGTCGAGCGCGTTGCGACCCACGCGTCGGCCCACTTTGGCGGGTGAAGCCTGGCCTCTGACGAGTTCGGCGATCTCGGGTTCGAGCGCCTGGAAGAACAAGAACTCCGGGTCGATCAACACCGCAGCACTCTCGAGCATCGCGAGGACTTTGAACAGCAACGCCAGGTTCGGTGGGAGGTCGAGCTCATGACGATGAGCGATGCGCATCAGGTCGCCCACCATGTCGCCTGCCGCGATGTCCTGGAGCGACTTGTTCCCGACGCGATGGAAGAGGTGATCCAAGTCGCGTACGACGCCTGGTCGTTGAGACTCGGGTTCGGTGACACCCATGGCCCACCAAGCGTCGAGGATTGCGTTGCTGTCCTTCTCTCCGATCGACCGGACGAACTCGAGAAAGTGGTCACGTTGACGATCGGTGAGTGATCCGACCATTCCGAAATCGAGCAGCCCGAGCTTGCCATCGTCGGTGACGACGAAGTTGCCCGGATGCGGGTCTGCGTGGAAGAACCCTTCGTGGAAGATCTCGACGAAAGCGGCGTGGAGCGCGGTCGTCGCGAGACGATGGCGGTCTTGCTTGGTGAGGCGTTGATCAAGGGTCGGGTCTCCGAAGTCAGACCCTCGTACTTCGTCCATCACGAGGATGCGTGGCGTGGATTGATCCCAATGGATCATCGGAATGTGCACCTGGTCATCGTCGCGATGGATCTCGCGGAGACGGTCGGCGTTCTCGCCTTCGTTGGTGTAGTCGAGCTCACTCATCAGCGTGAACGCGAACTCGTCGAAGAATGCGGTGCTGTCGATCTTCGTGGACGACTGCCGCCTTGCCTGGTCGCGGACGAGCCAACCGCGGAGGATCGCCAGGTCCATGGCGATCGTGGTCGAAACCCCAGGTCGCTGGATCTTGACCACGACAGCGTCGCCGGACTGCAACGTCGCACGGTGGACCTGACCAATCGAGCCCGATCCAAGCGGCGTGTCGTCGATCGTGGCGAAGGCATCTCCGTGTGGCACTCCGAGTTCTTCGTCGAGCACAGCGGCAAGGACGGAGAACGGCAGCGCCGGTACCGCGCTCTGAAGTTTGGCGAGTTCGGCTGCGTACTCGACCCCAACGAGGTCGCCACGTGTACTCAAGATCTGTGCCAGCTTGATGAACGTCGGCCCGAGATCCTCGAATGCCATCCGCAGATGTTCTGGACCCGAGTACGACTCACTTCGCCGCGCATGACCGAGAAGTCCCCACTGGAACGGCAACAACCAACGCAACCCGGCACGTGCCAGCGAGACCCCGAGGCCGTGCCGTGCCAGCGCCCCGACGATCTGTCGCTCGCGACGCCACCGTTGGCGGCGCGTCCACTTCGTCGCCACGTTGCAATCGTTCGCTCAGAGAACGCATCGTCGGGTCATGACAGCGGTGGGTCGGTCTCGGCGTCGGGCCCGGTCGAGTCCGATCCGATCGCGGGCCATGTCAGAAACCGCTGGAGCCGCCATGGGACATCCCGCGCATCATGAGGGCCATCATCGCCGTACACGCGACCACGAAGATCAGAAACCCGGCGTTGACGACCCCGACGGCCGGCACGACCACAATGATCGCGAGCACTGGGATGAAACACAGGATCATCATCCAGCCGTGCCTGCCATGGCTCTGGTGCTGTGAGATCTCTGCCTGTGTGGGGTGCGCGACGTGATCGTGTCGACCAGCTTGCGGTGTGTTGGTCATTCCGGCCTCCGCAGTGATGTCGGGACGTGGCCGAGTTTGCGGTAGCGCGGACAATACCCCAGAGTCACAGCGTCCTGAGCTGTCGGGGTCATTGCAGCTCGCTGACTCGTTCTCGATATTCCTCGGGCGACAGTTCACCCTTCGCAAAGCGCTCACCGAGGATCTCGCGGGCCCGATCGTCCGGTGGGCGGTGAGCCGGGCCGGCCACTCCGGTGGAGTCCGTTCCCGCGGCACGGATGAGCCCCACGATGAGGACGACGAACAACGTCATCATGGCGACACCCCCAAACCACATCCAGCCGCCACCCCAACCGTTCATGTGGCCCCAGCCGTCGGTTTGGGAGAGAATTTCGTTGGCGAGCACTTTGTCGTCCTCGAACTGCGTTTCAATATGGACCGACAGCGTGACGGTCCGTGCACCTCGGTCGGCGCCTCGGGCATGGCCGAAGGTCACTACCCCTACCCCCTTTCTCCACGTCAGGCGCTATACACGATGAAGTCATCCATCAGAAGTGCTCTCGCAGCCGCGACGGTGGCAGCCGCTCCGGCCGTCTGGATGGCTCGCCACTCCCTGTCCCCGGCAGTTCGCACGTGGACCCGACCGTTGCTTTCGCCGGACACGAGGGGTCCGCTGTTGAGTGCGGTGTACGAGGCCCGAGGGCTGGATGCTGAACTCGCGCGACGAGTTGCCGACGCGCAGCGCAGATCGTGGTCGTTGCACTCACTGCGCTCTTCTTCCTTGCCGCTCTTGGCGCGCTCGGAGCGAAGGCCGGGGGAGCTCCCGTCATTGCTGCGGCTGAGCGGGTGACCTTCTGGGGTGCCCTGGCAATGGCGGTCACAGCGTTGATCGGGACCGGCTTCGGCGCCGTTATCTGACGAGTCAGTCCATGTTGGCTGTTGCAGGCTGAGGACACGACGACGTGCTTCGATGCCGGTGCGTCTCGGTCGTGCTCCGCAGGAGACGTCTAGTGTTCGTCATGATGGTGCAGACGCGATCCGGGGCTCGTGAATTCTCCTGCGGGTGACCCGTCGGTGTCACCCGATACTGCAACTGGTCTGGCTCGGACGTTGGGGTTCGGCCAGGTCACGGCGAGTGGTGTCGGGATCATCATCGGTGCTGGGATCTATGTTCTGCTGGGCGCGGCAACCGCTGAAGCCGGTGCCGGGGTGTGGATTGCCTTTCTCGTCGCAGGGGTCTTGAGCGCGCTGACAGCGTTGAGCTATGCCGAGTTGGCGTCGATGTACCCGAATGCGGGCGCCGAGTACGACTACACCCGACGTGTGGCTCCGGCCTGGGTGGCGTTCACCGTCGGGTGGGTCATGATCCTCGGTCTGGTCATCGCCGCGGCTGCGGTCTCGCTCGGCTTCGCCAGCTATCTCAGATACTTCGTCGATGTTCCGCAGCGTGTCGGTGCTTGGATGTTGCTGGGGTTGGTGGCGGCGATCGCCTTGGCCGGTATCGAGCAGTCAGCCCGATTGACGGTCGCGCTCAGCACCGTGCAGGTCGCGGGCCTCCTGGTCATCGTGGCGATCGGGATCCCCCATCTGGGTGACCACAGCCTGTTGGCGGGAGCGTCGACGGCCGGGGTGATGACAGCGTCTGCGTTGGTGTTCTTCGCGTTCGTCGGATTCGACGAGGTGATCACACTGGCGGAGGAGACGACCAACCCGGCCCGGACCGTTCCACGCGCGTTGTTGGCGGCCCTCGGCATCTCGACGGTCCTCTATGTCGGTGTGGCGATCGCAGGGATCAGCGTGCTCGGCCCGACTGCACTGGCGGGTTCAGAACAGCCGTTGGCCGACGTGATGGGAGCCGCGATTGGTTCACGCAGCGCGGACGTCGTTGCGGTCGTGGCCATGATGGCCACGACGAACACCGCTCTGTTGGCCATCACGGCGTCGTCGCGTCTGCAATACGGAATGGCCGACACCGGGGCACTGCCCGCAATCTTCGGCCGGATCAGCCGCCGGCGGGCACCCTGGTTCGCGGTGCTGTTGTCGGTCACCGTCGCAGTCGGCTTCGTCACCATCGGCGACCTGTCACTGGTGGCGAGCGTCACCGATTTCGCCGTCTACCTCGTCTTCATCGCCGTCAACGTCACCGTGATCCTGTTGCGGTTCTGGCAACCGAGGCGACGCAGACCGTTCGCCATCAGAGGTGTCGTCGGCAAGGTGCCGATCGCCCCGGTGCTCGCCCTCGCCACGATTGCGGTGCTCGTGCCATCACTGGACCCGAACGCCATCCTGCTCGGTGCCGTCGTGGCCGCCAGTGGCGCCGCCTTGTACTTCGCTCAGCAACGGCTTCGGCCCATACCAACACGAGTCGTGTCACACCAGGGAGAGTCCATGACGCCCAGAATCAACATCGCTCGAGCCGAAGCAGCCGAGGTGGCCGACATCTTGCGGATCGACTTCGCCGCGGTGGACTACGACCTCGACCAGTTCCGGCAAGGCATGCGAGTCGAACTCCAGCACGGCACGGGCGACCCGGACACCAACATCACCGACGATGATCTCGTGACGACGGGCAAGATCGCTCTTGCTCACCTCAACGAGATTCCCGACTACTACACGCGCCTCGCCGCGATGGAAGCCCAAGCCCGCAACCCGGACCAGACGTTGTGAGACTTCTGAGCTTCGACCGAGGGCGATGAGGTCATGTTCATGACCGAAGGGCAGCTGCGCGCCGAGGGGATGCGCCGTTCGCGTCGGAACTGCCCGTGACGGGGAGGCGGATGATGGCCTTGAGTCCCGTGGGTTGGTTGTCTTCCAGCGTGAGTTGTCCGCCTCCGGCCTGAACGATTGCTTCGCAGATCGCAAGGCCGAGTCCGGTTCCGGGGGTGCTGTTGTCAGCGCGCCAGAAGCGGGTGAGTGCGTGCGGCTTGTCCTTGTCGGCGATTCCAGGGCCGTGATCGGCGACGGTGATCGTCTGGCAGAGATCGTGTGCGGCGAGCGTGATCTCGACGGCGCCGCCACGGGGGGATGCTTGGATGGCGTTGTCGATCAGGTTGTCGAGTGCCTGTTCGATGCCGCCCGTGACCGCGATCCCGATGATGGGCGCGGGCGGTGATTCGAGGTGCAGGGAGATGTCGTGTTGCTCGGCGGTCGCGGTCCAGGTGTCGACGCGATCGCGGACGATCACTCCGAGGTCCACGGCGCTGATGGGCAGGTTCCGTTCCGTACGGGCGAGCTGGAGGAGGTCCTCGACCAGGGTGCCGAGGCGCGTGGTTTCGTCGATGGCGGCGTTGAGTTGCTTGATCGAGATCGGGTCGTCGATCTCGGTTTCGAGGTTCTCGAGGCGGAGTTGGAGGGCCGTGAGCGGAGTTCGGAGTTGGTGCGAGGCATCCGCGACGAAGGAGCGTTGCTGTTCGAGGAGGTCGTCGAGTCTGCCTGCCATCCGGTTCATGGCGGTTTCGAGTGCGGCGAGTTCTCGCGGCGATGTGGTGTGAGTCTCGCTGGGTGTGAGATCGCCGAGCGAGTACCGATCGGCGGCAGCCTGCAATCGGCGAATCGGCCGAGTGACCGATCGTGCGAGGACGGTTCCGATTCCGACCATGACGAGCAGGATGATCGCTCCGACCACGACGAGGCCCAGCCAGAACCTCTGGATCCGTACGGTCACCTCGTGCGTGTCGAGGGTGAGTCGGAGCGCGCCGTGGACGGTTCCGCCGGAGGCGACAGGCACGGCCACATAGAGCAGGTCGGTACCGAGTGTGTCGGAGGGCCGGGTGCCGGACGTTCGCTCGCCTCTGAGTGCAGTGATGAACTCTGGTCGGGTGGAGAAGTCGCGATCGATTCGGTTGCCGGTGTCGATGACGGAGAGGCCGTTGTTGTCGACGACGACGGTGCGGACGCCTGTGTCTGCGAAGTACTCCTGAGCGGGGCTGGGGTCGGGAACAAGGTCCATCTCGAGCGCGTCTTCGTAGATGGTGGCTAGCACTGTTGCGTCTCGTTCAGCATCGACGGTGAGTCGGTCCTGTTCGCGTTGTTGGTAGAAGATCGCGAGGGGAATCTCGAACAACACCAACACGACGATGGTGACGGCGAGGTAGCTGAGGACCAGGCGGCGAGACATCAGAGAGTGTTCGGCTCGGTGAGACTGAACCCGACGCCGCGAACCGTTTGAATCGTGTCCGGTCCGAGTTTCTTGCGGAGCGACGCAATGTGGACATCGAGCGTCTTGGTGGAACCCCACCAGTTCTCGTCCCAGACGTCGCGGATGATCTCGTCACGGGTGAACACTGCGCCTGGGTCGGAGGCGAGGTAGACCACAAGGTCAAATTCCTTCGGTGTGAGCGAGACGAGCATGTTGTTCACGGTGACTTGGTGGGTTCGCCGGTCGATACGCAGTGGGCCGATATCTGTGGGGCTGTCGTCGTTGGTGCTGTCCGTGGACGTTCGTCGAAGAACGGCACCGATTCGAGCGACGAGTTCGCGGAATCCGAACGGTTTGACGACGTAGTCGTCAGCGCCGAGTTCGAGGAGCGAGACACGGTCGATTTCGTCGCTGCGAGCAGTGACCACAATGATCGGCACGTTCGAGAAGGTACGGATCTCGCGGCACACGACCCGACCGTCGAGGTCGGGCAAGCCGAGGTCGAGCAGCACAAGATCAGTCGGTGTTGACGCGAGTGCTGCGAGTGCGTCGCGCCCCCCGGTTGCGTGGTGGACGACGAATCCTTCGCGGGTGAGTCCTTCACACAACGGTTCAGCAATCGAGATGTCGTCTTCGACAACGAGCAGGTTCACGGGTTCAGCCTCGCAGGTTCGCTGCACCTCGAGAACGGCGCTGAGTGATCTTTGCCATCTGCTAACCCGATGCTTCTGTCCTGCTGGAACACCGATCCGTACCGTTGTTTTCAACTTCGAGCGCTCCGCTCACGACCAAAGGACAGGTACTCATGGACCGCAGAACCTCATTGATCACCGCAGCAGCCGTCGGCGGGGCGCTCCTCATCGGATCAGGCGCCGTCGCTGCGAACATCGGCGTCCTCAACTCGGCCCAGGACGACTCCATCGGGAATCTGACGGCCGCCACAGCCATCGAAGTGCCCTCGTCAACGATCGACGCGCAGCTCGCCAGCGTCAACCCACAAGACCAGCCCGCGAACGCGACAGCGTCAACGACCATCGTTGATGCGTCAGATGGTGCTCCCCAGCAGTTCACGGTCGAGACAGCGGGCTCGGTGACGGTCGAGCAGACCCTCACCGGTCTGTTCGTCAGCGACGTGCAAGCCAACGACGGATGGAACTGGACGACCGAACGGACCGGGGCCAACGACCTCAGCGTCACGTTCGTGTCGGGTGACATGACGTTTGAGTTCGTGGCTTCGATCGGCGCAGACGGACTGATGACGGCCCGAGTCGACCAGCCGATCGTCAACATCGTCCAGGAACCCGCTACGTCCAACGGGCCGAATGACAGTTACGAGAACGACGACGACGATCACGACGACGACGATCACGACGACGACGATCACTACGACGACGACGATCACGATCGAGATGATCATGAGGACGACGGCCACGAGGATCATGAGGGCGGTGACGACGATGACTGACAACGCCGAGACCGCTCCGTCATCGGCACAACTCGATCGCATCGCGCAACTCCGAGCCAAGCGGGCGCAGACAACGCCACTCCCGGCTTCTCAGAGCACACGTGAGTCGACCGTTCCCACCACGCCGACCCCTGTGCCATCTCGTCGCCGTCGAAAGAGGCACGTCGCTCAAGGCAGTCGCATCATGGCCGCTGGCTTGGGTGCCGCCACGATGTTCGGGATTGTCGGCGTACTCGGGCTCGACCACCCGTATGTCGCTGGCAAGGATTCGGTGACAGCGCCGCACGCAGTGACTGTCTCCTCACCCGCGCCGACCCAGGTCGGCCAGATTCCGGTGACGCTGTCCACGTCTCCTGCCGCCCAACCGGGAAACGTGGATCCCACTGGAATACCCGCTGCGGCGTCGACGCCGGCGGCGCCGATCGTGCTCACTGCGAACCCGGTCGTACAGACCGTGACCGTCGCCGCACCCGCCCAGACGAGCGCAGCATCGGCGACGACCCGTGGCAGTAACTAGCCGCACGTTGCGCGTCATGGCCAGCACGACGCAACTCACGGTGATCGATGCTCCCCTCGGAGCCATCGATGCCGCCGAGCGACGACTCCGTCAGCTCGAGTCTCGCTGGAGCCGCTTCATCGACACGAGCGACATCACCCGAATCAACCGACAGCCCGGCCGTTGGGTGTCGGTGTCGACCGACACCATTCGCCTGATCGAAGCCATGCAGATGGCGAACCATGCGACCGGCGGCGGCTTCGATCCGACCTGCCTCCATCAGTTGCTGTCGATCGGCTACACGACCAGTATCGACGACCCGAGCCGACACACACTCGCTGTCGGGAATCCAGACCGCAGCCTCACAATTCACGATGTCGAAATCGACCACGCCGGTGAGGTGGTACGTGTCCCGCTCGGGTTGTCGATCGATCCAGGAGGTATCGGCAAAGGATTCGCCGCCGACATCGCCGTCACCGAACTCCTCGCCGGCGGAACCGCTGGAGCACTCGTGAGCATCGGCGGTGACATCGCCGCCGCAGGAACCGCACCAACCGACATCGGCTGGATCATCGATGTCGAGGACCCTCACCAGACCGACAACACGATCACCTCGCTCGCAGTCAGCGCCGGCGGCATCGCAACATCGAGCACGAGATCGCGGCGATGGACGTTCGACCGATCCGAACACCACCACATCGTCGACCCCGCGACGGGCAAGGAATCTCGCACCGACCTCGCCACCGTCACGGTGATCGCCAACGCCGGATGGCTCGCCGAAGCCCACGCAACCGCCGCACTCCTGCGGGGCTCCGACCATGCCATCGACTACCTCGACGCCCGAGAGCTCGCCGGGATCGCAATCACTGCCGGCGGGGTCATCTTCGCAACCAGCGGACTCACCGTCAACGAACCTCAAAGCACCGCGTCGTGAACCCGCAGATCTGGTGGTATCTCGCCCGAGCATCGGGAATCGTTGCATGGCTGTTCCTCACCACCGCAGTCCTGTGGGGCATCGTGTTGTCGACGGATCTCTTCGCGAAACGCCGCCGACCAGCGTGGCTCCTCGACCTTCACCGCGCCCTCGGCGCGCTGTCGCTGGTGATGGTCGCGATTCATCTCGCGGCGCTGGTCGCGGACAGCTTCGTGCACTTCAGCGTGGTGGACCTGCTCGTTCCATTCGCCAGTGAGTGGAAACCATGGCAAGTGGCGCTCGGCGTGTTCGCAATGTGGGGGCTGGTCGTCGTGGAAGCGACGTCGCTCGCAATGAAGCACCTCCCGCGGAAGCTCTGGCGAACAGTGCACTTCACCAGCTACCTGACGTTCGTGCTGGCGAGCTTTCACGGCACGTTCGCAGGAACCGACGCAACCAATCTCATGTATGTGGCCACGTCAGTGGTCGCGACGGTCGCGCTCGTCGCCGCGCTCGTCTATCGAATACTGACCCGGCAAGCGGCCACGAAACCGAAGACTCGCGACGTGGCGGGCGAAGGAACATCATTGCGAGGTAGTCGCTGGATGAATCGCCCTGGGTTCGGTGGAGGCTCTTGATCCTTGATGGAGGATGAGAGTCATGAATGCAAATGTGAAGTCCAATACGCATCGGCGGTACTCGCCGGAGTTGAAGGAACGCGCGGTGCGTCTCGTGGTCGCGTTGCGCGCTGAGACCGGCGAGAAGCACGGCAGCGTGAAGAGGATCGCGGAGCAGCTCGATGTCGGGGTGGAGTCGTTGCGGTCGTGGGTCAAGCAGGCCGAGATCGACGGTGGCGATCGTGTCGGCACCACGACGGTGGAGTCCGAGGAGTTGAAGGCGTTACGCCAAGAAGTCCGCGAGTTGCGTCGAGCGAACGGCATCTTGAAGTCGGCGTCAGCTTTTTTCGCGGCGGAGCTCGACCGCCCCTCGAAGTGATCATCGGATACATCGACGCGTACCGCGACGAGTTCGGAGTCGAGCCGATCTGCCGGGTGCTCACCGCAGCCGACTGCAAGATTGCTCCGTCCACGTATCACGCGTCAAAGACCCGCCCCGCCTCGCCCAGAGCGATCCAGGACGCGGTGATGATGCAGGTGCTGATGGTGTTGTGGGTGACCAACAAGAAGGTCTACGGCGCCCACAAACTTTGGAAGGCCGCCCGCCGCGCCGGGCATGACATCGGCCGCGACCAGACCGCACGGTTGATGCGTGAGCTGGGCATACGCGGTGTCAGCCGGCGACGCAAGAAGGTGTTCACCACCGTTTCGGACCCTGACGCGACGAGGGCCCCGGACCTGGTGAACCGCAACTTCACCGCCGACAGACCCGACGCGTTGTGGGTGACGGACCTGACCTATGTGCCGACCAGATCCGGGATGGCGTACGTCTGCTTCATCGTCGATGTCTACTCGAGGCTGATCGTTGGCTGGACCGCCGCGTCGAACATGAAAACCCAGATGGTCCTCGACGCGCTCGAGATGGCACGAAGATCACGAGGCTCCAAACGCCTGGTCGGATTGGTCACCCACTCCGACGCAGGATCTCAGTTCACGTCGGTGCGTTTCACCGAACGCCTCGACGAGATCGGCGCACGACCGAGCATCGGCACCGTCGCGGATTCTTACGACAACGCGCTCGCTGAAACGGTCAACGGGCTCTACAAGGCGGAGTGCGTCTACGGGCCCGACGCCGACGGCTGGCACGACGTCGACCAGCTGGAGTTGGAGACCTTGTCGTGGGTGCACTGGTTCAATCAGGACCACCGTTCTCTGGGGGTCCGCGAGCTGTCGCGCGATGTTGCATAGAGGCTGCTTCTGAACGGTTGTGCAACAGGTATCCGCGCCTGTGGTGCACGTGGCGGTTACGCATGGCGGCTGTGACGGGGGCGGGCGTTGACGGCGAGCGGTTCGTGTTTGGTGATGGCCGATGAGGGCGTTCGTGGTGAAGCTGCCGTCGGGCGTCCGGTATTGGACGGTGCTCGACGAGGACCTGGTGGTGGTGACCGAGGCCGACGCGTACCTGCGCCATGTCCGGTTCGGTCGCGACGGTTCGGAGCTGACCACGAAGTCCTATGCGGGCGGGGTCAGCTTGTTCTTGCGTTGGTGTGCTCGCACCGGCCGTCACTGGCATGTCGGCGTGGAGCATCTTGGCTTGTTCATGGTGTGGCTACGCCATGCGGGACCGGAGGTGAGCGGCATCGACGCTTCGCCCGTCGAGATGGGCGAGGTGCTGTCGGGCCCGGGCCGGGAGCCGGTGCGTGGTGCCCGCCGGGTCAACGCGGTGTTGGCCGCAGTCCGGGGGTTCGTGGTGCACGCGGTTGACTCGGGTCAGGCGCCCGGTCATCTGGTGCCGTTGCTCTACGAGCTGGCCAGCGAACGTGATCTTCCCGTGCAGGCACAACGCGAGGACGGCCCGATGTCGTGGCGAATGCGGGCCCGTCACCGGTTGCACGAACCGGAGGCGGCTGTGGATCGGGCGAGTGACGCCGAGATCGTGGCGCTGTTGGGTGCGTGCCGGTCGGCTCGGGACCGGTTGATGGTGTTGTTGATGGCTCGAGCGGGACTCCGGCGCGGCGAGTTGTGTGGGCTGCGTCGCAGCGACGTCCATCTGGGGTTGGACTCTCGCCGTCTGGGCTGTGAGGTCGAGCGGGCGCATGTGCATGTGGTTCGACGAGACAACCCGAACGGGGCGTGGGCCAAGTCCCGCCGTCAACGGGCGGTCCCGTTGGACTTCTTGGTCGTGGTGGCCTTCGACACTTACGAGTTCGAACGCCTGGACGTGCCCGAAGCCCGGGGCAGCGATTTCGTGTTGGTCAACTTGTTCCGCCGGCCGGTGGGCGCGCCGATGCGACCAGACGCGGTCAACGAGTTGATGGCGGCTTGGTCGCGGCGGGCGGGTCTTTCCCGGCCGGTGTCACCCCATCAGCTCCGTCATGCCTTTGGCAGCAATGTGGCCGATTCTGGTGGCGGGCTCGACGAGGTTGCCGAGCTGTTGGGCCACGTCTCGATGAGTTCGTCGCAGGTGTATCTGCACCCGGACCCGGCTCGGTTACGCGACGCCGTCGACCGGGTGCCAAGTCTCCGACCACAGACAGGAACCGACCAATGACCGTTCCCCTCCACGCTGTCCCCGGCGACGTTGTCGTCTCGACGGCGGACGTCTCGCACGTGTTCGCCGCGGCGGGCGGTCTCGACGGGCGTGCCGTTCGCCTCGCCGCCCTGGTCGACCCGGTGTTCCTCACCAACGCGGGTTGGGATCCCGCTACCGGTGTGTTGTCTCCGCCGCCGACACATCCGCTGCTGGGCCGCCCGGTCTGTTGCGGGCGGGATTGTTCGACCACCGCACCGGCCCGATCTCGGATCTGTGCGTCGTGTCGGCGTCGACTTGACCGCCATGGGCTCGGTGTCGATGAGATCGATCTGCTTCCGGCCCGCACCGGCTGGGCCAAGGGGCCGGGCCTGTGCGCGGTGGCGGGTTGTCGACGCGAGTGGATGTCATCTGGTCGAGGGCTGTGTCGAGCACACCTCGACCAAGCCGACACGCTCGGGGTCGGCGTGGCCGAGTTCTGCGGGCATCCGACGGCCCGGCCGCTTGCCGCGTGCGGACCGTGCGCGGTTGCCGGCTGCGTGCAGCAGCGCCGTCACCGCGACGGTGTCTACTGCGAGCCCCATCAGCTACGACTCCGGCGCGCCCGCCGGGAGGAACACTTCGACGAGCAGCGGTGGCAGCTGACCGAACCACCGGTCGGGCGGGGCGGACAGATCAGTTTCCGGGGGCTCGCACCGGTCGTGATCGCCGAGCTGCTGGTCGGGCTGCAACAGCGCAGCCGACTCGACGGTGTCAAGACCAAAGAGGCCGACCTGCGGCGATGGTGCAATCAGCTCCGCTCCCAGCAAGCGGCCACTCTCACCGACTACGTCATGGGGGCCGATCCCGACCCGATGCTGCAGTCGTTGGCCAACTCGGTGAGCGCGCACGCACGCCGGGCACTGGCCAGTCCCGAAACCGAGATCGCTGGCGACGAATGGGACCTGGTGGTGTTCGGTCACACCGGCACCTTGTCGTTCACGAAGATCACACAGCCCTGGCTGCGCGAGGTCGCCAAACGCTGGGCGGCCGACGATCTCCCCAAGCGCCGATCGACCACCGCCAGAGGCGGCTTGGCTGTGCGTCATCACCTCGGCTGTGTGGCCCGGTTGTCCGAAAGCCTGCGGATGCGTCCCGACCGCGGCGAGGTCCCCGCGGCGCTGGACCGCCCGGCGATGGAAGCGTTCCTGAACCGGCTCGCCTACCTCCAATCAGCCGACCAGATCAGCGCAGACGCCCGGATCCGGGCGTGTCGGGAGGTCCGCAGCGTTCTCACCACCACCAGGGCCATGGGTCTGACCCGCCCCGGCGGACCAGCGGCCGGCCTCGGCGAGGACTTCGCGATCGGTGTCGCCGATGTGCCCGACAAGGCCGAGCCCGCCGAGCCCGGCCGCGATCTCCCGGTCGAGATCATGCGCCAGATCTGCGCCCACCTCGACGACGTGCGCTCGCCGGTGATGCGCTGCGCTATCGAGCTGGCGATCGACACTGGCCGACGACCCGAAGAGCTCTGCACGCTGAACGTCGACTGCCTGTCCCGCGACGACGACGGCGCAGCGGTGCTCGTCTACGACAACCACAAAGCCAACCGGTTGGGCCGTCGCCTGCCGATCAGCGAGAACACCGCCCAGCTGCTCATCGACCAACATGCGCGTGTGCGAGCCCGCTGGCCCAACACCCCCCAGGCCGAGTTGAAACTGTTGCCCACCGACCGGCGCAACCCCGACGGGACCAAGGCGATCACCGCGTACAGCCTGGCGTTTGCACACCGGACCTGGGTGACCCGAATGCCCGAGCTGAGCACCGCCGATGGCGTCGTGTTCGACAAGATCAAGATCGTGCTCTACGCCTACCGGCACACCTACGCGCAACGCCACGCCGATGCCGGGGTCGGCATCGATGTGCTGCGTGAGCTGATGGACCACCGCAAGCTCGATGCCACCAAGGCCTACTACCGGGTCGGCGAGAATCGTCGCCGCGAAGCCGTCGACCGGGTCGCCGCCATGCAGTTCGACCGGCACGGCAACCGCATCTGGCGAACAGCCCAGCAACTCCTCGATTCCGAACACACTCGCCGCGCGATCGGCGAAGTCGCCGTCCCCTTCGGGGTCTGCGCGGAGCCGTCCAACGTCCAAGCCGGCGGCAACGCCTGCCCGTTCCGGTTCCGCTGCACCGGCTGTGATCACTTCCGCACCGACGTCTCCTATCTGCCCGACCTGCAGGCCTACCTCGACGACCTGCTCCGCAACCGTGAACGCGTCCTCGCCGCCACCGACGTCGATGAATGGGCACGCGCCGAAGCCATGCCGTCGGAAGAAGAGATCACCCGTGTCCGCCGTCTCATCGCCCGGGTCCACGCCGGTCTCGACGACCTCTCCGACGACGAACGAGCCCACATCGACACCGCCGTCGCCGCCGTCCGCGGGCACCGCTCTGTCATGATTGGCATGCCCCGAATCCGCCAAGTCGCTCCCGACCTCCGCCCGAAACGACCCGCATGACCGACACCCACACCCGCCACACGGCCATGACCCAAGGACGACGCGCCGACTCCGCGCGTCGTCGCCAACGCGTACTCAAAGCCCTCAACGACGCCACCAACCAAGGCGAAGCGATCAGCGTCAGCGGGATCGCCCGCCGCTCCGGAGTCGACCGCAGCTTCCTCTACCGCCACCGCGATCTACTCGAACAAATCCACGCCGCCGAAGCCCAACCCCCCAACGCTGCCGGCGTCGGACCCGCCGTCAGCCGGGCCTCCCTACAAGCCGACCTGGCCAACGCCCAACAACGTGCTGTTCGCCTCGCCGCACGCGTTCACCAACTCGAACAGCGCCTCTCCGAGACGCTCGGCGAGCAGGCATGGCACGAGTCCGGTCTCGGCGTCCCCGACGACATCGACCAACTCAAACAACAGATCGGCACGCTCGAACAACACAGCATCGATCTGCGGCTCCAACTCGAAGAACGCGCCGACGACCTCGCCGCCGCCCGAGCCGCCAACCGCGAACTCATGACACAGCTCAACACCCCACGGACCGCGACATGACCATCGACAACCCGCACGTGCACCACACCTGTTGCAGTTCTCAGGTCGTCGAGACGAGTCCTCCCACCTGCCCAAATGCACAAATCCGTGTCTCTCGTCGGCACCGGACCCCCGGAGAAGCGCCTCCACTCCCACTGCGGCGACATCCCGCCCGCCGAGTTCGAAGCAGCGTTCTATGCTGCTCAACAAGCCGCCCCAACCGGGGTCGGAATCCAATAAACCGAGCCTCTACGAAACCCAGGGTTCCTCTGTGTTTGTCAAGCGGCAATTTCGATGTTCTCGCGAGGGGTGGTGCCGTGGCGTTGTTCGTCGGCGATCATCATCCGCCAGATGTGATTCGCGAGCCGTCGTTTGAGGCAGCGCATCGCCTCGTTGCGGGTTTTGCCCTCGGCGATCTTCTTGTCAAAGTAGGCGCGGCCGATGCTGTTGCGCATCCGGACCTGGGTGACCGCGACGAGATGGATTGCAGAGTTGAGCCGACGGTCGCCAGCACGTGAGAGACGGTGTCGACTGTGCTCGCCGCTGGCGATCTCAATCGGCGCAGCACCGGCGTAGGCCGCGAACGCTTGCGGTGATCCGAAGCGCGATGCGGGCCCGGTCCGTCCGATCAAGCGCACGGCAGTGATCGCGCCGACGCCGTCGATCTCGCGGAGTCGTGTGCCGTGATCGTCGAGCGCTGCGGTCATCCGCTTCTCGATGTCGGCCAGGCTCGCATCGACAGCGCGCACGTCTCGAACCAGGTCGTGAGCGAGCTGTTTGCGGGTCCGCTCGGCCAGCGACTCGGGTCGAACCGTGCGCAGCAATGACGAGGCGGACTTCGCGGTGATCGCAACCGCAGCACCACCGGCCACGAGATCGCGCAGCACTGCGTGGAGCTGGTTCGTGATCCGAACCCGTTGCGCAGCAAGGTTCGCACGTCGTTCTTCGAGCATCGCGAACACGGTCGTGTGATCCTCCGCAGCAACCACGGTCGCGTCGCCGTGCAACGCTGCGACGCTCGCTGCCGCGGCGGCGTCGATGACATCGGTCTTGCGCCGGCTACCGCGCGACAACTCCCGGACCCGTGCCGTTGCAGTGCATGGAACGTCGAGCACGACCTCACCGCGCGCGACGAGCCACTGCGCCAGGTGACGGCCGAGACCGCGTGCGTTCTCGACCGCCCACCGACGTTCGCCGAACTGCTTGGCCCATCGCATCAACTCGCGATAGCCCGCCAGCGTTGCGTCGACTCGCACCGACGCGACGGTCGTGTTCGTTGCCGGATCCACGGCGTTGGCCGTGTGCGACATCTTGTGGGGATCGATCCCGATGATCATTCTGTGTGCTCGCTTCTCTCGCATTCTTGGATGGGAAGAGCAGCGGTCGGCATGCCGACTTTCAGACCCGCCGGAACGGGTCTCACCTCTGTTGAGCCAGACCGCCACCGGTCGTTGATCGAGAGGCAAACCCTGGGAGAGCCAGCCCGAAGGCGGCAGGCGATTCACGAGCCAACCCGACCAACGACCTACCGGACGCTACGAACCTCAGCCCGCAACGAACCTCAGCCCGCAACAACCAGCACCTTCCATACAAGTCGGCGATTCAGTTCGAGTTGTCCTGGAAGTGAGTGGCTTCGGTGGAGTCGTTCCGATTCGACGGCCGTCCGCAACGCGTCGGCGTCGACTGTCTGGGTGCGGGCGATCAGCACAATGTCAACCAGATCGCGATAGCGCGTACTCCTACGGTTGCTGGCGAACGTGCTCGTCATCGCGACGAGCTTGTCCTTGTCGGCGAGGTGGTCGACCGCTGGGTAGATCCGATAGTCGGCGGTGGGGAGTCCGTCGATGTCGATCGGTCGGAGTCCTGGCGTGGTCCGGACGCCCGTCATGTTCGAGTCGACGACGGCGTCGATCTGGAAGGCCGCGACAGGGCTTCAGCCCTTTTACCTGGCCCAGCTCAAGAACGGGAACGTCTTGACCATCCAATTCTGAAGCGAGAAGGTGCCGGGTCCGACTGTCGCGATGCCGAGGTAGACCACCATCTCGATCGAGTGGCTGCTG
>RCMY010002203.1_pt1 | contig 22284 bp, 19 predicted proteins | sample 2041341 | NCBI WGS metagenome assembly RCMY01 (sample SAMN09708234, study PRJNA481090) | Marine sediment metagenome, whole genome shotgun sequencing project.
GTATTCTTCCCTTCGAATATTATTTCCCCTGTCGGTCTTCGCGCAACACTTTCACCAACGCCTACGGTCAGGCTTATGATGTCTCACCGCGCGTTTTGGTTGGCTGATAAACGTGGATCATTTGTTGGCTCTGGGTTGCAAGATACAACGGGTCGCGCGGGTAGCTTCTTGGGCAATTTATTCGACATTAACTTAAATTGGGATCCTCAGACTAGTTATTTACGACGTGTGAGTTTGGACGTTGGTTTTTCCCATTTATTTAAAGGCTCTTACTACGATAAAGTCGCGCAAAGTCCTGGCGGCGCTGGCACTAGTTATGGATATACCATGCTTACATTTAAGTTTTAGAAAATTGCAGCACTTGCTGTAATTTAAATGTTGAACTGTGTTCTGAATTGAGCGTACTCGCGACCGAAAGCGCAGTTGTTCTGCGATATAGGAATCGTACACGCTCAATTCAAAGCAGGACAAGTTAAAAATGGCAACAGATGCAATTTTCTAGCCATGCATCAGTTTGCTAAAGTTTTCACGCCGATTAAACTCATATTAGAATTTTGCTAAAGTATCGCTGCGCATATGCAAACATTCGTTTGAGATTGTAGGTCGTAGTCATTCCACCCAAGCTTAGCGGTAAAACAGCAAACTTGCTGAATCTGATGCACATAACCTTAGAGAGATACTAAAAAAACACGAGACTACTGTACTATTGTTTGCAAAAGACCTGCATGTATCATTTACCAATAGTAGGGCAGAATGGAATCTGAGAATGGAAAAAGTTAAACAAAAAGTCTCAGGATGTTTCCGGTCAAGTGACCATGTGCACGCCTATTGTCGTATTTCAAGCTATTTACAATTCATGACCAACACGAGATATAACCCGCTTGTCGCTATACAAATCGCTTGCGGGGTAAGACTCATGAAAATGAAGTTTCCTCAGGCGCTTTAAGTAATTAGGCGGTAAACACCACGGTAAATTGGGTGCCCTGACCTTTCTTGCTTTCAAAAGACACCGTCCATCCATAGCGTTCACAGATACGTTGAACGATTGATAAACCTAATCTGACTCTATCGATATTATCTGAGTCATCCATTGCTTCGCGTTTAAATATGCGCGCCTGCATAGATTCATCAATACCAATACCAGTGTCTATGACCATTAATTTATTGGATTTTATGGATACCGTGACGGTTCCTCTCTCCGTGTATCGAAATGCATTTCGTACCAAATTGGCAACTAGAACACTGGGGATTCCTGGAGGCGCCAACACTGTTAATTGCTCGCTCTCATCAATGATCACTTCAAGTGGTTTGTCACCTAACCATATACGTTGCTGTTCAACCACCTTACGGACAATTGGTCCTAACTCACACGCTGCATAGTCGTGTTTTGTCGATTTGTTATTAACCTGTGCCAATACTAGAAAAGTATCAATCAGTTCAGACATCTCGCCGACCGCACGTTGAATTCGCTGAATTCTTTGGCGTTCTATTGGAGACAGGTCGACTTTCAAAGCCATTACTTCTGCCGCCAAACTGATGCTGGTAACCGGTGTCCGAAGTTCATGACTCACATTGCCAGCAAATTCCTTTTCACGAATCAGCAGATTTTTCAATTGGTCGTGATAATCCTGTAATTCATGTGCCAAAACACCTATTTCATCGTTATTAAACGCAGACAGATCCAGAGATTCGTCTGGCTTGTTCCTGAATGCTATAACCTGGTTAACCAGTTGCTTAATAGGGCGGATAATTTGGTGCGATGTTCTCCAACCAATAAACAGCGCAATCATTAAGACAATAGTCGAACTTAATAAAACTAAGCGGACAAACTCCCGTTCCCGCTCATGAATCTTTGTGTCGTCAAACTTCACAATGTAATGAGTTTCGCCAATGTGTTCGACGAGCACTCGATAGTCTCGATTTTTGAATATTAAATCATGTATGCCCTCTGGAAAATCACGCACATGTATCGGTATATCGGATATATCATCGAGCGGTGCAGCGTAAATGCTGGTTGTGCGTGAACGGAAAAATCCAAATGATTGTACACGATCGGCCTCTAGTCGAAAGTGCTTAAGCTCATCATATAGAATATCATCCAGCATGCTTTCTTCGACTGATTTAAATACAGCAACCAAACTCAATCCAAGTACAAGAGTCAGCGCAATCCCATACAGCAGAAATGCTAAAGTGATACGACGAGCAATCCGGTTAGTTGTCTTCTGCATATTTATCCGTCAGTTTGTAGCCAAAACCACGTATAGTATGTAAAAGTGGTCGGTCAAAAGGTTTATCAATAACCTGACGCAGATTGGAGAGATGTGTGCGCAAGGCGTCACTATCTGGAGGGTTATCTTGCCAAACCGCATACTCAAGCTCTTCGCGCTTGATCACGCGATGCGGGTTTTGCATTAGAAACATCATTATTTTAAATTGTGTCGGGTTGAGGTTGATATGCTTGCCGGCGCGATTTACTTCGTGGGCGTCTATATCAAGTGAAAGATCTCCAACCAACAGTCGTGAAGCCGGCATACGATTTACGTGTTCGGTTAGCACTTTAACGCGTGCCGCGAGTTCTTTTAGCGAGAAAGGCTTGGTCAAGTAATCATCTGCCCCGCAATTAAAGCCTTCCAATTTGCTTTCAAGTGAGTCTCTGGCAGTAAGCATGAGTACCGGTACGGATCGTTTTGCATCTTTGCGTAGCCTTCGACATAGATCGATACCATCAATACCTGGCAAACTTAAATCCAAGATAACCACATCATAGTCCTTCGTTACCGCCAGATGTAAACCTGTCACTCCATCGCTGGCTGCATCAATCGTGTAGCCTAGTGCTTCCAAGTAATCATAAATACTAGCAGCAATGTCTTGGGTATCTTCTATGATTAATACATTCATGGACGTACTCCTGGTTTATCTCATTTTATGATGAGTGTACTAATGCGGTATCAAATTATAGTTAAGCAAATGTCAAAATCATGTTAAATGCTGATTGACTATTGCAATTATTTTTCACAAGGTCGTCTGTTATTGTTTCATACAAATTTTATCGAAAATGAGGATGTAATTTTGGATAAACAGACAAAATAATACCAAGCCTAACTGGTATAAGAACAATCTGTAGGAAATAACAACCTACGGACTCATGCCGTTTCTATTCGATCGAGCAATACAAATATGCAAAATATATTATTTCTTCTCAGGTATCCAGGATTAATAAATATTTAACATTATGTTGGCGTGATATTTGCATGCATTCCTCTAAAATTTCTGTCACGTTTTGTGAATTTTTATTATCACTACGTTAAATCTATTAACAGCTTGGAGAAATGACATGACCAAAAATACATTAGCTTGTGGACTAATACTCTTTGTTGCATTGATGCAACCGGGTGTGATATTCGCGACAGATGCATCAAAAAAAGACACAATAAAAGCGAAAACGCCAATTGAAGTTCAACGTGAGCAAACTCAGTCACTCGCGCATAAAATGATGGGACACATTAATCTTGCCAAATTTGCGCTGGGTCTCAAACTCCCTAAAGAAGCAGCCCACCATATTGTGAAAGCGCAAACGATCAAAGACCAGCTAGAATCACAATTACCGGAGCTTAAAATTAATTCTACGTTTAACTATGGCAAAGTGACCTACGCTGACAAGCATACGGTCAAAGAACATTACGTCCCTGTGGTCGACGATGTGCTTCTGATCAGCGACTATAAAAAGATCTTCGAACATTTACGGCAACAGAACTGGGAAGAAGTAAACGCCGGTGTGGTTCATGTGGAAATCTCGATAGATCTGCGAGAAGTTAAATCAGCGCTTGATGAATCACTCAAAGATATTAATAAAAAGGAATATGACAAAGCGCAAAACGTGTTGACTGCAATCTTTAAAAACGCAATTATCTCTGAAGAAGAGATTGATGACCCAGTCCTGTCGATTGCCGAAAATATGTCACTTGCCAAAGCATTCTTAGATAACGGGCAGTATGATAAGGCGCGTTTTACATTTAAAAGTGTTCAGAAACGTCTCGCGAATTTATCTGGCGTTGATAATGATGTCATAAACAGACTTTCGTCCGATTTAAATAAATTTCAAACGGAATTAAGAAGGAAAGACCCAACAATGACCGAGAGTATTGATGATCGACTCGATGAATGGAGAGAAACCTTTAGAGAATGGTTCGGTTAATTTAACCTAAACCATAAAAAGTGGCGCTGACAACAAACGTTAGCGTCCAGTGCGTCGTAAGCGTTTGGCGCTCCCACCTAGGCTTCTTTTCGTTTCAGCGCTTCAACTTGTGATTCCCCGTGGTCTTGCCACGGGGTTGTTTATTTGAATTGTTAGTATGCATCATTGAGGGTTACTATATTGTTTTGAATAAGATTCGATACCTTTATCAAAACGGGTAGTTAGTCCGCCAGTTTCCCTTGGTAATGACACTAATACAAATAATGAAGGGTACATTGTCGACATTATGCATATTCTTGTTATTGATGTGGGCGGCACTCATGTCAAGATTCTGATTACAGGGCAAACGGTTCATCGTCAGTTTTCTTCCGGCCCGACACTCACGGCCAAGCAGATGGTGGCGCGCGTAAAAAAGCTCGCGGGTAACTGGCAATACGATGCCGTGTCGATATCCCGGACAGGTACTGCATAACCGGCCATTGATTGAGCCGCATAATCTGGCTCAGGGTTGGGTAGGCTTTGACTTCGAGCATGCTTTCGGGCGACCCGTCAGGATGATCAATGATGCGGCAATGCAAGCTTTGGGTGGCTATCAGGGTGGCAAAATGTTATTCCTTGGATTCGGTACCGGCTTGGGTTCTGCCCTGATTGTTGACGCTGTCATTGTACCCATGGAACTTGCTCATTTGCCTTATAAGAAAAACACGTTTGAGTACTACGTAGGCATTCATGCACTGGAACGCATGGGAAAGAAAAAATGGCGCAGGCAGGTTGCCGATGTCATCGAACGTTTGGCAGCGGCTTTTCTGCCCGATGAAATTGTACTTGGGGGCGGAAACGTCAATAACCTGGAAGATCTGCCACCCAACTGTCGTAAAGGCGGGAATGCCGACGCCTTCACAGGAGGTTTCCGGCTGTGGGAGCGCTGATATAAGGGCGTCCATAAAGAAATTTCGTAGTGAAATAGATTATGAATGAATAGAAATTATTTTATTTTTGTTGATTAAAAAATGGAGGGTTCAATGCAGATCGGCATGATAGGTTTAGGACGAATGGGCTCGAATATGGTTCGTCGTTTGACGCAGGGTAGCCATGAATGTGTGGTTTATGATGTTAATACAGATGCTGTTCAAAAACTTGCGTTACCCGGTGTGACTGGCGCAACTTCACTTGAAGACATGGTAGGCCGGCTAACCAAGCCACGAAAAGTATGGTTGATGATCCCTACTGCTTTGGTTGACCGGGTATTGGCGCAACTAGTGCCCCTCCTCGAAGAAGGCGATATTGTTATCGATGGTGGTAACTCTCATTATCATGATGACATTAGACGAAGTGATGAAATGAAACAGCAAGGCATTCATTATCTGGATGTAGGTACAAGTGGTGGAATCAGTGGTCTTGAACATGGTTACTGCCTAATGATTGGTGGTGAAAAACCAATTGTGCAACAACTTACCCCGATTTTCGTCACGTTATCCCCCGGCATTGATGCGGCCCCGCCAACGCCAGGACGGCAACCGGGTGCCAACACAGCTGAACAGGGTTATCTCCATTGCGGTCCCCATGGCGCCGGTCATTTTGTCAAAATGGTCCACAACGGGATTGAATATGGGGTGATGGCGGCATACGCTGAAGGCTTGAATATTTTGCATAATGCAAATATCGGAAAACGGACCCATGACATAGACGCCGAAACTACGCCATTACGTAACCCAGAATATTACCAATATGACTTGGATCTTACGGAGATTACTGAGGTCTGGCGCCGCGGTAGCGTGGTTCGCTCATGGTTGCTGGATCTGACTGCTTCGGCGTTGCTGTCTGATCCGGGTTTAGACAATTTCTCAGGCCGGGTGTCTGACTCGGGTGAAGGCCGATGGACGCTTGAAGCGGCGATCGATGAAGCGGTGCCGGTTCCTGTGTTAAGTGCGGCGTTATATGAACGCTTCAGTTCACGAGGCGATGCTGACTTTGCCAATAAAATATTGTCCGCGATGCGGCATGAGTTCGGTGGTCACATAGAAAAAAAGACTTGAGCGTAAGGAGAAAAAATATGGAATTAGCACATTCCGATGCCTTTGTTTTTTTTGGGGCTACCGGAGATCTGGCTTATAAAAAAATATTTCCCGCTTTGCAAGCCATGATTCAGCGCAATCAGTTAGATGTACCGATTATTGGCGTAGCGCGTTCGGGTTGGACACTGGACAAGCTGCGTGAACGCGCACGCGACAGTTTAGAACAAAACGGTGGCGTTGATGTGGATGCATTTGCCAAACTGTCTGCGCAACTGAATTATGTGGATGGCGACTATCAGGACCCCGCGACGTTTGAACAGTTGAAGCAAATCCTTAACGGCGCTAAGCGGCCGTTATACTACCTCGCCATTCCTGCCGGCATGTTCGAAACGGTGGTGCAGGGGCTAGCTAAATCCGGTTGCACGGAAACGGCGCGTGTCATTGTCGAAAAGCCATTTGGTCGCGATCTGGCGTCTGCGCGAGAACTCAATAACGCATTGCAGTCAGTGTTTCCGGAAAAATCGATTTTTCGTATTGATCACTTTCTGGGAAAAGAGGCGATCATGAACATTCTTTATTTTCGTTTTGCCAATTCTTTTCTGGAGCCGATTTGGAACCGTAACTATGTAGACAGCGTCCAGATAACCTTGTCTGAAGATTTTGGTATCAATGGCCGCGGTGCATTTTATGAGGCCACTGGATGTTTACGCGATGTGATTCAGAATCATCTGTTTCAGATCGTTGCGCTGCTTGCCATGGAACCGCCGTCCTACCGAGACTACACTGCCGTGCACACCCAAAAAGCGGAAGTGTTCCGGGCCATGTGTTCATTGCAACCAGACAACGTGGTGCGTGGTCAGTATATTGGTTATCGGGAAGAGCCGGGGGTGGCGAAAGATTCCGATGTGGAAACGTATTGTGCGCTACGGTTGTTCATTGATTCTTGGCGCTGGTCGGGTGTGCCTTGGTACTTACGTTCCGGCAAATTTATGCGTGAAGGTGTTGCTGAGGTGTTGATTCAATTAAAGCCGCCGCCGTCTAAATTGTTTGCTGATTCACAGCCAACTAATGGCCGCGCTAATTATCTGCGTTTCTGGCTTGCCCCTAATTCTGCTATTGCGCTTGCTGCGCGCGTTAAACGGGAAGGGAAAGAATTCGTTGGCGATCAGCATGAGCTTTATTTGGGGGGTGAGCGCATCATAACGCAGGAAACTGAAGCTCCTTACGAGCGGTTGCTAAGTGATGCCATGGCGGGCGATGGCGCACTTTTTGCTAACGAAGATGCGGTTGAGGCCGCATGGGCGGTTATTGACCCTGTTCTTCAATCGTATCATCCGGTTCATCTTTACCAGCCTTACAGCTGGGGACCCAAAGAGGCCGACAAACTGATCGCGCCAAACGGAAGTTGGCACAACCCCCGTCCCGGCCAAGTGGGCGCATGATCCCGTAAAGTTTGATGATTGGACACAATTATGTGCCTGATTCATTCGAATCATTATTTCATCTATAAAGCTGGCCAAAACTGAATAGGACCTATTATGAAAACCACACAACACTTGCATGACCTTGGACAAAGCCTCTGGCTTGACAACATTACACGCGAACTCCTGACGAGCGGCACATTAGGTCGCTATATCAGCGAGCTTTCCATAACAGGGCTTACTTCCAATCCGACGATTTTTGATCAGGCCATCAGGCACGCCGATGCCTACGACGCCGCTATCCGCGAGAAAGCGCTTGCCGGTAAATCGGATGAAGTACTTTTTTTTGAGCTGGCACTGGAAGATCTGACTCAGGCAGCTGATCTCTTCCATTCAACCTATGTCGCCACAGATGGTGTTGACGGTTGGGTGTCGTTGGAAGTATCTCCCCTGTTAGTAAACGATACGGCGGGTACTATTCAGGCGGCAAAACAACTTTATGCCCAAGCGCAACGCCCGAATCTTTTCATCAAGATACCTGGCACCGAAGCAGGTCTCGCTGCAATCGAAGAGACAATTTTTGCTGGTGTGCCGGTAAATGTTACCTTGCTGTTTTCCCGCGAACATTATATCGCTGCAGCCGAAGCTTATATGCGTGGTATTGAACGACGCATTGACGCGGGCCTTGATGCCAAGGTAGCTTCAGTGGCATCGCTTTTTATCAGCCGTTGGGATGTCGCGATCAAAGATAAGGTGCCAGACGCGCTGCGTAATCGTCTCGGGGTTGCCATCGCCCAGCGGACCTATAAAGCCTATTGCGAACTGTTGGCTTCGTCACGCTGGAATAAACTGGCCGATGCCGGAGCGAGACCGCAGCGTCTATTGTGGGCCAGCACCGGCACCAAAGATCCCAATGCGCCAGATACACTTTATTTAGAGGCACTCGCAGCGCCGAATACCATTAACACCATGCCTGAAAAAACGCTGCTTGCCTTGGCTGAACACGGTGTGGTGGAAAATACTTTGCCGCAGGATGGCGCTAATGCCGAGGCGGTAATCGCCGAATTTGTGCGCGCTGGTGTAGATGATGCAGCGCTCGCCGATCAACTTCAGCGCGAAGGTGCGCAATCTTTTACAACATCATGGAACGATTTGATCGGATGCATTGCATCAAAAAGTACCGAACTAATGAAATCGCATACTGGAGCAACCAGACCATGACAAACACAACACAACTTGATCAGCTGTGTGTCAATACCCTGCGCACACTTTCTATTGACGCTGTACAACAAGCACAGTCTGGACATCCTGGTACCCCGATGGGTGCTGCGCCGCTCGCCTATTGTCTGTGGCAACGCTTTCTGCGTTACGATCCTGAAAATCCCAGCTGGCCAAACCGAGATCGTTTTGTATTATCAATCGGGCATGCCTCGATGCTGTTGTACAGTCTGCTTTTTTTGTCCGGTGTCAAAGCGGCTCCCCCAAGCGATGATCGAAATGGTCTGGCGGTGACGCTTGACGATATTAAACGTTTTCGCCAGGCTGGCAGCCGCTGCACCGGCCACCCCGAACATGGTTGGACTTCTGGCGTGGAAACTACCACCGGGCCACTTGGGCAAGGAGTAGCAACCAGCGTCGGCATGGCCATTGCCGAGCGTTGGATGGCGGCCACTTACAACCGGCCTGGCCATCAATTATTCGAGCATAATGTGTATGCCCTGTGCGGCGATGGCGATATGATGGAGGGAGTCAGCAGTGAAGCTGCCTCGTTGGCGGGCCATCTTCAACTGGCTAATTTGTGCTGGATTTATGATCAAAATCACATCAGTATCGAAGGTTCAACACATATCGCTTTCACCGAGGATGTGGCCGCGCGCTTTCTCAGCTATGGCTGGCATGTCACGCACGTGGCTGACGCCAACGATTTGGATTTGTTGATACATGGCTACGACACGTTTATCGATACCCATGATCGCCCCACACTCATTATTGTACAAAGTCACATTGGCTATGGCGCACCAAATAAACAAGACAGCAAAGAAGCGCATGGTGAAGCGCTGGGCGCGGAAGAAGTGCGGCTTACCAAAACGTTCTACGGTTGGGATCCAGATGCTCAGTTCGATGTTCCGGATGGTGTTGTAGAACATTTTCAGGAACAATTTGGTCGACGCGGTGCAGCCCTTCGCACCACCTGGGAGACGCAATTCTCAGCTTACCGGAAGAAATACCCGGCACTTGCCGAACAAATCGATCGCATACAACGTCGTGACTTGCCAGAAGGTTGGGACAGCGCGCTACCTGTTTTTCCCGCCGATATGAAAGGTCTGGCGACACGCGAAGCATCTGGAAAAGTAATGAATGCCATTGCGGAAAAAATGCCCTGGCTGGTTGGCGGCGCAGCTGATCTGGCACCATCGACCAAAACCTATTTAAATTTCGAACCTGCCGGTGATTTTCAGTCGCCAGATAAAGCAGGAAGCTATCATGGGCGCAATTTGCATTACGGCGTACGAGAGCATGCAATGGCTGCCATCAGTAACGGACTCAGTCTGTCGGGGTTACGCCCTTTTTCGGCCAGCTTTCTGGTTTTTACAGATTATTGCCGCGGTGCGTTGCGGCTCAGCGCTATGATGAAACTTCCGGTCATTTCGATCTGGACGCACGATTCGATCAACTTGGGCGAAGATGGCCCCACGCACCAACCTGTAGAGCAACTTGCGTCATTACGCGCTATGCCCGGCATGATCGTGTTGCGTCCGGCGGATGCAAACGAGGTCGTCGAGGCATGGCGAGTGATCATGCAGATCAAAGATAGTCCGGTTTGTCTGGTGCTGTCACGCCAAGCATTGACAACGCTAGACCGTACTCGCTATGCACCAACAAGTGGCGTAGCGCGCGGTGGTTACGTGCTTGCCGATCATCCGGATCACAAGCCTGATGTATTGTTGTTAGGAACAGGAAGCGAAGTTGCGTTGTGTGTTTTAGCGTATGAGCAATTGAAGAAAGAAAGGATTAATGCGCGCGTGGTTAGTCTGCCGTCGTGGGAGCTGTTTGAGAGGCAGAGCCAAACATACCGAGACAGTGTGCTGCCACCACAAATCAGCGCACGCGTTTCTGTCGAAGCAGCTTCCAGCTTTGGTTGGGAACGCTATACTGGCACTAACGGAAGTATCATTGGTCTAGATCGTTACGGATTATCCGCGCCGATGAAGACTGTAGCGCAGCATTTTGGGTTCGACGTCGCACACGTTGTCGCTGCAGCCAAGGAACAAATAACGCGCCATGCTCCACAATAAATTGAGATGGCAAGTGCGCTCCACGAATGGCAACTGCAATCGAATGACATAATCTCTTTTGGTATTTATGGCCAGAAAGGAAAATAAATAGACATGATCAATGCAAAATTGATTAATACCGCATGGTGTGAATTATATAAATCAGTGATCAATTACAAAGGCCAGCCTGTAGGAACCGTAGCGGCACGTGATCCGGATAACGATATTCTTAACTATGACCATTGCTTCGTACGTGATTTTGCAGTTTCCGCATTGGCTTTTCTGATGCGAGGCGACACTGAAATCGTACGTAATTTCCTCACCATCATGGTCGAGTTGCAGGGGAAAGTAAAATATATGAACTGCTTCATGGTCAGCAAAGGTCTGATGCCTGCCAGTTTTAAGGTGGTTAAGACCGATGGCATTGCTCAACTTGAGGCAGATTTTGGTGAAAAATCAATTGCACGCGTGTCGCCGGTCGATTCAGGACTATGGTGGCTGATTGTGCTGCGTGCTTATGTCCGCGCCACTAGAGATACTACATTTGCAAAACAGCCGGAATTTCAGCAAGCCATAAAATTAACACTAGAACTTTTTCTAGAACCGCATTTCGACATGCGTCCGACTTTGCTTGTCACTGATGGCGCTTACATGATCGACCGCCGCATGGGCGTCTACGGCTATCCCTTTGACATTCAATCTTTACTCTTTGCCGCTCTGTCCGCAGCCCGAGAACTTCTGACCACAGACGATTATTACCATCGTTCAATTACAGACCGGTTAACCCATTTAAGCGACCATCTGCATCAGTACTATTGGCTTGATTTTGCCCGGCTTAATACGATTTATCGATACAAAGTTGAGGGGTACGGCAGTCAGGTCATCAATACTTTCAATATTCAACCAAGCACGATCAAACCGGCACTGATAGACTGGCTGCCCGCAGAAGGTGGCTATTTTATCGGCAACGTAAGTCCGGGACGTATGGACTTTCGTTATTTTGCTCAAGGCAACCTGTTGGCAATCATTTCGTCTCTGGCTACACAGGATCAGTCACACAAAATCATGACATTGATTGAGCAACGTTGGCATGATCTGATTGGGCAGATGCCTGTTAAACTCTGTTTTCCCGCATTGGAAGGCCATGATTGGGAAATCGTAACAGGCGCTGATCCAAAAAATTCTACCTGGTCATATCACAATGGGGGTAATTGGCCCTTCCTGTTATGGCTGCTAGCGGCGGCAGCGCAAAAGTCGGGGCATCCAGCATTAGCCGCGCGCGCATTAAAATCCGCCGCAGGCCGATTAGAAAATGAGTGCTGGCCCGAATACTTTGATGGACACTACGGACAGTTGGTCGGAAAGGAGGCGCGACGCTTCCAGACCTGGTCGATAGCAGGTTTCTTGGCCGCTTATCAATTACTCGAACAACCGAAACACATGGATTTAATTGCATTTTAATTACAGATCAATAGATGATGGCGAAAGTGAAACATAAAATCCGGTGAATTCAACTAAGGCTCGGTTCGCTCATCGTACTTTATGAGCATAAAAATGGAGGCCAATCATGTCAAACTTAACCCAATCCACGGCGTGGCAAGCATTGATGCGTCATCAGCAAGAGATGAAAGATGTACGGATGCGCGATCTTTTTGCGCAGGATGCCCACCGCGCCGAACGCTTTTCGCTACAATTTGAAGATATCCTCTTTGACTATTCAAAGAATCGAATTAGCGAAACGACCGTGGCGCTCTTGTTAGACTTGGCTAATCAGGCCGGATTAACCGAGCAGATCGACGCCATGTTCAGCGGCAAAAAAATCAATTACACCGAAGATCGGGCCGTGCTCCACATTGCGCTACGCAACCGCTCGAACCGATCGATTATTGTGGATGGCGAGGACGTGATGCCAGCCGTTAACCGCGTGCTGTCCCAGATGCGTACCTTTAGTGAAGCAGTCCGCATGGGTGTATGGACTGGCTACACAGGCAAGGCGATCACCGACGTGGTCGACATTGGTATTGGTGGCTCGGATTTGGGGCCAAAGATGGTGACCAGAGCGCTGGCACCTTATGGTAAGTCCGATCTGCACGTCCACTTTGTCTCGAACATCGACGGGACGGCTTTAGAGGAAACACTAAAAGATTTAAACCCAGAGACGACGTTGTTCCTGATTGCCTCCAAAACATTTACCACCCAAGAGACCATGACGAACGCCCATTCCGCGCGTCAATGGTTTCTGGACGCGGCACAGGATAAAGTCGCTGTGGCTAAACACTTTGTGGCACTATCGACCAATGAAGCAGAGGTTGCGGCGTTTGGCATTGACACCGCCAACATGTTTAAATTTTGGGATTGGGTTGGGGGGCGGTATTCGCTCTGGTCGGCGATTGGTCTATCGATTATGTTGTCGATTGGCGCGGACAATTTCGAAGCACTGCTGACTGGTGCGCATAAAGTGGATGAATATTTCCGCACCACGCCCTTCGACTGCAACATTCCGGTGATGATGGGGCTGCTGGGCATCTGGTACAACAACTTCTTCGATGCGCAAACCCATGCGATTTTGCCCTATGACCACACGCTGCAATACTTTCCGGCCTATTTTCAACAGGGAGATATGGAGAGCGACGGCAAGAGCGTGAATCGGTCTGGCGAGTGCGTTGACTACGACACCGGCCCCATCATCTGGGGACAGCCGGGGACAAATGGGCAGCACGCGTTTTATCAGCTCATCCATCAGGGGACAAAGCTGATTCCGTGCGACTTTCTAGCAGCGGCAGAGAGTCATCATCCGCTGGGTGAGCATCAACACATTCTGCTTTCTAATTACTTTGCGCAGACTGAGGCGCTGATGAAGGGGCGCACGCCGGAGGAGGCGCGTGTCGAGCTGAGGGCAGAAGGGGTTACAGGCGAGCGGCTGGAGATGCTGGTGCCGGCCAAGACCTTTCTCGGCAATCGACCCACCAACTCCTTTCTTTATCGCAAATTGACGCCCGAAACGCTCGGCTCGCTGATTGCGTTCTATGAACACAAAATCTTTACCCAGGGCGTGATCTGGCAGATCAATTCTTTTGACCAGATGGGCGTCGAATTGGGCAAACATCTTGCGCAGGCCATTTTGCCTGAGCTATCTGACTCAGAGCATGTGACCAACCACGACAGTTCCACAAATGGCCTGATCAACTATTACAAAGTGCTACGTTGAAAGGTGAAATCTCATGAATCAGCGCAGCCGCACAGAGATTGTGATTAAGGCGACCCCGGAGGGGGTAGCAGAAGAAGGGGCGTGCCGCTTTGAACAGCTTGCGCAAGCGGCAACGACAAAGCAGGGGGCTTTTAGCGTGGCCCTCTCTGGTGGAAACACGCCGCGTCAGCTTCACGATACCTTGGTCACGCTCCCTCATCGGGATAAAATCGACTGGAGCAAAATTCATTTCTTCTGGGGTGACGAACGCTTTGTGCCGCCTGATGACCCAGGGAGCAACTTCCAAATGGCACAAGCGACGTTATTGTCGAAGCTTGATGTGCCGCCGCGCAACATCCATTGTGTGCCAACGGTCGGCGTCACACCCGAAAAGGCCGCTGAACAGTACAGCCAGACTATAACAAGTTTTTTTGGTGCTTCTCTTCCGCGCTTTGATCTGATTTTACTCGGCCTGGGGCCTGATGGGCATACTGTGTCCCTCTTTCCCGGACACCCCAGCAATGCTGATTCTGGTACAAGGCCGGTCGTCGTGGTCAAAGACTCACCTAAGCCGCCATTCATTCGCTTGACCCTGACCTTAGAGAGCATCAATCACGCTGCCAATATCATCTTTTTGGTGACGGGCAACGACAAGGCAGGGATTGTCCGCAAAGTTTTACAGCAACGTGATGAAGGAAGTCTCTTACCTGCCCAACAGATTCAGCCGACAGATGGCACAATGGTCTGGCTGCTGGATGAGGATGCGGCACGTGATTTGGACAACTAGCGATGCCTGATACCACAAAGGAGACATACAATGATAGAAAATCGACTTAAACAAATCCACACCTACGGCCAAAGCATCTGGCTGGACTTTATTCAACGCAGCCTGATGGATGGGCTCTGGCGAGTTGGGGCGCATGATCAAAGAAGATGGGTGGCGGCGCATGACCTCGAATCCCGCTGTAATGGTTAACTAAAACCAGACACATTTTTTTGTAGTTTTTCTATAAAACTCACGCTCAAATTCCAAAGACGGTTGGTAGCCTAATTTTGAGTGTGTACGTTTTCACTAGTGTCCCGTTAACTTATACTTGGAGCATATGAAACTAATTAATAAATTAAAATGGTTGTCATAATTTCAGGGAAAAAATTCGTATCTCACAAAAATTAACCTCAAAATATAGTAGTTAAATTAAAGTATTCGTTGATGATAATATTTATAGCTGCTTGTTAAACAAAGAAAACATAGTTTTTATTCAACCGATAGTTAACGGGACACTAGTGATGAAGGATACAAGGTATATTTTAGAAGCAGCACTTTGAGCTGCGAATACTTATGTATTAATTAATACATCAAGTAACGCAACTTTCTATTCCGTGCTTGATAAAAATTTTAGTGTATAAATCAGTGACAGAAAGATAGGCGTTTATCGGAGGAATTAACATGCCAATCAAAATCCAGCGTATTTATGATGATCGTAAAGATGACGGGTATCGCGTGCTGGTGGATAGGCTGTGGCCTCGCGGGATTTCGAAAGAGAAGGCCAATCTGGATGATTGGTGGAAAGAGCTAGCTCCTAGCAACGATTTGCGCAAGTGGTTCAACCACGATGAAAAGCATTGGGCCGAATTTCGCAAAAAATATCTTGCAGAACTCAAAGAAAATAAAGCAAAAATTAAGGAATTATTGCGCGGAGCCGGGAAGGATATTGTTCTGCTCTACGGCGCAAAAGATGAAAAATATAATCAAGCCGTAGTGCTTAAAGAGTATCTGGAGAGGCTTGGTTAGTTAGGAAGAGCTTTATTTAATAACATAAGACCAATTTTCTGAAAAGCATTTTCGCCTTCTGTGCAGTGGAACAGCGGCAGGTAATGAAAATCCAACCACGATAGAGAACCGGACGTATCCGGTTGTTTATGCCCATCATAAAGAAGACTGGTCACGTTCTCAATTTGACCTCCGTGTAAGTATGCCAAAAACACTGTCACAATTGCTTGAAGATATCCGTGCGTGCACGCATTGCGCACATGTCTTGCCATGCGGTCCCCGCCCTGTTGTGCAAGCGCATCAATCGGCACGGCTTTGTATCGTTGGCCAGGCTCCCGGTCGAAAGGTGCACGAAAGCGGTACTCCATGGGACGATCCGTCTGGCGATCGGCTACGTAGTTGGCTGGGGTTGACGCCGGAGCAATTCTACGATCCTTCTAAGGTGGCAATTATCCCTATGGGCTTTTGCTATCCGGGTAAAGCAGGTTCTGGAGATAATCCACCACGTCCGGAATGTGCACCCCGCTGGCATGGCCAACTGAATGCCCTCTTGCCTGACATCGAGCTCACTTTGCTTATAGGGCGATACGCTCAGGTTTATTATTTGGGTAATCGCCGCAAAGCTACGCTCGGAGATACCGTCAAAGCGTGGAAAGAGTACCTGCCGCTGGGTTATTTTCCTCTGGCGCATCCTTCTCCACGCAATCAGCCATGGCTTGTTAAAAATCCGTGGTTCGAAGAGAAACTGGTGCAGGAGCTTCAAAGCGTCATGCAGGATTTAAAGTTATAAGAGCATGTAAAAACCGGGGGAGGCTAAGCGGCTTTTCTTAAGCTTCTCTGCTCTTACCGCCCGAAAACCAGGATGCCATTCTCGAAACATTTTCTCCAATTCGTCATTCAGTGCTCGAGTCCGCATTTGTTGCAATAAATGAGCACCTTCAGAACTCCATTGCATTTGTTGTCGTTTTGAAAAGCCTTAGTCTCCCTCGGTTTTACATGCTCTCCGAGTACGCTGTACGCAGCACAAATGGCAACTTCAATTAGCTGCTATCATTGATTTTGGTAAGAGCCGTGCAATAGGCTAACAATCGACTGCACTTTTTATTAACCCTGATTCCGCCAAAATATTGTGGCGATCTATGTAAGGAGTCCCATGCAAGCCCCTCAAGCTGCTTTTTCCCGTCCTACCTGGGCTCCTCTGCCGGCAAGGATATGGTCGGCACCAGTCTGGGGTCTTCGCGGCTTTGGTTTACTGCCGCTGAAGGCATCGTCACTGAAATTTATTATCCGCGTATTGATATTCCACAAATCAAGGATCTTGGCTTTATCATTGCTGATGATCAGGGATTCTGGGTAGAAATTCGCCGTCTCGGAGACTATCAAGTAAACCTGCCTAAGCCGTACGTACCAGCGGTTGAAATGGTTCATCATCATCCGCGCTTTACCTTCACTTTGAAAATTTGTCCGTCACAACGTCGGGATGTCCTTCTACTGCACTGTCAGTTGGAGGGTGATGCAAACCTGCGCCCTTATGCGCTGTTGTCGTCACGCCTGGGCGGTGATGCGGAAAACAATCAGGCATTTGTTGGTGAGCACAACGGAAGAAGAGTTCTGTGGGCGGAGCAGGGACTTTTTGGTTTGGCGTTAATGGCAAACGGAGAGACGGGTATCGATGTCTGGAAACGTTGTTCGGTCGGTTGCATTGAAGAGAGTGACGGTTGGCAGGATTTCAATCGTCATGGACGCATGACATGGGAATATGATCGCGCAGGACCGGGTTCTGTCGCCTTGATGGGTGAATTGCCAAATCAAGCAACCCTTGCGCTTGGTTTCGGGACAAGTATGGGCTCGGCGGCGACGCTTGCGTTATCAACATTATTTGAGGGGTTTCCAACGGTCTGGGATACACAATGCCGGGTTTGGGAAGCATGGTTTAAAAATTGCCATCTTCCCGATTTACCTCATGATCTGCAGCAAAAACTTGCCCTTTCCACCATGGTTCTTAAAACTCATGAAGATGAAACTTATTGCGGTGCTATGGTGGCAAGCCTTGCTGTACCCTGGGGTGAGGACAGTCAAAGCCGCGGTGGTTATCACCTGGTGTGGTGTCGTGATTTAGTTGAAACCGCAGGTGCGCTGGTCGCGATGGGTTCTGTTGAAGATGCCCGTGACGTACTGTGTTATTTGATTGCTACGCAACAAAGAGACGGTCATTGGCTACAAAATCAATGGCTTGGGGGAAACGCTTTCTGGCAAGGCATTCAGCTTGACGAAGCTGCTTTTCCAGTACTTTTAGCCTCTGCGTTACGCGAATGTGGTGGTTTAGACGGCATCCCATGTGCGGACATGGTAAAGCGGGCGTTACGTTTCATTGCTCGCGAGGGTCCAGTAACCGGTCAGGACAGATGGGAAGAAGATTCCGGTGTTAATACTTTCACGCTCGCAGTGGCCATTGCTGCGCTTGTTGAAGGTAGTACTTTTCTCGATGGAGAGGCTCGACAATTTGCGTTGATGCTTGCAGATGACTGGAATGCCCGCCTCGAGGATTGGACATTTGTAGCAGATACGTCTCTCGCCCGGCAGTTTGGGGTCGCAGGTTATTACATGCGTACTACCCCGGACGACATGTTGGTGCATGAAGGCAACCAGTCAGAGCATATTCTGATCAAGAATCGCGCCTGTGACCCGAATCTGCCAGCTGACGAACAAATTGCAACTGATTTTCTGCAACTGGTACGTTACGGTCTACGTCGGGCAGAGGATCCCTGTATTGTTGATAGCCTAAAAGTCATAGACCGGTTACTTAAAACAGATACACCAAACGGTCCTGTGTGGCATCGTTACAATGGGGACGGTTACGGTGAGCATGAAGACGGTAACGCATTTGATGGCACCGGCACTGGACGAGGGTGGCCACTTCTGACAGGCGAGCGAGGTCATTTTGCGCTGCTGGCGGGAGAAGATCCGCTTTCCTATCTTGAAACCATGGCAGCTATGACCGGTACAGGCGGTCTCCTTCCGGAACAAGTTTGGGATAGTGCGCCCATTTCTGAACGCCATCTGAGTCCAGGCAAACCCAGTGGTTCAGCCATGCCGCTCGTATGGGCACATAGTGAATTTATCAAGCTGTGCTACAGTCGCGCGCTCGGCTATCCGGTCGACCGGCCCGTCGCTACCTGGAATCGCTATCAGGGAATACGACCAAAGATTACCCGTGAACTTTGGGGGCCACGATATCATCCGCTAAACGTGCATGCGGGCAACGTTCTGACCATTGCACTCAGAGCACCAGCTCGCGTACATTGGGGTATCAATTCGTGGAAAAACGCTCAGGACATAGATACCAAGAATACAGGACTCGATATATTTGTCGCAGAACTTCCGATTGCGGGACTCAAGGCCGGAGAAACGGTACAGTTTACTTTTTACTGGCTTGACCAGGAAAAATGGGAAGAGACTGAATATGAGGTGCTGATTACAGAATGAAATGCTGTTAAAATAAAGATGCATCAAGGTGCCTTTAAAAAGACGAAAAGAGTAATAATTCAATGAATAGCATTGCGGAGAAGGGTCGTGCATGAGGCGCATTTTTTGCAACGCTGAAGCATAGGAATAAATACCTAATAAAGTGCCCTGCAACAATCAGCGGAGTATTAATAGCCCTCTCCAAGCTTGCTGGTTTTTAATCAGCCTTCTGCCTCAAAGGGCGAAGAATTAAACCTGAAAGAGATTAGCTTGACCTGATATTAGAGGGCGGCGCCAATTGGATGATCGTTGATAGCTATCAAGCTATATATATTAACCTTTATCAACAAACAAAGAGGTAATTACATTATGAAAAATATAATAACTATTATTGCAGTCAGTATTTTTGCACTTTCCTTCAATAGCCAGATCATTGCATCAGGTTATTCAGGGAAAACTAAATCAGAAAATAAAGCTGAAAGTAAAATTAAAGGAGAAGCTGAAAAAGAAGCTGGTTTTGTGGCAGAAGCAATCAAACATGCAGAAATGGCTAAAGCACATGAAGATGATGAGAAGAAGATTCTTCAACATGCAGAGATGAGTTTAAAGTATGCCCAAGATGCTGATGATAAAGCAATTGAAAACATAAACACCCAAGGAGTGGAGCATATTACTGCGTCAATTGCACACCTGGAAGATGCCATAGAATACGCCAAAATGAGACATGCTGATGTCGCCAGCAAGTATATTAACGAAGCACTCAACGAGATGCATCAATATACCGCCAAAGCAGTTGATTACCTGGAAGAATAATAAAACTTTTCATAAAGTTAGGTATAAAATCATCCATTGCAGGAATACTCGGTTTGATCACATTTGGAGATGTGATCAAACCTTACGTTTCAGCGCTTTTCATTTAGGAATTACTTAATGCAAACAACAGATAATCAAGTAGGCTTGTCATTGTTCTCTGCCAAGTGGTTAAAAATCTTTGGTATTGTTTTTATTTTAGGAGGTATTGCCGCTTTAGCTGTGCCCGCAATCGCAGGTATTACAATTGAGTTGTTATTAGGATGGCTATTTTTTGCGGGAGGCTGTATTCAAAGTGCAGCTGCTTGGGCTACACGTAAGCATAAATCGTTTTGGTTTGAGATGTTGTGGGCGATTCTTTTTGTATTCGTTGGTTTATGGCTATTGTTGCGCCCGGTTGAGGGTGTACAAGCGTTGGCTTTTATTGTCGGAGCGCTATTCCTAGTCGAAGCGATAGTGAAAATGATATTTTCCTGGCAATGGCGCGGAGAACCAAACATTGGTTGGATACTGATCAGTGGAATACTGTCGTTCATCATTGGCATGGTAATGTTAAGTGGCTGGCCACAGCAATCTGCAACTTTTATAGGCCTCTTGATTGGAATTAATTTATTGGCAAGCGGGATAGCGATCTTGTTGCTTGGTTTTAAAATAAAAGCAGTTAAAAATAAGTAAGCATTTCTGTGCCTGAATCGCCATATATTGTAATCATTCTCCTTGGCGTGATTACCTTTGCCGCATTATCGCGGCGGATTGAAACATCGATTATTACCTTGCCGATGGTGTTTGCCGCCTTTGGCTGGTTGATCGGTCAGGGCGGCGCCCAACTGGTGCCACTACACGCTGAACATGAATTCATTCACAGCATTGCTGAAATCACGCTGATACTTGTGCTGTTCTCCGATGCCTCCCGCGTTGATTTGCGTGAACTGCGCAGCAACTATACTATCCCCGCGCGAATGCTATTTATCGGTATGCCATTGACGATTCTGCTGGGAACACTGATCGTGCACTGGGTGTCGCCGGCGCCGGATATGTCGTGGGCGGTTGCGCTACTGGTCGCTGCGATATTGACACCCACCGACGCCGCACTTGGTCAGACCGTGGTGAGCAGCCCCACTGTACCTTTTCTGCTACGACAAGGCATTAATGTAGAAAGCGGCCTGAATGACGGGCTGGCGCTGCCGGTCGTGATGATCGCCGCCATTATCGCTGCGGAAATGGTTGGCACTCAGGTCGAAGGCCTTCCCGAAAACATTGCGTTATTCGCGCTAATGCAAGTCGTGTTGGGACCGTTGGCAGGCATTGTCATCGGCTATCTGTTTGCGCGCATTCTTGACGCGGTAATCAACGCGCGGTTTATCACCATCGTTTTTCAGGGCATTTATTTTCTATGTGTCGCATTTCTTGCATTTGCTGCGGCGGAGCTCATTGGCGGCAACGGTTTGATAGCGGCCTTCGTGGGTGGATTAGTGTTTGGCAACACGCTAAACAATTCCAGCACCTTTATCGACGAATTTATGGAAAGCGAAGGACAGCTGTTGACCATGTTTACCTTTTTGATTTTCGGCGCTGTGATGGTGCCATTGGGTATCGAACATGCTAACTGGAAAACGTTGGTGCTCGCCATTCTGTTCCTGTCAGTCATTCGCATGCTGCCAATCTGGCTGTCGCTGGCCGGGTCAGGGATTAGCAGCTACGAAAAAATATTTCTCGGTTGGTTCGGCCCACGCGGCCTCGCATCCATTTTGTTTGCACTACTGATTTTAGAGCGTTTCGTTATCCCACAGCGCGATGAAATTATGGCCTGCGTGGTGCTAACGGTAATGCTAAGCATTGTATTGCATGGCATTTCGGCAAACCCGATGTCGAATCGGTTCAAACAGCGGCAGATCAAATAGGCTTTGGACGTGAGTATATTCCACAATTAACAGGGGATAGAATACTTGAGTTCTAAATAATGTAGAAGATATGGCGGGGAAGAGAATAACGAAACCAATACTCGGTTCAAATCTTATCAAATAGCTGAAAACATCTTGGTTGGCATCGAGCTAATGCATATGATTCGCAAAGATCAGATAATGTGTATTAACCCAGACCAGAATCTCACGCCGCGCTAAAATAATCTCGATACGACCTGACAGT